>Ga0307372_10000074_pt1 | contig 149994 bp, 126 predicted proteins | sample OX1MG_FD_202533 | JGI IMG/M metagenome (GOLD analysis project Ga0307372, IMG submission 202533) | Soil microbial communities from Risofladan, Vaasa, Finland - OX-1 | ecosystem: Environmental > Terrestrial > Soil > Coastal area > Acid sulfate soil | place: Finland: Risofladan, Vaasa... | reverse complement strand
CGCACCGCCATCGCCATGGTGTTGCCGGTGACCAGCAGGATGGTGAACACCACCGCCGCGGCGATGCCGACGATGAACTCCTTGACGTTGCCCATCATGGCCATGAAGTAGAGCTGGAAGGCCTTCTCGCTCTGCGACAGCGTCGGCGCCGGGGCATTGCGGAACATGGCGTCAATCGCCTGGCTGACCTGCGCCACCTGCGGCTCGCTCGCCACCCGCAGCGCCACGATGCCCACCCGGTCTTTCATGGCGGGAACGCTTTCGGTGAAGTACTGGTCCGACAGCAGCAGCACCTGCCACTCCGAGGGGGCGTCGAAGATGGCCCGCACCCGCAGGTCGAAATCCGCCGGCCAGGTCTTGGCCTGCAAGTAGATGCGGTCGCCCAGCTTCCAGCCCATGCGCTCCGCCAACAGGCGCTGCACCGCCACCCCGGTGCGGTCGCGCTGCCAGGCGCGCAATTGCTCGGGATCCACCGTCCAATCGGTGTAGACGGTGAAGACGGTGTCGGGATCGGCGGCGAGCTGGCCAAACTGGTTCTCGGGGTTGTCGTTGAGGTAGCGCCCGCCCACCCAGTCCATCGAGGTCACCGCCACCACCCCCGGCAGCGCCGCCATCTTGTCGCGGTAATAGCTGGGCAGCATCGCCGTCAGCCCCACCCGATGGCGGCTGAGGATGCGCAACACCGCCGCGGGCGCCTGCGGCACCTGGAAGAAGCCCCGCCACAGGCTGATCAAGAAAGTCAGCAGCAGCAGCGACACCCCCACGCTCAGCACCGTCAGCAGGCTGCGGCGCGGGTTGCGCAACGCGTTCTTGACGGCAAACTGCGCCAACGTCATCTCCTCTACTGGATGCACAACCCGCACCGGCAGAGTAGCCGTGGTGCCGCGAAGGGGCACTGCGCCGCGATAGCCACCCTTGCGCGGCCAGGGCGGGTCTCGCGCCGCGAAGGCAGTCGCCTGGCAATGGCCTTGCAGACCTACGATGCGCGCCTGAGACATGCCCCAGCCCCACGTTGGACCTGCTGGCGTGGGGTGAGTGGCAAGCCATCATCGCCTTCGACTCGAACGCCGCCAGCAACGCGGGGGTTCGCTCGGCGCGGCGCGCGCTGGCCGAGCACCTCGCCGGGCGCGGGGCCAGCGTCCGCTTGGCCACGGTGCCGATGCTGGATGGGATCAACGACCCCGATGATCTGGTGGCCATCGCTGGCGACGATGCGGCGGTGGCCATGCTTGACACCGCCCGCCCGTTTGCAGAGTGCGCGTTGCCCGAGGCGGAGGCCGCAATTGCTGCCCTGGAGGCCTGCAACAAGTCCAGTCCGCCGCCGGGGGTCGGCGAAAGGATTGATCCCCTTCTGGTGGTGGATGACGTGGCCGCCGGGGCCGATGACGCCAGGCAGGCGCTTTTGATTGGTAAGCTGGCGGCGCTGAAGATTTCCGGGCTGACAAAGCAGTTTATCCCTGATCGGGTCTGCGATTCCCGCGCCGCTGCGGCGACCCAGCGCCGCGATGCCGCCGAGGCGGCGCGAAAGGGCCGGCTACTGGGAATGCGCGTTGAAGGTGGAGCGCTTCTCGACGCCATCGGCGCATTCGCCCGCCGGTTCCATTTACATACGTTGGCGCAGAACCTCGTATTTGCGCTGGCGGTTCTGCATTCCTACTGCATCGATGTAGCTGACTACAGCCCGATCATTCACGCTACCGCGCCGGACAAGCGCTGTGGCAAAACGCGCTTGCTGGAGGTCGCGAAGCTGCTGGTCTGGGCACCCTGGGAAACGGGGCGCACATCCGCCGCCGCCCTCGTTAGCAAGCTCGCCGACCGGTGCACTCTGCTCCTCGACGAAACCGACGCAGCACTCCAAGGTGATCCGGTCTACGTTGCCGCGCTACGCGCAATTCTTGATGGCCGATATGAACGGGGCAATCCCCTCCACGATCATGGTTCCGGCGCCGGGCGGAGGATGGGAAGCCAAAGATCACGATCTGTTCGGCGTCAGCTTCACTGCCGGGAACGGTAAGCTGCCGGACACCGTTGCGGATCGGGCAACACCCATCGCCCTGCGGCGCAAGGCGCGCGGCGAGGAAGTGGCGCGATTCCGAAAACGAGACCTGGAGCCGGGGGCGGAGCCGCTACGCGAACAATGCGAGGCTTGGGCTGCCCAGACGTTGGGGAGTCTGCGCGAGGCCCGTCCTCCGCTTCCCGGCGCATTAAATGATCGGCAACAGGATGTCTGCGAGCCGCTGCTCGCCATCGCGGTCTGGTCGGCGGGGAGTGGCCGGACCGGGCGCGACGGTCGCTGGTGGAATTGTGCACAGGCAAAGCGGCCGAGGATGACAGCATCGGCGCACGCCTGCTCGCAGACATTCGCGGAATTTTCCACCCCAAGGATGATGACGGCAAGGCGCTGCCCCCGCTAGATCGCATTGCGTCCAAGGATTTGGCCGAAGCGCTCGGCGCGATGGAAGAGCGGCCCTGGGCGGAATGGGGCAAACAGCAAGACCCAATGAGTCAGGCGCAGCTAGCCCGTCAACTGAACAAATTCTCCGTCACGCCCAAGGGCTTCCGCCTGCCGGATGATCGCCGCCTGACGGGGTACGAGCGGGGCCAGTTTGCCGATGCCTGGGCGTGCTACGTAGCCCCAGGCGCGGCCCCAGACGATGCCTCGTGCCCTTGTTCCCCCGCCTCGAACCGTGACAGCGTGACAACCCGCGTAAACACTGGGCAAGATGGCGATTCTCAGTCAGTGACGGCCACGGAGCGTCATGCTTCTGAAAATGGTATTTCAGCCAATAAAGACGCGCCTTGTCACGGCGTCACGCCTTCAAATCCGTCCGATGGAGCAAGGCCAGATCACCTCGGCCTTTTCGAGGGGCAGTCGGTGGCCGGTAAACCCATGGGGCATCACAATTTATGAGCGCCCCGAGCCCAGCCGAGATCATCGCCGAGGTGGAGCGGGCCGGCGGGCACCTCGCGTTCAAGCCGCCCAACACTCTGAGCGTGGACTTGCCAAGCGGCGCCGAGCCTTTGCTGTTGCCGCTGCTGAAGGAGCACAAGGCCGAGGTGCTCCTTCAATTAGAGCCGCTTTGCCTGAAATGCGGCGGGATGTACCGCTGGAAGGATTCCGCCGGCATGTGGCATTGCGGCTACTGCGAACCGGACCCCGGTGGCCACCTTTGGCAGGGCGTGGAACTGGCGGACCTGGGTGGCCGGGCGTTTGTCCTAACGCCACCCACCGGCGACCTGCCCGCGATTCGGGAATGGGTCAAAACACCGCTGGGCTGGGCGACGGTGCTGGCGTGCTCGCTAGACGGTGGGGACGTATTCGTGCGGCTTTTTCGCCCGGCGAGAAGGGGGCCATTCACCTGGCTGCCAAGCCACAGCGTGGTTTCGGAGCTGGACACCGAATGAACGACTGTCAGGCGGCGGAGCCATAGTCACCGTGGTCCAAAAGAGTCCGGATTCTGGACGCCTTTTGTGCGCCAACCTGTTGTCATAACGCTCCGGTCGCCGGCCGGACTTCCGTTCGCAGCGGCCAGCAGCTTCCGGCACAGATCGGGTTCACGCTGCCAGTAACCCGCCAATCAACGGATTTGCTATATTGTGCCTGTGGAAACCAAGGAAGAAAACGGGGGTCCCGAGCCGAATCGGCCTGATAACGGGGTGCCGGCCGAATTCCGCAACCACCCTGGCAGCGGCTTCGACCCGGAGATGTTGCGCGACGCCGCCATCCTGGAAGCCTATTATCTGGAAGGGGGCGCGCGGGCGTTCGGAGACTGGTCCGGCCACATGCTCCGCGACCTGGGCGAGGCCGTGCGGCCCCACCTGGAAGCATTCTACAATTCGGCGCGGCGCACCCTGCTGCGGGCAATTGACGATAAACTGCTGCACGCGCAATTGACAGCGGCCCAGCGGGAGCAACTGTTTCGCACGCGGGCCGAAATAATGGCCGAAACGAAGCCCTTTGCCGAAACGCTGTGGAGTCCGGAATCCGGACCGGAGGAGAGCGATGGCAGAACGCCAACCAACAAGCGAGGAGGTCGGCCTAACGCGGGCCTTCCGGCTCAAGAATCTGGGCGATCTGGACAAGCTGCTGAGCCGAACGTTCGCCGAGATGAGTCCCGAGGAACGGCGGGTGTGCGCCCTGCAAAGCCACAGCACGTAGTCACCGGGGAGGAGCTAAGCGACCGGCAACGTGTGGCGGATCCCGCGAGCCCAGCTCCAGAATGGAGGGGCACGGGAGGCATTGGCAATGCCGAGGCTACCTCAATGAGCGACGCCGTCGGCACACCATCCGATTTGGCCGAGCGGATGCGGTGGAACCTCGATCGGTGGAAAATTGCCGATCCTGCGGCGCAAGTGGCCCGCCAAGACGCGGAGCCAGAGCCGGCACCGACCCCGCCAGAACCATGCGATGCCAGCGGCGACATAGCGACGCCGGCTGTAGCGGTGCGATTTGCACCTATCGTACGGGCTGCGGTCAATGCACTCCCAATCGCAATTCCAATTGCTGGGTCGGCTTCAATGTTGGCGATCGGTGCGCTCGGCCGGTGGCCATACGGCTACTTCCAGCTCGAACGCTTGGTGGTGTGCGCAAGCAGCGCTTGGCTTGCAATTCAGGCGGCCCAACGCCTCGTGCCCAAAGGATGGCTCTGGGCGAGTTGGGCCGTGGCAATTCTGTTTAATCCCTTCGCGCCGGTGGCTTTGAACCGAACGCAATGGCAGGGATTTGACCTTGCTGCTGCGGTTGTCCTCGCTGCGTGCGCTTTGAAACTGCTCCTTCGCGTAGCCAGGATTTCTGCTAGTGCCCAGCGTCGGCTGGGCAGAACGCTTGCCACGTTTGCGATCCTTGCCCGCTTTCGGCCTTTGTGTTTGCAGGCCTCCACACTAGAGCGCAGCCGAAGGTGGCGCTGCCGTACCCGCCCTCCCACTCGCACCGGAAGCCGCCACTGCTATATTACTAGAGCAAATTCAGCGTCGCTGCAACCCGCGCGAGGAGAGCGCGGGCGGCTTTTCCTGATGGAAAAGCCGCATCCGATCGGCGGGACGGGCTACACCAAGGCTGAATTTGCTCTAGCCGCTCGATTTTAATTGTTGCCGCGTTATAAAGTCCCCAAATTCTATGCGCGGCAGGCACCCGCCAGCGCCGGTGCAACAATGGGCTCTTCCGCACTTGTGGTGAAGGTGGCGCAGGGGCCGTACTGAAGTTGTTGGGCGAGAGCGGCAATCAAGCGGGCCGACAGACGCGAACAGGGAGAAGATCGAGCTTGGCACGGCCGTACATCTGGCGTTTGAGCAGCTTGAGGCGGTGAACGGCGCCTTCCACCGGGCCTTGGCTACATTCCGACGAAGCGGCTTGGCGCACGGCGGCGAGATCGGTGAGCAGGCTGCGCGCGAAGCGGTGCAGGGGGCTATGCCGGGCCGATTCGATCCAGGCATTGATCTCAGCGGCGGCCCGGCATTGGAGAAGGTGGCGGAACTGCCGGGCCAACTCGCGGCAGCGACCCAGGCGGGGAAATAGGGCGCAGGCGCGATCCAGCCAAGCCAACTCGCGGGGAGAGTTTGGGAGAGCAATCCCGAGCAGGAGTGCGGCAAGGCGGCGCGGCGCGGGCGGGTGCCAGGCGGGCTCTGCCGCTCTCGCTGGTTGCCGGAGGTGGGGGAAGCGCGCCGCAAACCGGCGCCGGAAGTTGGATTCCGAGCCGCGCAGCCCCAGACGCCGAAGTGCCCAATAGATTGAGTTCGCTACTCTGATTTGGGCTCCTCCGCACTTGTGGTGAAGGGATCCGAGGCGGTATGTGGCAAGAGGCAGAGTCGCCGATTTCACATGGCACGGCCTCCGGCACAGCTTCGCCTCCCGGCTGTGCATGGCTGGCGCACCGCTGCGGACGGTGCAAGAATTGATGCGACACAAGACCATCGCCATGACCTCCCGGTACGCCCACCTCGCTCCTCAGCACCAGTTGGACGCGGTGCGGCTGCTGGACGGCTGGGGCAAGCCCCAACCGGGCTTGACCGGTGTACAAAGGGCCACCAGCACGGCCACCGGCGGTTTTGACGGGGTCAGCGCCGGGTTGCAGAAACAGAGCCAACCAATTGTACAGTAAGGAGTTGTACCTCTTTGCGAGAGTGGCGGAACTGGCAGACGCGCCAGACTTAGGATCTGGTGCCCGCAAGGGCCTGGGGGTTCGAGTCCCCCCTCTCGCACCACACATTACCGTTGAAAACACACGGCTTACTCAGGCATTGAAATGAGTGTACCAAGTTTTGTACAATCGTTCCTGCCATGCTGACGCTGTACCGCCGCCACCGCAAGGCCTGCCCGCACCGCGACGACCGCTACTGGAAGAAGTGCCGGTGCGCCATGTGGTGCCAGGGAACCGTTGGGGGCAACCTCCGGCGCCAAGCGCTGAAGACCACAAGCTGGGAGCGCGCGGAGACCCTCCGCCGGGAGATCGAGGGCGGCGCAACGCCTGCGGCCGAGGCGGTCAAAATGCCGGAAGCGCTCAAGGCGTTCATGACAGACTGCGAAGCGCGGAAGCTGAGCAAGAGTTCGCTCACGAAATACAAGCGACTCTCGCATCGGCTTGAGGCGTATTGGGGCAAGCGCGCCGTCTCGGATTTCACCCATACCCACGCCGTCGAGTTCCGGTCGCAGTGGAAGCTCTCGCCGATCACCTCCGGCAAAGAACTTGAGCGCATGAAGACCGTGTTCGGCTTCTTCGTCCAGAACGGCTGGATCAACAAAAGCCCGGTTGCCCAGCTCCGGCCGCCGGTGGTGAGGCAGAGCCCCACGCTGCCCTTCAATGACGATGAAGTGGCGGGAATAATCAAGCACTGCGATCCGCGCTCATCCGTGTTCTCTCGCGTCCTGCTTCATTCGGGGCTTCGGATCATCGACGCCGCGAAGCTGACCCCTGACCGCGTGACGGGCGATGCGCTGTTCCTCTACCAGCAGAAAACCGGCGTGCCGGTTCGCGTGCCGCTACCGCCCGACCTAGTGAAGGACCTCGGGAAGCTGAAGCTCGTCGCTGGCAAATATTTCGTCACGCAATCCGAGCGGCCGGAAGCCATCGCCGAAAATTACCGGCTGAAGCTCAATCGCGCCGCGAAGAAGGCCAAGGTTTCGAACGCTCACCCCCACCGCTGGCGCGATACGTTTGCCGTGCGTTTGCTCGAAAAGGGAGTGCCTATTGAGACAGTATCGATCCTGCTCGGCCACACGAACATCAGGACGACGCAGAAGTCATACGCGCCTTGGGTTCAATCTCTGCAGCGGAACCTCGAGAGCGCCGTGCGGAAGACATGGGCCTAAACGAAGTGCTCAAAGGTGAACCGCGAGGAACTTCCGTCTAGCTCTTCCAGCGCGGCGCGATTCAACGGGAACTCCGAGGACTGCGTGTAGTAGTCGCTCATCAATTGAACACCGCACTCGACAATCGCACGCACCTTTGCAACTGCGCCGCGCGTGAACGACACAATATCCTCGTGGATCAATGTTTTCCGAAGCGCTTCAGGCATATTCGTCTTGGCACCAGCTTTCGTCTTGGAATGCGGCTTGATCTCCTGCTCCCAGATCAGCGGCCATATTCGCGGAATGAACACGTAGAAGTCTAGATTTTTATCATGCAGTCCGAATTCGCGGAACGTCGCGTCGCCAAGATGCGCCGCTTTGTTCCGCAGATGGCGGAGGTATGGCAGCCACCCTCGCTCGGATCCCTTACTGACAACAAGGCATCCGAGATCGGCGTGAAGCCGCGCTGCGACATCTTGCGCTGGCGTGATCAAGCGTCCTTGCGTCTTCAGCGGTTCTTTTAGCCACTCTTCTACCCTGGTGAACTCGGCCTTGCCAAGTCGCAATCTGGGAATCACTCCCGTCAGCATCAGTGCAGCGAGGTCGGCTACCAGGTCAAGGGAGTTGTGCAAAGCGAACAGGCAGTGCCGCCAATGCCGGCGGGCCTTCCAGTCAGCATCGCTATCCCATTGTTCGCCTTTCGCCTTCTTCCCGGGGTCATAGACGTGGGACTGCTCTCCAACGAATGCCGCTAGGGTTTCCTCTGTTTCCGCAAACGATTCTTTGAGGCCCCGCAGCAGCATCCCCAAGTAGCTAAAAAGGACGTGTGCCTCGTCATTCAGGTATCGCGGGGCCGCATTGAACGATAGAAACATCGTCTTTTGGTAAAACAGGTAGACAGCTCCGGGTAGTGCACCACTATCGCGTGCCGCAGCCCAATCGTCCTCAGGTGCCTTCCGTTGAAGCGGTGCGAGGTGAACCGCATCGACCGCCAATTCGCAACCATCAATCCGCATTTTGCCACTCCAGAAATCAAAGGGGCCGGCTCATCGCCGGCCCCTCGCGTACTCAGCCGTTCTGGTTCACCTTGAGAAACTGCCTCAAGGCGCTTTCGGCGATCCGGGTCGATCGGTAGATCCTCTTCCGCCGGCCCGTCGACTTTGGCAAGGTCGTCGCCTTCAGGTGGCCCCGATAGACCAGTCGCCTGATCGTGTCGTTGCTCCATCCGGTGATCGCCGACACCTCCTTCACCGAGTACATCTTCTCCCAGGAATCCATGGGATTTCTCCTTTGTGTGGATTCCTCTCCCCTGCGGGAGTCGGAAGAAGCGCAGTCCGAAGGACTGGTTGCCCCTACCCGTGAGGGTAGAGGTGAGGCCAGTATACGCCCGTTCGGGATCGTACCCGAGATTGTCCGGCGGTGGTACTCCCGCGCAGGAAGTTGCCTGCCCGAATCTCCTTACAGGACCTGCGTTTCCGCCTTCCGAGCCGTGCTGCCAGCGCCGACGGGTAATCTCAGGGATTGCCCTTCCCGTCCCCTCCCAGCCGGCCGCAGCTTGACCCGCCCAACAGGGTGCCGTACGCTGGCACCAAACGCTGCGTCCACGGAGCACTACATTTATGAAGAGCGTCGTCTCCGATCCGGTCATTTCCCACTGGCATCACCCGATCGAGAATTTCCACACCTCAACACAGGACTTTTACGCGGCGCTCGAAGGGGCATTGAAGCCGCGCGAAATTCCGGGCATCGCCGTCTCGCGCATGAGCTACAAGGAGGGCGGGCTGCTCTCCGGGCGGCGCGAGTACCTGCGCGTGCAGCGGCAGAAGCTCGTCTTCGACATTTGCGCCGCCTCCTTCGGCACCGGCTACTTCTTTTCCTGGTGGCTCACGAAGCGGCCAATCAAGTTCGGGCTCCTCCGCCTTCTCGCGATCCTCGCGGGACTTTGGATTCTCTGGACCATTTTCGGCATTCTGGGGGTGCTCGTGGGCTACCTGCTCGGCTCCACCGCCGCCCTCACCCTCGCGGTGCCGCTTTCGGTCATTTCCATGGTGATCGTCGTCTGGCTTTTGGGCACCGCGCTCCGCAACGGCACCTTCGGAGAAGCTGCCGAAGAGGCGGTCATCGAGACGCCGATCATCGGCTGGCTTTACGTGAAGCTCTTCGCCCCCTCGACGTATTACAAGATCGACACCACCCTCATGTTCCAGGCATCGGTCCATGCAGCCGTGCTCGAGACCGTGGTGGCGGTCACGGAGGCGCAGGGCCTCCGGCCGCTCACCGAACTCGAACGCAAGCCCGCCATGCGCGGATTCCTCGGGGGATGACGTTTCATGTCGAGCGACCCACGTGCAGGCGCAGGCGAGCGGTGCGGTCCCGCGACACCCACGGAACGCCTGAGCGCCCAGTTCTATGCATGGGAGGGACGGGGGCGCGGCTGGCTTCTCTGGCCGTATCCGGTCGAGATCGAGCCGCCGTTCTCGCCCTTCGTCTACCACGCCCTGCCGCCCGCGCCCGCCGTTGACGATGGGAGGATCCCGACTTGGGGCAGCAGGCTCGCCGACCAGGTCATGGGCCGAAGCAGCCAGGCCGCTCGGCACGCGCCGCCGCAGGACGAATTCGCCTCGGATGAGGTCCTCGATGCGGAGCCGTGGGTTGACGCCGAAGAGTTGGTGTCCGTGCCGGTGGCGGCTCCCGCGGAGTGGCGATCGTCACGGGACGGCGCGCGGCTCTTCCTGGCAAGCCTCGCGCATGCACGCCGCCCGGTAAGCTTCGAAGTTGTCGGGACGGACGCGGTCGTACAGGTCCAATTCGTATGCGCGGCAACGGACGCCGTCCTCGTGCGCTCTGCGATACGCGCGCATTTCCCGGAGATCGCGGCGGCAGACGGCGGCGCGCACGGGGCCGCGAGCGTGAGCCCTTCTCAGGCCACCCTCGTCGTCGACTTCGGGCTTTCGAACGAGTTCATGCTGCCGTTCCGGACGGCGACCGCCTTCGATCCCGATCCGCTGATTCCCGCAATCGCCGCGCTCGATGAACTGCGCCCGGGCGAAACCGGAATGCTCCAGATCCTGTTTCGCGCCGCGCGCCATCCATGGGCGGAAAGCGTCCTCCGCGCGGTCCTCGATGCGGACGGCAAACCGTTTTTCGCCAACGGGCCGCAGGTCGCGGCGCTGGCGAAAGTGAAGGTGGCCCAGCCGCTCTTCGCGACCATCCTTCGCGTTGCCGCCGCGGGCAGCGACGGCAGCCGTGCCTTGGAGATCGCGCGGCGGATCGCAGGATGCGTCACCCAGTTTCGCGAGCCGCTCGCGAACGAGCTCATCCCGCTCACGAACGACGAGTATCCCGACGGCCAGCATTGGGCCGACCTCATGCTCCGCAGGAGCCGGCGTGCGGGGATGCTCCTCAACGCCGACGAGCTGCTCTCGCTCGTCCATCTTCCCTCGGCATCCGTGCAGTCGTCGAAGCTCGTCCGCGCCACGAACCGGACCAAGGCCGCGCCCGACGCCGTGGCGCCCGCCGGCCTGATCCTCGGCCTGAACCTCCATAACGGGAAGCGCCGGCCGGTAGCGCTCGAGAACGATCAGCGGTTGCGCCACACCTATGTGATCGGCGCATCGGGCACCGGCAAATCCACGCTGCTCCTGAACCTCATCATGCAGGACATCGAAGCCGGCCGGGGCGTCGCCGTCCTCGATCCGCACGGCGACCTCGTGGACGAGGTGCTGGCGCGCCTCCCCGAGCGGCGGGTGGCGGACGTGACCCTGCTCGACCCTTCCGACGAAACATGCGGCGTCGGGTTCAACATCCTGAAGGCGCATTCGTCGTCCGAGAAGACGCTCCTCGCCTCGGACCTTGCCGCCGTGTTCCGGCGCCTGTCCTTGAGCTGGGGCGACCAGATGAACGCCGTGCTCGCGAATGCCGTGCTCGCGTTCCTCGAAAGCAGCGAGGGCGGCACGCTCGTCGAACTGCGGCGCTTCCTCGTGGATGACGAATACCGCGCCGCCTTCCTCCGGACCGTGGCCGACCCCGAGGTGGCGTTCTTCTGGGAGAAGGAATTTCCGATGCTCGGCGGGAAGCCGCAGGCGCCGATCCTCACCCGGCTCGACGCCTTCCTGCGGCCGAAGCCCATACGCGCGATGGTGGCCTCGGCGCGGAACGGCCTCGATTTCCGCGCGGTCATGGACGGGGGCGCCATCCTCCTCGGGAAGCTCGCCGTGGGGGCGATCGGCGAGGAGAACGCGGCGCTCTTGGGATCGCTCATCGTGACGAAACTCCACCAGGCGGCCTTGACCCGCCAGGAGCTTGACCCGCATGCGCGACGCCCCTTCTTCCTGTACCTCGACGAGTTTCACAACTTCGTGACGCCCTCGCTTGCCGCGATGCTCGCCGGGACGCGGAAATACGGGCTGGGCCTCATCCTCGCCCACCAGGAACTGCGCCAGCTCTGGAACCGCGACCCCGACGTCGCCGCCGCCGTCCTCGGGAACGCCGCCACCCGCATCTCGTTCCGCGTGGGCGAGTTCGACGCCCACAAGCTCAAGGAAAGCTTCGCGTCCTTCGAGGCCAGGGACCTGCAGAACCTCGGCGTGGGCGACGCGGTCGCCAGAGTCGAGCGGAGTGACTGGGACTTCTCCCTGCGCACGACGGCGCTGCCCCGCATCGAACCGGGCGCCGCCGCAACCCGGCGCGAGGCGGTCGTGGGCCGCTTGCGCGCCGAGCATGCCCGTCGCGAAGCGCCGAAGGCGGCGCCCGCCCCTCCCGCCGCGGAGGATCCCGCAACGACGTTCGCGGCGTTCCTCGACGCGCATCTCCCGCCCGCGGTGCGGAGCCGCCACATCTACATTGCCGGCAAATCGCAGTACGGCAAGTCGTCCCTCATGCACGCGCTTGCCGTGCGCGACATGGAGCAGGGCAAAGGGCTCGCGGTCATCGATCCCCACGGCGACCTGGCCGAGCGCCTGCTCGCCGCCGTTCCGGCATCCCGCGTGCAGGATGCTATCTACCTCGACGCCACCGCCCCGATCCCGCTCGACTTCATGGGCTGGGCGACCGAGCGCGAGCGGGACACCCTGGCCGACGACCTCCTCGTCACCTTCAAGCGGTTCTCGACCACCTGGGGCGAGCGGATGGAATCCATCATCCGCTACACGATCTACACGCTCCTTGCCGTGAAGGGCACGACCTTCCTCGACCTGTATACCTTCCTCGCCCGCGAGGAGCGCCGCAAGGAGATCCTGCGCGACGTGCATGACCCGGTGCTCAAGGACTTCTGGCGGGAACAGTACCCGCACCTGCCGAGGGATTCCGCGACGCCGATCACCTCGCGCATGTCGAAATTCCTCCTCACGCCGTCCCTGCGGGCGATCCTCGGCGATCCGCATCCGAAGCTGAGCGTGGGCGACGTCATGGAAGGCCGGAAGATATTTCTCGTGAACCTGGCGAAGATCGGCGAGGAGTCCGGGCACCTCTTGGGAACGCTCCTGGTTTCGAAGATCCAGCAGGCGGCGATGCGGCGCCAGGCGCAGCCGCCGGCCGCGCGCATTCCCTTCCACCTCTATGTGGACGAGTTCCAGCACTTCCAGACCTCGGCCTTCGACGCGATCCTGAGCGAAGCCGGCAAGTACCGGCTGTGCCTCACCATGGCGAACCAGTACATCGACCAGCTCGACCCGCAGATCAGAAGCTCGATCCTGGGGAACGTCTCGACCTTTTTCCTCTTCAGGCTCAACGAGCGGGACGCGTCGCACTTCGCGGGAGAAATCCGGCCGCGGAAGCCGGAAGACCTCACGGCGCTCATGCCCGGCACGGCGCTCTGCCGGACGGCGGCGGGCGCGGCACAGTTCGTGAAGACCCCGCCGCCGCGCCAGGACGCGGACGCGCGATTCGCGGAAGCGATCAGGAACCGCACGATTGCCGAGTACGGCTCGCCGCACTCGGAAGAGGAACTACCCTCGAAAGAGGATGCGGCGCGACCCTCCGGCAGGCCCAGGCACATTCCTCCCCACCAAGGCTAAGCGGGACATGCTCCGGCTGCTCGCCGAATATTTCTGCCTCAGGACCAACGACCTCCCGGAGCTTCGCGGGAAGCCGGGCCGAACGGAGAGCGCCCGCCGGTCCGCCCGGCGGACCCTCCTCCTCCTGTATCAGCAGGGCCTCGTGGCCCGCCTTCCCTACCTCGACCTCGACAATGCCGCGGGAGGGTTCACCTACGTCTACGGCCTGTCGGAGCCGGGCGTCCGGCACGCGGCCGCGCACGGGCACGCGGGCGGCACCGCAAAGCCGTTCGGCGAGCACTCGGCGCGGACCCTCGACCACGAGCTTGCAATCACGGCGTTCCACCGCTCCCTCGCGAAGTTCGCCGCCGCGAACACCCTCGACCTGTATTGGCTCCAGAAAGACCTGAAGCGCACCGTCCATCCCGACGCGGTCTTCGCCCTCACCGATCCCTCCGCGCCCGACGACCGCAACACGCGCTATTACTTCCTCGAGATCGAGCGGGCGAAAGCCGGTGGGTACCGGGACGGCGAGCCGCAGATCGTCCGCAAGCTCCGCGCCTACGCCCGGCATTGGGGCACCCGCGCGTGCGAAAAGGACTGGGGCGATTTCCGGGAGTTCACCGTGATCGTCGTCATGCGGACCGAAGCCAGGCGGCGGAACCTCAACGCCGCCATGGGAGCTGACGTGCCGCCCGCGATCGTCGTGCTCACGACGGAACCGGCGTGCCGCAGCGGCATCGATGCGGCGCTCTTCGCGATCACCGAACGCGGCCCGTAGCCGAACGGTCCCCCCGGCAGCTTTCTGCGATTCATGCGGGTGTACATTGCCGCGCGTCCGGCGCCATCCTGGACCCGGCGATTGTAGGGGGCAGGACAACAACCACACCAATGAACAACATCCGAGAGAACGCGGAACGCTGCACCGTCTGCCATGAACTGACGACGGGAGGGTTCGAGGTCTACGAAAAGACGCGGGAGGATGGCATTCCGATGATCGTCATCGACTCGACGCCGGACAGGAACTTCAATGTCTGCGATTCGTGCAATGACGTCGTCTGTTTCCGTTGCTCCGCGCACCCGGATTCCGGGTACTGCAACCGATGCTTCGAGAAGTGGAGCGGAGCCAAGGCAGCTTGATCGCCGATAGCGCATTGTGAGCCAAAGGTCGAAGAGTATTTCCCTCGCCCCCTACAACGCACCCCCGTGAGCCCCCCGCAACCAGGACCTCCTCGCCGGCATGCCGCGATTGGATTCCACGCTTCCTGCGTTTCCTGCGCCTCATGCGATTGGCGTCCGGCGCCCGCGATAGCGGATCCTGCTTTTGCGATGGCAGGGCCGAGCACAATCATTACCACCAACATGTACGAATCAACACGTTTGACCGACGACCAGAAGCGGGCGTTTGCCGAGATCATCCGGGATACGCAGAAGCGCTTCGAATCGGATTTTGACGGTTACCTCGGTTCGTTGAAGCAGGACCTCTCGCCAAAGATCGAAGCGCGCGCCAGGGTGCGCGGGCTGATGGACACCATCCGGACCCTCAAGGGACGGCTTGCCGAGGCCGCGGGCGGCCTCAGGAAGCTCGGCTTCCATGTGGATGAAGGCATGATCTCCATCGACTACGATACCCAAGGCGACATGCGACGGGAGATGGAGGAGGTCCAGCGTTCCGCCATGCAGGAACGCGAAAAGTCGATTGCGAAGTTCCGAAAAGCGGTGTTCGATGTCTGGTCAGCCGACGATGCTGGCGAGGCGAAGAAGATCGTGGAATCGGTGCTGTAGGGAAAAGAAACATTAACCGCTCGGCCCCTGCCACGCAGCCTTCGGCCATTCACCGATCAGCGAGTCCGCTTCTCAATGCAATTCGGAGCGCGAGACCTACGCCCGGCGCTCTGGCGGGCCACGAACGCCAGTTCAACCTCAACGAAAGTCGAACGCGTCCGTCTCGCTCGGGTTGTAGACTCCGTCCCCAAACCCGATGAACACATGGGACTTGCCTGCGCCCGCAAGGGCGACATAGGCGCGAATCGCCCCAATCGGCGTTGCGATTCCGATGCCCACGCCCGCGCTCTGCTGCAACTGTGAGAAGTTCAGATCGCCCGGCCGCAACGCCACCTTGCCGCAATCGTAGAACACCGCGCCGACGACGGGGAGGCTGGGCACAAAGCGATAGCGGAGTTCCGGCTGGAGCACAAACATGTCGGGGCCGCGATAGCGGTAGTCCGCAAGCCCTCGCACGGTGTCAAACCCCATGGCGTCCGTGCCGCCTAGAGTGGGCTGCAGTAGGAATGGCACCGATGATCCGGCACCCGTAAATGATTCCACGAGCCTCCCGCGGATCAGCAGGTAGCGATCATCCACACCGCCGCGCCACGGGATGTGCTCCCCGACCGCGTCCAAGCGCCAAAACGAGAACGCGCCGCCGCCGGTGTCCCGATGATCGCTCAGCGACACCTCGTCATCCCATCGATATTGATGATTGACTCTGCGGTGAGGGTTCGGCTCGACGAATCTGAGATGCACCTCGGGGACCAAGTACACCTGGGCGTTCGACACACTTGCGGCCGGCAGCGTTCCGAGTGCTGAGGGGGTCGTGTTTGCTGCGCCGATTCTCTGCGATTCAAAGCCTGCTCCCACGGTGAGCCACGGGGTCAGCGGGCGATCCCAGGTGAAGAAGCCAGTGATGTCGTGTTCGCCAAACGAAGCCTGCGGAAGCGCCGCCGTCGGTCCAAGGCCGAAGAAGCCAAGGTTTGTATATGCATGGGCCGACACGCCGAAGCGTTCTCGCTGGATCTCGGACCCGTCGGCCGCAAGCTTCTGACCGAAGATCGCTGCAGCGTCGAGTTTCCACGCGCCCGAGGTCGCGACGAGCGCCTGCGAGGAGAACCACTGTTGCGTGCCGTCGTGCTTGTTGAAATTCAGTTGCGACCCAAGGCCTATGCCAACGCCGCTGCCGGGAGCAAGTTGGGCGAGCGCCGCGTGGACCGTTTCGTTCGTGAATATGACGCGCGCACAATCCTCGAGATGGTGCAGCGTGGCTTCCGCCATTTCGATGCCGCAGGTCGTGGTTGGGGTGGCGGCCGGGGAGATTGTCTGGGCGGCGCCGAACTCGCAAAGACACGCGGCGGCGAAGCATGCGCGCAGGACACACCCGAGCGCAATCATCCATCGCCCACTCCTAGGTCTCAGCGGTGGCTTCGCCGGTTGCTGCGGTATTTGCACTTTGCCCACGGGCACGGTTCATCACCTCCTTCGTATAGGCGCTTGCATCAGCTTCAGAAGCGATGCGATAGATATTCGTGCCCGTCTGACGTTCCGGCGGAAGCGTCGCTTCGAGCATGCGCGTCGCCCTGAGCAATGCGCGCTGATGATCGTTCACGGCCCCGGAAGTTTGCGTTGCGAGCGGTGTGGGCTGTGCCGGGAGACTGATCGGTTGCCGGGGAACAGAGAGTTCAAGGCAAGCATCGAAGACGTTCGCCTGCCGGTCGCGGGCCGTCAGCGCATAGTCCGCATAGCCATTTTCGGCGACCAGCAGCTTCCGCGCGGTAGCCAAGATTGAAGTGTGGTCATAGACAGCGGTGTCGATTTTCTGGGGGGTATACGCCGAGACCAGGACGGCGGGGACTCTGACGCCCAGCCGGTCGAAGTTAAATGCGGGCAGCGTGGACGCAAAGTGGTCAGGCTGCGGCGCTGCGGGAGGCTGACCTGGACCCCAAAATTTAGACACAAAGGTCGAAACAAATTACCATTGTGTCATGGCGAACAAAAAAGGATATCGGGTAGCGAATGAAGTGAAAGCGGAGATCATCCGCCGGGTAAAGGAAGAAGGAATTTCGGTCGCGCAGGCCGCGAAGGATGCGGGTGTCCACGAAACGACGGTATACGGATGGCTGGGCGCAGGAGCCACAAGCGCTCCTTCATGGACGGAAGTCATCAAACTCAAGAAGCAGAACAAGGAATTGTTCGAAGTGATCGGCGAACTCACGATCCAGCTCTCCCAGGCCAAAAAAAAGAATTGAGCCGGGAGAGAAATGTATCCTCGATGGCTCGGGTCATGGGCGTCTCACGATCATCGCTCTACTATGTAGCAACGCAGGACAAGAAAGATTGGGCGCTGAAAGTGCGGATGGAAGAAGAATTACAAAAGCATCCCTCATACGGTGCGCGGCGGTTGGCGGATGCCTTGGGTGTGAACCGAAAACGGGCGCAGCGGGTGATGCGGATCTATGGTATCAAGCCCTACCGGAGGCACGGGAGAAAGTATCGGAAAAGCAAGACGGAACGGCACTTCCCGAACCTCTTGCTTGGCATTATGCCGTCATATCCAAACCACATCTGGGCAACGGATTTCACCGAGCTCGCGTTCCATGGAAAGAAGGTCTACGCGAGTACCATTGTCGATCTCTTCACGCGAGAGCTGAGAGGCCTCCATGTGGGGACAAGAAAAGGAGCGCCGCTCACCGTGCAGACATTGGCAAACGCGCTCTTTCACCATCCGAAGCCAACGATATTCCACTCGGACAATGGAAGGGAATATGAGGCGAAAGTGTTCATTGCCATGCTCGAGCAGTATGGCATTACCATCTCGCGATCCCGTCCCGGCTCTCCATGGGAGAATGGATATCAGGAATCCTTCTACGGGAAATTCAAGATGGATCTCGGCGATCCCAATCGCTGCAAGACCTTGGGTGAACTAGTGGCAGAGATTTACCGGACCGCATGGGAGTACAACCATACGAGAATTCATTCCGCGCTCAGGATGCCACCCTCCGTGTTTGCGAAGAAGATAGCGGCGTGAGAGAATGAAAAAAGATAAGAAAACTTGTCGAGTAACTGTCTAAAGAAAGGGGTCCACTACAGGCGGTGGAAGTGACCGACAATCTGCCCGACTCGGTTTTTTGGACAAGCGTTGCCGCGTGGGCGTGCGAGAAACTCGCCACGGCTGCAATGGATAAAATAAGAAGTCCCAACCGAAGAGTAAACCTCATGGAATATGCGTGATGTGGATTTGTTGTTAGTGTATCACAGCGATACGCGACATGCCATGTGAATAACGATAACAATGGCGGCAGCGTGCAACGAAAAATAAGCGTACCGCAAAGGTACGCTTATGACATTGATAGGCAACGTCTTCTGTTTGTCTGAGATGTTACTCGATCTGCACGAGAGTCTCCTCGATGGCCTTGCGGTCGCCGAGGCAGACCGGGAGGAAGTCGCACCACCCGCAGTGCTTGCCGGGCCGGCGGTAGAAGAGGCCGTCCGCAATGGCCTTGGCCACTATGCCGACCTTGCGGAGGTAGTCCGTGAGGTGCTCGGCGTTGCGCCCGGCCCAGTGCCAGGCGATGCGCGGCTCCTTGGTTTTGAGGAGCACGCAAAGCGCCACCTGGTCGGCTTCGGGATCGGCCATCCAGTAGGCGGTGAGCTGGTCGGAGAGGGCGACTTCGTGGTCCTCGTAGGACGACGCCGAGGTCTTGAAGTCCACGATGGTCTTCTTGCCCCCGATCCTGGCCACGAGGTCCAGGTAGCCGACGAATGGCTCCGGAAATGACGAGACGGTCACCTCGAAGCGATGCTCGACGGCGAGCACCTCCTCGATCTTCCCGGCCTCGCCAAGGAATGCCCCGCAAAGCCGCTTCCCTTTGTCCCCGAGGCTCTCCCACGAGTCGCGCGAGCCGTAGTGCAGCTCGACGCCCGTGAGCTTCTCCCACTCCTCGGCAAAGACCCCCGAGGGGTCCTTGCCGGAGCGGAAGAATTCGGCGAGCGCGAGGTGGACGGTGGCCCCGAAAACGAGGTTCGCGCTCTCGTGCCGGGGCCGGAGGCGTTCGAGGTAGTGGAGGCGGTACTGCTCGGGGCAGGTGAGGTACTTCTGGATGCGGGAATGGGAGAGGTGCGGCGCGGCATCGCGATCAATGCGGCCGCCCGGAACGCCAGGTTGGGGAGGCGTCGTCATCGGGCGCCCCCGTTCGGCCTTGCCGGAAAGACGGCTTCGATGTTGAGGTACTTGCCGTCCTCGGAGGGCAGGGTGGTGACCCGGCAGTCGAGGTTGAGGCGGAGCCCGGAGCGGAGCGCCGCCGGGTTGTAGTCGTAGCCGGCGTCGGCGAGCTTTTCCGCGAGCTGCTTCGCGGAGCCGAAGAGCCGGGTGCGGTTGCCGTTCACCTGGACGCTGAGGCAGAGCCTCGGCCCCCACTTCCCCTTGACCTCCCCGATCTCGAGGATGCGGGCGGAGACGGGCTCGTCCCCGTTTTGGGTGGACCCGTTGGGGTGGTATCCCCCATTTTGGGTGTCCCCGTTCGGTTGGGGTGCGGGCACCGCGTGGCCGTTGCCGTTCGCGCCGCTCCCGCCGAGGAAGTGGGCCACGATCTCCTTCTGCAGGCCGAGCGTGCGGAGCGCCTTGTCCTTGATCGCTCCGCTCGTGTCGCCCGCCACCGGAATCGTGATCTCCACGGAAACGGAGTCGATGCGCCCGTCCGGGCTCACGCTCCTGCGGATGAGCATGAGCGCGCCCGGGGGCGGATTCGCGGCGCCGTTCATGGCTGAGAGGTTCGGCGGTGCGGCCGCCGTGCCGTTCGGTTCTGCCGCGCCGTTTTCCGCGGCGTGCGCCGGCCAGGGGGCGACCGCCAGGATGTGGCGGCAGCGCCGGGCAGGATCGTTCGTGCGGGTCGCGATGTCCTGACAGTTGCAGGTCCAGCGGCCATGGTCGCTCCTGACCATGTAGCTGCGGGACGGTTGATGGACGGAATACACGCGGTAGCCGTCCTGGAGTTTTGCAATGACGAGCGTATCCTCTTCAGGACGCGCGTCGCGGTTCACGAGCGATGGCCCGGTCATGGATGATTCCTCCTGATTGAGTTCTCAAGGTGCGGATGCCGCTCGGGATCGAGCTGCCCTTTCACCCTAGGAGGAAGCCATTCGCCCAGCTAGACGCGAGAATGTGACAGAATGGCAAAGGTTCGAAAAGGGGAGCGAATGAGCGAGATCCAAAAAGCGATCAAGGAACTCGAAGGGCAGCGGGCGAAGATCGACGCGGCGATCCGCGTGCTTCGCAGCTTCACCGGGGGCAAAGCCGGCGCCGGAAGCGGTAGCCGGACCATGACGCCCGAAGGCCGCAAGCGGATCATCGAGGCCCAGAAGAAGCGGTGGGCCAAGGTGCGGGCGGCGAAGAAGGCCGGGGCGGGAAAGAAGGCGCCTCGCAAGAAGGCGGCAAGCACGGAAGCCACCGCGCCCGCGAGCGAATGATTCGGCCATGACGCCCTTTCACAAGACCTGGCTTCCGCAATGCCGGGCGGCGAAGGTCATCCGCCGGAGGTTCGGCGCGAAGGACGCGCTTGACTACCTGGTCGCGGAGAAGCTCGCGCAATTCGCCGCCGAAGCGGAACGCGATCCGTTGTTCGCGCGGGAACTGCCCCGCTTCCTCGCGGCAGTTTGGCAGATCTTCAACCCTTACGAGATCGCGGGTTACATGGCCAGCCTGAAGCCGCGCCCAAGGAAGGCGCTGCGGCGGCTCCTGTACGTGCGCTGAAAACGCCGCTCTGCCTCCACGTCAATTCCTGCTGCCTGGTTTCCTTTTCGCGACCGCGTACTCTGAACGCCATGATCCATGGCGTCCGCGGCGACAACGATTTCACCGTCCTCGCGGAGACTGATTTCCGCGGCGTCCACCGTCCCTTCGGCATCCGCCGCGCCGACCGGCGCGCCCACCTCCACGTGGTCGGCAAGACCGGCACCGGCAAGTCCACGCTCATCGCCAACCTCTGCCGGCAGGACATCATGAACGGCGAAGGGCTGGCGCTCCTCGACCCCCACGGCGACCTGGTCGAAGCCGTTCTTCGCATGGTCCCTCCCGGGCGCCTGGGCGATCTCATCTACTTCAACGTGCCGGACCGCGGGCATCCGCTCGGGTTCAATCCCCTCGACAGTGCTACCGACGCCGCAAAACCGCTTGCGGCATCCGCGCTGCTCGGCGCCTTCAAAAAGCTGTGGGCCGATTCCTGGGGGCCGCGGACCGAATACCTGTTGCGGAATGCCTTGCTCACACTGCTTGATCTGCCGCAGGCGACGCTCTTCGATGTGCCGCGCCTGTTCGACGACGCCGGCTTCCGGGCCCAGGCGCTTACGGCCGTCCGGAACCCGCACGTCAGGCGGTTCTGGGAGCGCGAGTACGACCGGTTTCCTGCTCGCCTCCGCGCCGAGGCCATCGCGCCGATCCAGAACAAGGTCGGCGAGTTTCTGGTGAATCCCGTCCTGCAGCCGATCCTTGGCCAGGCGCAGAGCAGCTTCCGGTTCCGCGAAGTCATGGACGAGGGCAAGATCCTGCTCGTGAACCTCGCCAAGGGCAAGATCGGCGAGGACACAGCTGCCCTTCTCGGCACGCTGCTCGTCACGCAGATCGGCGTTGCGGCGCTCAGCCGTTCGGACATTCCTGAAGCCGAACGCCGCGACTTCTACCTCTATGCCGACGAATTCCCGTCCTTCACGACTTCCGCCTTCGCCGGCATGCTGGCCGAGATGCGAAAGTACCGGCTCTGCCTCACGCTTGCCCACCAGCATCTCGGCCAGCTTGATGAATCCGTGCGCGACGCGGTACTCGGCAACGTCGGCACGGCCATCGCGTTCCGCGTTGGCCTGGGCGACGCCGACCTGCTCGCAAAGGAATTCTTGCCCGAGTTCAACGCCGCCGATCTGGTCCACCTGCCGAACCACCACTTCTACATCCGGCTGATGGTGAACGGCGCCGTCTCGCGGCCGTTCAGCGCCCGTTGCCGAAACCTTAACACATATCTTTAGTCGGCCTCGGTGCACACCCCAACCTGAACTCAGCGGCTACGCTTGAGTCGCGATTGCCAGCTCAAATTGTGTTTGCGCTACGGCTCAGCGCGAATACTCCCACTGGCAATTCTTTTGCGGCAGTGGAGGGAACGGTTCGCCTTTCTTGACGCGGGCCGTTTCGCTTGGGTGCGTCTTGCAATAGACTGCGCCGTCACGCGGTACGATGTCTCCGGGCGTGTAACCCATATGAAGTGCTCCTCGCCGGCAATTCTATCATGGTATTGATGAGTCCGAGAAAAATCTCGCAGGCTCGGGCTGTGAAACAACGCTGGTATGGCGGGCAGTTTGGCGGCTGCGCGGCCGCGTCGCGGCATCCCTCCGAGTCGGCCGTGCCGGCGTTGTCTCACCCCCGCCAATGCGGCCATCGGCATAGGGATGCCCGGTATAGCAACGCTGGCATTGCACGACGGCCACGTGGCCGCCTATCGTCGAGACGACCGCATGAAGGGTGACGGTGGGAGCGCGTCGCTTCCGCGTGCACGAAGGACAGCGGTCATGCACTTCGCCACCGATCCGGCTTTCAGGTGAAATCATTGAAGTCTGCGCTTCGCCTTTCCCTTCCACCACGGCTGCGAGCGGACCTGGATGAAGCGGCGATAGCACTCTGTACAACGATAGAAGCCAAAGCCGAGAATTGCAGTCAAGGCGGCCACCGGTGCGCCCTCCTTCCTGATTTCACTCCCATGGCATCGCGGGCACGCATGCGGCGGTCGCCGACAGATTGTCTGTTCGGTATTTTCCATGTTCTGCTATGAGCCCAAACGTCACCCTTGCGCGTGCGGACCGCGTATCGGTCCGTGCCGCCGCACCTCCGGGCCGAGCGAGCGGCCGATGAGCTGGCAGCGGCGCTGCAGGTTGGCGGCAGGTTTGCTCATGCCCGGCCTTTCTTCTTGAAGTACGCGAAGAACACCTCGCTCATCAGGTTGGCCAGCTCCCGCAGCTCGTCCAGCCCGGCGCTCATGTTGAGCACTTCGGCGTCGAGGCAGGCGGGGTTCGAGCACAATCCGGGCATGATCCACCAGCAGGCTTCCACGCGCTGCGGGCGCGCCTCGGTTGCCCGGTAGGTCAGATGGCAGGCGCGATCATCGGTGCAGCCGCAGTGCCGGCAGCAGGTGGCTGGGGCAAGGGCCGGGCTGCTCATGCCGCCCCCTCCCGCCCGCTGCCAGGGGTGCGAACGTGGCGACTGGACCGCCACCGGCGACGGCCGAGATGGGCTCGCCCCAAGCCGCCGCCAGGACGGCCAAAAGTGCGAAAACCGCAAGAATCGTCCGAACTGGCGGCCGTCAGGAGCCATATGGATACGTATAGTAGCCTTAGTACCCTTGCGATTCAAGCGAAAACGCTTCATTCAGGAAGGGATGAAGCGCACCGTTCAGATCAACGTGAAAATGACCGAGGACGACTATGCCCAGCTCCAGGAGGCTGCGAAGCGCCGGTGGCCGGACGCGGTCATGACCAACTCCGGCATCTTGCTCAGCCTCGCCAGGATGGCCGCGAAGACGATCCTCAGCGAGAAGAAGGGACGGTAGTCCCCCGCCATGCCACAGCCGGACACCATCATGGCGACGGCCAGGGCGCTGGGGGTTCCCGCGCTGGCACTCTTAGCGCTTGGGCGGGCAGAGGGCAAACACCTCCGCAAGCGCCTGGATGCGATCGTCACCAACCGCTGCAGCCGGGATCAGCGTGACCTCAAATGCCGCATGGCGGCCGTGATCGCCGAGTCCTGACCGCCGAGGAACAATTGCCGCTCTTCCGGCGTGAACGCCGGATCGGCGGCGACCATTCGCTCGATCAACACCATGAGGATCCGGAGGTTGGCAGCCCTGAGAATGTCGCTTACGCAACCACGCGACAGAAAAACTGCCGCGCGCGCCCGATTGGCCAACCATGGACCAAGGATCGTACCATTGGAAGAAGCCATGGTTGTCAGCATATTCACGTTTTGGAACGCAATCCCCCATTCGGGGGGACACGAGGTCGTGACCGGCACTTCCTTGCCGCATGCAGAGGCTGCCAGGGTGGCGCGCGAGGTCAGGCAATCCGCGCCGCGGCCTTCATTCCTCCCGCTGCGCCGGGAGGCATGCGGAAGCGGCAACTGTTGAAGGGATAATCGCGGCGCGACATTGCGCCCGCAACAAGAGACCGGACCATGCCGCGCCGCGCGACGAGTTGCTGGAGCAAGGTGTCGAGCGCACCTGCGCTGCCGTCGCCAAGCCACTCCGGCGGAATTCCTTCCGCCGCGACGCGGATGCGATCCGGCTCGATCTCTGCCACGCGCGACACCCATTGGTCCAGCGCGGACGGTCCGGAGCCCTCATAGGCGAAGGCCATTGCGCTCGCGCAGTTCCAACTGCAATCCTCGAACCTCCAGAGGCGCCCGGCGAAACAGTGGCCCTGGTCGATCAGCATCAGCCTGAGCGGCCGCGGTCCGGGCAGGCGGGCGAAGACAACCTCGCGGCAATCGGAGTTGCCGGTCCACACGTCGAAGACGTACGCGCCCCAGAGGTCGGCGGGGTTCTCGACGAGGCCCCAGAGGCAGGCGGGCAGCACGGTGAGTGCAGCGCCGCCATCCTGATTGCACACGAGCCTCGATCCGAAGCAGAGCTCCGCGAGCCGGTCGAGCCTTGCCGGCATCGCGACAAGCGCGAAGTCGGGAGTGGGTAGGCCGAGCGAGCGCGCTAGCCGCGTCGCGAGGTACTCGTTCGCGAGAATCCGCGGCCCGTAGGGATTGCGTGCGGACTTCACGACATAGAGGCAACCGTCGGAGGCCCGCACCAGGCGAGCGCCGGTGGACCCTCCCATCGGCTGGAAAATGCCTTTCGCGGTCACGCGGGGAACGCACTCCGCCAACGGCCAGCGGACACACTGCCTGCGCTCCTGCGTGCGGGCCCGCGCATTGCCATGATCGTTAGCTGCGGTACGAATTGAACTGGCTTGCATCGAGCGACTGTAGCAGCGAGGAGCGCACATCCCAATCCCCACAACGGGGGTAGACAAACGAGGGGCTGCCAAAGTAACACGCCTCGAGCGGTAGCGCGCGATGTCGCCTGCGTCATGTGCCCGCCGATTCTTGCTCTCGGCAAACACCGCCCCATTGCAGCCATGTCGCCACGCCGCGGTGGTGCGAGCATGTTCCCCGCCGGTGCAGGCTGAAGCTATACGACCCGTCACGGCATTGCGCCGTAGCCCCGGCCGGCGCGGCTTGGGCGAACTCCGGCCGATGAACCTGCTGCCCGGAGGAGTTCGTGTACGTTGGAGTGGTGGGCTGCGGTGGACGGGCGGGCAACGCCGTCGCGTGTTGGGCGCCGACAACCGGCTGCGCAGGCGTGCTGGCCTGCGGCCCTGGCCCGGGCTGTGGGCTGCCGCACCCGGCAAGCGCGGCGAAGAGAAGCACCGCGCACAGCGCTGCCGCTGCCTTTTTCATTTGCGCTCGCTACTTTGAATCAGCCGCCTGAATCTTCACGTTGTAGCCGCTCAGGAAATGCGCGTCCTTTGCGGATACCTCGAAGGGCAAGCCTGCGAGGTTCTGCAGCATGCCAGCGATCTGCTTGTAGTTGCTCTTGTCGGCCTGAATAGCGACGACCTTTCCGCTCTTCAGATCAATCGAGAAGAAGTGCTGGTGGTGGGGCATGAAGCCCACAATGGCGCCGATCCCAAGGGTGAACATGGCGGTGACGGCGCCGGTAGCCCAGTGGTGGTAGGCATTGTCGCCGTAGCGAAGCCCGGAGATCTCGGCGGCGGGCACCGAGATCACCTGATCGGGCTCGCACTTGGGGCACGTCAGCCGAAGGACGGCGCCATCCGGTGCGAGCGTGTTCTTCCAGTCCTTCGGGTTGTTCTTGGTGATTCCAGGCGCGGTGAGGACGCGCAGTTTTGTTGCGGTCTGGGCTGCCAGGCCGCATGCGAGAAAAGCAGCGAGCACGAGGGCTTTAGTGGCGCGCGATCTAAACATTTTTCTGCCTCCATCTACTGCGCGCATCGTAGTTCGAGGTCACTGGCATGTCAAGCGAACCCAGAAAGCGCGGCTATCCATCACCCCCTCGACTTCCTCGTAGGCAGTCTTGCATCGCCGCCACACCACCTCCTCAAAGCTCGGATCACCGAGTAAACGGCGCCGCCTCGCAACCGTTCTGCGAGAGAATCCGTCCCATTGAAAGAACTATCCTGTAGAGACCATCCGGCGTTCCAATGGTTTCGAAACGAGATTGCGGCAGCAAAACCTCCATGGGCCTGTAGGCTGGGAAGCAGCTCAATATTTTTCTTCTTTACAATTACGCCATGCTGCCTTAAACTGCGTCCGTTCAGTGGAAGGGAGTAGAACTATGGCCGATTCCATTGATGACTGCGCTGCCGGCAATGGCTTATTGAAAAGGCTTTCAAGAAAACTTGCCCTTCTCGTCGGCGGGACACTCGCCGTGGGTTCACCGCTTCCGCTGTCGGCCTACGTGCCGCCACCCGCAGGACAAAGTCCGCCAGCGCAAACACAATCCGGACAGACAACTCCCGTTCACACACCACAAGTGCATCCAAAGCCTACTACTGAGACGTCCAGCTCCAAATCCACCACGCCGACGCCTGAAACCAAATCTTCAAGCAGCGATGCGCCGGCAACGCCGCAAGCACCTCCCGAAAAGGTGGTCTTGCCGCAAACGCCGACGCCCGTCTACGTACCGCCCAATCATAGTTCACACGCCTCGCACGCCTCGCACGCCTCTCATGCATCGCATGCGTCCGGCGGATTCTAAATGGCAGCTCCCGCAGAGAACCAACCCGAAGTCCCTAGGGCGGATGATGCACTCAGCATCGAGCTTGATGCAAGGCAATTCTCGCGGGAGGCCGTCCAACGCGCCGCATACTGGTTTTCCAAGGATTGGGAAATTGAATTTGTTCCATCCGCAGTCGAGTGGAGAATCGACCTTGTTTTCCGACCGAAAGTTGGCCGCGCCGGTGCTGACCGATCAAGCGTGCGCTCGAGGTTTACGGCGGCAGTTCTCGATGCGGAGCTTCGGTTGCAAATCGGACGCGAAACCGCAGGAGTCCGCGAGCTCATCCTCGCCAAAGCCTTCTCCGAAGCGGGAGTGCTCGAACCCGACGAGGAATAGTCATTCCGCCTCGAGAGAGGCAGCATGAATCGCGGCGGACGCGAGACAGCTTCACTGCCCATTCTTCGCGACCGCCACTTTGTGGGCCACGAGCAGTTCCGCCCAACCGACGGTGGCTACTCGCTGTTGCCGTTCCGCTTTCTGAGGCTTGACAACCACGAGTGCCTGGTAAGCGAATGCGGGGAATACCTGTTTGCTCCGACCGGGACCGCCAAGCGAATCGTCAGCCGGCGCATCGATCCCACGTCCGGCCTGTACGGAGACCTGTGCGCAAAGCAGTTTATTGCCGATGCCCGATACGGCACCGATCTTGAGCTGCTCGCGACAAAGGTGCGGTCAAAGCGTCACCGCGCGCTCGGGCCGACGCAACTGCACATTTTTGTCGTGACCCTGCGATGCGACCATTCTTGCCGATACTGCCAGGTGTCACGACAGGTGGCAACGCATCGCGAATTCGATATGGACGAGGCAACGGCGCGGCGGGCGGTCGCCACGATGATGGAGAGCCCCGCGCAAGACCTAACCGTCGAGTTTCAAGGAGGAGAACCGACCCTGGCACAGTACCGAATTGAACAACTGATCCACGACGCCAAGGATGCAGCGGCGCAAAAAGGGAAATCGCTTTCATTTGTGATCACCACAAACCTCGCCAACGTGACGACCGAAGCGCTCGCCCTGTTCCGCGAGGAGGGCGTACGGGTTTCGACATCGCTCGATGGCCCTGCCTTTATCCATAACGCGAACCGTCCCCGGCCGGGGAACAACAGCCACGAACTCGCTATCGCGGGAATCGACGCATGCCGCGACGCCCTGGGTGCCGACCGCGTGTCGGCGCTCATGACCACGACACAGCTATCGCTCCAACACCCGGTTGAGATCGTGGACGAGTACGTCCGCCGTTCGTTGCATTCGATCTTTCTGCGGCCCCTGAGCCCGTACGGCTTCGCGACCCGAAGCGGGAGTCGAACCGGTTACCATGATGACCAGTTTTTCGCGTTTTTCCGGCAGGCGCTTGACCGCATTATTGAGCTGAACCTCGGCGGCTATCCACTGACGGAGGTGTATTCCCGCATTGTGCTCACGAAAATCCTGACACCGGTCGGCACCGGGTATGTTGACCTCCAGTCGCCTGCCGGCGCCGGATTCGGGGTGCTTGTCTATAACTACGATGGCGACGTGTATCTGTCGGACGAGGGACGCATGCTCGCCGAGATGGACGACAGGACGATGCGCATCGGGAACGTGCATCATCATTCGCGCCGAGAGCTCTTGCGCAGCTCCCAATTCGTGTCCATGGCCGAAGCGTGGTGCAACGAATCCTTGCCCGGCTGCAGCGACTGTGCGTTTCAACTCTATTGCGGTGCGGACCCGGTGTTCAACCATGCCACCCAGGGCGACGTCGTTGGATACCGTCCCGCGAGCGCCTTCTGCAATCGCAACATGGCAATTATTTCGCATCTCCTGCAGCTCTTGGAATTCGGTTCCGATGACGTGCGGCGGGTGCTATGGAGTTGGATCACGCCGAACACGCTTTCGGCAACCAGCGCGGGGGCGACTCAATGAAACTCGTCTTCCGCGGCCGGTCCCAGGGTTGCGGAGCGCAGATCGTCGGCGTAGCGACGCGGGAGACGCTCCCTTACGGCGCACGGGCCACCCGCGTGCTGGTCGCGGACAGGCTCAATGGTGAAGACCTCCGCGGCTATGGCGCGGTCATCACGCTTGCTGCCGAAGCTGGGAAACCCAGCCAAGGCACCGAACTCCCATTCGTATTCGAGGTCCCGGAGTTCGCCGACATCCAAAGCGGACACATCATCGCCGCCGATCCGCAGTCGGGGACAATCAGGGTCCTCTATCGGCCCGAATCCATCCACAACTTCCTCTTCGTGACGGAGATGTGCAACAGCAATTGCGTCATGTGCTCGCAGCCTCCGAAAGAGCGCGATGACAGGGACGAACTCGCGGAACGCAATCTCGCCGTTCTCGGCCTGCTGGAATCTGGCCCGCAGCACCTCACGATCACCGGGGGCGAGCCGACGCTGTTGGGCGAGCGCCTCGCAAGACTTCTCACGGTGCTGCGCGATAAATTCCCGGACACGCGGGTGCATGTGCTGACCAACGGTCGCCAGTTTGCCGACATCTCCTTTGCGGCGCAACTCGCCGGACGCCTACACCCGAACCTGTCGTGGGGCATACCGCTCTATTCCGACCTGCCCTGGGAGCACGATTTCGTCGTCCAGTCGCGAAGCGCATTCTCCGAGACTCTCCGGGGCCTCCTCAATCTGGCACGGTGGCGTCAACGCATCGAGATCCGGGTGGTGCTCCATGCACATACCGTCTCGCGACTGCCCCAATTGGCCGCGTTTATCCGCCGGAACCTGACCTTCGTCGAGCATGTGGCTCTCATGGGCCTTGAACACGTCGGTTTCGCAGTCGGCAACATGCGAGGCCTTTGGATCGACCCGGCGGACTATCAGCATGAGCTTGAGGCGGCTGTCGAGACCCTCACCGTCGCAGGCATGCCGGTGTCGATTTATAACCATCAGCTCTGCACCTTGCCCCGCAACTTGTGGCCGTTTGCTCGGCGATCAATCTCCGACTGGAAGAATACGTTCCGATCCGAATGTGACGCGTGTTCCGTTCGCCCGGAATGCGGTGGGTTCTTCCAATGGAACATCGAAAAGGTCAGCCGCCACTTCGGACCGGTGGCATCTTGATTGTGAAGCGACACCGCAATGCCCCGAGCCTCGCCTTACCTGCTCCGGGCCATCATTTGGTTGAAGACCGGCCTGCCCGGCGCCTTCGCGCTCCGGCTCTCGGACAATACCTCCTTCACCGAGAGACCGTGCGCTTCGGTAAAGCGCAACAACTTGATCCGCTGGGGTCCAAGAGAGATCGCCTGGTGGTCATCGTCTTCGGTCGATTTCCTACAGTACATGAACTATGACTCCATGGGTTTGGGTTCCTGGGTTTCGACCTTTCATACTCATCTTGCCAGGACAGCATCGGGCTTCTATAGTGCAGATAGGCTCTATTTGGGTGCGTCACACATGTCTTTCACACTAACACAACGCGAACGTCTGGTCGTCGCAGCAGTTTACATCGGCCTGCTGTGGGCGATATACACCTGGATCGCGCATAGTGTTCCGAGCGCCGCGGCCCATGGAATCTTTTGGTTCTACTCCGGGGCGCTCATGATTGTTCTCGGGCGTTACGTTGTCGAGCCGTACTTTACAAAACCAGCCGACGCGGTTGTAAACGCGATGGCCCTCCTCGTTTCTCTGACGGCGCTATCGCCCGATGATCGGCACACGCTCCTTGGTTACGGCGCCTTCCACTACTACGCAGTTGTGGTGTTGGCCATCAGCGTCTTTGCGATCGCGACCAAGGACGTCAAGCAGGCGCGGGTGGCGGCCGTGGCGCGCATGTCTTACCTTGTCGTCGAGCTCATCGGTAGCGCGACAGTCATCTTTTCTCTCCTATATCTGTCCTCCAGTTATTCCTTTTTTGCACAGACCGGGGCGATAGCCACTTTCGTCAGTGCGCTTGCCCTTTGGATCTGCATCACTTTTTTCGACGTCGTCGGCAAAGCTGTTCGCGAGATTCATCGCATTTTCCACGCCATGAAGCTTCACGACAACGAGGAACTCGGAGAAGCGATAGGCTGCGATAACCCGCTTCTTTATAATGTCCAGGTTGATCACCGCAAATATAAAGGCGACGATCCCCAATACGGCGACCTGTTGGCAATTGAGACCAAGGCCCACATTGGCTCGGTCGGCATGGTCGTGAACCGTAAGCAACTACTGGGCAAGAGTTGGTTGAGCGTCTATATTCTGACGGACGTGGACGGAGAAGTCTTGCGGCTTGATCTCCGCTCGAAGACGCTCGTCGCCGACCCACGCGCACTTTCTACGACAACGAATACCGCGTACCCGTTGTCGCTAGACAACGGCTTCCTGCCGGCGGCTCGTACCGCCATTGGAAATAATCCGTTGTACTCAGATCGCGGCAGCTTTGTTGGCTACATTATTAAGGATTCGAATATCAACACGATCCATTTTATTATCCTGAAGGACGGCAACCCTTCAACGCGGCAGATTAGCGAAGGACAAATTGTTAAAACCACAATCTATGGTGAGGAGACGTTGTATCAGGTCATTAACGGCAACACGCGCGAAGAGCACTTGGAAGGATTCGATTTTCATGGCTACACCGTTGGCGTCGCGCGGAAACTCGGCAAGTACAATCAGGGAACCCATGAGCTTGAGACGAGAAAATGGATGCCGCGCATTTATGCTCCGCTCTTCTTCGGGTTTAGCGGAACTGTGAATCCGGGCCGGACGAAGGAAATCGCTCGCTCGGCGATCGGAAGGCTTCCTGATACCGATCTTGAGATCAGGTTGAGCGATGTTAATTCAATCGTTACGCACAATACGGCGATCCTTGGCATTCTTGGGATTGGGAAGTCGTGCTTAGCGTTTGAACTAATAGGCAAAGTAGTCGCAACCGGCGTCAAGGTACTTTGCATCGATATCACTAATCAATACAACCTGCCGGCCGCTTTGCCGGCCTATCTTGGCGCAGCAGGCATTTCGCTTGATTTGCCCGACGCCGTGAAGACAACGCTTAAAGCGAGCAAGGAGTCAAAAACTAGTATTATCGAAGGAAACCCTCAGGCGTCGGGCAATGCGCTTGAGTATTCGCGAGCAATTGCGGACGACCTCACGCAGTTCTTGGATTCAGCCGACAAGGTAAAAATCTACAACCCTGACTTGCACCCCGTTTCAAAGGGAGTTGCGTTCAAAGGAACAACATTGGACGACCTGACTGTGGCTGAGAAGACACGTGTGATCGCAGAGCGGTTATTTGTGCACGCGCGTTCCCGCGGCGAGTCAATCGATGCCAAATACTTGCTCGTTCTTGAAGAGGCGCACTCATTGGTGCCTGAGTGGAATTCGGTATCGAGCGACGGGGATAAAAATGCGACAAACGGTACTGCCAAGGTTATTTTACAGGGCCGCAAATTCGGCCTAGGATCGTTGGTTGTGACTCAGAGGACCGCCAATGTAAGCAAAAGCATCTTGAATCAATGCAATACCATCTTTGCGATGAGGGTGTTTGACGACACGGGCAAGGGGTTCTTGGAGAACTACATAGGGCGCGATTACGCCGACACACTGCCAACGTTGGAGGAGAGGCATGCGATCGCAATTGGAAAGGGCTTGAGGCTCAAGCAACCAGTAATTATCCAATTGAATGATCGGTCGAATGTCATCGCTGCTGCGGAAACTGAGCCAGCGGACAGGCAGGAAGAGTAGCGCTACCTGGGGCGTGGCCTCGGCACGTGAGAATAATCTGAACCGTTCGGTCCGGTTCCATTTTCGCCTCGAAGTCTACCTCCGCACTTTTCTTGGAACCGCCTCCAGAAGGGCCATCACCGGGTCATCGGTGCCCTCAAAGAACTCGGAGAACGCGGTGACTTCTGCGATAATTTGATTCCAGTTTATGTCGGCGAGGGCTGCTCAAGGTCGTAGAACTTGCGCCGCGCGTGCGCCCAGCAGGCGGCCTCCCGCACCCGGCCGACGCCATAGAGCGGACGGTAGCCAGCATAGCCATCGGCCTGCAGCGTGCCCTCGAAGCTGGCCAGGTGCCGGGGCGGATGCTCGCCTCTGCGATCGGGCCAATAGGCGAAGCACGCCGCCGGCGCGGCCTCATCGGCCGCAACGGCGGGTTCATGAATGCTTGATTGCCGTTGCAGCAACGAACCCTCTCCCAGCGAAGCCGATGGCTCCGCTGGGATTGTTTTGTCCCGCTCGGGGGACTCCGGGGACTTGGGGGACTTCGTACGGGGAGCGGAACGTGGCGCCCTTCACACACGCCGCGTCAATGCTGATGGGGACTATCAGCCACGCCACTGAGGTTGCCATCCGCTTTGAAGTCCCCGGAGTCCCCCAAGTCCCCCGAAGCAATAATCGCGTTCGCCACCCTACGCTGCCATCGACAGGTGCTCGATCTCCATGACCTGCCGAATGGCCGCCATCATCTCGGTCGCCTCAGGATCGTCCCTCAGAGAAAAGGTTCGGACATCCTCTAGCCAGGCCCGCAGTTCAGAAAGTGGCGGGTTTTTCGGCCACCTTCGAAACGGTTTACGCCCGTCAACATTGAGTTTCTGGCCGGCGAGCGCAAGGTTCGAACCGACGATATTGAGGATCAGCCGTTTCGTCTGGCAATCACCGGCCTGGAAGCGCTCCGTCAAGGTTTTCCCGAATGAAACGAGCATCGCGGAAGGTTCGAACCGCGATTGCCCTTCGCCGAGGAGCGCGAGCTTTCGCGCTATCCCAAGCCGCTCCCGGTCCCGCTCCTGCCGCTCCTTCAAAAATTGTTCATCGCTGATGAGATCGCGGACTCTCAGCTTCGTCAGGTTGTCGAGTTCCCGGTCGAGCGCGGAGGCGGTGCGGGCGAGCGACTCCCGCTGCGCCACGGCGGATTGTTGAGTCGAGCGCTGCTTCTTCTCCAGCCGAGCGAGGCTCCACTGCCAGAAGCGCTCGGGCAGAGAGAGTTCCTGAATGAAACTCATGATCTGCTCTTCCAGCGCCCCGAGCGTCAGGTACTTTTGGCCGCAGCGGTAGTCGAGCCGCCGCTTGCTGCAGTGGTAGTAGGTATACCGGTACCCATACCGGTTCGCTCTGTCCTCGGCGGTGACGGAAAAGCCGCATTCACCGCATCGGATCATCCCGGTGTAGGCAAACTGGCGGGTGGCGCGCGGCCGTCCGGGGCGGCCGAGCAGCCGCTGCACGGTCTCGAACTCGTCGAGCGTGACCATCGGGGGGTGCTTGCCGGGAAAGGTCTTGCCCTCCCACTCGATGACCCCGGCATAAAAGGGATTCGTGAACACGTAGTAGACCGCGCTCAGGGCGATGGGACTCCCGCCGGTGTGCTTCCGTTGCAGGGTCCGAAGTCCCCACTCCTTGGTCGCGATCTCCCAGATGCGGCGCGGCGCGTAGGCTCCGGTGAGCATGAGGTCCCACATGTGCCGGACCACGGGGAACCGGTCGGGATCGGCGATGATCGTCTTCGTTTCGTGGTTGTTCCGGTAGCCGATCGGGGCTGAGCCGGGGAACCATCCATGGTGCACCTTGGTGCGGTTGCCGCGCTTTACGTTCTCGCTCAGGCTGTCCACGTAATATTTCGAGTATCCGAAGATGATCGACAGCATGAACTTGCCCTGCGAGTTGTTCTCGAAGCTGAACGTCGCGAATCGGAGGTCTTTGAGGCCGCCCGTGTCGAGAAGATAAATGATTCTGCCGCCGTCAACGGAATTCCTAGCGAGGCGGTCGGGATGCCAGGCCACGATGCCGTCGGCTTCGCCCTTTTCGATCCGTCGGAGCATCTCGTTGAATACGGCGCGTCCCGGCGCTTTCGCGCTGAAGGATTCCTCGAACCTGCGCACGATCTCCACGCCCGGCCAGGCAGCGGCGAGGCGAGCCATCTCTTCGCGCTGGGACTCGATGGAAAGCACCTGGCGGTCCTCGGCCTCGCTTGATTTTCTGCAATAAAGAAAATATTTCACGGTGATGTGTCGTCAAGTTGCTGTTCTTCCTCCGCCTGCGCAGAGGTCGCCGGCGCCGGCTGCACAAGGAGCCATACGAGATCCAAGAGAAGCGACGCGGAGCGACGGGCTTCGTCAAGCGGGATGGTCTCGTGGAATTCTTCCTGCCAGCATGCCGCGAATTCCGCGACTTCAGCGTCGTCGAGTGTCATCCCTACACGGTAAGGAAATCACCGGCGCGCGGTAGCCACCTGGATTTGACTGCCCGGCAGGCGCGGACCGAGGTATCACTCTGGCGTTAAGGAGGAGAAGAGCAAGGTGGCAAGTTGTAGTTGATGCGGGATAGCATCAACGAGACCTCTCCACAATCCTGTGCGATCGAGGCCGATGCGTCAAGTCGCTGCCATCAAGTTGCCGCACCGTCACATCTCGACGGCTTTTGCCGAGCGGCGGCGGCGCGTATCGTGAATCGCATGCCTACGTACGATCTGCTCGCGCACCGCTACCATGACCAGCTCCCGAACCACATCCGCGACTACCTGCGCATCGAGCGCGGCCTTTCGGATGCCGTGATCGACAAGTACCAGCTCGGCTGGGACGGCCGACGCATCGCGATCCCGATCCGCGACCGGTCGGGCCACGTGAGCTTCTTCAAGCTCGCCAAGGCGCCCGGTGACAAGAGCGACAGCCCGAAGATGAAGGCAACGCTCGGCTCACGGGCGGAACTCTACGGATGGGATCGCGCATCGGCAACGCTTGACCAGATCATCATTTGCGAGGGGGAATTCGACCGACTGGTGCTGGAGAGCCGCGGCTATGCCGCCGTAACCTCGACAGCGGGCGCCCTCACGTTCAGAAGGGAGTGGGCGGACGCGCTCCGCTCGGTTCCTGCGGTCTACATCTGCTTCGACCGTGACGCGTCAGGCGAGGCTGGCGCGCGCCGGGTTGCTTGGCTCCTGCCTCAGGCCAAAGTCATTACACTTCCTCCCGAAGTTGGCCATGCCGGCGATGCCACCAACTTCTTCGTCGGGCTCGACCAGACTATCGAGGACTTCGACGCCCTGCTCGCGCAGGCGCAGCCACTCGCGGAACAGGAGCGGACCGGATTTCAGCCGGCCGCGCACAAAGCGTTCGGCAAGGTCGGCCGCAGTGAAGCCGCGGAGCTCAAGGCGCAGGTCCGGATCGAGGACTGGGTCGCCGCATCTCTTGCCCTTGAGGTTCAGGGCAGCAACTACGCGGCACATTGCCCCTTCCACGATGACGCCAAGCCCTCATTCGTGGTATTCCCGCCCACCCAGACCTTCTACTGCTTCGGCTGCCGCGTCCATGGAGACGTGTTCACGTTCCTCATGCGCATGAGGAGTATCACCTTCATGGATGCGGTTGAGGTCGTCCGCAACGCACAACGAAACGATGGAGACGCCGCCGCGTAAGGGGAAGGAGCAACAACCCAAGCCGAGCGCCACGCCGACCGTCTCCGCACGGCTGCCGGACGGCACGCTGGTCGAGATGCTCTACCGCGAGCGCGAGAACCGCACGCTCTTCTGCGTGGCGAAGGACGGCGCCCTCCGATACGAGCCGGCGGTCACGGTTGGCGGCGAGAAGCTAGTGCCGTACTCGGCGAAGAACAATCTGCTGAAGCACGAGGTCGTGCTCCTGGCATCGGAAGCGGTTGAGTATGGCAGCCAGGCCGAGCTTCTCGCCCGCATCCGCGCCTTCATCCACCGCTACGTGGACGTGCCGCCGGAGTTCGAGGAGATCGCGAGCTGCTACGTTCTCTTCACCTGGGTCTACGACCGCTTCAACGAGCTGCCGTACCTCCGGCTCCGGGGCGACGCCGGCACCGGCAAGACCCGGTTCCTCCTCACCGTTGGCTCCCTCTGCTACAAGCCGATCTTCGCGAGCGGCGCCTCCACGGTCTCGCCGCTCTTCCGCATCCTCGATGCCTTTCAGGGAACGCTCCTCGTGGACGAGGGGGACTTCCGATTCTCGGACGAGAAGACCGAGATCGTGAAGATCCTGAACAATGGCAACGCCCGGGGGTTCCCGGTGCTGCGCTCGGAGGCGATCAATGGCAAAGAGTTCAGCCCTCGGGCTTTTTCCGTCTTCGGCCCCAAGCTTGTTGCCACGCGCGGCTACTTCGAGGACCGGGCACTCGAAAGCCGGTGCCTCACCGAGAACACGGGTGGCCGAAGCCTGCGCACCGACATCCCGCTGAACCTCACCGAGGAATACCGGGAGGAGTCGCTCGCGCTTCGCAACCAGCTTCTCATGTACCGTCTGCGAACGCTCGATGAGCAGCGTGTCGATCCGGCGCTTGTCGACCACACGATCGAGCCCCGCCTGGCCCAGGTCTTCCTGCCGCTCCTTTCCGTGATCCAAGACGATGCGGCGCGCCAGACACTTTTCGGCGCCGCGAGAACCTTCAACCGTGAGCTCGTGGCGGAACGCGGCATGGACCGCGAAGCTGCCGTCCTCGAAGTCGTCAAGGAACTCCGCGAATCGGCGGGCGGCGCGCCGATCTCGGTCAAGGCCGTCGCCATTGGATTGGCCGAACGCGTCGGCGACGACTGGGAGAAGAAAATCACGCCGCATTGGGTCGGGCACATCCTGCGGAAGAAGCTCGGGCTACGGACTGAGAAGCGGCACGGCAGCTTCATCATCGCCGAGACTGAGGGACTGAAGCTCGCCAGCCTATTCACCAGGTACGGCATCGGGCCGGCCGCGGGGGACTTGGGGGACTCTGGGGACTTCAAATCGGATGTCATCCTGGGGACCTGACTGGTAGCCCGCATCAGCATTGACGCGGCGTGTGTGAAGGCGCACACGTTCCGATCCCCGCGCGAAGTCCCCCAAGTCCCCGGAGTCCGCCGGAACGTCATGCAGCAAGGATCGCCTGGGCGATAAACGAGGAAATGCCCGCTATTCTTGGCCGTGGCCGTCGTAAGATTAACCGATGACGCTCGCGGATGCCGTCGCGCGCTTTCGCAGCGAGGCGGGAGCCCCCTCGAATGCGTATGCGTGGTACTGCCGATCAGCGCGTACGTGTGGCGCCGAGCTGATTGGGCGGGTAGAAATAAAAGCATGGAAGGATGGCGGGAAGTGGCAGGTGGACGGCCAGCAATGTGAGGATGCGATCATCGTCCATCGCCAACGGCGGTTGCAGATTGCCAAGGCTTCGCGCGATCTCAAGCGGGGCATCATTCACGGGCGCGACGGCGATGATGTTGAGACGTTAGAGGGGGGCTACAAGATACGCGGCTCATTCAGGCTGGTCTGGACACACTACGACTTGCGCACTCTCGATCACGGGACATGGTATTGCAATCAATGCAACCAGCCGGCGCAGACGACGCACGAAAAAAAAGAGTGCCATTTGTGTTCGGATTGGAACGGCTGTCGCAACGACTGCACCCTGAGTGAAGTCAGTTGCGCGAACTGTGGTTTGAAGCTATCGCTGTGATTGGCCTTTCGGCCACTCGTGTTGCAACATACCTCGAACATTCGACCGTCTTCTGGCGTCGCTCGTCGAGTACGTGAGCCAAGTGGACATGCGAACAATCAACTGACACACCAATTCGAATAGGGCCAAGCTAGCCCGCTCCCTCGATCGGCTGGCTTGGCTTCGCCTGGGCATGTTGACAGGACGGGGATCCGGGCTATGCTCATGCCAAGGGTTCACTGCATTCCACCGCAGGTGGACCTTCTTCCGAATATGAAGAGTGTCTTGAACGAACTCCTCGAATGGTCCCAGGATCGCCCTGTGTGGCAGCGCGATGCTCTCCGCCGCCTGGTTCTGGCCGGTTCCCTTTCGTTGGATGATCTAGCAGAGCTTTTCGATCTGTGCAAAGCGGCGCACGGCCTTGTCGCGCCCAAGGCATCCCAGCCTTTAGCGACGCAGCACGTGGCGGTTCCAGACAGCGCAGCCGATACCGTATCCCTGGAAAGCGTCACGCATCACCGTGGCGTGAATGCGCTAGCCAATGAACAGACGGTCAAGTTTGGGCCGAATCTGACGATCGTGTACGGCCAGAACGCAGCAGGAAAATCGGGGTATACGCGCATCCTGAAACGTGCATGTCGAACTCGTGGAGTTGAAGACATTCTGGGCAACGTGCTAAGCGGAGATGCCCCGCTCAAGCCGCATGCAACGATTCGATATCGCAACGGGTCAGCGGAAGCGTCGCTCGACTGGACGCCCGATGCTGAGTTGGCATCTATCGCCGGCGTGAGCGTTTTCGACTCGCACTGCGTGCCAGTGTATCTACGCAACAAGACAGATGTGGCATTTCGCCCATTCGGGCTCGACATTTTCGATAAGCTCTCGACTGCGTGCGGCGATGTCCGTGCTTTTCTCGAAGCGGAACAATCGCGGTTGAACGCTGCGGCTCCAAGCCTGCCAATATTTCAAGCGGGAACCGCTGCGCGAACCCTGATCGATGGTCTGACGGCGCTAACCAAGATCGCAACAGTGGAAGCCCTGGCGACTCTGACGGCCAGCGACGAGGAACGACTATGCGGCCTGCGCGAACGTGTCCGCGATCTACAGGCCGCCGATCCAAAGCAACGGGCACGGGATCTGAATCTCAAGGCCGCTCGCCTGACCGTCATTGACCGCCATATCGGGGAACTCGACACTCTCTTTGGCGATTCCAACCTAACAGCTCTTCAAACCACTGCTGATGAGGTCCGAGCGGCTAAAGACGCGCTTGCGTTGGTCAGAACAACCGCGCTGACAGCCGATCTCCTGCCCGGGACCGGAGAACGGGTCTGGAGGGGTTTGTGGGAGGCTGCGGCAGCATTCTCGACAGTTGCATATCCGGATACGGCATTCCCCGTACTTGAAACAGGCGCCCGCTGCCCATTGTGCCAACAAGCGATCAGTCCTGACGCCGCCGGCCGTTTGCGGCATCTCGCAGAGTATATCGAATCGCGCGCGCAGAGTGAGCTGCGCACGGCCGAAGGCAAATTGCGCGCCGCCGTGGCGAGCGTCGACGAGTTCGCTATCGAGCCGCGCGACGTACTTGCGGCAATTGATGAATTCGCTGGCGACAATTCTGAGTGCGCGATGCGCGCAAAGGAATGCCTGACGCATGCGGCGCAGCTTCGCGAAGAGGTGAAGGCCGCTGTTCAACAGAATAAATCCCTCCTGCAGATTCAGGGCCTGGGCCAAGGCCCCGCTGAGGATATCCGTAAGGCGGCGGCGTCGCTTCTGGCTCGGGCCGAAGAGCTTCAGTCGTCGAAGTCAGCGCTCGATGCCAAAGAAGCGGCGGAACTTCAGGAGCTCGAGGCGCGCGTCGCATTGAAGGATCATCTGTCGGCTGTTGTGAACGAAATCGAGCGCAAAAAGCGGATCGCCGCCTACCGCCAATGCCTTGACGACACTTCAACCCAAGCCATCACCCGCAAGAGCACAGAGCTGACGAAGGAGCGCGTGACTGGTCAATTGCGAAGTGCTTTCAAAGACGAGCTGACCAAAATCGCGTTCACACATCTTCTGGTCGAAGTTCAGGCTGCGGGCGGCGCAAAAGGCGCACTGTTCCATCGCTTGGTGTTCTCGAATGCTCCCGGGGTCGTGGTGACGGACGTTCTCAGTGAGGGCGAATCAAGAGCCCTCTCGCTCGCAGCATTTCTAGCAGAATTGAGCACGGCGACAACACGGTCGGCAATCATCTTCGATGATCCGGTATCGTCACTTGACCACGTATGGAGAGAAAAGATTGCACAACGCTTGGTTACGGAAGCAGGCGGTCGCCAGGTCATCGTTTTCACCCATGACATCCTCTTTCTCCGGCTGCTAATCGATTTCTGCCGCCGTGGCGGCGTCGTCTGCAACCATCAATACGTCCGCCGTGAAGGGCACGCTGGAGTATGTTCGCCCGATCTACCCTGGGCGGCTATGGGCGTCAAGGATCGGATTGGCAGCCTCCGAAGTCGGTGGCAAGCCGCAGAGAAGGTGCGCCGCACCTCGACGCTCGAAGCATACGAAGGGGATGCGCGCGCGATTTACGGTTTGCTGCGCGAGGCTTGGGAGCAAGCGGTGGGCGAAGTACTACTAAATGACGTTGTCGAACGATATCGCCCAAGTATCGAGACGCAAAAGGCACGGTTCCTTCACGATATCACCGCCATAGACTGCAACGCCCTTGACGAAGCCGTGACTGAATGCTCACGGTGGTTTCGGGGACACGACCAGGCAGCTGCGGACGGAACGCCTCTTCCTGAGCCTGCCGAAATCCAGAGGCGCATAAATGACCTTGAGACTTGGGTCAAAACAATTAGGACACGCAGGAGCAAGTAGCGGTAGGTAGTGTCCAGAATCTTTCGCACTGTGGTTTAGCCTGACGTTGGCATCATCATCGCCTTAGCGCTGAACGGCCATGAGAGTGCCCCGTTCACCATGAGTCGGATGTAGAAGTGGTAAGTCGGCAAGTGGATGAGATCGGCGGCATTGCGGCCACGTTCGCTTCGACGCCCATCCGCTTGCGCCATTTCCTCCGCATGCTTCAATAAAAGGGCCGCCCTGCCCTGCCAGCAGCGCCGGTCGCCGCCGAGCTCGCCCGAGTCTCGGCTTTTTCGTCGTCGAAGTTCGGATGTGACCATCGGTCACATCCTGACGCCTTTTGCGCGCGCATCCGCGCGCATACGCTTAGGGGGCACACGGTCGCGTGCACCCTTTTTCATTTTCCATCCATGCCCCATTCGCAACTTGAAAACTACATCGCCACCTTCCGCAAGCAGTCCGGCCTGACCCAACAGGAGGCGGCATCGCTCCTCGGCGACCGCAGCGGGTCCGAACTTTCGCTGTTCGAATCGAATCGCCGCGTCCCGACGCTCCGCACCGCCATCGGCCTCGAAATCATCTTCAGCGCACCGGTCGCCGACCTCTTCGGGGGCAAGCGGCAACGCCTGGAACGGAAGATCGAAGCACGCATTGAACGGCTTCACGCCCGACTCGCCAAACAGCAGCCCGCCAAAGGTCGACCCCGCATCGAGCGTGAGGCGAAGCTCCGCTGGCTCGCCGCACGCCAGGCCAAACGATCACCGTCCAGGGCATGAAGAAGTCCGCATGCCTGCGCGTTCTCGTGCTCGACGTGCATGCCCGCCATTCCGGGTTCGCGGTGTTCGAGGGACCGAACCAGCTCGTGGACTGGGGCATGCTCCATTACGGCACTGGGAGCAATGGGACAGCCCGCCCGGCGGGCGCCCAGGCCGCCAAGGTGATCGCCCGCTCCCAGCCTGAGCGGCTCGTCATCACGATGCCCGCAAATCGAACTTTGGCCGGCAACCGCCTGGCGGCCGTGGCGGAGGCAATCACCGGGATCGCCGCACAGCACCACATCCCGGTGCGCCGCCTGCGCCGCTCGCAGGTGCTCGACGACTTCGGGGTCCGCACCCGCTACGCCGCAGCCGGCCAGATCGCCGAACGCTTCCCCAGCCTGGGCGCGCGCCTGCCCCGCCGCCGGAAAATCTGGCAGTCCGAGCAGCCGATCATGAGCGTCTTCGACGCCGCCGCGGCCGCCCTTGCCTACTACCGACGATATTCCCGCCTCGACCGTTCCGCCGATCCCCTCGCCGCCTGACGCCTGATCAGAGAGCCTTTCCGCCGGCTTCCGCTCCTCCCCGGAAGCCGCCGGAAGGGCTCTGCCCTTCATGCTCTCTTGGCCGCATCGGAGAGCATCAGGATTCGTCGGGCGCGCAATGTCGCCGGCAGTCGGCGATCGCGTCGAAGACGTCCTCGGAACATGCATGTCGCCTCGGTTTACACACACATCCTTCTGAACCCCGGCGAGAAGTCGATCCGCTGAGCGGTCACGGAACGCTTCCTTCAGCCCCGGCATTACCGCCGGCTGAGGGAAGGGCTTCGCCCTTCGCTAGTTCTTTGACAACAAGGAGAATACGCCGTGATCCGACCGGTCGAACACATTCGCCCGATGCGCGGCGGTGCGCAAGCGCACCTGATCCGTGCTGACGACGGGCATTACTACGTCGCCAAATTCCCCAACAACCCCCAGCATCCCCGCGTCCTCGTGAACGAGTGGCTGGCATCGAGCATCGCCCGCATGGTCGGCCTCAGCGTTCCCGAGTTCGAGGTCATGGAGGTGTCCGCGGAGTTTGTCGCGGCCAATCCCAAGCTCGTGCTCCACATTGACGGTCGCGAAGTACCCGCAGCGGAAGGCTTGGCTTTCGCTTCGCGAGTGCCGACGCAAGACCCGCACGCCCCGATCTACGACTACCTGCCCGAGCCGGGTCTGGAGCTCGTAGAGAACCTGGGCGAGTTCACGGGCGCTCTTGTGCTCGACAAGTGGCTCTGCAACTGCGACGGGCGCCAGGTGATCTTCTGCCGTCCGAAGCCCCGCGCCAGGCTCCGCGCGTTCTTCATCGATTTCGGTTTCTGCTTCAACGCCGGCACCTGGAACTTCCCCGACGGCCCGTACCGCGGCCTCTATTCCCGCGACCTCCCCTACCGCGGCGTCACCGGCTGGGATTCCTTCGAGCCCTGGCTTTCGCGGATCGAATCGTTCCCGGACGCCAGCCTGCACAAGATCATCACCCGCATGCCGATCGAGTGGCACTCCGACGGCAAGACGCTCGTCGCCTTGCTCGACCGCCTCCATGTCCGGCGCACACAGGTCCGCACGCTGATCCACGCCGTCCGCACGAGCCCACGGGCACCCTTCGAGCACTGGCATGGCGATACCCTCGCCGCGCCGGGACCCGCAGGCCGCCCAATCCATCCACCTCCGCAACCGCAAAGGAGCCTGCTATGAACGCATTCGCCATTCCCTCCGGGCGCGACCTCCAGGCCGCGCCACCACCCTCAACCCTCATGTCCTACGGCGGCAAGCTGACGCGCGAAGAGCTCGCGCTCGTGCCCACGCCGCCCGGCACCGCCACGCACCGGCCGGTGCCGCACATCGAGGTGGCGAATGCCCTCATCGAGACGTTGGGCTTCCGGCACATCGGCATCCACCGCGAGGAGTACGCGGTCTCGCCGAACGGCCTCAAGCTTTTCGGCTTGATGGAGCTCGAAACCACCTTCAACGGCTGCCGGTTCGCCATCGGCATCCGCAACTCGCACGACAAGTCTATGCGGCTCGCGATGACGGTCGGCTACCGGGTCTTCGTCTGCGAGAACATGGCGTTCCATGGCGACTTCCAGCCGGTGCTTGCGAAGCACAGCAAGCACTTCTCCCTGCAGAACGCCCTCTCCGTGGGGGTGGACCAGATGCAGCGGAGCTTCAAGCCCATGGTCGAGGCGGTCGAGCTCTGGCGCACGAGCCAGCTCACCGACGTTGCGGCGCGGCTCATCATCTACCGCGCCTTCATCGAAGCCGAGCTCGATGTTCCACGGTACCTCGCGCCTGCGGTCCACGACGCCTACTTCAGCCCCCAGCATGAGGAGTTCGCGGGGCGCACCCTCTGGTCCCTCTCGAGCGCCTTCACCACCGCCTTCAAGGAACTCGACCCCATCCCGCAGTTCAAGGCGACGGCGCGGTTGGGGGCATTTCTGAATCGCGATTAACCGCCCGGAGCTCGCAGTAAAGTTTCACGCCCCGTCTTCATCGAAGACGGGGCCTTTTTCATTAGCGCCGATATTGCAATCGGCCTGCGAAATCGGAGATCATTGATGGGACCGAAGGGAGGACCTCATGGCAACGTCAAAGTCGGAAGCGTCGAAGGCCGGCAGAGATTTGCGCGACCCCAAGACCCCGAAGCGCGACCGCGGACCGATCGCGTCGGCGCTCGCGCAGGCAAAGCGGACACCAAAACGAAGTGCAAAGCGGTGAAGTTGCCGGTGGCCCGAAAGAGCCGCGACCCACGCCGTTTGATTTTGACACCCTGACACCGACAACACCATTGGCCTTGCCTCAGGCGAGTGTTGGACCGTGCCGACGATATTGGCATGTCTAGCACCAACTTCGGCCCTCACATCGGCGCTCACAAGCCAGCCAAACATCCGCACCCATCTCCGGCCGGCCGCAACAGCTTCTTCATGCAGACGCTCGTCTTGCCCGCGCGATGAGCTTGCGGTTGCGGTAACAGAAGTTGTACGTATCGGATTGCCGAATGGGTCGCCTAGCAGCCTACGCAGCCGGGCATCGCGCACTGAGCGCCGGCGGTTCGCGTCCCGAAAGCCGTCGTCTTGGCTGTTTTCATACCCATGCGCCGATTTGTGACTGGGCTTCCTCGATGGCTCGTCGCTTGGTCTGCCCTCACCGGCTGCAATTCTTGTTTGCGAGGTCGGCGAGGCGAACCCGGCAGCCGTGAGGGCGCATACCTCCTTACTACATCCAGGAAGGAACATCGCGCACTGCAGCCATGTACATACGGATTCAGCGGCAAGCGGCACACAGAATAGAAAAACCGCCACCGCGAGGGACGCCCCGGCGGCATCTGCGCGGCACTGTCGCAGGATGTGGCTGAGGAGGCGGTGGCAGAAACGATTCCAGTGCCCCCTGCCCTCTTGACTTCGGGCGGGGGCGGAATTAACGTAAGCAGGTACTGCGCGATCGCTTGACATTGGACTGTCCTCCGTCTCGCGCGGGTATGCCGGCTGGCAGGAGCTCGAACTCCTGCCAGCCATTTGCATGCCCGCCGCCGCCTCTTACGTCAATCCGCCTCCGACAAAAAATGACTGTGGGAGTAACAAAAAAGCCCGCCCGGCAAACGCCGGTGCGAGCTTCGGTACCAACCGAGATTGGAGCAGGCTTCCCCGCTTATTGGTGAGGGGCACTCCGCGCTCTGCCATGAAGATCTCCTCCGGCGCCACGCCGGCGAATCGTTGTTGCCGAGAGCATTTCAGGGAATGAAGTAGTTGTCATTTCTACACCTTGGAGTTGCTGGTCACCGTGCTCGTAGGTCGAGCGGCGGCCTTTTCAGAGGGCCACTGACGACAAAAACGACATGTGCACCTTCCTGGTTACCTCCGCGCACATTTTTTTCATCCGCAGTTCCGGCTGCCGAAGACTGTCTGCTCAATCTGGCGCGCGATTGGTCGCAAGCGGCGCCGGCGGGAGCGTGAATATCGCAAAATATTGCCTTAAATATTGCCTTTACCGAAGGCGTGTGGCCGCAGAATTCGATATGCCCATTAAGGGCGTTGTGCGCTCGAAGAGCGTCGGATCGCCCTCGAGCAGCGGTTGCCAGCGACCAGCATGGCGGCGAAGCCTGCCTGATCGCCAGACGTGCGAAGGAGGACTAATGCCAGTCGGGTTGGACGCGTTGAAGCGCATCGTAGTGCTCATGATGGAAAACCGCTCGTTCGATCACATGCTGGGCTCCCTCCATGCGGCCAACCCGGACATCGACGGAATCAACGTAGGCCTCGGCAATCCTGATACGCAGGGTGCGTTCGTGTCGCCGCAGCCCGGAGCCGCCTACCAGGGGGAGCTTGATCCCGACCCGGATCACCATTTTCCGGCGGTTGATCTGCAGCTCTTCGGCGGCGCAACGGGTGCGGGCCGCACGCCGACAATGCAGGGCTTCGTCACGAGCTACTACAACCAGCGCAGGGACGTGGCCCATTCGCACAAAATTATGAAATATTTCACCCGGGATCAGCTCCCGGTGCTCACCACGCTCGCGCTCGAGTTTGCGGTCTTCAACCGCTGGTTTGCCTCCATACCCGGGCCGACCATCTGCAACCGCGCGTTTGCCCACTACGGCACGTCGTTCGGCCACGTGGACATGAACCCGGTCTACGTTGGCGAGCCCTTTAAGAGCATTTACCGGCGCATGATTGACGCCACGCCGAAGCGCACGGCCAAGGTGTACTACTTCGACACGGCGAGTTCCACCATGGAAGTGGCCAACCTCCTGCAGGACCAGCCGGATCTCTTCGGCACGTTCAACCAGTTCCTCGACGATTGCGAAAAGGGCGCGCTGCCCGACTACAGCTTTATCGAGCCCAATTTCAGCGACCACGCCACGGAGGACGGCGAACAGCTCGCGAACGACCAGCATCCCGACCATGACGTGCGCGCCGGCGAGGGCTTCATCGCTGATGTCTACAACGCCATCAAAAGGAAAGACGCACTTTGGGCAAGCACCGCCCTCCTCATCGTGTACGACGAGCACGGCGGCATTTACGACCATGTCCCGCCGCCGTTTTGCGCCCCGGACCAATTTACTGCCTCCGCCAACGACACGATGACCGGGCAGCCGTTCTCGTTCGACCGCTTGGGCGTCAGAGTTCCTGCCGTGCTGGTCTCGCCGTGGATTCCGAAGGGCACCGTCGTCAACCGAGTCTTCGATCACGCGTCGATTCCCGCCACGATCACGAGACTCTTCCTCGGCGACTATGCCCCGCGGTCGCCCCGCGAGGCCAACGCGGACGTGTTCATCGAGCCGCCGGGTCCAAATGCCGACCCGTCGCGAAACCTCCTGTCGCTTCCCGCGATGCGCACCGATTGTCCCGATTTTGATGTCGCGTGAAGGAGTAGCAATGGCTCGAATCGCCGTTCCGAAGCCGCCAGCCTCGGCCTACAATCCCGACCGGCCCGTGTCGGGCCTGCTCAAGGCGCAGGCCGAGCACATGAGCGCCGCCGCCCATTCGCTTCCGCTGAAATTCCGCGCGAGGATCGATCGTTACCACAAAGCGATCAGGACCGAAGGCGAAGCCGCCGAATATGTTCGCCAAGTGACGGAGGCGATCCACGCGGCCTCGCGCCAGACCGTGCGCGACGAGGCGGCGGCGACATGACCTCCGGACGGGGTTGCACCGCGCGATGGGTCTTCGGGCTCGTCCTCATGATCGCTCCTGCGCTCGCGGCGGCCCAGGAAGGAACCCTCCACGCCGAACTGCGCGGCGAAGCAGGTCGCGTTGCGAACGCGTGCGGAGCCTTCCAATGGGGTGCGATAGCCGGTTGTGCCGTTGCCCTGGCTACCGACACTCCGCTCCATCTCTCCGTCGGAAGCCTGCCTCCGCAGAATGGCCTCGGCGTCGGCGAGGCATTTGCGCTTGGAAAGGCAACCAGCAATTGGAGAATGAATTGGGACATCGATGGGGTGGCCACGCTGAACGGTTCCTGGCGCACCGGCGTCATGATGACGATGGCACGCGCCGCACAGGAGCCGACGATGGTCATTTCCCATAATCCAGACGCCCGAACGAAAAAACGGCTGCGACCCTTTACCCACGCCACCAGTGTCTACCGCTTCTACCTCCAATCGAGCGCGATCGCGGCGCTCGACTTCTACGGCCTTGGCGATGATGCACCGGCCGCCAACGCCTCTGTATTCGGCATGCGCGAGACGATTGCAGGCGCGAGCGCCATCAAGCCGGTCACCGAATGGTCCGCAGCACAAACGCTTGACTTGTCTTTGTTCGGCAGCGTGAACGGGCGGTTCGTGAAGATCGACGCGCCGACGGGACAACCCTTCGCGCCGGTCACGACCACCTTCACCGCCGCCACGGCGCCGGGCCTCAGCCATCAACCTGTCTTCTTGCAGGCGACGCAGGGCCTGCGGATCGCGCCGTCCGTGGGAGCCCTCCATCTCGACTACGCCGTAAGCATCGACGAATTCGAAGCCGCTTCGAGCGCGCACAATTCGTTCCTGCGGTGGACGTTCGACCTAAACCATACGGTCGGCCTTTACGGCAAAGGCCCGGCGGTGAGCCAGGCGCCGACGTTCGGTCCCGACCAGTGCGCCGACGTCGGGACGGCATGCGCAGCGATTTCCCGGGAGCGCAACCTGAGCGGCTCGGTCGGCTTCGAGCTCCGGGTCGTGGAATCCGCAGCCGGTTCCGCGAACACGATCCCCTTCTATTTCCAGCCGACGCTCGGGGGTTCCGACATCAACGGAACCACGTCCCTCGGGAGCTACGCGGACTACCGCTTTCGCGCGCCGAACCTGCTGCTCCTCCGCGAACACTTTGAACATTCGCTCTGGGGACCGTTCGGATTCGAGGCGCTCGCCGATGAGGGGCGTGTCGCGCTCACGCGGTCGTCGTTGGGATTCGACCACCTGCGGCACAGTTTCGCGGCGGGCATCACGCTTCGGGCGGGCGGATTCCCTGTGGTCAATATGCTCTTTGCGTGGGGCGGCGGCGAGGGAACTCACACGATCTTCGGCGTGGATTCTTCCCTCATGGGCGGCGCCGCGCGCCCCGACTACGATTAGTGCCGCCGGCCGAACTCCCCGGAGTAGGCAACCGAAGGGCTGGTATGATCGGGCAGTCCACGCCAGCGAGAGAACGGGTTTCGTATGGGGTTTTTCAAGTGGCTTATCGGAAGCAGCGCGCGGCGGCACCCAACGCCGCGCAGGGCGGCCGGCAGGGACCAGGTTGCCTACGCATATTGGAGCTGCCTCGACGACGCGGAAAGCTGTGCGGCATGCCGTGCCAAGGACGACCTCATGTGGATCCCCGGGATGGCAAGTGGGTCAAGAGCGCCGCTCCGCGCGTGCAGAGCGGCGGGCGGCTGCCGCTGCGACGTGGTGGTCGTCATGAGCGCCGAATCGGGCGCCGCCGAAATCGCGCGACTCATCCGTGCGCGGGGCGGTCGCGCGTCGCGCGCGGAGATCGATGCGGCGCCCGACAATCCGAAGGCGGCCGCCCGGGCGCTGCGGGCGCGGGAAGACGCGGCAGGCGAAAAGATCAGGGCCGCCAGCGCGTGCGAAAAGGACGACCCGCGAAAGGCGGTCGAACTCTACCGGGAAGCGATCCGCGAATACCGCGACATTGCGCCGTCCGGCGACCAATGGATGTGGCGCCATTTCCCGAACTGCTTCAACCGGATGAGTATGATCCTGGAACGGCTCGGCGAGCATGAAAAGGCGCTCGCGGCGATTGAAGAGTTCAGGAGCTTGCCCTGGGACACGCACGCGACGAAGGCTGAAAGTGACGCGATCGAGAAGCGGCTCGCGCGAATGCGGGAGCGCCTGCGACGCCGAGACGCCTAGCATACCGTGTCCCCACGGTAGCGCCGTGAGGGCTCGGTTGCCGTGACGCTGTCGACTACAAGCGACGCGCCCGCAGGGTCTCCATGGCGTCTAGTTCTATCTGCGCAATTGAAGCCGAGACGCCTCAGCGGCGCATCCTTCATCGACGCGAAGCGGCTGCCGGAGCCTTTTTGCATGGCCGCGGAATGAGCCAGGCGGGGTCGAATACGCCGTTGCGCTCCGACCGCACCGCAGTCGGGACTGTCGCGATGCGCAACTGGCCGACGCTCAGTCCCCGTTGCGTCACGCGCGATTGCTTGATGATGGTGTGCGCCTGAAGAGAGGTATCATGTGTGTCCATAGTTCACTCCACGTGAATGGTCGCAGCGAAGAATCGGAGGCCGATCGTTTGTTAACGCGGCGGGCATTGGCGCCGGCTCTTCTTCCAATTCCCGATCAAAGATCCTTCCCGCCCTGGTGCCGGCGGTCATTTCCTCGATGACGGCACGACCGACTTGCACCTCATGTGGGCGCCGCTCGTAATTGGGGATTTCGCTCCAATCGTCAATCCCTCCCAGCACCCGTCGCGCAAGCCCCGCAGCGCTTATGCCGTCTTGGTCCCGCAGGGCCTCCAGTGTCCGGGGATAGGACCACACGAGCGTGAGCAGGCAATGCGAGACCGCGAGGAAAGAGCGCCACTCTTCCTCGGCTACGTACCGAGAGTGGAAGGGAAACATGTCTGGGGACTCGCGCGCGAGAGGGTTCGTGCTGACGATTTCTGGTACGTCAATCATGATCTTCGCAAGGGCATCGTCTGCGGTCGCGCGGTTCCTCGACGTTCCCCACGCGGGAGTGCCCGGATACAGGGTGAGTGGATTTAACAGGACCTGGGCTCCTGCTGCCTGCGCCCCGACTGCAGCCCATACGGTCTCCTCGAAATTCTCGCCGCCGGGCAGGGACGGTGGGCATAGCAGAAACGCACAGGTCGGCCTGATGCCGGAGTCGTTGAGCAGGGAGATGGTTCGTTGCAGCATTGCGTCAGATTTTACGAAGGCTTTTCGGAATGCGCGCTGCGCCGCGTGGCCAATGGCATCGACCCCGGTGAAAACCTCTGTGCAACCAGCCCGCGCCATGGCCAGGATCATCGGAGGCGTTAGCTGCGGGAACGTCGCGTAGCACGACCACGTCATACCCAGCTTGGCTTCTGCTAGCGCGCCGCAGAGGCGCCGAGCGCGGTCCGGGAAATTGAGGAAATTGTCTTCTACAAACCAAGCGTGCCGGGCTCCGATCGCGCTCGCGGCCAGAAGCTCCTTCAGCACAGCATCGGGGCCGAAATCTCTGGGCGGCGCATAGTGCCCCGGACTGTAGCAAAATGCGCACTTGAAGCGGCAGCCGCGGCCGGCCTCAAGGTCAACCACCCGGCGAGGGTTCAGGTGAAAATACGCCGGAAGCGGCACGGCATCGTAAAGGGGTGAAATCGTCCCATCGCTGCCTTCGGGGAGGTGTCCATCAAGCCCGAAGTGATCGCGCAAGGCGTTCGCGAACGCCGCTTCTGCTTCGCCTCGAAAAACTTTGTCAACCCAAGGAAAGCGCTCGTCAATAAAGGTGGCAATGCTTGAAAAATGGGCTCCTCCAACCCAGATGCGTGCCGCCGGCTGGGCGAGCTTGATGCGCCTTCCGAGTTCGAGCGCCACATGCGAATCAACCGCCATGGAGGTGAAGGCATACACGTCCGCATCCAACGCGAGGAGCCGGCTGACCGCGCGCTCGTAGAAGGATGCCCTGAGTTCCTCATCCAGATGCCAGAGGAGGTTGAAATCCTCCACCGAAACCGTGGCGCCGAGCTGAAACGCGATGGCGGCCAACTTGAGCAGTCCAAGGGGAGGCGCCAACTCCTCAAGATCAAACGCCGTCTTCGGCGGATTGACGAGCGCAAGGTTCATCGCTGATTTCCTGCGACCGCAGAATCTGCAGAGTGTGTTCCGCACGAGCACGAAGTGCCGCAGCGGACAATGAGCGCCTCGGCATCTTCCAGCGCATGGAGAGTGGCCTTCTCGTATCTGCGGATGTGGAATACGTGTCCAGCGGCCACTACTGGCGCTTCTTCTTCCGTGATCCCTTCGATCATCGCCATCATCTTGCCCCGCAGCATCACGAGACTCGCGATCTCGCCCGATGAATGGCTAAAACTGATCTGCCAGCTTGTCCCCTTTGAGAGCCGTACCATGGCCGGGTGAAGCTGGTGGGCCGTGCTTCCTGGTGGCGATGGAAACGGCGAAACCGGCTCTCCGTTCGGCGAGACCAGCTCGGATGTGTTTCGGAGGTCGAACGCCCAGCGAAGAGCGCGCACAGCGTCAACCAGATCGATGTCCAGTTGCATCGTGAGCTTGAAGAGCGACTCAATGGAGACATTGCGGAGTTCGCGGCGCTCGAGGCGCGCAGCAAACATGCGATTGAGGCCGCTGATAGCCGAAAGATCGGCTTCCGAAAGCTCTCCCCATACGCGGTGGCTTCGAATTTTCTCGAGCAAGCCAGATGAGACGAGCAGGAAGTTGGCCGCTTCATTCGCCGAACTGCCGGTCTTTCGAAGCCACCCGTCGAGCTCCGTAGCGGTAAATGTCCTCTGTGGACCACGGGGCTTCGGCTCGGGCCCCTCATCCGAATGGAAGACAAGAGCCGCCGGAGAAGCGGAAAGTGGGCGCAGAATGATCCACGCGGTTGAGGCGCCGGCGGCGGTCTTGGAACGCTGGTTGCGGTGGAGCAAGGTAGGATTGATGCGAATGCAGTGACCGGATGCGACCGTAGTCGTTCGCCCGCCCGGCCACGGTGGCTCGGAGGTGCGCGGCCAATAAAACTCGTACTCTATTGCTGAATTCTCGAGCGGGAGTAAAAGTTCCTCCCCCCCGTGAGTCATGTACTGCGTGCTAGGCTTCTCCACCGTGACGTGCAAAATCGAATAGGTAGCCTCGAACCAGGCCGGGGGGCCGAAGCTTCGGTAGTGGAAGTCGCTGCCCCGCCGCAAAACCCTGGGGAAGGGATCGTCCACAGCGTAGTCGCGGATCCGTTTGGCGTAGAGGATTTCCTGGTATTCCTCCAGCTTCGCTTCGGCCTCGTCAAGCGGGGTGGGTTCCGGCGGTCCGGTGCCGATACCGCGACGCTGCTTCCCCAGAATGGTCTCCCAGATGCCTTCGAGGGTACGCGCTCGGGCGATCTGGCCGCGCTTTGAAGTGGTGCGGCCGTTTTCGCTCGCTCTTCGCCCCCCGGGGGTCCGTGTGCGCTTCGAAGTCATACCCAAACAGCAAGAATACCATGACTCCGGCCATGAACGGCGGCATCTGCATACTACTGCGTATTGAAGTGCTTTAAAATAAACCTGTGTGCGTTATTGTGATCTGACGTAGGATGAAGGGGTCAGGGGTGGAAGGTTCTCGCCAGCCACCCCTGGATGTTCCGGCAAACGAGGAAATTCCCAATGACACTTGGGCCCTCAACCAGAACCCTCGTAGTAAAGCAGACGCCAAGAATCTGTCAAGAGCCCGCGTTGTGGACAAGCGCCACTGTCTCCTTGCTGCACCGGGCTTCTGCCGGTCCTGGATGGCGCGCGGCGGCGGCCGTACTCGCGAAAACCTCCAGTGCCTCATTGGGTTGGCAGCCGCCAAGGCCCAATGAGACCACCGTCGGCGGCAAGAGAGATCCGCAAAGCGACCAGCGACTCCAGAAAGTGAGTCGTTGTTCCTAGCCATCGTGCGCGGACCGGAAAAGCTGGCCACCCGCGTCGCGTCCCCCCGGCTGAGGAAATGCGAAATGCTGAACGTATTGTTGGCGTACCTCGCGGGCCATGTGGTCGTCCTCATCGTGGCCATCGCATTCTACAAACTCCTTCGCCACGAGCCCGCGCTCGCTGCGCGCCGTGGCGCCATCTTTGAACTGACGTCCAAGTCCGCCCGGATCGAAGCGGGCCAGCGGGAGGCAGCCGCTGCCAGAGCAGAACTTTGCATACTGCAGCAGCGCGGCGACCGGCTGCACGAAAAGATCGATTCCCTGGTGCGCCTGGATGACCCGCCTTCGACCGTGCTGGGCTTTTATCTTGCCGCGATCATTCTTGCCGAAGGCGAGGCGCTTCTCATTCTTCTGCTTTGTGGATCAGCGAGGCTTGGAGGGTTGTCTTTCGCCGCTTGGGCGTTTGCTTCGGCTCCGGGCGCGAGCGTCGCTCTCGTGCTTGTCCATATTCTTTTGGGCATCCTGCTCGCAGACCATGATCGGCCTGCCCGGACGGTTCGCCGCGCCAAGGCGGGCGCGGGCGTCTGCTTGACCGCTGTCCTTATCGGTGTGGCCATGACCTTCTCAGGGCGGAGCATGTCGGATCTGGCCCTCGTCGCGCAACTTGCCGGTATGGGCCTGATTGCGCTGTCAACTCTCATTTCGCTTACCGCGGGATTTTGCTCGATTATCGCCACCACGGTGTATGAAGCGCATTCGCAGGAACGGGAGCTCGCCCACCTCGATCAGCGCCGTAACGCCTATGAACACCATATCCAAATGATCGAGCGGGATTTGGCTCGCGTTCAAGGGTCGCCCGGACCGCCACCCACGGCGGCTAGTGCGGTTCCCGCCGGGATTCTGCCGGCCTTGCTGGTAACCGCCGCGCTTCTGGGCCTGCCGGCGGCAGGGCATACCCAAGCCACGACGGCATTCCCGCCCACCGCCCGAGCGGCTTCGATTCATCCGACTGGGTCCGTCTTTGATCGGGCGGGAGCCTGCGAGTTGCTGGTTGACGTGACGTCTTCGGTTGACCGGTCCGAAGCCGACCAGGCACCGTTTCAAAGCACGGTCACCGAGGTGAGCGGAATGGTACCGCTCATTGCCGATGCATTTGAATGCCGCATTGTCCGCGTCACCCCGTTTGCAGGCGACCTGTTCGTCAACATTACGGAACTTTCGATTCCCGCACCGTCGAACCCAGTCCGTGCTTGCAGGGCAGCGCTATCTGCGCCCACGAACGCGATACAGCAAGCCGTGATTCGACTGTATCCAGCAGTGGATACGGCTCGCCAGACACGCGAAAGGCAGGGTTGCTTGACGCGGCGACGTCTGGCACGGGAGCGCGCCGCGGCAGCCCGGAGTGCCGCTCTGAAGCAGGTCGAGAACACTCTGCAAGCAACGACCACGCTCGCCCCGCGCGGCCCGTGCACTGCCCTCCCCCAGGCCGTTCAGCGCGCGCTCCTGCGCTCGCGGAATGTGATCGTCATCACAGACGGCGTGCCCACCTGCACCCGCCCCGGCGATCCCACGCGCGTTCCTCCTGCGAGCCGATTGCTATTCCTGGTGGTGCCTTCCGGCGATGTGGGTTCGTTGGATCGCGCCAATCTCCTGCTTGACCGGCTTGCCGCCCTCGATCACTTATTCCCCGGTGCCCACGCAATCCTTGCACCCGAAGCCACGCCCAGCTTTTGGCGGCACCTTTCGAGATGACCATTGCCTCGGATGAACCGCCTGCGCCGGCGCGGGCGGTTCATCGTCTTGGCTCGTTTTCTGCCAGTTCAATTGTCGGGCAGCGCGCTGGGCAGCCACCGTCCCGGTTTGCCTCGTCGTCCGCACCACCCTGCCCAGGTGATCCGTGATCTCCTACTCGCCGATCTGACCTGCGGCTTCGACTGTCGGCCTGGCTTCGCTCCACCCGCCTGTGGGATACCGATGCCGCGACCCCGCCGCATAGAATGCACTCATGGCCAGCTACGCGGTACAAGTCGAGTCGTCCCCTGCGCGATCACCACTTCAACCAGGCGCGATCGTAGCCGAATTTTCAACACTCGAAGAGGCGAACTACTTCCGTTCGCTCGCCGGGAACCTCCGTTCGCTCTGGCAGTGTGAGCTTGTGGTTGTTTTTTTCCCTCTCTTCGACGCGCCACGTTCGCCGAGACGGGCGGCATAGCGGCGGGCCAGCCCTGGAGTGCCCGCACGGAGGTTCGGGCACCCCTACCGCCTTCCCTACAGTCGCCCTGGCGCCCGCCCAACGCGTGCAGAATCTGATGGACAGACCCGAAGCTGCAAACTCTTCAAAAGTCGGCCAAAACACACATTTGTGACCCGCCGACCCCGGTAAAAACAAACACGTTATGTATTCGCACGAGCACATTTTCCAGCGGGCACACATTCTGATTCGCGCCCGACCAAACAGCTTCGCAGCGGAGATATCAGCGGCAATGGGAGTCGACCGGCATACGATGAGGCGGGCGTTCGCTGAGCACGGGGAATCATTCCGAACGCTTCGCCACGCCGCGATCTCGCACGCCATTGGCGAGCTCGCTGACTGCTCGCCGGCCCTTAGCCTGAAAGAGATGGCGTTTCGGATTGGATTCCCGTCTGCTGGTGCGCTTTCGCAATTTTTAAGGAGAAGCGCCAAATCGTCAGCTTTTGTACCCGATAGTCATCAATAAACGGTTGACTCGAAAACCACGGCATCCCGATGATGGATTGCGAGAGGTTCCCCGTGAAACAGAAATTTGAATTAGCAATCAACCTGATAGTTATTGCGTTCGCAGTATTTCTAGTGTTCGCATTTATCGACTATGGCCTGGCACCATGGGCCAAACCGCCTGCAGCAGCGAACATCCAGGCCGGCGAGACATTCCCGAGCGTTCCCGCACTGCGGCTCGCCAGTCAGGAGCCCACGCTGGTGCTCGCGATGAGGGACGGCTGTCATTTCTGCGAAGACAGCATGCCGTTTTACCGGCAGCTCGGCAACCTCAAGCAGGCCGGCAGCGTAAGTACAAACCTGCTTGCGGTTCTTCCCGATGCGCCGCCAATCGCGGCAGCCCTCCTCAAGTCCCATCAAGTTGATGTTCCCTTCGCCGCAAGCGTCCCACTGGACAAGCTCGGGGTGATCGGCACGCCGACATTGATCCTGGTTGGCGCCAACCGAAAGGTAATCCGGGTGTGGGTGGGCGAGCTTGCGCTTTCTGCTCAACGCGACGTCATCGCAGCTCTTGGCACCGCCACAACCGCGACCCCGTGCATTGGCTGCCCGGCTCGCCAAGCTCTGGTCCAACGCTAAGAGAGGAGGGAGGTGATATCTATGAAACTCATTCGGATGGTACGAATGGCCGCTATTGCGGCGATTCTAGTTGTCGGCATAGCGGCCTTGCCGCAATTGCAGGCTCGTGCACAGGGTACCCGCGGCTCCGCGGTTGCCCCTGAATCGAGCTGCGGTTTCGGCTGCGCCACTTGCGATCCTGGCCAATGCTGCAGCTGGTGCTCGTGCACGAAGTGCGTGCAGTAGGGAAACGAATTACCTGGCCCGCGAGGGCCAGGTAATTTTCCAACAGCGCTGCTGGGCGAAATCGCACCGCGGATGCACGGATTGCTTGAACATTTGGCGAAGCCCACTCGTAATCTGAGCTGCGGGCGGCCAGGCCGGCAACACGAAGCGAATGGCACATCGAGGAAGCGGAGCATGAACCAGCACCTTTCCTTTCGGTTGATCTGGATACTAGTCGTCGGGCTCACCATCCTGGCGTTTACCGTTGTATTCGGCGTCGTGGACGCGGTGGTGGTGCGCCCGTTGCCGTATGCGCATGCGCATGACCTGGTTGCAGTCCACTGCGCGCTTCCCGGCATCCCCAACTTGCCGGTCTCGGCGCTGGAAATCGATTCGATCCGCGATGCTTCCGTTTTCTCTGAAGTCGCGCTGTACCGCCAGGGCCAAGCGCCGGTCGCGTCATCCACCGGGATTGGCGTAGCGCACGGGTTGATGGTTTCACCCAACTTTCTCAAAGTGCTCGGGACCCAACCCGACCGCGGACGCGATTTCGGCCCCCAAGATGCCGATCAGCCGGTGGCGCTACTAACGGCGGCCATGTGTGCTCAATACTTTCCACCAGGACGGTGCCTGGGCAGGAGCGTGAAGATCATGGGCGAAGCGCACATGATTGTGGGCGAACTCCCGCCGTCATTCCAATTCGGCCCCGGCTCGTTCCAAGGCAATGATTTGGCCGAGTTTTTAATTGCGACCAACTTCCCCCATGAGGCCGCTGTCGACGATCACGATCTTCCCGCAATTGCCCGTATGCGGCCCGGGTTGAGTCTCGATGCAGTTAACCGGCGACTGGGGCAGGTCTCTGCAGCTCTAGGCACCGCCCGGGCCAGCAAATCCGAGATGGCAGCCCACCTGTTTGCGCGTCCCCTCGCAGAGGAGATCGAGGGTCCGGCCGGCCCTATAATTCAGGGCATCTTTTGGGCCGTTTTCATGCTTCTTCTGCTCGCCGCAGCCAGCCTCGCCGGACTGCAGCTGGCGCGCACCGCCGCCGAAATGCCGGCCTTGGCGGTCAAGGCAGCCCTCGGCGCGAGTCGCTGGAATCTTATCTCGCCGATCGTGCGGGAGATGCTTTGGCTCAGTGCCATCGGCGGCGGCGGCGGCCTTCTGCTCGGTTGGGGAGCGCTGCCCTGGTTGCAGAGACGAATCCCGCCCGAACTGCCACGTGCCTACCATCTCCCTATGGATTGGCGAATCGCGGCTACGGCCGCGGTCGGCGCAGCCACCCTTGCGCTGATTGCCACCCTTGCCTCGGTAGGCCCACTGTGGCGCTGTAATGTGGCCGAACTGCTGTGCTGCCGCAGGTCCATCCGGCCTGCGCTCGCTGGTCGCGGGGCGCGCACTGTAATTGCCGTCCAACTCGCGATGGCGCTAGCGCTCCTGGCGGGGATGGCCGAAATGGGCCAATCGGTGTGGCGACTTACGCAGCAGAACCCTGGCTTCGACCTCAACCATTTTCTGGCAGCGGAATTCCATTTGCCCGATGGCGTCAGCCCTACCGCGCGACGCGCCACGATGGAGAAACTGCGTCAAAGCCTTGCCGCCCTTCCCGGCGTGAGCGAAGTCGCGATCGCCGCGACACCGCCTGCTTCGCGCAGCCTCAACGCGGGCCAGGTCGTGGTCGCCCGCGGGGCGACCCATCTCACGCTGCCAAACATTTGGTTTCAAGTCGCTGGACCCCGGTATCTGAATGTGCTCGGCATTCCGCTTCTTCAAGGGAGAGCGTTTGTCGACTCTGATTCCGTCAATGCTCAGCCTGTCGTCTTAATTAACCATGCCTTCGAGCAAGCTTATTTGGGCGGGGCGGACCCGCTTGGCGTCCGTCTGGAATTCGAATTGGCGCCGCATACGTGGTTGCGCGTGGTTGGTGTCACGGCTGATTTTCGCGATGCGGCCTTGACGATGGCGCCGGAGCCAGAAATCATATTGCCCGCGTCCCAGTCCTCCGCTTGGTTCGATTCCCTTCTAGTCCGAACGCAATCCAATCCCGACGCGTTGGCCGCTTCGGTGCGGATACGGGCGCGCGCTCAGGCACCTGGGTTCCCGGTCGAGATTACAACCGGCCCTGATCTGGTGCGCGCGGCATCGCGACGCCAGGTTTTTGTCGGCTGGTGTTTCCTCGCCTTTGCCGGCTTCGCGCTGGCAGTGGCTGCGCTCGGGATGTTTGCCGCGGTCGTCGAACGAGTGCGCTTCGCCGATCGCGACTTGGCGGTCCGCACCGCTCTGGGCGCGAGCCAGGGCCAGATTGCCCGGCTGGTGATGGGATGGGTGGCGGGGCTGGCGCTGCCCGGTGCGATCGGCGGGCTCGCAGCCGCCGCCGTGCTGGGGGATTCGCTCCAGGCCCTGCTTTACCGCACACAGCCGATTGACCCGCTTGCCTTGGGGTTGGCGCTGGCCATTCTGCTCAGCTTAGTCGGCACCGCATGTATCGCTCCCGCTTGGCGGGCTGCTCGCCTTGATCCTTCGCGCCTACTGCGCGGCGAGTGAAGCTAGCAGCCCGTGGTGCAAGGCGCAGAAAATCACCCGGGGCGTGAGACCGATGGAGGGACGCGGCCGTATTAAATGAGCTTTCGAGCAAACGCGTGGCATAGGTGCGCAAGTGTACAATGTTTTATGAATCGCCGGCCCGACCGCGATCTAAAGCGTGCCACCGGCATGAAGACGTGGTTCCCGTCGGTTTTTCCATCAGCAGCCGGCTACGCGGATTTTCAGACATCCGACCTGGCTGCAGCGAGGCGGGACGATTGGCGCCGGGAACAAGGCCCCCATCACTGCCGACGAGGTCGAAGCGGTGCTGTACGAACTCTTGGAATGCGGCATTGTTCGCCAGGAGGCCTTCGGCTATTGGGGCGGCCGCGCTGCCCTCGTACGGCGCCGCGACGCTGGGCGTCGCGATCTAGCTAAGTTTTTCGCGATGGCTCGTGTACCGGATTTTGTACCAATGAACCGTGGGTCTGGGGTTTTCAGCCAGTTGGGCGCATTGAAAACACAGCAACTTCCGCGTTTTCAATGGGGGGTTGCGGTTCGAGTCCCCCCTCTCGCACCAGCAAACCGGACTCCGCCGGGCTTGATTCGGCGGGCTGTGCGGTTCCGGACAGACGCGCCGGCGCCAGGGCGATACGGTTGGCTATGCTCTGGATGATGGTTGCGGTTTTACTGATCCTCTGGCTCTTGGGCTTCAGCCTGCACGTCGCCGGGAGCCTGATCCACATCCTGCTGGTGGTCGCGCTGGTCGTCATCATTTACAACTTGGTGGCCAACCGGCGCCGCCGAGTGTAGGCGCGCCGCCAGCCACCCCAGCGCGCTAGCCCTTACACTAGGGGCATGGGCGCATTCGCCGGGCATGGCTTGGGCGGCGGGCCGCCGCTGTCGGGCGCCAAGCTGGACAAGAGCTGGCGCGAGGTGTGGCCCCACGCCTGGGCATTGCTGCGCCCGCGCTGGGGGCTGCTGCTGGGCGGCTTCCTCTTGATGCTGGTGAACCGGGTGTGCGGGCTGGTGCTGCCCACCTCCACCAAGTACCTGATTGATGCGGTGATCGTGGGCCATCAGACGGCGCTGCTGGCGCCCATCCTGGGGGCGGTGCTGCTGGCCACCGCGCTGCAGGGCGCCACCACCTATGCGCTGACCCAAAGCCTGTCGAAGGAGGCGCAGCGGCTGATCAACGAACTGCGGCGGCGGGTGCAGGCGCATTTGGCGCGGCTGCCGGTCAGCTTCTACGACGAGAACAACACCGGGGCGCTGGTGTCGCGGGTGATGAGCGACGTCGAGGGGGTGCGCAACCTGCTCGGCACCGGGCTGGTGCAGTTCGTGGGCAGCATCATCACCGCGGTGATCGCGCTGGGGCTGCTGCTCAAGATCAGCGCCGCCATGACGCTGGTGGCGGGCGGCTTCATCCTGGTTTTCAGCTACAGCATCCGCCGCTCCTTCGCCGCCATCCGGCCGATTTTCCGCGAACGGCGCAAGCTCAACGCCCAGGTCACCGGCCGGCTGACCGAGTCCATCGCCGGGGTGCGGGTGGTGAAGGGCTACCACGCCGAGGCGCGCGAGGCGCGGGTGTTCGGCGCCGGGCTGGACAAGCTCTTGCGCAACGTCTTCCAAACCCTGACCGCGACCGCGATGATGGACCTGTCGTCCAAGGTGCTGGTGGGCGTGGTCGGGGTGATGGTGTGGTACATGGGCGTGCACCGGGTGCTGCAGCACCGCATCACCATCGGCGACCTGGTCGTCTTCAACCTCTACCTGGGCATGCTGGTGGCGCCCATGATGCAGATCGTCGGCATCGGCACCCAGCTCTCGGAAGCCATGGCGGGGCTGGAGCGCACCCACGAGCTGCTCGGCCTGCGCCCCGAGGACGAGGACCCCCAGCGCCACGCCGCCCTCGCCACCCTGCGCGGCGAGGTCGAGTTCGACCAGGTCAGCTTCGCCTACGCCGACGGGCCCGAGGTGCTGCACGAGGTCAGCTTTGCCGCCGCGCCGGGGACGATGACGGCGCTGGTGGGGCCGTCGGGCTCGGGCAAGTCCACCCTCATCGGGCTGCTGGCCGCTTTCTATACCCCCACCCACGGCACGGTGCGGGTGGACGGGGTGGATCTGGCCAGCGTCCGCCTGGGCGACTACCGCCGACGGCTGGGGGTGGTGTTGCAGGAATCGTTCCTGTTCGACGGGACGATCCGTGAAAACGTCATGTTCTCGCGCCCCGAGGCGGACGCGGCGGCGTTTGAGCGCGCCTGCGCCATCGCCCGCGTGGACGAGTTCGCCCCCCGCTTCCCCAACGGCTATGACACCGTGGTGGGCGAGCGCGGGGTGAAGCTCTCCGGCGGCCAGCGGCAGCGGCTCTCGATCGCCCGCGCCATTCTGGCGGAGCCGATCATCCTGATCCTGGACGAGGCCACCAGCAGCCTGGACTCGGAGTCGGAGGCGCTGATCCAGGAAGGGCTGCAATATTTGCTGCACGGGCGCACCACCTTTGTGATCGCCCACCGGCTCTCGACCATCCGGGCGGCGGACCAGATTCTGGTGGTGGAGGACGGCCGCATCGTGGAGCGGGGCACCCACACCGAGCTTTTGGCGCGCGGCGGGCGCTACTATGAGCTCTATACCAAGCAGCAGGGGCTGGAGGGCAACCGCTTCCTGGCGCCGGGCGAGGGCGAAGCCGAAGAGGAGCCCGCCCCCAAAGTGGCGCTGGGCGGCAACGGGGAAGAAGCGCCGGCGGTGCGGTTCTTCGACTAGGTTGCAACCGGGACAGGGTCGAGTACACTAGGGGCAAGAGCAGTTGAGGTTGCCATTGCATAAATTGGCCGTCCTGGCACTGGTTGGCGTGGCGGCAGCCGCCGCCCAGACACCGGTTTCCACCCTAAGCATTCCCTCGGGCACGCGTTTGGAGCTGGAGCTGACCCGGCGCACGCCGCTGCACCGCGTGGGCCAGCCCATCACCGCCTACCTGACCGCGCCAGTGTACGCCGACGATCGCTTGGTGTTGCCGGTGGGCACGGCCGTGGGGGGGACGGTGGCGGCCATCCACGGACCTTCGTTGTTGCCGCGGGTGGAGGCGGCCATGGGCGGCGACTTCAGCCCGCTGCCGCAAGTGACGGTGCGCTTCCAGACGGTGCAGTTGACCAACGGCACCTGGATGCCGCTGCAGGCGGCGCTGGCGCCGGAGGGGCCCCCGCTGCATCTGGTGACCTCGGCCCCGCGGGGGGGCAAGACCGCCGCGCTGGGGCGGCGCATCAGCAGCATGTACCACCAGCAGGAAGACGCCGCCGAGGCGCTGTTGCAGCGCCAAACCCATTGGGCGACGCTGAAGTCGGAGGCGGTGGACAGCCTGCCCTACCGCCCGGCGGCGCTGGCCGCGGGCACCCACTATGGCGCGCAGCTCACGGCGGCGCTGGCGGTGCCCAGCAGCGCGCCCGCGCCGCCGCCGCAGGACCCGCTGCCGCCGACGCTGCCGCCCGGGCTGGTGCTGCGCGCGCGCCTGGACCAGGGCTTGAGTTCCGCCACCACGCACTGGGGCGCGCCGGTGGAGGCCACGGTGGAGCAGCCCGCGCTCGCGCCCGACGGACACCTGCTCATCCCCCAGGGCAGCAAACTGGTGGGGCAGGTGGTGGAGGTGCGGCCGGCGCGCCAGTTTGGCCGTGGCGGCACGCTGCGCTTTGTGTTTTCGCATCTGGAACTGCCCGGCGGCCAGCAACAAGGCGTCAGCACCAAGCTGGCCGCCGCCGCCAGCAGCGGCCCGGTGCAACTGGACGGCGAGGGCGAGGCCAAGGCCTCCCCCCCCGGCGGCGCCACCCCCGCCATCGCCCTGGGCCTGGTGCTCAGCACCGCGGTCAAGAACGACGCCGACAATGCCTGGGCCCTGAACGCCGGCTCGGGCACCCACCTGCACATCTGGGGCACCGCCATGGCGGTGCTGTTGACGCGCTTCCGGCCGGTGGCGCCGGTGATGCTGGGCATGGGCTTTGTCGGCGCCGGACGCACCGTCTACCGGCGCTGGCTGGGGCGCGGCCCCGAGGTGGTCTTCCCCGCCGCCACCGAGCTGGAGATCCAGATCACCACCCCCGGCCCGCACGGCCCGGCGCTGCCCAAGTAATCCGCCACCGTCTGCCATCATAGGGAAGATGGCAGCCGCAACCCCCTCCGGCCCGGCCGGCCCCACCGGCTGGCGCTTCGCCCTGCGGGCGCTGCGGCACCGCAACTACCGCCTGTTCTTCGGCGGCCAGAGCATCTCGCTCATCGGCACCTGGATGACGCGCATTGCCACCGGGTGGCTGGTCTACCGCCTCACCGGCTCGGCCATCCTGCTGGGGGTGGTGAGCTTTTCCGGGCAGGTGCCGACGTTTCTGGCGGCGCCCTTCGCCGGGGTGTGGGTGGACCGCTGGAACCGCCACCGCGTGCTGGTGGCCACCCAGACCCTGGCCATGGTGCAGTCGTTCGCGCTGGCGGCGCTGGCGCTCACCCACATCACCATCCCCGAGATCATCGGCCTGAGCGTGTTCCAGGGGCTGATCAACGCCTTCGACATGCCCGGGCGGCAGTCGTTCCTGGTGGACATGATCGAGCAGCGCGAGGACCTGGGCAACGCCATCGCGCTCAACTCCTCCATGGTGAACACGGCGCGGCTGCTGGGTCCGGCCATCGCCGGGGTGATCATCGCGCTCTGGGGCGAGGGCTACTGCTTTCTGATTGACGGGGTCAGCTACCTGGCGGTGATCGTCTCGCTGCTGGCGATGCGGCGGCTGCCGCGGCGGGCGGGGACGGAGCGGGCGGGGATGCTGCGCTCGCTGCGCCAGGGCTGGGACTACGTCTCCGGCTTTGCCCCGGCGCGGGCGCTGCTGCTGCTGCTGGCGCTGGTGAGCCTGGTGGGCATGCCCTACTCGGTGCTGATGCCCATCTTCGCCGGCACGGTGCTGCACGGCGGGCCGCACACCTTCGGCTTCCTCATGGGCGCGGCCGGGTGCGGGGCGCTGGTGGCGGCGGCGCGGCTGGCGACGCGCCGCTCGGTGCGCGGGCTCACCCGGCTGGTGCCGATTTCGGCGGCCATGTTCGGCGCCGGGCTGGTGGGTTTTGGCCTCTCGCGCTGGCTGTGGCTCTCGCTGCCGCTGATTTTCCTGGCGGGCATGGGGATGATCCAGCAGATGGCCTCCACCAACACCATTTTGCAGACGGTGGCGGGCGAGCAGATGCGGGGGCGGGTGATGAGCTACTACACCATGGCGTTCGTGGGCATGGCGCCCTGGGGCAGCCTGCTGGCGGGCGCGCTGGCCAGCCGCATCGGCGCCCCCCGCACCCTGCTGCTGAACGGCACCTGCTGCCTGCTGGGGGCGGCCTGGTTCCTGCTGCGGCTGCCCAAGGTGGAGGCGGCCATCCAGCCCGTCTACCGCGAGCTTGGCATCCTGCCCGAGCTCGCCCGCGGCCTCGAGGCCGCCTCCGCCCTCACCACCCCGCCGGAGGAGTGAGCGGCAACCCGCGGTTGCAGGTTTCGCCAGCGCTCGGGATTCTCAGGGGATCGGACTGGGAGCGGGCTCGCTGGCCACGGCGGCCAGCAGGCGCTCGGTGTCGGCCAGCACGGCGGCGGCGCCGGTGGAGGCGAAGGGGAGCTTGAGCGTGCCGTCGGGGCTGAACTGCGCGCCCGGGGTGCGCTCGATGAGCGCGGCGATGCGCTGCGGATCCACCTGCGCCTGCGGGGCGAAGCGCAGCCAGAGCTGGTCGCGGCGCCGCTCCAGCGCCAACAGCCCGAGCTGGCGGCAGCGCGGCTTGAGGGCGGCGTAGGCGAGCAGGTTTTGCACCGGCGCCGGCGGCGGGCCGTAGCGGTCGCGCAGCTCGCGCACCACGTCGGCGCGGGCGCCGTCGCTGGCCGCCTCGGCCAGGCGCTTGTACATGCGCAGGCGCTGGTTCTCCTCCGGCACGTACTCGGCGGGTATGCGGATGTCGAGCCCCAGGTGCAACTGCACCTCGGTCGAGGGCTCGGCCGCCTCGCCCTTGAGCTCGCGCACCGTCTGCTCCAGCATCTGCACGTAGAGGTCGAAGCCCACCGCGTCCAGGTTGCCGCTCTGCTCGCCCCCCAGCATGTTGCCCGCCCCGCGCAGCTCCAGGTCGAGGGCGGCGATCTTGAAGCCCGCCCCCAGGTCGCTGAACTCGCGCATCGCCGCCAGCCGCTTGCGCGCCAGCGGCGGCAGCTCGACCTCGGCCGGCACCAGCAGGTAGGCGTAGGCGCGGCGGTTGGAGCGGCCCACCCGCCCGCGGAGCTGGTAGAGCTCGCTCAGCCCCAGCCGGTCGGCGCGGTTGATGATCATGGTGTTGGCCAGCGGAATGTCGAGCCCGTTCTCGATGATGGTGGTGGAGAGCAGTACGTCGGCCTCGTGCCGGACGAAGCGCAGCATGACTTTTTCCAGCTCCTCCTCGTCCATCTGGCCGTGGCCGACGGCGATGCGCGCCTCCGGCACCAGGCGCTGGATGAGCGCGGCCACCTCCCAAATCGTGTCCACGCGGTTGTGGACGAAGTAGGCCTGGCCGCCGCGGGCCAGCTCCTGCTGGATGGCGACCGCGATCAGCGACTCGTTCCACTCCGCCACCACGGTTTGGATGGCCAGGCGGTCGCGCGGCGGGGTCTCGATCACCGACATGTCGCGCAGCCCGGCGAGCGACATGTTGAGCGTGCGCGGGATGGGCGTGGCCGACATGGCCAGCACGTGCACCTCCTTCTTGAGCTGCTTCATGCGCTCCTTGTGGCGCACGCCGAAGCGCTGCTCCTCGTCCACCACCAGCAGCCCCAGGTTCTGGAAGCGCACGTCGCGCGAGAGCAGGCGGTGGGTGCCGATGACGATGTCCACCTTGCCGTGGGCGAGCTGCTCCAGCGTCTCTTTCTGCTGGGCGCGGCTGCGGAAGCGGCTGAGCAGGGCGATGGAGACGGGAAAGGCGCGGAAGCGCTGGCGGAAGGTCTGCTCGTGCTGAAAGGCGAGCACCGTGGTGGGGGCCAGCACCGCCACCTGGCGGCCCTCGCTCACCACCTTGAAGGCGGCCCGCATCGCCACCTCGGTCTTGCCATAGCCGACGTCGCCCACCACCAGCCGGTCCATGGGGCGGGTGTTTTCCAAGTCTTGGCGGACGTCGCGGATGGCCTTCTCCTGGTCTTCGGTCTCGGTGTAGGGGAAGGCGTCCTCGAACTCGCGCTGGAAGTTGCCATCGGGGGCGCAGGCGGGGATATGCACCGCCTGGCGGGCGGCGTAGAGCTTGAGCAGCTCGTCGGCCATGTCCTGCATGGCCTTTTTGACCCGGCTTTTGCGCTGCGCCCACTGCGCGCCGCCCAGGCGGTCGAGCGCCGGGGGCGCCCCCTCGGCGGAGCGGTACTTCTGCACCAGGTCCATGCGGGTGAGCGGGACGTAGAGCTTGGCGCCGTCGGCGTACTCCAGGATCATGAACTCGCCCGAGCGCGCCGCCGCGGCGGCGTCGTCGAAGGTGGTCAGGCCGACGTAGCGGCCGATGCCGTGCTCGACGTGGACCACGAAGTCGCCCGGCGCCAGGTCGCGGAAGTCGCTGAGGAAGCTGGAGACATTGGCGCGGCGCTGGGGGGCGCCGTAGATGCGGCCTCCGTCTTCTTGGAACAGGTCGTTGGAGCCGAAGATGGTGACCCGCTCCTCGGGCAGGGTGAAGCCGCGCAGCAGCGCCCCCTGCGCCACCACCGCCGCCGCCGCCGTGGTGCTGAAGTAGGCTTTTTCCGAGAGGTAGTCGGCGCCGGAGCGCGGGGCGCGCGAGCCAAACTGAAACGGCAGGTTGTACTCGGTGAACAGGTCGCCCAGCCGCTCCACCTCGCCCACGTTGGCGCCCAGAAAGAGCAGGCGCTGGCCCTGGGCAAGTTGCAGGCGCACCTCCTCCATCATGCGGGCGACCGCGCCCTGGTAGCGCGGCGCCGGGCGGGAGCGGAACAACACCGGCGCCGCCGCGGCGGCGGCCGGCGGCGGCGGCGCCTGCAGCTCCAGCGCCTCGGCGGTGAGGTCCACGTGCTCGATGGCGAGCTCGCGCAGCTCGACCGGATTCTGGCGCTGCAGCAGCGCGGCGAACTCGGCGGGGGTGAAGAAGATGGATTCCGGCGCCGGCCCTTGGCGCTCGACCTCGGCGTAGCGCTGGTTGAGGTGCAGCCACCAGCGCTCCAGCTCGCCGCGCACGGCATCGGGCTCGCACACCACCACCAGCGGCTTTTCGGCCAGGTCGAAGAGGGCGTGGTGGAAGCCCTCCAGCCCGGGCACCCGGAACTCCCAGCCCGGCGGCAGGGGCTCGCCCAGGCGCTGGCGCAGTTCCGGCACCAGGGGCGTCGAGGTGAGCGGCAGCAACACCGTCTCGGTGACGGCATTGGGGACCGAGCGCTGGGTGGCGGGGTCGAACTCGCGCAGCGACTCGATCTCGTCGCCGAACAACTCCAGGCGCACCGGGCGGGCGGCCTCGGGGCTGAAGACGTCGAGCAAGCCCCCGCGGATGGAGAACTGGCCGGGGTTCTCGACCGGCTCCTGGCGCTGGTAGCCCATAAGGGCCAGGTGTTCGGCCAAGCCATCGAGGTCGAGCAGGTCGCCGCGATGCAGGCGGCGCACCAGGCGGCGATAGTGCTCGGGCGGGGCCAGGCGGGTGGCGGCGGCGACCGCCGGCACGATGAGGAAATGGGCGCCCTCGCTGGCGCGCCACAGCGCCAGGGCCCGCTGCTCCAGGATGGCGGCGTGGGGCGAGAGGCCCTCGTAGGGGTCCATCTCAAAGCCGGGCAGCACCAAGGGCGGCTCCGCCTCGCCCACGGCGGCGGGGCTGGCGGTGAGGTCGGCGAAGGTGGCCAGGGTGTCGCGCCACTCCTCGGCGGTGCGGTTGTCGGCCACCAGCAGCAGCAGCGGACGCTGGGCGAGGCGCTGCAGCAGGGCCGCGGCCAGCAACTGCGCCGGCGGCGTGAGGCCGCTCAGCGCCACCACCTCGCCCCGGCCCTGGGCCTGGGCGGCGCGCGCCAAAGGGCTGTGGCGCGCCAGCGCCAGAAAGAACTCGCGCACGAAAGGAAGCGTCATCTCAGCGGAAGGAATCCAATTTTATCAGACCGTTCTAGACTATAGGTCAGCGGCCATGCACACCCACGCCCACGGCGAGGCCCACGCCCACCGCCAGCGCACCCAGACCGTGCTCACCCTGAGCGCCGCCGCCACCCTGGCCTACGTGCTGCTGGCCTTGGTGATGGGGATGCGCGCGCACTCGCTGGCGCTGGTTTCCGAGGCCGGGCACAACCTCACCGACTTCCTGGCGCTGGGGCTGACCTGGCTGGGCGTCTACCTGCAAAGCAAGCCGCCCACGGCCCGCAAGACCTTTGGTTACCACCGCGCCGGGGTGCTGGCGGCGCTGGCCAACGTGCTCAGCCTGTTTGTGATCACGGCGCTGATCGTGGCCGAGGCCATCCACCGCCTGCGCGCCCCCGGCCCGGTGGCCACCGGCCCCATGCTCTGGGTGGGCGGGGTGGGGCTCGTCATGAACAGCGCCATCGCCCTGTTTTTGGAGGGGGGCCGCGGCGACGTCAACCTCCGCGCCGCCTTCGCGCACATGCTGGGCGACGCGCTCGCCACCGCGCTGGTGATCTTCGCCGCCCTGGTGATCGCCCGCACCGGCATGGTGGCGTTGGACCCGCTGCTCTCGCTGGTGATCGCCGGCCTGATCCTGGCCTCGGGCTGGGGCATTTTCCGCGAGACGCTCAACATCTTGCTGGAGGGCACGCCGGTGGGGGTGAACTCGCAGCAAGTGGCCACCGACTTGAGCGAGGTGGCGGGCGTGCGCGCCATCCACGACCTGCACATCTGGAGCCTGGGCTCGCAGTCGCACGCCCTCAGCGCCCACGTCCAGATTGACGACATCCCCCCCTCGGCCAGCGAGGAGATCCGCAAGGCGATGTGCGCCCTGCTGGCCGAGCGCTACCAGATCCGCCACGCCACCCTGCAGTTCGAGCACATCGTCTGCGAAGGGTGCGCGATGGAGCCGGGCACAGGGCACAGGGAACAGGGCACAGGGTAGATCCGGGGCCGCAGGCTCCGCTCTCGCGGTCCGGCCATCAGTGCCCGAGCTTTTTCTCGACCTCTGCCAAGAATACCGCCGCGGTAGAGAGCACTTGCTGGGTCAGGGCGAACATGGCCTCGCGGGAGCGCTGGCGGCGTGCCCGGTTTTGCGACGGTTCCAGGTCCATTTCATGAACGATCTGGTTTCTGGCCAGGAAGGCCCTGGCCAGCGCGTCCCGCCCCTGCGCCGTCGCCGCAATATCGAAGGCGCGAGCGACCCTTTCCAACGCTGGACTGGACTGCAGGCTGCCCGCGGTCAGATCGTCCATCCAGGCTTCGATTACGCGTCCCCGAGGATTGGGGCTCGACACCGCCTCGGCAAGGAATTTGTAGTCGGGGTCGGCCTTGGCCCTTCGCGAAACAAAGCTCTTCAATTGCTCGTCGGTCTTCTGGTCACCTCTGGCGAGAAGTGCAGGCAGGGCATTGCGAACGAGGCGTTTGACCATTGCATCGAGGCCGGCCGCCGCGAAAACCAGCATCGCCCGCAACTGGTCTTGTTCGGCGTCGGTGGAGTTGCCACCCTTTTTTCCCTTGCGCGACGCCTCGAAGGAGCGAAGAAAGTCCGTGGCCGCCAAGTGTGCCTTTTGCAGCATCACGCGCGCCTGGTTGGTTTCTGCAGACGGCCACTCCTCGGGCGGGCAGTCCGAAAACGCGCTGCTGATCATGCCCGCATCAGCTCCGCGATGTCGTCCGCCTCAACCGGCAGGAATGTTTCACCCGGAGAGCTGGGGTAATTCGGCAGGCTCGGGAGCTCGGGAAATCCAGGGAAGCCCGCGTCCATCTCGGGCGCGAATAGCTTGCGGTAAAGCCGGCCCTCTGGATAAATCGTCCCAAAGTAGCGACCCTCGATGTCGGCGATATTCTCCCCATCTTCGGCCATCGAACCCAGAAAGAAGCCGTTGGGATCGTACACGTAGCGGCCGTCCCTGAAGGCGACCCAGTCCCCCCGCGAGTTGAACAGGTACTGCACCATGCCGCTAGTTTAAACCCGCTGGCGGCACGAAGCCCACGGTCCATGGATCTGCCCTGTTCCCTCGGCGGCTACTGCAGCGGCAGCGGCGGCTCGCCGTTGCCCTCGGCCTCTTCCGGCGGCAGCACGCTGGCGGCGGCGACCTGGTCGCCCTCCTCCAGGCGGAGGATGCGCACCCCCTGGCTGGCGCGCCCGACCTCGCGGATCGAGCTGCTGCCGCAGCGGATGATCTTGCCCTGCTGGGAGATGATCATCACCTCCGGCGCCTCGCTCACCGCCATCACCGCCACCACCTTGCCGTTGCGGGCGGTGGTCTTGACGTTGATCACGCCCGAGCCGCCGCGCGACTGCAGGCGGTACTCCTCCAGCGCGGTGCGCTTGCCGTAGCCGGCCTCGGTGACGCTGAGGACGAGCTGGCTGGGATCGCCGGCGACCTCCATGCCCACGATGAAGTCGCCCGCGTCGAGCTTCATGCCGCGCACCCCGAAGGCGGTGCGGCCCATGGGGCGGACGTCGGACTCGAGGAAGCGAATGCCCTGGCCCTCGTGGGTGGCCAGGAAGATCTCGCTCTTGCCGTCGCTGAGCTTGGCCTTGACCAGCTCGTCGCCCTTGTCCACGCCCATGGCGATGATGCCCCGGGCCATGGGATTGGAGAAGTCCTTGACCGGGGTCTTTTTGATGGTGCCGCTGCGGGTGATCATGACCACGAACTCGGTCTCGCTCTCCAGGTCCTTGATGGGCAGCATGGCGCGGACTTCTTCGCCCTGCTGCAGCGCCACCAGGCTCTGCACCGCCTTGCCCTTGGCGCTGGCGGCGGCGTCGGGGATCTCGTAGACCTTGAGCCAGTAGAGGCGGCCGGTGTTGGTGAACACCAGGATGTAGCTGTGGGTGGAGGAGACGAAGAGGTGCTCGACGAAGTCCTCCTCGCGCGTGCCGGCGCCGCGCCGCCCGCCGCCGCCGCGCCGCTGCAGCCGGTAGGTGGAGATGGGGGTGCGCTTCAGGTAGCCGGAGTGGGTGACGGTGATCGCCACCGTCTCCTCCTTGATCAGGTCCTCGAGCTGGATCTCGGCCACCTCGGCCTGGATCTCGGTGCGGCGCGGATCCTTGTCGCCGCCGAAGTCCTTGCGGATCTCCTTCAGCTCGTCGGCGATGACGCCGCGCAGCTTCTTGTCGCTGGCCAGGATGGACTCCAGCTCGGCGATGCGCAGCCGGATCTCGGCCAGCTCGTCCAGGATCTTCTGCCGCTCCATGCCGGTGAGGCGGTGGAGCTGCAGGTCGAGGATGGCCTGCGCCTGCTTCTCGCTGAGGGCAAATTTCTTGACCAGGCCCTCCCGCGCCTCGCGCGGGCTGGCGCTGGCGCGGATGAGCTGGATCACCGCGTCGAGGTGGTCGAGGGCGATCTGGTAGCCCTCCAAGAGGTGCTCGCGCTCGCGCGCCTTGCGCAGCTCGTAGCTGGTGCGGCGCCGCACCACGTCCACGCGGTGGTCGAGGAAGAGCTGGATGGCCGCCGCCAGCCCCAGCTCGCGCGGCTGGCCGTTGACCACCGCCAGCAGGATCATGCCAAAGCTGGTCTGCAGGTTGGTGTGCTTGTAGAGCTGGTTGAGGATGAGGTCGGGCTGCTCGCCGCGCTTGAGCTCGAGCACGATGCGCATGCCGTCGCGGTCGCTCTCGTCGCGGATGTCGCTGATGCCCTCGATGCGCTTCTCCTGCACCAGCTCGGCGATGCGCTCGATCAGCCGCGCCTTGTTCACCTGGTAGGGGATCTCGGTCACCACAATGGCCTTGCGGTCCTTGCCGATGGCCTCGGTGCCGGCGCGGGCGCGCAGCACGAAGGCGCCGCGGCCAGAGGTGTAGGCCTGGGCAATGCCCGAGCGGCCGTAGAGGATGCCGCCGGTGGGAAAATCCGGCCCGGGCACGTGCTTCATCAAATCCGCCAGCGTGGCCTTGGGGTTCTGCAGCAGTTCCAGCGCCGCCCCGATGATCTCGGTCAGGTTGTGGGGCGGAATCTTGGTGGCCATGCCCACCGCGATGCCGTCGGAGCCGTTGATCAGCAGGTTGGGGATGCGCGTCGGCAGCACCACCGGCTCGGTGGTGGCCTCGTCGAAGTTGGGCACCATGTCCACGGTGTCCTTGTCAATGTCGCGCAGCATCTCCTCGGCGATCTTGGTCAGCCGGGCCTCGGTGTAGCGGTAGGCGGCGGGGGGATCGCCATCCACCGAACCGAAGTTGCCCTGCCCATCCACCAGCAGGTAGCGCAGGTTGAAGTCCTGGGCCATGCGCACCAGGGCGTCGTAGACGGGGGCGTCGCCGTGGGGGTGGTACTTTTTGAGCACCTCGCCCACCACGCCGGCGCACTTGGAATACTTCTTGTTCGACAGCAGCCCCTCGCTGTGCATGGCGTAGAGGATGCGGCGGTGCACCGGCTTGAGCCCGTCGCGCACGTCCGGCAGGGCGCGCCCCACGATCACCGACATGGCGTAGTCGAGATACGAGCGCCGCATCTCGTCTTCGATATTGACGGGCTGGTAGGGCTTGGCCCCCTCCGGATTGGCGGGGCTGTGGCCGTTCAAGGGAAGCTGGTTGTCGTCTTCGGCCATAAAGGCTTATTTTACCATCGTTTAGGCCCGCTTTTCCGGGGCGGGCGGGGGCCCTCGAAAGCTGGATCCGGCCTCCGGCCACAACCTTTTTAACCCGCCAGGGTTAAGGCCCAACGAGAGTAGAGGCTATGCGCAAGCGGAAGCTGGTGGGACTGGCCGGGGCGTTGGCGGCGGGCATGACGGTGGCGGCCGGGAGCTGGGCGCAGGCGCCGCCAGAGCGGCTGAGCCCGCGCCAGCAGGTGGTGCAGGCACTCGACCGGCTGACGTGGGGCATCGCGCCGGGCGAGGTGGCGGCGGTGGAGAAGATCGGGCTGAAGTCCTGGCTCCAGCAGCAGCTTCACCCCCGCCGCATCCCCGAGAACCCGGAGTTGACGGCGGCGCTGCAGCCGCTCGCCTCGCTGCGCATGACACCGGCCCAGATGATGGCCAGCTTCCCGCCACCGCAGGCGGTTCTGCAGATGGCGCGGGGGCGGCTGGCACTGCCCGCCGACCCCAAGCTGCGGGGCGTGGTCGAGGGCGAGATCGAGTTGGCGCGGCTGCGGATGCAGGGCCAGGGCGGCGGCCGGGGTGGCCGCGCCGCCGCCGCCGCCGCTGAGCCGGTGGCGATGGGCGCGCCCGCGCTGGACACCCTGCTCGGCGCCGACCAGGTGCAGGCGCTCGAGAGCGGCCCGCTGCCCGACCGGCTGGCCACGCTCGAGGGCCTGCCCCGGGCCATGCGCCAGCAGGTGCTGCTCAGCTTGCCCCGCCGCGCCGCCCAGCAGCTCGCCCCCTGGATGCCGCTGGGGCAGGAGCGCGCCCTGGCCTATTACCTCATGCCCCAGCAGGTGACCAACCTCGACCTGCTGGGCGCCAAGCTGCTGCGCGCCGTCTATACCAACCGCCAGCTCGAGGACGTGCTCACCGACTTTTGGTTCAACCACTTCAACGTCTTCCTGGGCAAGGGCCTGGACCGCTCGCTGGTCACCGCCTACGAGCGCGACGCCATCCGCCCGCACGTGCTGGGCAAGTTCCGCGACCTGCTGCTGGCCACCGCCGAGAGCCCGGCCATGCTGTTCTACCTGGACAACTGGCAGTCGGTGGACCCCAAGATCAACCGGCACGGCATCAACGAGAACTACGGCCGCGAGGTGATGGAGCTGCACACCCTGGGCGTGGACGGCGGCTACACCCAAAAGGATGTGACCGAGGTGGCGCGCTGCTTTACCGGCTGGACCATCCGCCAGCCGCTGCGCCAAGCCACCTTTTTCTATAACGACCGGCTGCACGACCACGGCGCCAAGCTGGTTCTGGGAGTCAAGATTCCCGCCGGCGGCGGCATGGGCGATGGCCTCAAGGTGATTGACCTGTTGGCGCGCAGCCCCGCCACCGCTCGCCACATCTCCTACGAGCTGGCGCAGCGCTTCGTCGCCGACGACCCGCCCCCGGCGCTGGTGAACCGCATGGCGGCGACCTTCCTGCACAGCGACGGCGACCTGCGCCAAGTGATGGAGACCATGATCCAATCGCCCGAGTTCTGGCAGCCGGCCTACTACCGCGACAAGGTGAAGTCGCCGCTGGAGACGGTGGTGTCGGCGGTGCGGGGGCTGGGCGCCGACGTCAGCAACCCCACCCGCCTGACCCAGATCATCGCCGCCATGGGCCAGCCGCTCTACGCCAAGCAGCCCCCCTCGGGCTACCGCCCCACCGGCGCGCAGTGGGCCAGCGACCTCACCGCCCGGCTCAACTTCGACGAGATGCTGGCGGCCAACCGCATCCCCGGCGTGCAGGTGGACCTGAGCCCCTTCCTGCCCGCCACCGCCTCGCTGCCCCGCCTGGAACAGAACTTCTACCACACCCTCTTGCAAAACCAGGTCTCGGCCAACACCCAGACCCAAATCGCCCGCCACATGGCCACCGTCCACGCCGCCGAACCCGTCCAGGCGGTGCAATTGGCGGCTTTGGTGCTTGGCTCCCCCGACTTCCAAGACCACTGAGGACCGTCCCGCCGCCCACTGTTCACTGTCCACTTTCCACTGTCCCCCCTTGGAACTCCCATGACCACACGCCGCATCTTCCTCAAAAACTCCGCCCTCGCCATGGTCGGCATCGGCGCGCTGCCCCCGTGGCTGGCGCGCTCGGCCTACGCCAGCACCGTGGGCGGGCGGAAAAAGATCCTGGTGGCGATCTTCCAGCGCGGGGCGGTGGACGGGCTCAACCTGCTGGTGCCCTACGGCGAGCCGGTGTACTACAACCTGCGCCCCACGATCGCGGTGCCGCGCCGCGCGCTGCTCGACCTGGACGGCTTCTTCGGCTTCCACCCCGCGCTGGCGGCGCTGCAGCCGCTCTGGCGGCAGGGCCATCTGGCGGCGGTCCACGCCGCCGGCTCGCCCGACCCCTCGCGTTCGCACTTCGACGCCCAGGACTATATGGAGTCGGGCACGCCCGGGCTCAAGTCCACCGACGACGGCTGGCTGAACCGCGCCATCGGGCTGGACGCCTCCGCCGGCGCCTCGCCGGTGCGGGCGGTGGCCATGGGACCGCAGCTGCCGCTGACGCTGCAGGGACGCGCCCCGGCGGTGGCGATCAACAACCTCAACGCCTTCCGCGTGGGCGGCCCCGGTCCGCAGGCGGCCAGCATCACCGCCACCTTCGAGGCCATGTACGACCATGCCTCCGACGCGGTGCTGCGCCCCGCCGGCCAGGACACCTTTGCGGCGCTGCGCCTGCTGCAGGGGCTCGATCCGGCCCACTACCAGCCCGAGAACGGCGCCGCCTACCCGGCCCAGGCGCTGGGCCACAGCCTCCGCCAACTGGCGCAGTTGATCAAGGCGGATGTGGGGGTCGAGGTCGCCTTCGCCGATGTGGGCGGCTGGGACCACCACGTCAACGAGGGCGGCGAACAGGGGCAGTTGGCCACCAACCTGCGCCAGTTCGGCGACGCCATCGCCGCCTTTTGGACCGACCTGGGCCCGCGCCAGGAAGACGTGGTGCTGGTCACCATGTCGGAGTTCGGCCGCACCCTGCACGAGAACGGCAACCGCGGCACCGACCATGGCCACGCCAACGTGATGCTGGTGCTGGGCGGGGCGGTGCGCGGCGGCCGCGTCTACGGCCCCTGGCCGGGCCTGGGCGCCGAGCAGCTCTACCAGAACCGCGACTTGGCGGTGACCACCGATTTCCGCGACGTGCTCAGCGAAGCGGTGGCGCGCCACCTGGGGGTGGAGCAGTTGGGCGGCGTTTTCCCCGGCTACCAGGCGAACCCGGCCCAGTTTCGCAATTTCTTGCGGACCTGATCGCGGGGGTCGCGCCGCTTTGCCTGCTGGCAAAATCGGCGCGCAAGGCTGCGAACCGGGGCCCCCGGGACCCGCTGCGGGTCCTGGGGTGGTCGTAATTCCGCAGGGGCAGACGCGCCAGTGGCGCGTCTGCGCCCCCGGGAGACGAATTCGGCGCGGCCCCAGCGAGGCGCAGCGCCGCACCGGCCTGGCGCTGCTACAGCCGGGCCGGGCAGGCGCGTTGGGGCCCGCGCCCACCACTCGTCAAGCCGCCCGCCGCTCCGCCGCCGCCGGCGCGCTCGCCGGCAGAAATGCGGCCAACCGCGTGGGGGCGCGACCCCAGCGCAGCCGCCAAGCCTGGTGCGAGCGGTCGAGATGCAGGCGCAGGCCGCCGCAACGCAGGCTGGCGACCCAGCCCACCGGCTGGCCGCCCAACAGGTGGTGGACGCGGCGCGAAACCCGGTTGCCGCACTCGACTTGCCCCAGGATCCAGCTCGCGCCCTCGGCCCGCAGGCGCAAGGTCGCATAGCGCGCCAAATCGGGGTAGGTGCCCAACACCAGCGGATGCACGAAGGCGTCAAAGAGCCAAGCCGAGCCGGCGGGCAGCTCCCACACGTAGCCGCTGGCTTGGCCCGCCAGCCGCCTGGGGCCCACCGCCACCCAGAGAAAGCCGACGCAGCGCTGGTCATTGGTGGGCGCGAGCCCCAGCGCGCCTTCGGCGCGCGTCCCGCGAAGTGCGGCGGCGAAACAGCGCAGCCCGTCGGCCCAGCGCTGGGGAAATTCGCGGGCCCGCTCCGGCTCCAACTCCGCCAGCCAGCTCGCCTGCGCGGCCCGCGCCTCGCCCAGCCACAGCGCCTCCTCGTCCCAAGGCGACGGCGGCAGGCCGGGCTGGCCGGAGGCCAAAATCGAGCAGAAGCGGTAATCCAGGACGCGCTGCAGCCGGGCGCGGCGCAACAGGCGGTGGCCATTCTGGTACGCGCGCTCGCTCCACGCTTGCTGGCGCATGCGTGCTTGGGACGCCCGGACCGTGGCGAGGGTGGTCGCCAGACAACCCCGAATGCAACGCTGGCTCCGCTCACCGTGCCAAACTGGCACCGCGCTCGGTTCCCGAAACAGGCTAGAGCGCCCGGCCCTCGTGGCCAGGGCCCTCGCCGGCCGGCTCGGGCGCGCGCCCCAGCAGCCAGGCCATGGCGCGGGCGCCGAAGGGCTGGTGGACCACAAACACCAGGATGGAGGTGAACACCACGCCGAAGAAAATCATGGCGTAGATGATGCTCTGCAGGATCTCGGCGCCCGGCACCTGCTGCTGCACCAGCAGGGCGGCGAGCACGGCGGCGGCCAGGCCCTTGGGAATCATGCAGGCGGCAAACGAGGCGTCGCGCAGCGAGACGCGGCGGCGCAGGGTGAGGCGCACGGCGGGGATGCGCGGCGCCAGCAGCAGCAGCGACAGTCCCGCGCCCAGCAGCAGCCAGCGCAGGTCGGAGAACCGGACCGAGAGGCCGATATAGACGAAAAAGAAGGTCTTCAGCAAAAAGACGATCTCGCTCAAAAAGCCCATCTCCGCCCGGTTGAGCCCCACCGCCGGCAGCGCCTCCTGCACCAGCGGGGAGTGCTCGACGTTGGCCAGCACAATGCCCAGCGCCAGCACGGCGATGGTGCCGTTGGCGCGCAGCAGCTCGGCGCCGCCATAGACCAGGAAGACGAAGGCGGGGGTGGTGAACATGGGGTTCTCCAGCCCCCGCGTCCGGCGCAGCGCCAGCGACCAAGCCAGCCCCGCCAGCCCACCCAGCAGCAGGGCGCCGCCAAAGCCGAGGCCGAAGCGGGCGAGGGCGGCCAGCCAGCGGCCCCAGCCATGGGCTTGGAAATCGAGCAGCGCCAGCGCCAGCACGATGCTGAAGACATCGCCCAAGGCGGATTCCAGAAACAGGATGTCGCGGGTGTGGTCGGCCAAGCCCAGCCCCTTGGCCATGGGGACAATCACCGAGGGCGAGTTGCCGGCGACGATCAGGCCGAGCAGCGCCGCCCGCCACGCCCCCAGCGGGGTGAGCCCCCAACTGGCGAGCGCGACCACGGCGGCCTCGCCGAGGAAGCTGGCGCTGGAGAGGGCGACGGTGCCGGGCAGGGCGCGGCGCAGGCGGCTGAGCTGCAGCGAGAGCCCGCTCTCGAACAGGATCAGCACCAGCGTGATGGAGACAAAGGCCGGCCCCACCACGCCCAAGGCGGCGGGCGCAAGCAGGTGGAAGACCGGGCCCAGCGCCACCCCGATCAGCAGCAGCCAGAGCACGTCGGGGATGCGGGTGCGGCTGAAGATGGCGGCGAACAGGTGCGCCAAAAACACCAGCCCGCCGATCAGCGCGATCGCCGCCGCCAAGTGCATGGTCTAGCCTAGCCGATCTGTGGACATGGGCCGCGCGCGAGCGGGCTACCGCTCGCGGGGGGCGCGCCGCTTTGCCTGCTGGCAAAATCGGCGCGAAAGGCTGCGAATTTCCGCAGGGCGGCCCGCCCCCGGGGTGCGAATACGGCGCGGCCCCAGCGAGGCGCAGCTCCGACTTGGGGCCTCCGGGCCCCCAAGTCGGAGCGAGCACAAGCGGGACGCGCGCCGCAGGCGCGCTGGGGCCCGCGCCAACCAGAACGCCGGCTGGGCGCTACCGCGCCGCAAACTGGCAGACGCGCCAGGCCGAGGGGGCGGTGACGGTGAGGCGAAAGGCCCGCCAATCGCCGCTGGGCAGCGGCAGCGCCAGCGCCCCGGAGGCGGGCGCGGCGGCCGCCGGCAGCGGCGACCAGTGCCGGCCATCGGGCGAGGCGGCGAGGACAAAATCGCTGGGCCAGCGGGCGAAGGCCAAGGCAAGCGCGCGCACCGGCTGCGGGCGGGCGAGGTCGAGCGTCAGCGTGGCGCCGCCGGGGCCGGCGGCGGGCGCGCGCCAGCACGCGTGGGGGCCGGCATCGGTGGCGGCGGGCACCAGCGTGGCGGCGGGCTCGGTGGCCGCCGGCGGCGGGCGATAGTAGACCGCGGCGGCCGAGAGCGGATGGGTCACCGCCATGCTCTTCAGCCGCTGCTGCATCACCCACTCCAAGCCCGGGCTGGCCGGGGCGTAGTGCTTGCGGTAGGCTTGGACGCGCAGCAGGTTCATCAGAAAAATGCGGGCGCGCACATCCTGAAAGTGCTGCAGCAGCGGCAGGGTGGAGACCGTCACCCAACCGTCGCCGTAGCGGTAGCTGACCAGCGGATGGCAGCCGGGGTAGCCGGAGTGGCGGTTGGGACGGGCGAGGCGGCGGCCATCCCACTGGTAGAGGTCGAGGGCGCTCTGCTGGGCGAGGTCGAAGCTGAGCGTGGGGCGGAGCAGGGCGGCGAGCGCGGCGCCGCTGGGCAAGCCGGCGTCGAGCTGGGGCAGGTCCAGATCCGCGCCGCAGTCGCCTTGCGGAGGCGCCAGCGGCCCCGCCAACGGCCAGGCCAGGGCGACGCCGGGCGGGGGCGGCTCCAGCAAAACCGCAGTGGCGCCGTTGCCCACCGCCTGCCAGAACTGGGTGTATTGCGCCAGCAGGTGCTGGCCGTCGAGGCGCGGATCGCCCACCAGCAGCACGCTGGCGGAGGAGGCCGGCCCCAGGGTCTCGATGTCGAAGCTGTGCTGGCGCAGGTAGTCGGCCACCCCCGGGGCCAAGCCCAGGCCGGCCACCGCCAGCACGCCGCCGTAGTCGGCGGGGGGTTCGGGCAGGGCGTGCAGCGCAATCGCCTGCACCGCCTTGCCGGCACGCGCCTGCAGGGTGAAGCGGCCGACGCCGGGCAGGGCCAGCGGCGGGGCCAGCAGCGTCGCCGCCCCGTCGAGCCAGAGCGGCTGCTCGGCCAGCGGCCGGCCCTGGGCGTCGAGCAGCCGCAGCGTGACCGCCACCGCCGGCACCGCCGCGCTCGCCGCCTGGCTCACCAGCCTCGGCTGGAATTGCTGGCCAACGCTAAGATAGGTGGCAGGAACCTCGAGCACGAAGGGGTTGGGGCCGGACACGCTCACGGTCGTCACCGCCAGCCACGCGGCCAACAGCACCACCGCCAAGGTGCACAAAGAGAGGCGCGCTCGCATGCTCAAGTCCAAGCTTCAGTATTCCACACTGGCGCTCGCGCTCCTGCTCGGGCTGGGAGCGCGCCCAGCGGCGGCGCAGGCGGGCTGGGGCAACACCCGCTACCAGCTCACCCGCCTGAACGGCGTCGCCTGGCTGGCCGCCCCCGACGGCCAGCGCAGCCTGCTGCTCGCCCTCAACCACATCCACCTGGTCAGCGCCAGCGCCCCGCGCACCGATCTGGCCCCCGCCTATGTGGACCAGCGCGCCGCCGCACTGCTGGCGGCGATGCGCCGGGACGGCTTCAACGTGGTGGGCAGCGACGCCGATGCCGACCTCTGGCACCGCGGCCTGCCCTTTGTCGAGTCGCTCGACCTCAGCCAGCACCTCGAGGCCGACCAGCAGACGCCGTTCTTCGACGTCTACGATCCCCACTTCCGCCAGCGCGTGCAGGCGCTGGCGCAGGCGGCCTGCGCCCCGCGGGCGCGCGATGCCGAGCTGATCGGCTACTTTAGCGACGACGGCCTGGCTTGGGACCCGAGCCGGCCGGGCCAGGCGGCGAAGCTGCTGCGCTTCTACCTGGGGCTGCCGCTCAGCAGCGTGGGACGGCAGCGCGCCATGGACTACCTCCGCATCCGCTACAACAGCGACATCCAATTGTTGCGGCGCGCCTGGGGGGTGAAGGCGCGGGATTTTCTCTACCTCGCCGGGCCGGGCGCGGGCGCGGCCGGGCAGGCGGCGTTTGCCGCCGACGCCGCCGGCTTCGCCCACCGGGTGCTGTTGAATTACCTGCAGGCCGCGGCCGATGCCATCCATGCCGCCGATCCCAGCCACCTGTTCTTGGGCGCCGGGCTGCTGCCGGCCGCGGCGGCGAGCGGCTCGGCCGCCGACCTCACCTCGGTGACGGTGGCCGACGCCGCCGACGTGGCCGCGCTCGGGGCGCTGGCGCGCCAGCATCCCCGGCGCGCGCTGCTGGTGCGGGTGGCCGGCTGCGCCCCGCCCCCCGATCTGCGCCCGCTGCTGGCCGCCCCCGGCGTGGTGGGGGCGCTCTGGTCGCCCGCGGGCGACTGGCAAAGCGGCGCCTGCGCCGCCCAAGCCCCGGCCTGGGCGCAATTGAACCACGCCGCCGCGGCGCTGCACGCCGGCGGCTCCAGGCCCTGACCGGGCCCGGCTTTAGGGCTGCTTCAGCGTGGCCAACTGCTGCTGCGCCGTCTCGGCGGTGGAGGTGGAGGGGTAGTCGGTCTGCAACTGGCGGTAGTATTGCGCCGCTTCCTTGGGATTGTAGGTGCGGTCCAGGTCGGCCAGCTCCAGCAGCGCCACCGCCCGCGGCAGGGTGGGCGAATCCTGCTGGGTCAACTGCAGCAGCAGGTCGTGCGCCTTGGCCAACTGGTTCTGCTGGATGTAGAGGTTGGCCAGGGCGTGCTTGGCGGCGGTGGCGACGGTGGTGTCGCCGGAGGCGGCCGCCGCCTCGAGGTTTTTCTGCGCATCCGGGCTTTGGGTGTCGAGCTCGGCCAAGCCCAGGTAATAGCGCGCCATCTGCCCGGCATCGGTGGACCCATACTGCGCCACCACCGCCTGGAACTGCTGGGCCGCAGCGGCCGCGCGCGTCTGCACGCTGGCAAAGGCGGGGGTGCCCGCCGGCGTGCCCGCCGAGAGTAGGGGCGAGTGCAGCGTGTTCAGGCCCTGGGCCAGCAGCGCCGCCGCCTGTTGGCTGCGATGGCTGCGCCAAGCGTAATAGCTGTAGCCCAGCCCGGCCGCCGCCACCACCACCGCCGCCACGATCAGGATGCGGTTGCGGTGCTGCAAAAAGAATTCGTAAGCGGCATCCATTCCGCTGACGAATTCATCACTTTTGAGTTCTTTGCGGCTGATCTGCGCCAAAACAGCTCCTCGCCCCGCCCGGGGGCCAACATCCCATGCTAAGGGCGGGGGGCATCCACTGTCAAACCGCCCCGCCGCCCCGCCCCAGAATCTTGTACCCCGGGCCGGTTCGACTGCATCCAAGCCTCAGATCGGGCGGCTGCGGGCTCAGGATTTGACAAGAGTACCGCCCGCAGGCTAACGTTGGAGGTTTGGGCGGGCCAGGTCCCGCAGTTGAGGTCTAGGAGTCTGACGCATGGATCGCAAACGGCTCGAACAGTTCCAAAAGAAGCTGCAGCAAAAGCAACTGGAGCTCATGCAGGCGGTGGCGCGCAATGAGCAGGACGGCCGCGCCGCCGACGAAGAGGCAACGCAGGATATCGCCGACAAGGCCACCAACTCCTACACCAAGGAATTCCTCTTCCACCAGAGCAACGCCGACCGCAGCCAACTGCAATTGGTGAACGACGCCTTGACGCGGCTGCGGGAAGGCAGCTTTGGCGAGTGCGTCGCCTGCGGCGAGGAATTGAACCTGAAGCGCCTGGAAGCAGTGCCCTGGGCGGGGCTGTGCATCAACTGCCAGGAGAAGGTCGAGCAAGGCGTGGTCGCCTAACCCCCGCCATCCCGGCGGCGCACGGGGGCGGCGGCGCGGGTGCTATAATCCAGACATTGTAATGTATCGCTGGGAGGCCTATCTTCAGCCGCCGCGTCGCCACCAGCTCAGGCGCCCCGCCCCGGGGGCGTGAAGGGATGCTCCGCCGCCACCTGCGCGGCGGGCGGCGCCGGATTGCGAATGCGGGCGCGGAGTTGATCGCCGCGCTGGTGTGCCTGCTCTTCCCCTCCCCCTGCCGCCTCTGCGGCCAAAGCCTGCGCGGCGCGCGGCGCCTGCCGGTGTGCGGCCCCTGCCTCGGGCGCCTGCCCGGGCTGGAGCGGCCGGGCTGCCGCCAGTGCGGCCAAGCCTTGGCCGCAGCCAGCGCCGACGGGCGCTGCCTGCGCTGCCAAGCCGCCCCCCCCGCCTACGCCTCGGCGCAGAGCGCGGCCCCCTACCGCGGCGAGGCGCGCGCGCTGATCCATTTATTGAAGTACCGGGGCGTGGTGCCGATCGCCGGCTGGTGGGCCGAGCGGCTGGCGCGGCTGGTGCCGGCGCTGCCCCAGCCGCCCGAGCTGGTGGTGCCGGTGCCGCTGGGGCGGCGGCGGCGGCGGCAGCGCGGCTACAACCAAAGCGGGGAGATGGCGCGGCGGCTGGCGCGGCGCTTGGGCTGCGCCTACGCCCCCCGCGGCCTGCGGCGGCGGCGCGAGACCGCGCCCCAGACCGGGCTGGACGCCGCCGCGCGCGAGCGCAACCTGGCCGATGCCTTTGTCGGCGCCCGGCGCCGGGTGGCGGGCAAGCGCGTGCTGCTGGTGGACGACGTGCTCACCACCGGCGCCACCGCCCGCGCCGCCGCGGCGGCGCTGCTGGACGCCGGCGCGCTGCGCGTGGACGTGGTCACCGCCGCGCGCGCCGAGCTCGATCGGCCGGAGGCGGGGGAGGCGGCATGAGCGCCAGCGCCCCGCTGCTCAGTCCGGTGCTGGTGCTCAACGCCAGCTACGAGCCCATCAACGTCTGCGCCGCCCGCCGGGCGGTGGTGCTGGTGCTCAAGGGGGTGGCGCGCGCCGAGGAGGTGCACGCCCAGCAGCTGCGCGCCAGCCGCGCCCACTATCCCGTGCCCTCGGTCATCCGGCTGCTCGACTACCGCCGCATCCCCCACCGCTCCCGCGCGCTCTCGCGCAAGAACATCCTGCTGCGCGACCGCAACACCTGCCAGTACTGCGGCACCGTCTGCGCCGCCCCCGCGCTCACCCTCGACCACGTCATCCCGCGCTCGCGCGGCGGCAAGAGCGCCTGGGAGAACCTGGTGGCCTGCTGCCACGCCTGCAACCACCGCAAGGGCGACCGGCTGGCGGCGGAGGCGGACATGCAACTGCTGCGCGACCCCCACCCCTTCACCCTGCACACCAGCCGCCACCTCATCCGCATGATGGGGCGCAGCGACGAGAAGTGGCGCAAGTACCTGTTCTTCTAGGCGGGCGCGGCCAACCGGCTAGAATCCTTCCATGGACTACCTTTTCTCCCCTTGGCGCTACCGCTACCTGGCGGAGCGGGGCGAGCCGGGCGGCTGCGTGCTGTGCGCCCAGTTGGCCTCCGGCGACGACGACGCCAGCCTGGTGGTCCACCGCGGCGCCCTGGCGGCGGTGATGCTCAACCGCTATCCCTACACCAGCGGCCATGTCATGATCCTGCCCTATGCCCACGCCGCCACGCTGGCCGCCTGCGGCGCGGCGGCGCGCAGCGAGATGATCGAGCTGGCGGCGCAGGCGGAGGCCATCCTCACCGCCGAGTACCGGGCGCAGGGGCTGAACCTGGGCATGAACCTGGGCGAGGCGGCCGGCGCCGGCATCGCCGGCCATCTCCACCTGCACGTGGTGCCGCGCTGGAGCGGCGACGCCAACTTTATGACCGTGGTGGGGGAGACCCGGGTGCTGCCGGAGGAGCTCTCGGCCACCTACGCCCGCCTGCGCCGGGCGTTTGCGCTCAGCCTTCCCAGGCCTTGAACAGCAGCGCGGCGTTGGTGCCGCCGAAGCCGAACGAGTTCGAGAGCACGTGCCGGAGGCGCAGCCGGCGCGGCTGGTTGGGCACGTAGTCCAGGTCGCACTCCGGATCCGGGGTCTGGTAGTTGGTGGTGGGGGGCGCGATCTGGTGCTGCAGCGCCAGCACGCTGATGCCGCCCTCCAGGCCGCCGGCGCCGCCCAGCAGATGCCCGGTCATGGACTTGGTCGAGCTCACCGCCAGCCGCCGCGCGTGCTCGCCGAACAGGCGCTGGATCGCCACCGTCTCGAAGCGGTCGTTGTAGGGGGTCGAGGTGCCGTGGGCGTTGATGTAGTCCACCTGCTCGGGCGCCACCCCGGCGTCGGCCAGGGTCTGCTCCATGGCGCGGAAGGCGCCGTCGCCGTTCTCCGCCGGCATGGTGATGTGGAAGGCGTCGGCGCTCATGCCGTAGCCCACCAGCTCGGCCAGGATGGGGGCGCCGCGGCGGCGGGCCAACTCCAGCTCCTCCAGGATGAGGATGCCGCTGCCCTCGCCGATGACAAAACCGTCGCGGTGCAGGTCGAAGGGGCGGCTGGCGTGGGTGGGATCGTCGTTGCGGGTGGAGAGGGCGCGCATGCTGGCGAAGCCGGCCACGCTCAGCGGCGTGATCGCCGCCTCCGCCCCGCCGGCGATCATGGCGTCGGCGTAGCCGTGCTGGATCAGCCGCAGCGCGTCGCCGATGGAGTGTGCCCCGGAGGCGCAGGCGGTGCAGGCGGCGGAATTGGGCCCGCGCGCGTTGAAGCGGATCGAGACCTGGCCGGCCGCCAGGTTGACGATCGAGGCGGGAATGAAAAAGGGCGAGACCTTGCGCGGCCCCCCCGCCAGCAGCGCCGCGTGCTCGCGCTCGATCACGTCGAAGCCGCCGATGCCGCTGCCGATGTGCACCCCCAGCCGCGGCGACAGGGCGTCGTCCACCACCAGCCCGCTGGCCGCCATCGCCTCCACCGCCGCCGCCAGGGCGAACTGGATGAAGAGCCCCATCTTCTTGAGATCTTTCTTCTCGATGACGGTGAAGGGGTCGAAGTCCTTGACCTCGGCGGCGAAGCGGCAACTGTAGGCGGAGGCGTCGAAGTGGGTGATGGGGGCGACGCCGCTGCGCCCGGCCAGCAGCCCGGCCCACGTCTCCGGCGCCGTGCGCCCCAGGGCCGAGACCAGCCCCACTCCGGTGACCACAACCCTGCGCCGCACGCGGTTAGCCCTTGCTCCCCGTTTTGTCCTTGATGTAGGCGACGGCGTCCTGCACCCGCCGGATCTTCTCGGTGTCCTCGTCCGGGATCTGAATCTCGAAGACCGTCTCGAACTCCATCACCAATTCGACCAGGTCGAGGGAATCGGCGCCCAGATCCTCCACGAAGGAGGCGCTGGGAGTGACTTCGCCCTCCTCCACGCCCAGCTTCTCGACCACGATCTGCCGGACTTTGTCCTCGATTGACTCGGCCATGCCTTCGTTCCTCCGCAATGCAAGCGCGAAAGTTTCATGATACACGAATTGCGGCGGGCGGCCGGGCTAGAGGAAGGGGGCGAGGGCGGCGCGGGCGAGGGCGCCCTCGCGCAGCAGCCGGGGCTGCGCGCCGGCCAGATCCACCAGGGTGGAGGGCAGGGCCAGGGGGGAGGCGCCGCCGTCCACGATCAGCAGCGCCGCATCCGCGCCCAACTGCTCCGCCACCTCCGCCGCGGTGCGGCAATCGGAACCGCCGCTGCGGTTGGCGCTGGTGGCGGTGAGGGGATAGCCGGTCTGCGCCAGCAGCGCGGCGAGCAGGGGCGAGCGCGGCTGGCGCACCCCCACGCCGCCGCTGCCGGCGGTGAGCGCGGCCGGCAGGTGCGCCCCCGCCGGCAGCACCAGCGTCAGCGGCCCCGGCCAAAACGCCTCCGCCAGCGCGGCGAAGCGCGGCGGCAGCCGCGCCGCCAGCTCCGCCGCCTGGGCGCGGTCGCGCACCACCACCGGCAGCGGCTTGTGGAAGTCGCGTCCCTTGAGGGCGAACACCCGCGCCACCGCCGCCGGGTCGAGCGCGTTGGCCGCCAGCCCGTAGAGCGTGTCGGTGGGCAGCGCCGCCACTCCGCCCGCGTCGAGGTGGCGGCGCAGCGCCGCCAGCCCCTCCGCGTCGGGCGCCTCCGCATCCAGCTTCAGCCAGCTCGCCATGGTTATCACTCCGATACCGGGCGGAAAAAACGAAGGGGGACGATCTTCTCGTCCCCCCTCGCCCAATTCCCGAAGATCGTGCGTTGCTACTTCTTCGAGGTCTTCTTTTTGGCCGCGGGTTTTTTCGCAGCCTTCTTGGCGGGTTTCTTCGTAGCCTTTGCCATTGAACTATTCTCCATTCGAACAAGATCTGCGCGGGTCGGCCCACGCAGGTTTAGTGAATGTATAGAATTTGCCAACCCGGGTGTCAAGAAAAAAATGCGCGCTCGCAACGCCGCGGGCGCGCGCATCGTCTCATAGAGATGAGGATTGCGCGCATGTCCACCCCCCACACCACCGCCGGAAAATCCCGCGCGCCGCGCGCGCCGCGCGCGCACCGCCGGCGGCTGGCGCTGGCGCTGGCCTGGACGCTGGCCGCGGCGCTGCTGCCCGCGGCGGCGCGCCTGCGCGCGCAGGAACTGCCGGGCGCGCGCATCGCGCCCATGACCACGCCGCCCCAGGCCAAGCCGGCGCCGGCCGGCAAGCTGCCGCAGATTCCCACCATCGTCGCCAACGCCGACCTGGTGAACATGACCTTCAGCGTCGAGGGCAAGCACGGCGGCTTCGTGCCCGGCCTGGCCCAGAACGATTTCCGCGTGCTCGAGGACGGGGCGCCGCAGCGCATCCAGTTCTTCTCGCTCGAGGACCAGTTGCCGCTCACCCTCGGCCTGCTGCTCGACACCAGCCCCAGCCAAGCCGGCATCCTGGGCGAAGAGCAGCAGATCAGCGACCAGTTCTTCCGCCAGGTGATCACCCCCAAGGACCTGGCCTTTGTCATCGGCTTCGACGTGGACACCTCGCTGCTGCACGACCTGACCAGCTCGCCGGCGGAGCTGAGCGCGGCGGTGGACCGCGCCCACATCGGCGGCGGCGACGCCGCCGGCTCCATCTACAATCCCGGCCCCTTCCCCAGCCCCAGCAGCGCCGGCGCCACCCACCTCTGGGACGCCATCTACCTCGCCTGCCACGACGAGCTGGCGCACCAGGTGGGGCGCAAGGCCATCATCGTGGTCACCGACGGCGGCGAGCAGGGCAGCAGCTACACCCATCTGGACGCGCTGCGCGCCGCCCTCGACAGCAACACCATCGTCTTCGCCGTCCTCGCCTCCGACCCCCACTTCGGCGGCTACGGCGGCTTCATCGGCCCCGGCCCCGGCCAGCTCGCCCAGATCGCCCAACAGACCGGCGGCCGCACCATCCGCGCCGGCAACCACCTCGCCCGCGCCTTCCAGCAGATCCAGCAGGAGCTGCGCAGCCAATACACGCTCGGCTACCGCTCCCGCGACCGCGCCCGCGACGGCAAGTTCCGCGCCGTCAAGATCGAGCTCGCCCCCGCCGCCGCCCAGGGCGATGCCCAGGGCGCCAAGGTGCGCGCCCGCAGCGGCTACTTCGCCCCCGGCCCCGGCCAGTAGCGCGGCCCCCCCGCTACGGCTCGGGCCAGGCGAAGCCGGGCTGCCGCGCGGCCGCCTCCCCGCCCACCGGCGCAAAGCTGCGGCGGTGCAGCGGCGTGGGCCCGCAGCGCTGCAGCGCCGCCAAGTGGTGGGGCGAGCCGTAGCCCTTGTTGCTGCCCAGGTGGAAGGCGGGAAAGATTGCGTCCCAGCGCCGCAGCAGCGCGTCGCGGTGCACCTTGGCCACGATCGAGGCGGCGGCGATGGAGATGGAGCGGGCGTCGCCCTGCAGCAGCGGCTGCTGCGGGCCCGGCCACTCCAGGCGCACCGCGTCCACCAGCAGGTAGTCGGGCCGCAGCCCCAGCCCTTCCACCGCCTCCAGCATGGCGCGGCGCGAGGCCTGCAAAATATTGATGGCGTCAATGCAGGCGGCGTCGGCGGCCGCCACCGCCCAAGCCAGCGCCCGCCGCCGGATGGCGCCGTCCAGCCGCTCGCGCACCTCCGGCGTCAGTTGCTTGGAATCGTTGAGCCCGCGGATGCGGTCGCCGGGATCGAGCACCACCGCCGCCGCCACCACCGGGCCGAACAGCGCCCCGCGCCCCACCTCGTCCACCCCGGCCACGCAGGCGTAGCCCTGCGCCCAAGCCTGCTGTTCGAACTGGATGCCGCAGCGCGTGGATCGCCCCCCCCCCGGGGTGGACGCGGTTGCCGCTTAGGACTTGGCCGTCGTGGTCTGCTCGACCTCGCGGATGCGCGCCGCCTTGCCGCGCAGCCCGCGCAGGTAGTAGAGCTTGGCGCGGCGCACGCGGCCGCTGCGCACCAGCTCGACCTTGTCGAGCACGCGCGCGTTCACCGGGAAGATGCGCTCCACCCCCTGGCCAAACGAGATCTTGCGCACCGTGAAGGAGCGGCGGGCGCCGCGGTCGTTGCGGGCGATGCAGACCCCCTCGAAGGCCTGGATGCGCTCCTTGTCGCCTTCCTTGATCTTGACGTGCACACGGACGGTGTCGCCGGGGTGGAACGGGGGCAGGGCGGTGGCCGCCTGCTTGTCGTTGAACTTCTGGATGGCTGGCTTCAAACTCATGGTTCACTTCCCGCGGCGAGCGCCGGCTGGAAAAAATAGACCTCTAGTTTAGCAGAGGTGGCGCCCCGCCCGGCCCAGCCGCGCCCCCGCGCCCCGGCGGCGGGGCTCCGGCTCACTCCGCCAGCAGGGCGCGCTCGGCGGCCGAGAGCTCGAGCCGGGCGAACAGATCCGGCCGCAGGGCGCGGGTTTTCCGCAGCGCCTGCTGCCGGCGCCAGCGCGCGATGGCGGCGTGGTTGCCCTGGCGCAGCACCTCGGGCACCTCCCAGCCGGCGAACGCGACCGGGCGGGTGTAGTGCGGGCAGTCCAACTGCTCCGGGGCGGAAAACGACTCGTTGACCGCCGACTGGGCGTCGCCCAGCACCCCGGGCAGCAGGCGGGCGGTGGCGTCGAGCACCACCAGCGCGGCCAGCTCGCCGCCGCTGAGCACGAAGTCGCCGATCGAGATCTCCTCGTCCACCATGTGGGCGGCGACGCGCTCGTCCACCCCCTCGTAGCGGCCGCAGACCAGGATCAGGCGCTCCAGCGCGGCGAAGCGGCGGGCGTCGGCCTGGCGGAAGGCGCGCCCCTGGGCGGAGAGCAGCGCCACCCGGACGCCGCCCGCCGCCGGCCCGGGCGCGCGGCCCAGCAGCGCCGCCAGGCAGGCGTGGATCGGCTCCGGCTTCATCACCATGCCCTCGCCCCCGCCGAAGGGGCGGTCGTCGGTGATGTGGTGCGGCGGCGGGGCGTAGTCGCGCAGGTTGTGGATCCCGATCTGCACCAGGCCCGCCTGGCGCGCCCGCGCCACCACGCCGTGCTCCAGCGGCGAGGCGAAGAAACCGGGGAAGATGGTGACCAGGTCGAAGCGCATGGCGGCGAAGCTAGAGCTCGAGCAGGCCCTCGGGCAGCGCCATGGCGATGCGGCGCTCGGGCAGCGAGAGCGATTCCACATAGGCGGCGGCGAAGGGGATGAGCAGCTCTCCGCCCGCCGGGGTACGGACGTGCAAGAGCGCCGGCGCGCCCGGAATCTCCTCCACCGCGGCGATGTGGCCCAGGGCGCGGCCACGATCGAGAACCTCGCAGCCCTCCAGGTCCGCCCAATAATAGCGGTCGGCGGGGGCGGGGGCGCGCTCGGCCCGCGGCACCTGCACCTCGGCGCCCAGCCAGGCTTCGGCCGCGGTCATGTCGGCGATGCCGTCGAAGGCCAGCACCACCCGGCCCTGGTGGTACCAGTGGCGCGCCACGCCAAACGCCTGGCGGCGTCCGGAGGGATGCAGCAGCCAGACTTGGCGCAGGTGGTCGAACCGCCCGGGAATGTCGCTGAGCAGGTCGGCCCCCAGCTCGCCCTTGTGGCCCTGGGTCTTGACCAGCCGCGCCAGCGTCACCCACTCAGACGGGTCGGCCATCGTCTTCCGGATCCATGATGTTGAGCCCGGGACGATCGTAGCTGTCCCCGCCCTGGGAGCGGTAGCTGCCCTCGAGCAGGGCGCGCAGGGCGCGGGCGGTGCGCCCGCCCCGCCCCACCACGCGGGGAAAATCCGCCGCCGCGACGCGCAGCTCCAGGCTGGGGGCGTCGTCGGGCCGGCGGGCGACGGCGGTGATGCGCACCTGCTCGGGATATTGCACCAGTCCGCCCACCACAAGGCGCAGCAGCGATTCCATGGCGGCCTCCTAGGCGGCGGGGGCGGCGGCGCGCTCTTTGCTGCGCCGCAGCAGGTTCTCGATGGTGGAGGAGAGCTCGGCCCCGCGCGCCACCCAATAGGCGATGCGCTCCTGGTTGAGCTCGATGTGGGCCGGGTTGGGCACCGGGTTGTAGGTTCCCAAATACTCCAGCGAGCGGCCGTTGCGGGCGGCGCTTTTTTCCAGCAGCACCACGCGGTAAAACGGCTTCTTCTTGGTTCCGATGCGGGCGAGGCGAATGGCGAGCACGGCGGTTTCCTCTTTCTCTCTCTCTATTGCAATTGGCCGGGCAGGCGGGAGTGCATCAGCTTCTTGCTGAGGAACGACGAGCCGGCCACGGACTTGAACATTTTGCGCATCTGCACATACTGCTTGAGCACCTGGTTGACCTCTTGCACGCTGACGCCGCTGCCGCGGGCGATGCGCTTGCGGCGGCTGCCGTTGATCACCTGGTGGTGCAGGCGCTCCTGCTGGGTCATGGAATTGATGATGGCCTCGACCCGGGCGATCTGGCCCTCGTCCACCGCCCCCGAGGCGCGGTGCAGCTCCTGGAAGGGGCCCACCCGCGGCAGCATCTTGATCAGGTTCTCCATCGGGCCCAGCTTGCGCACCTGGCGCAACTGCTCGCGGAAGTCGGCCAGGGTGAAGCTGTCGGTGCGCAGGCGCTCTTCCAGCTCCTGCGCCTGCTTGCGGTCCACCGTCTGCTCGGCGCGCTCGATCAGGCTGAGGATGTCGCCCATGCCCAGGATGCGGCCGGCGATGCGGTCGGGGTGGAAGACCTCGAGGCCGTCCAGGCGCTCGCTGGTGCCCAGGAACTTGATCGGCTGGCCGGTGACGCGGCGGATGGAGAGGGCGGCGCCGCCGCGGCTGTCGCCGTCCATCTTGGTCAGCACCACCCCGGTCAGGGCCAACTGCTGGTGGAAGGCGCGGGCGGAGCGCACCGCGTCCTGTCCGGTCATGGCGTCGGCGACGAAGAGGATCTCCTGCGGGGCGAGCAGTTGCTTGAGCTCGCGCATCTCCCCCATCAGGCCCTCGTCCAGGTGCAGCCGGCCGGCGGTGTCCACCAGCAGCACGTCGCAGCCCTGCCGCACCGCCTCGCGGCGGGCGCCGCGCGCCAGCTCCAGCACCACCGCGGTGGCGGCGGCGGCGCTGGGCGCCTCGCCCAGCCCGGCCACCACCGCCTCGCCGCCATAGAGCGGGGCGGGAAGCTGCTCGGCCAGCAGCGCCAACTGCTGCCGCGCCGCCGGGCGGTAGACGTCCACCGAGACCAGCAAGGGACGGTGGCCCTGCTGCTTCAGCCAGTGCGCCAGCTTGCCGCTGGTGGTGGTCTTGCCCGAGCCCTGCAGCCCGGCCAGCAACACCACCGCCGGCGGCCGCGGCGTCTTCAGGTTGAGCTTGGCCTCCCCGCCCAGCACCTCCAGCAACTGGTCGCGCAGGATCTTGACCACCTGCTCGGCGGGGGAGAGCGACTGCATCACCTCCTGCCCCAGGGCGCGGACGCGGATCGCCTCCACCATCTCCTCGGCCACTTCCTGGTTTACGTCCGCCTCCAGCAGCGCCAGCCGGATCTCGGCCAGCGGCTCGGCGATGTTGGCCTCGCTCAGGCGGCCTTCGCCGCGCAGCGTCTTGAACACCCGCTGCAGCTTGTCGGATAGGGTCTCGAACATGGTCTCGGCGTGCCCGCATACGCCAACCGGGAGGGAAGGCCCGGCGGGGGCAACATCTGATTGTACGGGCCCGGGCCGGAAACGGTCAAATCGGGGCCCGCCGCCGCCGCGCCGGCGCCGCCGCGGAACGGTCCCAAAGTGGATACACCGCCCCCGGGTTGGCGGTTGCGCCCGGGCCGGGGCTGGGGTATCGTAGCTTGCGCACGTTTTTCGTGTCTGGCGCACCCCCTCGGAGGAATACACCCTTGACGTTGCCCCGGATTTCCCTGCCCCGCACCGCCAAATTCCTGCTCGCCGCCCTGCTGGTCGCCGCCCTCGGGGGCGTGCTCACCGCCCACGGGTTCGCGCAAGCGGTGCCCTCCGGCGAGGCCCGCCTCGTCCTGCCCAACCTCAGCCAGGGCACCTTCCTCGGCACCAGCGGCCGGGTGATCCTGATGTGGGGGCTGCTGGTGTGCGGCCTGGGGCTGCTGTTCGGCTTCATCACCTACGCCCGGCTGCGCGACCTGCCGGTGCACACCTCCATGCGCGAGGTCTCGGAGCTGATCTGGGAGACCTGCAAGACCTATTTGTTCACCCAGGGCAAGTTCCTGATGGCGCTGGAGGGGCTGATCGCGGTCATCATCATTATTTACTTCGGCTACTTCGACCAAATGTCCGCGCTCAAGGTGGCCACCATCCTGGCCTTCAGCGTGTTGGGCATCCTGGGCAGCTACGCCGTGGCCTGGTACGGCATCCGGGTCAACACCTTCGCCAACTCCCGCACCGCCTTCGCCAGCCTCAAGGGCAAGCCCTTCCCCTGCTACGCCATCCCGCTGCGCGCGGGCATGAGCATCGGCATGGTGCTGATCTCCATCGAGCTCACCATCATGCTCTGCATCCTGCTGTTCGTGCCGGGCAGCTACGCCGGGCCCTGCTTCATCGGCTTCGCCATCGGCGAGTCGCTGGGGGCGGCGGTGCTGCGCGTGGCCGGCGGCATCTTCACCAAGATCGCCGACATCGGCGCCGACCTGATGAAGATCGTCTTCAACGTCAAGGAAGACGATGCCCGCAACCCGGGCGTGATCGCCGACTGCACCGGCGACAACGCCGGCGACTCGGTGGGGCCCTCCGCCGACGGCTTCGAGACCTACGGCGTCACCGGGGTGGCGCTCATCACCTTCATCCTGCTGGCGGTCCACAGCCCGCTGGTGCAGGTGCAACTGCTGGTGTGGATCTTCATCATGCGGGTGGTGATGGTGCTCACCGCCGGCGGCTCCTACTTCCTCAACGAGGCCCTGGCCAAGGCCAAGTACGGCAACGCCGAAAAGTTCAACTACGAGAAGCCGCTGACCTCGCTGGTGTGGATGACCTCGATCGTCTCCATCGCCGCCACCTACCTGGTGAGCTACTTCGTCATCCCCGAGGTGGGCGGCGACCCCTCGCTCTGGTGGCAGCTCTCGACCGTGATCACCTGCGGCACCCTGGCCGGGGCGATCATCCCCGAGCTGGTGAAGGTGTTCACCTCCACCGAGTCGCGCCACGTGCGCGAGGTGGTGACCTCGTCGGAGGAGGGCGGGGCCTCGCTCAACATCCTCTCCGGCTTCGTCGCCGGCAACTTCAGCGCCTTCTGGCTGGGCATCACCATGCTGGCGCTGATGGCGCTGGGCTACTGGGTCTCCACCGGCAGCCTCTCCGATCCCAACCTGATGGTGGCGCCGGCGGTGTTCGCCTTCGGCCTGGTCGCCTTCGGCTTCCTCGGCATGGGCCCGGTGACCATCGCCGTGGACTCCTACGGCCCGGTCACCGACAACGCCCAGTCGGTCTATGAGCTCTCGCTCATCGAGCAGGTGCCCGGCATCCGCGAGGAGCTGCAATCCCGCTACGGCTTCACCCCCGACTTCGAGCGCGCCAAGGAGAATTTGGAGGAGAACGACGGCGCCGGCAACACCTTCAAGGCCACCGCCAAGCCGGTGCTGATCGGCACCGCCGTGGTGGGGGTGACCACGCTGATCTTCTCCATCATCGTCGCCCTCACCAACGGGCTGACCACCAACCTCGACAAGCTCTCCATCCTCTATCCCCCCTTCCTGCTCGGCCTGCTGGCCGGCGGCGCCATTATCTATTGGTTCACCGGCGCCTCCACCCAGGCGGTCACCACCGGCGCCTACCGCGCGGTCGAGTTCATCAAGGCCAACATCCACCTCGAGGGCGCCACCAAGGCCTCCATCTCCGACAGCAAGAAGGTGGTGGAGATCTGCACCCAGTACGCGCAGAAGGGCATGATCAACATCTTCATCGCCGTCTTCTTCGCCACCCTCGCCTTCGCCTTCGCCGAGCCCTTCCTGTTCATCGGCTACCTCACCTCCATCGCCTTCTTCGGCCTCTACCAGGCCATCTTCATGGCCAACGCCGGCGGCGCCTGGGACAACGCCAAGAAGATCGTCGAGACCGAGCTCAAGCAGAAGGGCACCGCCCTGCACGCCGCCACCGTGGTGGGCGACACCGTCGGCGATCCCTTCAAGGACACCTCCTCGGTCGCCCTCAACCCCATCATCAAGTTCACCACCCTGTTCGGCCTGCTCGCGGTCGAGCTCGCCGTCTCCCTCACCGCCCAGAAGGGCACCGGGCTGGACGAGGTGCTGGCGGTGGTCTTCGGCCTGGTGGCGCTCACCTTCATCTGGCGCTCGTTCTACAAGATGCGCATCGAGCGCCAAGCCCCGGTGGCCGAGCCGGTGGCCGCCCGCCGCTAGCGCCCGGCTCGCATGCAGCTCGCCCGGGGCCCTGGCCCCGGCCGACCCAGCGCGCATTCGGCCGCTGATGGTGGTGGCGCCCGATGCCCTGTTGGCCGTTCTGTTCCCCTGTGCGTTCGTGTACTCCCGTGCGGCGGCGACTCGTCTAAAGTAGTAGCCATGAGGTGCTGGCGCAGCTTCGGAGTGGGGTTGGGGCTCCTGGCGGTGCTGCGGGCGATCCCCGCGCCCCGCCCGCCCGCCGCCGTGCTCAAGGCCGACGGCATGCAGCACTTCTACAACCTCGAGTACCGCCAGGCCATCGCCGATTTCCGCCAGCTGGTCACCGACAAACCCCAATCCGCCTCCTCCTGGAACCACCTCTCCCAGGCCGAGCTCTACCTCGAGATGTACCGCATCGGCGCGCTGGAGACCGAGCTCTACGGCCACGGCGATCCGTTCTTTGAGGAAAAGCTGCTGCCGCCCAACCCGGCCGCGGTCGCCGCCTTTGACCGGGCCAACCAAAGAGCGCAGGCGCTGGCCACCGCCGCGATCGCGCTGCATCCCCTGGACGCCCATGCCCACTACAACTTGGCGGTCGCCTGGGCGCTGCAGGGGACGCTGGCCTTCTCGGTCAACAAGTCCTACTGGGGGGCGTTGAGCGACGCCAAGGCGGCGCGCCGCGAGGCGGAGAAGTCGGTGGCGCTCGATCCCTCGTTTGTGGACCCCGAGCTCATCTTGGGGGTGCACAACTACGTCGCCGGCAGCCTGCCCTGGGCGGTGAAGATGCTCTCGACGCTGGTGGGCTACAGTGGCAACAAGGAGTTGGGGCGACAGCAGATCGCCGCCGTCATGGCCCACGGCGAAAACTCCCGCAGCGACGCGGCGGTGTTGCTGGCCGTGGTGGACCGGCGCGACGGGCTCAACGCCCAGGCCGCCCCCATCCTGGAGAGGCTCGCCAGCGAATATCCCCGCAACGTGCTGTTTGCGGTCGAGGCCGCCGAGGCGCTGGAGGCGGCGGGCGAGCACGACGCCGCCCGCGCCCAGTACCACCTCATTCTGGACCGGGCCGCCGCCCACGCCCCCGGCTACCAGCGCGCCCCGCTCGACCGCGTCTGGTATGCGCTGGGCAAGATCGAGCGGTTGTACTCCCACTGGACGCAGGCCGCCGCCGATTTTCAAAAGTCCGAGTCGCAGCCCGGCGCCCTGCCGCGCTACCAGCAGGCGGCGGCGCTGGCCGCCGGCCAGGCCGACCAGCGGGCCGGCCAAACCCAGGCCGCCCAGGCCCAGTTCCAGCACTGCCTCGCCCTCGACCCCAGCTCGCCCGCCGGCCAGGCCGCCGCCCGCGCCCTGGGCCACTGAGCCCGCCCGCCCCCATGCGCATCGCCATCCAAGGCATCGCCGGCTGCTTCAGCGAAGAGGCGGCGCTGGGGCTCCATCCCCGCGCCCAATTGATCGCCTGCCCCGACTTCGCCGCCCTCTTCGCCGCCCTGGAGGAGGGCCGCGCCCAGCGCGCCCTGCTGCCGGTGGAAAACTCCATCGCCGGCCCCATCGCCGAGGCCCAGGCGCTGCTGGCCCGCCACCGCGTGCGCGTGCTCGCCGACCACCGCCACCCCATCGAACAGTGCCTGCTGCTGCTGCCCGGCGCCGACCCCGCCCAGGTGCGGCGGGTGCTGTCGCATCCGGTGGCGCTGCGCCAGTGCAGCCGCTTCCTGGCGCGCGCCGGCTGGCAAGTGGAGCCTTTTTTTGACACCGCCGCCAGCGCCCGCGAGATCGTGCGCCGCGGCCAGCCGGATTTGGCCGCCATCGCCAGCGCCCGGGCCGCCGCCGTCTACGGCGCCCAAGTCGCGCGGCGGGGCATCGCCGACCGCCGCCAGAATTTCACCCGTTTTTTCCTGATCGCCCCCCGCCGAGAACGCGTCCTAAAAGGAAGAGGCCGCCGCTGAGCCGAAGTTGCGCTTGGCTCTGTCAGATTTTGTGCTTATAATGGGATCAACTACCTGGGCTTAAGGCGAAAACGGCATATATGGCGACGCAGACCACGACCATTCGACTTCCCGATTTTCCGGCCACGCTGCCGGTGCTGCCGGTGCGCGACACGGTCTTGTTCCCGCACGCGGTGTTGCCGCTGACGGTGGGGCGGCAGTCCTCGGTCAATTTGGTCAACGCGCTGGGAGAGGACAAGCTCATCCTGGTGCTGGCGCAGCAGGATGCGCGGGTGGACAATCCCCAGCCCAGCGACATGTACACCGTGGGCAGCATCGCCATCGTGCACAAGATCGTGCGCCTGCCCAACCAGAGCCTGTTCATCTTCACCGAGGGCATGGCGCGGGCGCGGGTGCTGCATTGGCAGCAGTCGGAGCCCTTCATGCGGGCGCAGGTGGAGATGGTGGCGGACGAGGCGGCGCCCTCGGGCTCGGAGACCGAGGCGCTGCAGCGCAACGTGGTGAGCATCTTCCAGCAGATCGTGGGCCTGTCGCCCACCCTGAGCGACGAGTTGCAGAGCCTGGTGGCGAGCATCGAGGACCCAGCCCGGCTGACCGACTTTGTCGCCGCCAACCTGCCCTCGCTGGCCACCGCCGACCGCCAGGCGCTGCTGGAGACCGGCGACGTGCGCCAGCGCCTGGAGGCGCTCAACCGCCATGTGGCGCGCGAGCTGGAGGTGCAGCAGTTGCGCTCCAAGATCCAGACCGAGGTGCAGGACCAGGTGCAGCAGTCGCAGCGCGAGTACTACCTGCGCGAGCAGATGAAGGCCATTCAGAAGGAGCTGGGCGAGGGCGACGAGAGCCAGCGCGACACCGAGGAGCTGCGCAAGAAGATCGAGGCCGCCGGCATGCCCGACGAGGTCAAGGCCGAGGCGATGAAAGAGCTGCAGCGGCTCTCCAAGATGTCGCCCGCCGCCGCCGACTATTCCGTCACCCGCAACTACGTGGAGTGGCTGGCGGTGCTGCCCTGGTCGAAGAGCTCGGCCGAGGAGATTGACCTGGCCAAGGCCAGCGTCATCCTCAACGAAGACCACTACGACCTGGAAAAGGTCAAGGACCGCATCCTCGATTACCTGGCGGTGCGGCGGCTGAACCCCACCATGAAGGGGCCCATCCTCTGCTTCGTCGGCCCCCCCGGGGTGGGCAAGACCTCGCTCGGCCGCTCCATCGCCCGCTCGCTGGGGCGCAAGTTCTTCCGCCTGTCGCTGGGCGGGGTGCACGACGAGGCCGAGATCCGCGGCCACCGCCGCACCTACATCGGGGCGCTGCCGGGCCAGGTCATCCAGGGCCTGCGCCGCGCCGCCACCAACGATCCGGTGTTCATGCTGGACGAGGTGGACAAGATCGGGCGCGACTTCCGCGGCGATCCCACCTCGGCGCTGCTGGAGGTGCTCGACCCGGAACAGAACTTCGCCTTCCGCGACAACTACCTGGACGTGCCCTTCGACCTCTCGCGCGTGCTCTTCATCACCACCGCCAACATGCTCGACACCATCCCCGAGCCGTTGCAGGACCGCATGGAGGTGATCGAGCTCAGCGGCTACACCGAAGAGGAGAAGCTGCACATCGCCTTCAAGTACCTCATCCCCAAGCAGGCCAGCGAGAACGGCGTCGCCGCCGAGCGCCTCGACTTCGAGGAGGAGGCGGTGCGCCAGGTGATCCGCCACTATACCCGCGAGGCCGGGGTGCGCTCGCTGGAGCGCCAGATCGGCAGCCTGATCCGCAAGTACGCCCGCCGCATCGCCGAGGGCAAGGTGGCGGCGCCGGCCGCCGACGGCGGCGAGGCCAAGCTGCCCGTCACCCCCGCCATCGTGCGCGAGTTCCTGGGCGGGCCCAAGGTCCGCACCGAGGTCGAGGTGGTGGAGCGCACCCGCCGCCCGGGCGTGGCCGTGGGCCTGGCCTGGACCCCCACCGGCGGCGATGTGCTCTTCATTGAGGCCAACCAGATGTCGGGCGGCAAGGGCTTCACCATGACCGGCCATCTCGGCCAGGTCATGCAGGAGTCCATGCAGACCGCCCTCACCTGGGTGCGCTCGCACGCCGCCCAGCTCCACATCCCCGAGGACTTCTTCAAGGAGCACGACATCCACATGCACGTGCCCGCCGGCGCCATCCCCAAGGACGGCCCCTCGGCCGGCATCACCATGGCCACCGCCCTGGCCTCGCTGCTCACCGGGCGGCGCGTGCGCCCCCGCCTGGCCATGACCGGCGAGATCACCCTCACCGGCGACGTGCTGCCCATCGGCGGGGTCAAGGAAAAGGTGCTGGCCGCCAAGCGCGTCGGCATTGACCAGATCCTGCTGCCCTTCGAGAATCGCCAGAACGTCGAGGAAGACCTGAAGCCGGAGCAACTCGAGGGGGTCGAGCTGCACTACGTGCGCAACATGGAGGAGGTCCTGGCGCTGGCCCTGCCCGGGGCCGAAACCGGCGCGGCGCCGGCCGCCGAGGCTCCGCAGCCGACGGTCGGCCAAGTGGCGTAGGCTGGGCTCCTCCTTTTTCCCGAACCGCTATTTTCCGAACAGCCAGCGGAAGAAGCGCACCAGCACGTTGGGGCGATGGGCCACCGGCCGCGCCGCCGCCGCTGCGGGCGCGGCCGGCGCGGGGCCCGGCGGCGGCGCGCCCGCGGCCACCGTCAGCGCCGGCGCCTGTGGAAACAGCGGTCCGGCCCCCTGCGAGGGCGGGCGCGGCGGGCTCACCACCGGCGGCGGCAGCGCCGCCGCGCAGGGGCAGCTCGCCACCGCCTGCGGCGCCCCGGCGGGGGGAAAGGCGAAGCCTTGGCCGTTGATCACCGCCCGCTCGGCGCCGTCATAGAGGCGCTCCACCGTCAGCGCGCTGCCGCGGTTGAGCACGCACAGGTCGCCGTTGGCCTCCAGCCCGACGCTGGCCGAGACCGTGGCCAACTGGTCGGGCGGCACCACGGTGGTGAGGCGGTAGCCGGGGGTGAGCAGGCTGTCGGCCACGGGCGAGGCATAGCGCAGCTCCAGCGCGCCGCGCTGCAGCGACAGCAGCAGCGCCTGCGCCCCACCCGCCGCCAAGCTCATCTGCGCCGGTCCGCACAAATGGATGCTGCCGCCGCGCACCAGGTTGAGTTCGGCCGAGGCGCCGTCCAGGGCGATGCGGGCGCCGTCGGGCACGCGCAGCCGGCCGGCGGCGTCGAGCTCGACCGCGCCGCCCGCGATGCGCACCGAGGCGCCCGCCAACGTGGCCAGCGGCGCCGGCGCCGGCGCCTGGCGCGGCGGATGCGAAAACGCCAGGCTGCCCAGCAGCGCCAGCCCGGCGGCGCCCGCCAGCCGCCGCCTCATGCCTCCACCCGCGCCGCCACGCCGCCCACCGCCAGCACCGTGCCCGGCGCCTGGTGGGGATCGCGCAGGTAGCCCAGTCCCAGCCAATCCGGGCCGCGCCGGGCGACGCTGGTCAACTGCCCCACCGCCCGCCCCTCGGCCTCGATCGCCGCTCCCGGCGGCGCCTCCGCCCCCAGCGCCAGCGCCCGCCAATGCCGGTGCACCGCCCCGCGGGCGCGGATGCGCTCCACGATCTCCTGCCCCACGTAGCAGCCCTTGGTGAAGTCCAGCCAGCCCGCCTGCCCGGTCTCCTGCGGCAGCTCGCCGGCGGTGATGTCGGTGCCGTAGCGGGGCTCGCGGCTGAGGATGCGGTCGCGCTCGACCACGCCGCTGCCCACCGCCAGCGCCACCGCCTCCAGCCGCTCCCACAGCTCCGCCATCGCCGCCGCCGGCGCCAGCAGCTCGAGCTGGGCGATGCCGCCCGCGGCCGCGCCCAGCCCCAGCCCCTCGCTGCCGTCGGGCAGCCGCACCGCCCCCAGCTCGCCCGCCGCCAGCTTCAGCTCCGCCAGCCCGGCGCGCCGCCACGCCTGCGCCCACTCCGGCCCCCGCAGCCGCAGCCCGCTCCAGCGCTCGCTGCGGTCCTCCAGGCTCAGCTTGGAGACGAAGATGTAGCGGCGCAGCCGCTGCTCCAAGCCCGCGCGCTGGGCCTCGTCGGTCAGCAGCAGAAAGCTGTTGGCGCCGAGGCAGGCCACCTCCAGCGTGGCCAGGATGTGGCCCTTGGGATCGAGCTGGAAGCTGGGCGCCCATCGCCCCGGCTCCAGGTCGCGCACGTTGGCGCTGATCATGCCGTTCAGCCATGAGCGCGCGTCCGCGCCGCCCACCGCCAACTGCGCGCGCCAACTGGCGTCGCTGAGCAGCACTTGGCCGCGCGGCCAGTCCGGCAGCAGCGCCGCCGCCTCGCCGCCATCGGCGCGGGTCAGGCTGCCGCGGTACTCCACCAGTTCCCCGCCATGGCGGCGGAAGTGTTCGGCCAAGGGGCTTACCAGCATAAGGGCTTTCGCTTCTAGCCTGCCGCATCCCCACGCCGCGCGCAAGGCGACGCGCGCGCGGGGGGGCCGCGGCGTGCCACTTCTCGGCAAGCCGGTGCTCAAATCCACGCCAGGGGGCGGCGAGGGCTGAATTCCGCCTTTGGCAGCCGGGTGCCAGATCGAACCCCACTGTTATGTTGAGCTTAGCCGCTGTGGTTCCCACAAAAGGAGAGGCACGGGGCACCGGGCAATTGTTACGTATTCAATTCGGCACCAGAGCATTTCTGCGATGTTGTCGCACCACAACCTCTACGCTCGCCCGAGCCCTCCCGCGCCGGGGCCTAACCCTTGCGGGCAGAGGCAGTTGGCGGCGGGCGCGGGGGCGGCGCCCTCATGACCGCCGCCGCCCATGTCGAACTCGTCCCGCGCCGGCGCGGCATGGCGCGCGAAATGCATGGGTCAAGCTGTACCGCAACGTACACAGGATCTAGTCAACAATAGAAACAAGGCAGTCAACCCCGGCCGCGGCCGGGCTCCTGGAGGGGTTCATGGCGACTCGAACGCAAGTCCAGATTGATGTGGTGCCGGAGTGCATTCACGAACAGATCTGCCAATCCGTCTACGAGCAGCAGCGGCGGCGCATACAGGTGCTCTGCCAATGGATGGCGCCCGACGAAGCGCAGGCGCGGCAGTTGGCGCTGCGGGTGTTTGTGGACGCCTGGCGGCAGCCGGGGCAAAGCTGGCCGGCGGTGAGCGCCGACCGGCTGGCGGAGAGCTTTGCCGCCCACTTCCGCGATTTGTTTCCCGCGCACGCGCTGTTGGGGGTGGCGGCGCCGGAGTGCGGCCTGCCGCTGCGCGCCGCGGTGACGGCGCTGCCCTCGGCCCACCGCCTGCTCTACCTGATGCACGAGTTGGAGGGCTACTCCGCCGAGACGCTGGCCGCTTGGCTCCAGCTCGAGCCCGCCCAGTGCGCCCGCATGATCCACGAGGCGCGGCTGGAGCTGCGCCGCCGCCTGCTGGCCGCCAAAGACGCCCCACTCCAGCTAGAATAGGGGGATGAGCACTACGCTGGATGCCCCCTCCCCCGCCGCCGGCGCCACCGGCGACTTCAAGGTCGCCGACCTCCGCTTGGCCGAGTGGGGACGGAAAGAGATCACCATCGCCGAGCAGGAGATGCCCGGGCTGATGGCCATCCGCAAGAAGTACGCCCCGCAGCGCCCGCTGGCCGGGGTGCGGGTCAGCGGCTCGCTGCACATGACCATCCAGACGGCGGTGCTGATCGAGACCCTGACCGCGCTGGGGGCGCAGGTGCGCTGGGCGAGCTGCAACATCTTCTCCACCCAGGACCACGCCGCCGCCGCCATCGCCGTCACCGGGGTGCCGGTGTTCGCCTGGAAGGGCGAGTCGCTGGAAGAGTACTGGTGGTGCACCGAGCAGGCCATCTCCCACGCCGGCGGCCTGGGGCCGCAGTTGGTGGTGGACGACGGCGGCGACATGACCCTGCTCATCCACAAGGGCTTCGAGCTGGAGAACGGCGCCGGCTGGGTGCAGACCCCCTCCGAGGCGCACGAGGAGGCGGTGATCAAGGCGCTGCTGCAGCGCGTCCACGCCCAGGACCCCACCCGCTGGCACCGCCTGGTGAAGGATTGGCGCGGCGTGTCGGAGGAGACCACCACCGGCGTCCACCGCCTCTACAAAATGCAGGAGGCGGGGGCGCTGCTGGTGCCCGCCATCAACGTCAACGACTCGGTCACCAAGAGCAAGTTCGACAACCTCTACGGCTGCCGCGAGTCGCTCGCCGACGGCATCAAGCGCGCCACCGACGTCATGGTGGCGGGCAAGGTGGCGGTGGTGTGCGGCTACGGCGACGTGGGCAAGGGCACGGCGCAGTCGCTGCGCGGCTTCGGCGCCCGCGTCATCGTCACCGAGATTGACCCGGTCAACGCCCTGCAGGCGGCGATGGAAGGCTACGAGGTGGCCCGCGTGGAGGACACCCTGGGCCGCGGCGACATCTACGTCACCTGCACCGGCAACTGCGACATCATCACCGTCGAGCACATGGCCGCCATGAAGGACCAGGCCATCGTCTGCAACATCGGCCACTTCGACAACGAGATCCAGGTGGATGCGCTCAACGCCGCCCCCGGCGTCCGCCGGCTCAACATCAAGCCCCAGGTGGACCAGTACACCTTCCCCGGCGGCCACAGCATCTTCCTGCTGGCCGAGGGCCGGCTGGTGAACCTGGGCTGCGCCACCGGCCACCCCAGCTTCGTCATGAGCAACAGCTTCTCCAACCAGACGCTGGCGCAGTTGGACCTCTGGAAGAACCGCGACACCTACAAGGTCGGCGTCTACACCCTGCCCAAAAAGCTCGACGAGGAAGTCGCCCGCCTCCACCTCGACAAGATCGGCGTCCGCCTCACCACCCTGAGCGCCAAGCAGGCCGCCTATCTCGGGGTGCCGGTGGAGGGCCCGTACAAAGCCGACAATTATCGCTATTAGGCGGGCAGTGACTAGTGGACAGTGGACAGTGAGCGCCAGTGGTCCCCCGAGAGGGTGGGGGTGGCGCGGAGCCCGCTGTGCTACAAAGGGCCGTGGGAGAGATTCGCGACTACCGCGATCTGAAGGTCTGGCAGTTGGCGATTGAGCTTGCGCCCTTGGTCTACCGTTTGGTGAAGCGCTTGCCCCAGGCTGAGACCTACGCCATGGGCGACCAGATGCGGCGGGCTGCGGTGTCCATTTCGGCGAACATCGCCGAGGGGCAGGCGCGCCAGCACACACGGGAGTTCCTGCAGCATCTCTGCATCGCGCGCGGCAGCTTGGCCGAGCTGGATTCGCTCTTCGTGATCTCCGAGCGCTTAGGCTACCTGCCCTCAGCGGAACTCAATCCTCTGCGAGACCAAATGGGAGACCTCAGGCGATCCCTCTACGGCCTAACCTCGGCCCTCAAGAGCAAGCTCCGCGCCACCACCGCCCCGTGACGCTGTCCCCGCGCCCACTGTCCACTGTTCACTGTCCACTGTTCACTGTTCACTGGTTCCTTTCCCAGAGGATCCTCAACCCCCGCAGCGTAAGCATCTCATCGCACTCGGAGATGAACCGGCTCTGCCGCGCGATCAGCGGCGCCAGGCCGCCGGTGGCGATGGCCCGGGTGGGGGCGCCGAGTTCGGCGCGCAGGCGCTCGATCAGCCCGTCCACCAGGCTGAGGTAGCCGTAGAACAGCCCCGACTGGATGCTGCCCACCGTGGTCGAGCCGATGAGCTTGTCCGGCTGGCGGATCTCGACCCGGGGCAGCCGGGCGGTGCGGCTGAACAGCGCCTCGGCGGAGATGCCGACCCCGGGGCAGATGATGCCGCCCCGGTACTCGCCCGCCGCCGAGACCACGTCGAAGGTGGTGGCGGTGCCGAAGTCCACGATGATGAGCGGTCCGCCGTGGGCGGCAAATCCCGCCACCGCGTTGACGATGCGGTCGGCGCCGACGTCGGCGGGCGAGTCATAGAGGATGGGCATGCCGGTCTTGAGCCCGGGGCCGACAAACAGCGCCTCCACTTGGAACAGCCGCCGCAGCGCCTCGCGCAGCATGGCGTCGAGCGGCGGCACCACGGAGGCGACGATCGCCCCCGTCACTTGGCGCGGGGCCTCGGCGGGAGAAATGCCGCGCCCGGCCAGCAGCCCGCCCAGCAGCAATCCAAACTCGTCCACCGTCTGGGTGCGGGTGGTGGTCAGGCGCCAGGAGGCCTCCAGTTGGGCGCCGCGGTAGAGGCCCAGCACCAGGTTCGAGTTGCCCACGTCCAGCGCCAGCAGCATAGGCCCCCATTTTCCCATAAGCTGGAGGCATGGCCACGACCCCGCCCTCTCCCCTCTGCCTCGCCGTCACCCTGCTCATCCGCGCCGGCCGCGAGGCCGAGGCGCTGGAGCACCTGCGCCACCTGGTCGCCCACACCCGGCGCGAGCCCGGCAACCTGGCCTACACCGTGCACCGCTCGCTCGACGAGCCCCGCCGCATCCTGATCTACGAGCTCTACCGCGACGACGCCGCGCTGGAGGCCCACCGCAACGCCACCTACTTCGCCGCCCACGCCACCGACGGCCTGCACCGCCTGGTGGAGGCGCGCAGCGCCGAGCTCTACGCCGTGGTGGACTTCGCCAACGAGCGGTAGAGGGCGATGGTCTGCTCGGCGATGGCGCTCCAACTGAACATCGCCTCCACCCGCCGGCGGCCAGCTTCGCCCATGCGGCGCTGCAGCCCCGGGTTGGCCAGCACCTCCGCCAGCCGCGCCGCCAAGTCGCGGGCGAACTTCTCCGGCTCCAGCGGGGCGTTGGTCTCCGCGTCCTGCTTCAGCGGCACCAGGTAGCCGGTTTCGCCGGGCACCACCACCTCCACGATGCCCCCGGTGGCGCTGGCCACCACCGCCGTCTCGCACGCCATCGCCTCCAGGTTGATGATGCCGAAGGGCTCGTAGATCGAGGGGCAGCAGAACACCGCGGCGTGGCTGTAGAGCTGGATCACCTCCGGCTTGCTGACCATCTTCTCGATCCACAGCACGCGGCGGTGGGTTTGCTGCAGCCGCTCGACCTTCTGCCGCATCTCCTGCGCGATCTCGGGCGTGTCGGGCGCGCCCGCGCATAGCACCACCTGGGTGTCGGCGGGCAGGTGGTGGATGGCCTCCACCAGGTGGGTGACGCCCTTCTGCCGGGTGATGCGGCCGACGAAGAGCACAAAGGGGCGGGTGCGGTCCACGCCAAAGGCCTCGAGAAAATTCGTCCCCGGATCGCGGCGGTACTCGGCCAGGTCAATGCCGTTGTAGATCACATGGATGCGCTCGGGCGCGATCGCCGGGTAGGCCCGCTGGATGTCGGCGCGGGTGCCGTGGGAGACGGCGATGATGGCGTCGGCGCTCTCGATGGCGGTCTTCTCCATCCACGAGCTCATCTGATAGCCGCTGCCCAACTGCTCCGCCTTCCAGGCGCGCAGCGGCTCCAGGCTGTGGGTGGTGAGCACGAAGGGCATGCCGTAGAGCTTCTTGGCCCAGAAGCCCGCCATGGCGGCGTACCAAGTGTGGGTGTGGACCACCGCCACCCCGTCCAGGCGCTGGATGGAGTCGAGGTTGACGCTGAGCGCCTGCAGCGCGGCCTGGAACTTGGCCTCGCCGCCGGCGAGCCGGCTCCAGGGCTCGTGCCCCTCCACCTGGAGGTTGCCTTGGCGGAGCTGCTGCTCGCCGAAGCAGTGCACCTCGACCTCGATGCGGCGGGCCAGCTCGCGGCTGAGGTAGTCCACATGGACGCCGGCGCCGCCGTAGACGTGGGGCGGGTACTCTCGGGTGAAAAGGGCTACGCGCAAGTTGCCTCCTGATGGAACTTTCAGCGTAGCATGCGCCCCCGGCGCCCGCGGCCTGCGCTAGGCGGCGCGCGAGACCGGGGGAAAGGCCTGGCGGATGGCGGCCGGCAGCGCCGCGGCGAGGTAGTCGGCCAGGTCGCGCTCCTGCTGGCGGATGGCGTCGAAGCGGGCGGCGTGCTGGGGGTAGCCCAGGTTGCGGGCGATCAGCAGCAGCGCGCTGTAGAGCGCCGCCTCGTAGCTCTCGATGGCGTAGTCGGCGAGGCCGTCGTCGAGCTGGCGGTCTTCCTTGCCCCCCTCCAGCGCCGAGATCATCTTGCCCACCAGCCCGGCGGAGACGGGCGATTGCACCACCGCCTTGGCGGTGGTGGGCTCGCCCCCCAGCGCGCCGATGATGTCGCGCAGGCTGTCGGCGTGCTGCGCCGTCTCCTCGCGGTGCCGGCGCAGGCGCTGCTGCGCCTGCGGCTCGGCGGTGGCGGCGGCGCGCTTTTCCAGGTGGTCCAGCAGGGCGTTTTCCATCGCCAGGGCGTGGTTGAGATGCAGCAGATAGCGGTCGTGTTCGCTGGGGGTGGCGGGCATGGTGGCTCCTTGGGGGAATGGGGGTTGGGATGCCGCCGCCGCCCCGCCCGTTGCCGCGCCCGCCCGGCTGCGCGTCCACTCGGCTTCGGGTCTAGACTGGAGCCATGGCGCTGCGGCAGCCACTTCCGCCGCCCGAGCCGGAGCCGCCGCAGAGCGCATGCCCGGAGAGCGCCTACGACGACGTGCTCGCCGCCTCCTTTCCCGCCAGCGATCCCCCTCCCGGCGTGATCAAATTGGGACCGCGCCGCAGCGCGCCGCCCCCGCCCCGCCCGCCCTCGGGTGCCCCCTGATGGGGGACGGCTGCGGGACGCGGCCGGGCGCGAGCCCGCCTTTTTCGGCCTTGCGGCCCCAGCGCGGCCGTCCGCCTTGTCGGCGGCGACATTCCCCCCCCGTTCGGGTTGATTGACCGACGTCGGCGGATCGGGCCTGCTAGTGCCTATGTTGCCCACCGGGCGCGGCGCGGCGCGCATGCCGCTTCTTCTCATCCTGCCGCTGCTGGCGGCGGCGCAGGCGCCCAGCGCCGCCGCGCCGCCGCCGCCGGCGGCGCAGCGGCTGCAGCCCGGCGACCTGATCGCCATCAGCGTGTTCCAGGCCCCCGAGCTGGCCACCGAGGCGCGGCTCGACGCCAGCGGGGCGATCACCATGCCCGCCGCCGGGCGGGTCGAGCTCGCCGGCCGCAGCGCCGCCGCGGCGGAGCGGGCGCTGGCGGCGCGCCTGCAGGCCGATTATTTGAAGGCGCCCGAGGTGCACGTCACCGTGCGTGCCTTTGCGCCGCAGCCGGTGAGCGTGCTGGGGGCGGTCAAGGCGCCGGGGGTCTACTCCGCCCGCTCCTATCCCACGCTGGTCGCCATGCTGGCGGCGGCGGGGGGACTGGTGGCGCCCGAGGGCGAGCGCATCCTGGTGACGCGCGCCGGCGGCGCCGCGCCGCTGGCGCTGAACTCGGAGGAGCTGGCGCGCAGCCCGCATGCGCCGGTCATCGCGCTCCACGCCGGCGACGTGGTGCGGGTGGTGCCGGCGGCCTCGATCTATATCGGCGGCGACGTGGCCAAGCCCGGCGCCTACCTGCTGCCGGCCAGCGGCCTCACCCTGGTCGAGGCGCTCAGCCTGGCGGGCGGAGTGCGGCGCGACGGCCGCGCCGACCACACCCGCATCGTCCACCGCGCCCCCGACGGCCGCGTCCGCGTCACCTGGCTCAACGCCAACCCCATCCTCGACGGGCGCGCGCCGGACGTGGCGCTGCGGCCCCTGGATCTGGTCTACGTGCCGCACAGTGTGGGCCGGGCGACGCTCTTCCGCGGGCTGGAGACGGTGGTGGCGACGGGCTCGGCCATCATCAGCGGGGTCATCATCTTCCACTGACGCCGGCATGCCGCCCCGACCCGTCCAACGCGATCTGTTTGGCCGCCGGGCGGCGGCGCCGGCGCTGCGCGGCGCGGCGGCGGCGCCGCCGGCGCCCGTTGCCTGGGGGCGGCTGCTGCGCCGCCGCGGCTGGGCGCTGGCGCTGGTGGCGGGGCTGAGCCTGGCGGCGGCGTGGGCCGCCTGCCGTTGGCGGCAGCCGGTCTACGAGGCCAGCGCCAGCGTCGAGGCGCAGCCGCTGGCGGCGCCGCTGCGCTTTGTCGGCGACCTGCCGCCCGCGCCCGCGCCCGGCGCCGACGAGGTGGAGACGCGCGCCGACGAGCTCGGCAGCCGCGCCGTCATCGCCGCCGCCCTGCGCCGGCTGCCGCCCCAGGAGCAGCAGGCGCTGCCCCTCCGCCTGTGGCGGCGGCCGCGCTGGCTGCCGCGTCCGCCCCTCGCCCCCGGCGCGCGGCTGCGCGCCGCCACCCGCCAGTTGGCCATCGTGCCCGCGCCCCGGGGCCGCTTCATCCAGCTCCGCTTCCGCGCCGCCAGCCCGGCGCTGGCCGCCGACTTCCTGCGCCAATTGATCGCCGCCGACCTGCGCCAGGCCCAAGTCCGCGACCAAGCCCTGGGCCGCGCCCGGGTGGGCTTTGTGGCCGCGCAAGCCGAGGCCGCCCGGCAGCGCATGCAGGCGGCGCAGGCGGCGCTCGACCGCTGGACCGCGCAGCACGGCCTGGCCGATCCGGCCGCGCAGTTGACCCTCGCCACCCAGCGCTGGCAGCAGTTGGCGCAGGCGCAGACCGCCGCCGCCATCGCCGGCTGGGAGCAGGCCGACGCGCTCGCCGCCGGCGCGCGCCCCGCCGCCCGCGGGGGCGACGCGCTTCCCAGCGCCCCCACCGACCTCGAGGTGCGGCGCGCCGAGGCCCAGGCCGAGGTCAGCCGCTTGTCCACCCTCTACCAGCCCCAGGCCGCGCCCCTGCGCCAAGCCCAACAAGCGCTGGCCAGCCTCGACGCCAGCCTCGAGGCGCTGCGCGCCCAGGACCGCGCCGCGCGGCAGCGCTCGCTCGCCGCCGCCCAAACCCAGGCCCGCGACCTGGCCGGCGCGGTGGCGCGCCAGGCGCGCTCCCAGGCCGCGCTGCGCCAGGCGCTCGGCGGCTTCGACTTGGCGCAGCGCGGCCTCGCGGCCGACCAGGCCGTCTACTCGAACCTGCTCGACCAACTGCAGCAAGCCGTGGCCGAGGCCGGGCAAGCGGCGCTGCCGCTGCGCCCCGCCGATCCCGCCGCGGCGGCCGAGCTGCCCATCGCGCCCAGCCGCGCGGCCGCCTTCGCCTACGCGCTGGTGCTCGGCGGCCTGCTCGGCCTCGCCACCATGTGGGTCCTGGAGGCCAGCGACGACCGCCTGCGCCTGCCCGAGGCCGGCGGGCTGGAGGCGCCGCTGGTGGCCTGGCTGCCGCCGCTGGCCCCGGCGCCGCCGGCCGCGCTGGCGGCGCCTCCCCATCCCGTCCTCGCCCGCGGCCTCGAGGGCTGCGTCGCCGCCCTGCTGCTCGCCCAGGGCGAGGCCGACACCCGCGTCGTCTACGTCACCAGCGCCGGCCGCGGCGAGGGCAAGACCACCGTGGCGCTGCACCTGGCCCAGGCGCTGGCGCAGGCCGCGCCCGCGGTGCTGCTGCTCGACGGCAACCCCCACCAGCCGGCGCTGCACCTGCGGGCCGGCGCCGAGGCCGCGCCCGGCCTGGCCGAGCTGCTCGCCGGGCGGGCCACGGTCGAGCAGGCGCTGCGCCGCGGGGAGGGCGCCGCCGGACTGTCCTATATTCCCGCCGGGGCGGTGGGCGTCGGGCCCGGCCTCGCCGTCGGCCTCGCCTCCGGCGCCGGCGCCGAGCTGCTGGCGGCGGCGCGCCTCCGCCACCGCTGGATTGTGGTGGACGGCGGCCCCCTCTTGGCCGGGCCCGAGGCCGGCATCTGGGCCAGCCTCGCCGATTGCTGCCTGCTGGTGGCGGCCGAGCGCCGCACCTCCCGCCGCCGCCTGCAGCAGGCGCTGCGCCTGGTCGCCGCCAGCGGCGTGGCCGGCTGCGGCTTGGTGTTGAACCACGCCGCCGCCGCCCGCCACCTCGCCCTGCCCACCGTGTGGCTGGCCGCTCCCGGCCCGGGCGCCGCCTCCACCGTCACCCCCATGAGGCAGAGCGCATGAGCCGCCAACTTGGTGGGCGCGGGCCCCAGCGCGCCTGCGGCGCGCGTCCCGCGAGCGGCGCCGCCGAGCGCTTCCCCCTCGGCTTCTGGGCGCTGACCACGCTGGCGCGGGCGGCGAGCGCCGCCAAGGAGGTGGCGCTGGCCATGGTGCTGGGCACCTCGCCCTTCAAGGACGCGCTGGTGGTGGCCTGGACCGCGCCCACGCTGCTCGCCACCTACTGCAACGAGACCCTGCCGGCGCTGCTCACGCCGCTGTGGGCGCAGCCCGCCGGCGGCAACGCGGCGGGCGCGCGCCGGCTGGTGGGGCTGGCGCTGGCGGCGCTGGCGCTGCTGGGCCTGGCGGCGCTGCTCTGGCCGGCGGCGGTCATCGCGGTGGTGGCGCCGGCGCTGCCGCCGGCCACCGCCGCCCTCGCCACCACGCTCGAGCGCTGGCTGGCGGCCAACATCTTTTTGCTGGGCGCCCAGAGCCTGCTGGCGGCGCGGCTCAACGCCGCCCGGCGCTTCCGCTGGGCGCCGCTCGCCGCCGGCCTGCCCGCCGCGGCGGTGCTGGGGGCGCTGGGGCTGACCCGCGGCTGGGCGCTGGCGCCGCGCCTGGACGCCATCGCCGCCGGCCTCACCCTCGGCAGCGCCCTCGGGCTCGCCCTGCTGCTGCTGGCGCTGTTCCACCGGCCGGCGGCGGCGGCAGCGCCGCTGCCGGCTGGGCGCGCCCCGGCGCCGCCGCCCCGCCCGGCGCCCTTGCGCCCCTTCGGCGCGCTGCTGCTGGCCATGCTGGTGCTCAACCTGGTGCCGCTGGCGGAGCGCATGGCCGCCTCCGGCCTCCACCCCGGCTCGCTCGCCGCCTACGACTACGGCGAGCGGCTGGTGCTGTTCGTGTTCGGGCTGAGCGTGGCCCCCTTCACCGCCGTCAGCTTCACCCGGCTGGCCGAGCTGGCCGGCGCCGACGCCTTCGCGCCCGAACTCGAGCGCGCCCTGCAGGGGCTGGTGACCGCGGCCATGCCGCTGGCGGCGGGCTTGGCCGTGTTTGCCCCGCTGATCACGCGCTGCGTCTACGGCTGGGGACGGTTCCACGCCGCCAGCCTCGCCGCCACCGCCCCCGTGGTGGCGATTCGCGGCGCCGGGCTGGGCCTGGACGCGGTCTTCTATTACCTGCTGTTCGCCCTCTACGCCCGCGGACGGGCGGCGACCAAGCTGCCGCTGGCGCTGGCGCTGGCCGCGGTCAACCTGCCGCTGGCGTTTGTGGCGGCGCGCGCCTGGGGGGTGGCCGGACTGGCGGGCGCCCACCTCGCCGCCTACGCCGCCGCCCTGGCCTGGCTGCTGCGCCAGCGCGGCGCGCTGCTGCCGGGGGTGCGCTGGCGCGCCGCCGCCGCCGCCGCCGGGCAGTCGGGGGCGCTGACGCTGGCGGTGGCGCTCGGGGTGCGCCGCCTGCTGCCGCCCGCCGCGGTCGCCGGCGCGCTGGGCGGCGCCGCCAGTTGGGCCTGGATGGCGCTGGCGGTGGCGCTCACCGCCCTGGGCGCGGCGCTGCTGGCGCGCTGGCTCGCCCCCGCGCTGCTGCCCGGGCTGCGCCTGGCGCTGTGGCCCCCGCGCCCCGCCGCGCCGCGCTTGGAGCAGGGGGCGCGGCTGGAGGAGGGCGCGGCATGAACGCCTCCCTGCCCCATCCCTGGCCCGCCCCGGCGCCGCGCACCGGGCCGATCCTCGCCGCCAGCGCCGCCCTCGCCGCCCTCGCCGGCCTGCTCGCCGCCGCCGGCTGGGGCCTCGCCGCCCTCGCCCTCGCCACTGCGGTGGCGCTGGCCTGGCTGGGCGCCACCCTCGCGCTCGACGCCACCCGCGCCCTGCTGCTCGCCGCCCTGCTGCTGGTGCCGGATGTGCCCTCCGGCCACAGCCTCGGCTTCCTGGTGCACTGGTCGCAGGGACTCACCTGGTCGAACTTCGTCCTGCCCGGGCTGGCGGTGCCGCTGCTGGGCGGCGCCTGGCTGGCCGGCCATCGCCTCACCCCGCCGCGCTGGCCCGAGCTGGCGCGCGGGTGCTACTGGCTGCTGGCCTGGTGCCTGCTCACCCTGCTCGTTCCCTGGAGCGCGGGCGCGATCGCGCCCGCCGCCGCCGCCACCCTGCTGGCGCATTGGATCAAGCTGGCGCTATTTCTTTATCTGGGCGTGGTGCTGGTGGGCGAGGGCGAGGCCTGGCAGCGCCGCGCCGGCCAAGTGCTGGCCTTCGGCCTCGCCATCAACGCCGCGGTGGGATTGTGCCAGGCGGCGGGCTGGCTGCCGGTCTACAGCCCGCTGGCGCAGGCCGCCCCCGGCGCCGCCCGCGCCAGCGGCTTGTTCTACGACGCCAACATGTACGGCGTGCTCGCCGCCTGGGCGCTGCTGTGGCTGCTCTGCCGCCTCGGCCTCGATGGGCGCGGGCCCCTGCGCGGCTCCGCCGCGCGCCCCGCTTCGGCTCGCGCCGGCCTTCATCGCGCCGGGTGGTGGCTGCTGGCGCTGGCGGTGGCGGGCAACCTGGTGGCGGCGGGCTCGCGCGCCGGCTTCGGCGCGCTGGCGGTGGGCCTGGCGGTGCTGCTGGGGTTTCGCCGCTGGCGGCCGGTGCTGCGGGCGGCGGCGCTGCTGCTGGTGCTGGGGGCGCTGTTTCCGCTGCGCAGTTGGCAGCGCATCGCCGCCGCCGCCGACACCCTGCGGGCGGACTGGACCCAGGGCGCGCTGGTGGCCGGCGCCGACGCCTCCACCCAGCAGCGCCTGGCCAGCATGGCGCAGGCCTGGCAACAGATCGTGCGCCACCCGGTGCTGGGCGTCGGCTTTGGCCGCGCCCTCTACCTGGGCGTGGCGCCGGTGGGCGGCGGGCCGGTGCGCTCCGCCGCCCGCTTCCAGGGCGCGCAGAGCATGGGCCTGACCGTGCTCGCCGAGACCGGGCCGCTGGGCCTGGCGCTCTTCCTGCTCGCCATCGCGCTGGCGCTGCGCCGGCTCTGGCGGGAAGCCGCCGTCCACCCGATGGCGCTGCCGCTGCTGGCCGGCTTCGTCGGCCTGCTCGCCGCCTGCCTCACCATCGAGGCGCTGTGGAACACGCGCGTGCTGGCGCTGGCGGTGGTCTTGACCGCCGGCCTCGGCGCGCCCGCCGCCGCCAGCGCGGAGGCGGCGCCATGAACGCCGAGGCCTATCTTGTGGTCAAGCTCGCCGCCGCCGGCGACGTGCTGCTCGCCACCGCGCTGGCGCGGGGGCTGCGCCGCGCCCGGCCGCTGGGCACGCTGGCCTGGCTCACCACCCCCTATGCCGCGCCGCTGCTGGCGGGCAATCCCGACCTGGACGAGGTCCTGCTCGCCGGCAGCGGCCTGGAGACCTGGGCCGCGCTGCGGCGCTGGAGCCGCCGCCACCCCGGCGCCACCGCGCTGCTGGCCCACCGCGCCCCGCGGCTGGCGCTGCTGCTGCGCGCGGCGGGCCTGCGCCGCGTGGTGGGCTACGACAACGGGCGCAACTGGGGCTTGGCGGCGGTGGCGCCGTTTGCGCCCCGGGCGCACCGGCTGGAGCGCGACGCCGGCCTGCTGCGCGCCGCCGGCATCGCCGCCGCCGCGCCCGCCCCGCCGCGCCTGGATCTCACGCCCGCCGAGCTGGCGGCGGGGGAGCGGACTTGGCGGGGGGCGCAGCATCCGCGCTGGGCGCTGGCACCCGGCGGCGCCAGCAATCCCTGGTCGGCGATGCCCAACCGCCGCTGGCCGCCCGAGCGCTATCTCGCCCTCGCCCGCCGCGCCCTGGCGCACGGCATCGCCCTGCGCTGGCTGGGCGGGCCCGACGACGCCGCCCTGGTCCACTGGATCGCCTCGCGCCTGCCCGGCGGCGAGCTGGCCCACTGCGCCGGCCGCCTCAGCCTGCGCCACGCCGCCGCCGTCATCGCCGCCAGCGACCTGGTGGTCGCCAACGACTCGCTGCCGCTGGTGCTGGCGCAGGCGCTGCAGCGGCCGGCGCTCGGCCTCTACGGCCCCACCCCGGGGGCCGCCATCCACGCCCCCGGCCAGCCCTTCCTGCAGGGCCAGGCCGGCTGCGGCCCCTGCTACGATCCGCGCCACGGCGTCCGCGGCCAGGCCTACCGCTGCCCCCGCGCCCGCTGCATGGAGGAGCTGGCTGTGGAGGCGGTCTGGCGCGCCGCCCTGGCCAGCACCGCCCGGGGGAGGGTCGCCCATGCTGGCTGAGTGGCTCTACGGGCATGGCGGCAAGCGCCTCTGGGACCTGGTCGGCGCCGGCCTCAGCCTGGCGCTGGCGGCGCTGCCGCTGGCGGTGTGCATGGTCCTGATCCGGCGCGGCTCGCCTCGCGGGGGTCGCGCCGCTTTGCCTGCTGGCAAAATCGGCGCGGTCCCAGCGAGGCGCAGCGCCGACTTGGGGCCATGGGGTCCCCAAGTCGGCGCGAGCATGCCGCCCCGCGCATCTACAGCGGGGCGGCTCACAAGCGGGACGCGCGCCGCAGGCGCGCTGGGGCCCGCGCCAACCAACGGCCCGGCGCTCTTGGGCCAGTGGCGCATCGGCCGCCATGGCCGCCCCTTCCGCCTGTGGAAGCTGCGCACCATGCGCGCCGACGCCGAGCCCGGCGGCCGCCCCCGCTTCGCCGCCCCCGCCGACGCCCGCCTCACCCCCATCGGCGCCTGGCTGCGCGCCTGGCACGGCGACGAGCTGCCGCAGTTGTGGAACGTGCTGCGCGGCGAGATGGCGCTGGTGGGGCCGCGCCCCGAGCGCCCCGACTTCGTCGCCCGGTTCCGCCGCGCAATCCCCGGCTACGACCGCCGCCACCTCCTCCGCCCCGGCCTCACCGGCTGGGCCCAGGTCAACCTCGGCTACGCCGCCGGCCTGGAGGGCACCCGCGCCAAGACGCGCTACGGCCTGTCGCGGGGGTCGCGCCGCTTTGCCTGCTGGCAAAATCGGCGCGGCCCCAGCGAGGCGCAGCGCCGACTTGGGGCCATGGGGTCCCCAAGTCGGCGCGAGCATGCCGCCCCGCGCATCGACAGCGGGGCGGCTCACAAGCGGGACGCGCGCCGCAGGCGCGCTGGGGCCCGCGCCACCCAAGACTACCTCGCCACCGCCGGCTGGCGGCGCGACTGGCAGATCTGGTGCCGCACCTGGGACGTGGCGCGGCGCTCGCTCCGCCGCCTCCATTTCCAACAGGCGCGGGCGGCCGCCGCGGGCGCGCCGCCGCGGCCGGTGGCTGCCGCGCGGGAGCGCGCCTCATGATCGCCATCGGCCAGGTCAACAAATACTGGGGGCGCGACCGCGGCGGCATCGAGGCGGTGCTGCACGCCGAGGTCTGCGACCTCAGCCGCCGCGGCTACCGCGTCGGGGTGCTGGCCTGCCGCCCCCAGGGCAGCGCCGCCCGCGCCTTTCCGCCCGGCGTCGCCGGGCGCGAGCTGCCGGCGCCGGTGGTGGCCTCGATGCCGGTGCACCTCGGCTTCCCGCGCGCGCTGGCGGAGCTGGCCGCGGCCAGCGACCTGCTGCACTTCCATCTCCCCTTCCCCCTGGCCGAGGCGGCGGCGCTGCGCCTCGTTAAGCGCGGCCCCTGGGTGGCCACCCTGCACGCCGAGGTGGTGGGCCACGCCGGCTGGATGCGCTGGGCGCAGCGCCGCATCACCGAGCGCTTCCTGCGGCGGGTGGACGCCATCGTGGTCAGCTCCGCCAGCAGCTCGCAGGTGGCGACGCTGCGCCCCCACCAGGCGCGGGTGCGGGTCATCCCCTTCGGCTTCGACCTGGCGCCCTTTCTCGCCGCCCCCGCCGCGCCCGGCGCCCGGCGCGGGCGCGGCGAGCCGCCGGTGGTGGTGTTTCTGGGGCGGCTGGTGGCCTACAAGGGGGTCGAGGTGCTGCTGCGCGCGGCGCAGGCGCTGCCCGCCCGCATCCATATTATTGGCGACGGCCGCGAGCGCCCCCGTCTGGAGCGGCTGGCTCGGGAGCTGGGGCTGGGCGGGCGCGCCACCTTCTTCGGACACCTGCCCGACGCCGAGCTGCCCGCCCGCCTGCGCGCCGCCGATATCTTCGCGCTGCCCTCCTGCACCCAGGCCGAGACCTTCGGCGTGGCCCAGGTCGAGGCCATGGCCACCGGCCTGCCGGTGGTCAACACCGCCCTCGCCACCGGCACCGACTGGGTCAGCGCCCACGGCCTCACCGGCCTCACCGTCGCCCCCGGCGACCCGGTGGCGCTGGCGGCGGCGCTGCGCCGCCTGATCGAAGACCGCCCCTTCCGCCTCGCCTGCGGCCGCCGCGCCCGCCAGCGCGCCCGCGCCCTGTTCAGCCTGGAGACGCGCGGCCCCGAGCTCGCCGCCCTCTACGGCGAGCTGCTGCCCGGCCCCCAGCCCCGGCCCCAGCCCGGCATCGCCGCTCCCCCGCGCCGGATGGCCTCATGAGGGACTATGCCGTCACCCGGCGCTGGCACCGCCTGGCGCTGGCGCTGTTCGACCTGTTGGGCGCGGGCTGGGGGCGCTGGCGCCGCGTCTCCCGCCGCCCCCTCGCCGTGCGCCGCCTGCTGCTCGTCCGCCACCGCCACTTCGGCGACCTGGTCACGCTGCTGCCGGCGCTGGCGCGCGCCCGCGCCCTGTTTCCCCAGGCGCAGATCGCGCTGCTCACCGAGCCCCAGTACCGCGGCTTCCTCGCCGCCGCCGCCCGCGATTGCCTGGACGAGCTCTGGTGCCCGCCCTCCGCCTGGGCGGCGTGGCGCCGCCGCTCCCGCCGCTTCGATCTCGCGCTCGAGTTCCACGGCGAGCTGCCCTGCCTGCTGCTCGCCCGCCGCCACGCCCGCCGCGTGGCGGGCTACGGCATCCGCGGCGGCGGCTTCCTGCTCGACCTCCAGGTGGACTATCCCTGGCGGCTCGATGCCTCGACCCGCGCGGTGCAGTTGGTCGAGGCCGCCGCCGGGCAGCCCTCCCCCAGCCGCGCCGCCGCGCCTCGGCGCCTGGCCCCCGCCCCGGCTTGGGCCGCCGCCGCCGCGCCGCTGCTGCGCGGCCTGCCCGGCGATTTTGTGCTGCTGCACCCCGGCTGCGGCCAGCCCGCCAAGCACTGGGCGCCGGAGCGCTGGCGCGCCCTGGCGCAGCGCTGCCGCGACCGCGGCTGGGCGGTGGTGCTCACCGGCAGCGCCGCCGACCGGCCCCTCTGCGACTGGCTGTGCGGCGGGCGGGCGGCCCCGGACCTTGGTGGGCGCGGGCCCCAGCGCGCCTGCGGCGCGCGTCCCGCTTGTGCTCGCGCCGACTCGGGGGCCCCGTGGCCCCAAGTCGGCGCTGCGCTTCGCTGGGGCCGCGCCGAATTCGTTTCCCGGGGGCGGGCCGCCCTGCGGAATTACGACCGCCCCAGAACCCGAAGCGGGTTCTGGGGACCCCGGTTCGCAGCCTTTCGCGCCGATTTTGCCAGCAGGCAAAGCGGCGCGACCCCCGCGAGCGGCCTGCGCAACCTCGCCGGCCAGACCGATTGGGCCAGCCTCGCGGGCGTGGTCGCCCGCGCGCGCTGCGTGGTCGCCCCCGACACCGGCGTCGCCCATTTGGCGCAGGCGCTGGGGATCCCCTCCGTGACTTTGTTCGGCCCCACCGATCCCGCCATCTGGGGCGGCGGCGGGCGCACGGTCTCTCATCGCCTGCCCTGCGGCCCTTGCCACTGCAGCCGCTGTCCCCTAACGGCGGGATCGTCCCAAGGCATCGCCGCCTGCATGGCCGCCATTCGAATCGAAGAGGTGGTGCAAGCGCTCGAGGCGGCGGTCAGTCCGTCAATCCGACGGCCTGGATCTCGCGCAATACCTCCTCGGCATGCCCGGCGGGCTTGACCCGCGCCAGCACCCGCCGCACCACGCCGTCGCGCCCGATCAGCACCGTGGTGCGCGCCACCCCGACCACCTTGCGCCCGTACATGTTCTTCTCTTTGAGCACGCCGTAGCTCTCCGCCAGCGTCCGCGCCTCGTCGGCCAGCAGCGGAAACGGCAGTTGCTCCTTCTCGGCAAAGCGCTTCTGCGCCTTCACCGTGTCGGGCGAGGCGCCCAGCACCACCACCCCGCGCCGGCGGAAGCGGGCGTAGGCGTCGCGGAACTCGCGCGCCTCCACCGTGCAGCCCGAGGTCATGGCGCGCGGATAGAAAAACAGCACCACCGGCTGGCCGCGCAGGTCCTGCAGCCGGACTTCGCGGCCCTCCTGGTCGGGCAGCGTGAAATCGGGAGCGGGCAGGCCTTCGCGCATACCCAAATTGTAGTGGATCAGCCCAGCTCGGCCGCGATGGCTTGCCCCAGGCGCCCGGCCGCGGCGGCAAAGTCCGCGGCCGGCGGCAGCAAGCTGAAGGCGAGGTGGCTTTCGGCGGCCAAGCCGTAGAAGTGGCCGGGGTGGGTAAGCACGCCGGTGCGCTCCAGCAGCAGCTCCGCCCACGCCTCGTCGGTGTGGATGCGGGGCAGGCGCAGCATCACGCTCCAGCCGCCCTCGACCCGCAGCCGCTCCGCCGCCCGCAGCGCCGGCAGCAACGCCAGCACCGCGTCCAGCGCGCGCAGGTTCGCCTGCAGCCGCGCCCGAATCTGCGCCTGGATGCCGCCGCGCGCCCCCAGCATGGCCGCGGCGGCGTACTGGATGGGCGCATCCACCGACAGGAACAGGTCGTTGACCACCTCCAGCCGCGCCATCGCCTCCGCGCACGCCGCCGGCGGCCCGTGCACCCCGATCCAGGCCAGCTTCATCTGCGGCAGCGCCAGGATCTTGGAGAAGCCGTTGAGCACAAACGTCAGCGCCGGCGGGCGCTCGAGCCCAAGCTCGACCGGCGCGGCGGGCGGGAGGGCGTAATCGCAGAAGACCTCGTCCAGCACCAGCGCCCAGCCGCGCTCCGCCGCCAGCGTTTGCAGCCGCGCCCATTCGTGCGGCTTGAGGTAGCTGCCCGCCGGGTTGTTGGGGTGCACCAGCAACAGCGCCCGGGTCTGCGGCGTGGCCGCCGCCTCCAGCCCGGCGAGGTCGAGCTGCCAGCCCTGGTCGTACATCATCGGCACCGCCGTCAGCCGCACATCGTGCACGCCGGCCAGCATTTCAAACAGCGGGTAGCTGGGCGAGGGCATGAGCACGTTGTCGCCGGGGTCGCAGAGCAGGCGGAACAGGTGGGCGTAGGCCTCGCTGGTGCTGGCGGTGAGCAGCAGGCGGTCGAGCGCGACCGCGACGCCGCGCTCGGCGTAGTAGCCGGCCACGGCCCGCCGCGCCGCAGCCAGTCCCAAGGGCGCGGGCTCGTAGCGCAGCGCCGCCGCCTGTCCCAGGGCGGAGAGCAGCGCCGCTTGGGGATAGTCGAAGCCGCAGACGGTGGGGTTCGAAACGGTGAGATCGAGCAGCGTGCCGGCGGCGCGGCGCGCCTGGGCGAGCGTGTGCAAGCGGTTGGGGGCGAGTGGCCAGCCGGTGCGGGCGGAGAACACGGCTTCTATTATGGCGTGGCCTAAAATAGATGACGGCCATGGCCACGACCGCCCAGCCCCCAAGCCTGCCGCAGCGCCCGCCCGTGCCCAAGCTGAAGCGCGCGGTGTGGCTGGCGATGGTGGCGATGAGCGTGTTCTTCCTGGTGCTCGCCTACGCCGACCTGGAGCGCCACGGCCTGGCGGGAGCGGCCTACCGCAGCGACTGGCTGACGCCGCCGTTGGCGGCGATGCTGAGCGCCAACACCGCGGTGCTGGTGGCGAGCAGCCTGGCGCTGCGCCGCGCGCGCCAATACCTGCGCCTGCGCCGCCTGCGCGCCTGCCTGCGCTGGCTCGCCACCGCCTTCGCCCTCGGCCTCGGCTTCCTGGCGGGGCAAGCCATCGCCTGGCGCAGCTTGCTAGCGGCCGGCGTCTATGTCGCCGCCCAGCCCAACAGCGCCTTCTTCTATCTGATCACCGCCGCCCACGCCGCCCACCTGCTGGTCGCCCTGGCGCTGCTGGGCTGGCTGCTCACCCGCGCCTGGCGCGGCCGCTTGCAGCCCGACCGCCCCCTGCTGATGGACCTGACCGCCATCCTCTGGCACTTCCTCGACGCCACCTGGGTCTACCTCTACGTGGTCCTGCTCTACTGGCGCTAAGCGATCGCCGGCGGGTGATCGGCCGGCGGCCCGGCGGCGAGCCGTTTTTGTCCCATTTGGCGGCGCAAGCGGCGCGTTTTCAATAGCGAGGCGTGGGACACGTGGCGGCGGGCATCCCAGCGGATCCGTGCTCGGGAATACTCGGCTTGCAGGGGCGACTACACGGCAGACAGGTTGAGGACGGACGCATAGCTATGAGGATTAGATGCGGACCCGGGGCTGCGGGGTGGCCCCCATGCCGCTTTGCCCCGGGGAAGCGCATAGGCGGAGCAGGAATTTTTCGGTACTGAGGCCGCGCCCTCACAGACGCGGAATTGCTCACTTGCCGAGACCAGAAGCCGCGGATCGCGAAGCTTCAGTGGGGCCGCCCATTGTTTGGTTATTAGCTATCCGGGTCTTATCCTCACGAGCGGAAAAATAATTCTTGGAAATATGTTGACAGTAGTGCCTACGCGTGGTGTACTACTGGGCGTGAGGCCGAAACTCGCCAAAGTTTCGGCCTCGGTGGACCCGCGCTGGGGCCCGACTGCAATCCCATCGTACCCAGCGCGAGGCCCGCACGTCAAGGAGGACCGTGACATGCGAAAGATCGGCAAACGCGTGGGCCACGTGGCAGGCTGCTCGACCAAATTCAGCCTGCGGAAACACCCGCCCAATCGCAACCAGAGGTATTAATATCTCCACGAGGTGAGGGGTTGCCTCGCCGCTTCCCCAATTGGCCGGGCGTCGGCGTTCGGCAGTTCCCCAACCCGTTCGAAAGGAAGGTCGCTCATGGCTGAATCGCTTACTTTGAAGACGTTGGCTGCGGCGGTGACTGGCCAGGCCGCTGCGTTCCGCTCCGTGACCCGACTGCAGCCGGTGGGCGGGGAGGGGCAAAAGGTCTTCCCCGCCACGTTCGCGGGCGGGGTCTACGCCACCGAGCAGCGGGTCATATCCCTACAGGACGGCGCTGACGGAAAAGCGGCGGAACGCCTGGTTGAGTGCGTCCTGTTGGACAGCGTGCAGTCGCAGGCAAACCGGGCGGAGGAGGCGCTGAAACTGGCGATCGAGGACGGGAAGATTCAACTCCCGCTGATTGTGGTTGACTTTTCTGCCGCCAACGCCCAGTTTCGCACTCCGATTCCGGCGCTGACCAGCCTGGACGTTCCGCACCGGCTGGCGGACGCCATTCTGCGCGACAGCTTGTTGGCCGACGGGAAAACGCGCTTCTCCCGCTCTGAATACGCCCGGCGCTGGGGACGGAGCACGGCTTGGGATGCGACCGCGATCTACGAGCTCTGCCCCACGGCACTGGTGTTCGGCATGTGGGGTTCGCCCGACAAGCCGGGAGGACTGGGCGCGAAATTCGAGCGCGCCTACGTCTCCGAGATCGTGGCGGTGGACGTGCAGGCGGTGGAGAAGCGCAGCGGTTTCAGGATTGATCCGCTGGGCGCGAATAAGCAGGTGCTGCTGAAGCAGAAGGAGGACGGGGGCTTCGAGGTCGGGGCAAAGGGCGGCAAGCTGCGGCCCTCCGAACTCAACCACGGCAATATCCTGTTCGACAGCCCCAACGGCGGGGTTCGCTTCCGCTACGCCGAGCAGACGACCGTGGTGTCGCTGGGCGCGCTGCGCAAGTTGCGCTTCCCCGCCGCGGGCAAGGACAGCGCGGTCCGCAACCACGCAGCGCGCACGGTGTTGGCGGCGCTGGGGCTGTGCGCCGGGGTTCTGGCGACGGAGCGCTCGCTCAGCCTGCGCTCGCGTTGCCAGCTCTGGCCGGATGGACCGCGCACCTGGCAACTGCTGGATCGTCCCGGAGCGGAGCCGGCGACATTTGAGCTCGACGGGGCCGCGGCAGCGGCGCTTTTGGCCGAGACGGTAGGGGCGGCGAAGGACGCCGGCGTCAGTTGGGACACCAAGCCGATCATCCTCAAGCCGGCGCCGGAGGTGGTGGATCTGGTGCGCCAAAGCCAAGAGTTGGCGGCGAAGGAGAAGGGCGAGGAGGCGTCCGCCGAAAAGGCGGATGCGGCGGGCCAATGATCGCGATCGGCGTTCGCTACCTGAGCGGAAGGTCGGTGGCGGGCAATCCGTCGCAACGGCAGGAACCGGAGTGGCCCCCCCACCCGGCCCGGCTCTTCATGGCCTTAGCGGCAGCCCACTTCGAGACCGCCGAGCCCGATCCGGCGGAGCGGCGCGCGCTGCAGTGGCTGGAGGGACAGGAGCAACCCACCATCGTGGCCCATCACCAGGTCCAGCCGCGCAGTTATGTGGAGACGTTTGTTCCGGTGAACGACCAGGCCGGGACCATCCTCGCCCGCCCACGGCAGCCGCGCGCATTTGCTTCGGCCTATGTGGGCGATGAGCCGGTGATCTTCCAGTGGCAGGCGGAGCCCGACGTGGAGGTGCGGTCGGCGCTGGGTAATCTCTGCTCCCGGGTTACGCGGATCGGCCACTCCTCGTCGCTGGTGCAAAGCTGGCTGGCGGAAGGCACCGGGGCTGCGGGTTGGAAGCCGGTGGAGTTCGCCGCGGCGGCGAGACCGATGCGCGTCGCCACGAACGGTACATTGGGTTACTTGGAGTCGGCGTACGGCAACGAGCGCCCCAAGATCGCGCGCTGGCAGCCGTACCTCGCTCCCGAGGCTGGAGCGAGCGGGAGCGATGCGTCCGCGCTGGGACCGTTCGAACCGGACCTGGTTGTTTTCACCAAAATGGAGGGCCAGCCCCTAGGGCTGGAGACAACGCTGCAGCTCACCAGCGCGCTGCGGAATGCGGCCATGAACGCCTCTCAAGGGCCGGTCCCGGAGTGGCTGAGCGGCCACGGCGAGGACCGCGGCCCGAGCCGAGGCCCACACGCCGCCTTTTTCCCGCTGCCCTTCGTCGGTGGCGAGCGGGGCGACGGGCACGTGCTTGGCTTGGCGATGGCAATTCCGCGACAGCTTACCCAGGAATCTTTGCGGCCGATTCTTGCGCCGCTGCTGTTCACTGAGTCCGGGACGCCGCGAGAGGTTGACCTCTGGTGTGGAACTCCGCCAGGAGCGTCAAAGAGCCGTGTGTTTTGGCGCTGGAAACTGCGACGCGAGACTCGCGACTTCCCGCCCTTGGCGCTGCGGGCCGAGACCTGGACGGGGCCGGCGACCCTCTGGGCCAGCGTGACACCAGTTGTCCTGCACCATTACCCAAAACCAAAACGTGAGGGGGATGTGGAACGGATCGTTCGGGCAGCATTCGCCTCCGCCCTGCTCCCGGAGCCGGAGGAGGTGCGCGTGCGGCCAGTTTCGGTCTTCGCTGGCGCAGGGCACGCCCGCTCGATGCCGGAGTACGACGAAGGCGGGGAGAAGCTCTGCCGGTATCAGACCCACGTGCGGGTTCGGTTCAAGCAAAGCGTCCGCGGCCCGGTGTTGGCGGGGCGCGGGCGCTTCCGCGGCTATGGGCTGTTCCGGCCGCTTGGGGGTGGGGAGTGACCGATCCGATCGTCGCCGGTTTCCGCCAATACTTCCTCGATCTGCATGGCAATCCTCCGTTTCCCTGGCAAGAGCGGCTCGTCGCCGAGGTTTGCGCCTCGGGCTGGCCTGGGGTAATTGATCTTCCGACCGGAAGCGGCAAGACCGCCTGTCTAGACGTCGCGGTCTACGCTATGGCCTACGGCGCGGAGAGCATGCCGCGGCGCGTCTTTTTCGTGGTGGACAGGCGCGTGGTGGTGAGCGAGGCCCACCTCCGGATGCAGACCATTGCATCTGGCCTGGCGAAGCCAAAGACCGCGAGCCTGGAGCGGGTCGCCCAACGGCTCCTGGAACTGGCGCAAGCGGGGGCGGAGTTCCCTCTTGAGGTGTACCAGCTCCGCGGCGGCGCTTACCGCGACGAGTCCTGGGTGCGTACCCCGCTGCAACCCACCCTGGTCGCCAGCACCGTGGATCAGGTGGGGTCGCGGCTGCTGTTCCGCGGCTACGGCATTAACCCCCACACGGCACCGATCCACGCCGGACTGATTGCCAACGACGCGCTTGTTTTTCTCGATGAGGCCCACTGTTCGAAGGCGTTTGCTGAGACGCTGCAGGCGGTGGAGCGCTACCGCGGGCCGGAGTGGTCGGAGGAGCCCTGCTCGCGTCCATTTGGCTTTGTCGAGATGACGGCGACGCCGCTGCGATCGGGTGGATCTGTGTTTGCGCTCGACGACGCCGACCGGGCGGACCCGGTGCTGGGAAAGCGGCTGCGCGCCCCGAAGCCGACGAAGCTGGTCCCGGCCAAGGGAAAGAAGGACGACCAAGCGGCCCTGGCAAGGGCGTTGGTCGCCGAGGCTCGAGCTCAGGCGGAGGCTGCCGGAGCCCGCCGCGTTGCGGTCGTTTGCAACCGGATCCGCACCGCGCGTCTGGCTTGGGCAGAGCTCGGCAAGGCTGGGCTCGCCGCGGACTTGGTGATCGGCAGGATGCGGCCGCTGGACCGCGACGACCTCTACCGCGCGCGCTTGGCGCCGTTGCGTTCGGGAGTGCGGCGCGCGGGAGACGAGGGTACGCGCTTTGTGGTCGCCACGCAGTGCCTGGAGGTGGGCGCCGACCTGGATTTCGATGTGCTGGTTAGCGAGGTCGCCAGCCTCGACGCCCTACTACAGCGTTTCGGCCGGCTCAATCGAACGGGCGATTTTCCGGCCGCGCGGGGCAGTGTGGTAGCCGCCAGTTGGCAACTCGAGACCAAAAAACCCGATCTGATCTACGGCACTGCGATGGCGAGCACTTGGGAGTGGCTGGCCGAGCGGGCAGCCGAGGGCGTGGTGGAGATGGCGATCGAGGCCGAGGCTGGCGCGACGGTTCCCATGTTGGCGAGGCAGCTTCCCGCGGCCGAGCTCAGCCGTCTGGTTCGCCCCGCGGTCGGCGGGCCAGTGCTGCTCCCGGCGCATCTGGACACATTGGCCCAGACCGACCCCAGGCCCACGCCCGAACCTGAGGTTGCGCTCTTTCTTCACGGCATCGAGACCGCCGCCGCCGAAGCGCAGGTCGTTTGGCGGGCGGATCTGAGCGATAAATTCAAGGTGAACGGGGAACTGCTGGCGTTGTGCCCTCCCTCGGCCAACGAGAGCATGCCGGTGCGCCTCGGGACGTTGCGGCGATGGCTGGAGGGGAGGCCGCCGTCGGACGCCCTCGACACTGACCTCGAAGGAACACCGGACGAGCAGGAGGGCCGGGCCGCCGCGGGTCCCGAAGGGCCTGCGGCCAGGATTCTGGTTTGGCGTGGGAGCGGGATTCTTGAGCTTTACCCCGCCGAGCTCCGCCCGAACGACACCGTGATTCTTCCTGCCAAGGAGCGCCCGGCGGCAGCGCTTGGACACATTCCCGAGGGGCGCCCCCTCGACCTGGGTGACGAGGCGCGCTTCGGGCTTCGTCGCCGCGCAACGCTGCGCCTGAACACAGCGATGTTCAGGGATTGGGGGTGGGAGCCCCCTGGCTTCGACCTACTGAGGGACGCGGCGGAGTCTGGGGACATAAGGGCGGCGAACGCGCTCGTTGCAAGTTGGGCCAAGGCCGCCCCGCCCGACAGGTGGCCCGGCACTCTCTTCGCGGCTTGGGGCGATCTCCTGCGCAGGCGAGTTTCGGTCCACCCGACCGGCGACGGGGTCGTGCTGGAGGGCCGCTTCCGGTCCGCCTGGGACGCCACCGCGGACGCGGTTGAGCTGCCGAAGCACCTGGCGCTTGTTGGAAAGCTCGCCAAGGCGAACGCCCAACGCCTTGAGCCGGCGATGGCAGTCGCGGCGGAATCGGCGGGGCTCTTTCACGACTACGGGAAAGCGGACGTGCGCTTCCAGGCGCTTCTTCGTGGGGGAGATCATTTCGCCGCACGCTTCGCCCCCTCTCAACTTGCGAAGAGCGGCCTGGGAGTGTCGCGGTCGGCAGCGGACGTCGGATTGCCGCGCGGATTCCGCCACGAATTGCTCTCGCTATTGATGGCCGAGAAGGCGATTCCGCCGGACAAGAACGGCCGCGAGTTGACCTTGCACCTGATCGCCACCCACCACGGCCGCTGCCGGCCGCTGCCGCCGGTGGTGCTCGACCCTCAACCGGTCGGGGCCCGCTACGATGGCGCGGAGGTCACACCGGAGGAGTTGTGCGAGGTACCGCCGCACGACTTGCGGAGGGGGATCGCCGACCGCTTCTGGTTGCTATTGCGGCGACACGGCTGGTGGGGCCTCGCCTACATGGAAGCAATGCTGCGGCTTGCCGATTGGCAAGCCAGCGACCAGGCCGATGCGGAGGCTGAGGATGACTGAGGGTATTCAATTGACGGCGCTCGACGGCGCTAATCCGCTGGCGTTTCTCGCGGCATTGGGGTCGCTGCGCCTGTTGGATCTGCGCTTCCCCGAGCGAGGCATACGGCTGCACTGGAGCCGGGACCCGGTCTGGCGACCGTGTTTGACAGACACAGGGCTTGCGGCGTCTGGGTTGCCGTCGACGCTGCGTGGCGCCGCCAGCGCGCCGAGCGGCGCCTTCGGGGCATTGGGAAAGAATCTCACCGTTGACCGGGCGACCTTCGAGAACTTCGTGCGGAGTGCTTTGGGCGCCGCCTCGCCAAAGGACCGACGGGCCGCAGACTTCGCCGCCGCCTTTGGGTCGGAGTCGCTCGGGGACGCGAAGAAGAACCGCATCTATTACACCGACCTCTGCTTCATCTCCGGCTCCGGTCATCAGGACTTCTTGGCCACGGTGGCAGGGCTTGGGCGGAAGGTGACCGAGGAACACATTCGCGCCGCCCTGTTCGGGCCCTGGAAGCGCGACAAGGGACTTTCCATGCGCTGGGACCCGGCCGATGCGGCGCAATACGCGCTCCAGTGGAGCGACCCGTCGGGCGAGGGCGCGTCAGCGGTCTGGGGGGCCAATTTTTTGGCGATCGAGGCCCTGCCGCTGTTTCCCGCCCAGCCGACTTCTCGCGGCCTGAAAACCACCGGCTTTCGACAACCCTTGCGCCGGGACGAGCCAGAATTTCGCTGGCCACTCTGGACCGCGCCGCTTACTTGCGGCGCTGTCCGCTCGCTGCTGACGCTCGGCGAGATGCACAAGCCTGTCCCAGACCACGAGAGTCTGCTGGCGCGGGGTGTGGCGGGGATCTACGGAGCCCGCCGGGCGCGCTTCGGCCAGGGGGCCAACTTCAAGGTGAGCTTTCGCCCCGCCAGCGCCCTGTAGCCGCTGGGGCTTGCAAATATGCCCCAGAAGGAATAATAATGGAGGATGCGGCGTGGCCGGTGGATTACACCGACGAGTTCGAGGGTTGGTGGACGACCCTCGGCGAGGCGGGCCAGATTGCCGTCGCCGCGCACGTCGGGGAGTTGGAACGGCGCGGGCCCAACCTCCCGTTCCCGTATTCCAGCAAGGTGGTCGGCTCCCGCCACGGAAACATGCGGGAGCTGCGCATCCAGCAGGGTGGTCGGCCGTTGCGGGTGTTTTACGCATTGGATCCGAAGCGGCGCGCCATCCTGCTCCTCGGCGGGGACAAGACCGGCGATGCGCGCTTCTACGAACGCTGCGTGCCGATCGCGGACGAGATCTACGACCGGCACCTGGCTGAGATTGCAGGGGAGGAACCATGAGCGGAAGGAAATCGTTTGCGACACTGCGGGCGCAGATGTCGCCCGGGGCGCGGGCCCGGGCAGAGGCGGCGGGGCGGCGCCTGCGCTCCGCCATGGATTTGGCCGAGCTGCGGCGGGCGCGCCGACTCTCGCAGCAGGAGCTGGCCGATACGCTGCGCGTGGGCCAGGCCACCGTCGCCAAGATCGAGAAGCGGACGGACATCTACGTCAGCACGCTGCGCCGCATGGTCGAGGGGCTCGGGGGCACGCTCGAGATCGTCGCCCGCTTCGACGGCCGCGCCGTGCGCATCCGCCAATTCTCCGACCTCGGCGCCACGGCTCCGGCGACGGCGCGGCCGCGCTGACCCCGATTCCGCCCGTTTTGGGGTATCCTGGGAGTCTCTCTGGGAGTGTGTCCCATGCGTGCCTCCTATCTGGTGTGTTACGACGTGGCCGATGACAAGCGGCTGCGCAAGGTGTTCAAGACCATGCGCGGCTTCGGCGACCACCTGCAGTTCTCCATCTTCGAGTGCCAGCTCACCGCGACCGACCTGGTGCGCTGCCGCGAGGAGCTGCGCAAGATCATCCACCACGGCGAGGACCAGGTGCTGTTTGTCAACCTGGGCCCCAGCGAGGGCCGCGGCGAGCGCGTCATCTCCGCCCTGGGCAAGCCCTATACCCAGGTGGACGCGCCCTGCATCGTGGTTTGAGGAATCCGTATGCCCATCCTCACCCTGCAACCCGCGCCCGAGCCCGATCCCTCCGCCGACGGGGCCCGCTCGGTGGGCAAGAAGCCGCTGCCCGAGCTGCTGCCGGCGCGCATGCTGAACGAGTTCGTCTACTGCCCGCGGCTTTTTTACTACGAGTGGGTTGAGGGCGTTTTTCGCGCCAGCGCCGACACCGAGGAGGGCGAGGCGCGCCATGCCCGCGTCCACACCGAGCCGGGCGCGCTGCCCGCCGCCGACAAGCTGGCCGAGGCCGGCCTCAAGGCGCGTTCCGTTGAACTCTCCAGCGACCGCCTGGGCCTGATCGCGCGCATGGATCTGGTCGAGTCCGTGGCGGACGGCGAGGCGGCGGGATCGGGCGAGGGCGCGGCGGTGCGCCCGGTGGATTACAAGCGCGGCCGCCCTTGCGAATATGGCGACCTGCCGGCGGCGTGGCCGGCCGACCGCGTCCAGATCGGGGTGCAGGCGCTGGTGCTGCGCGACAGCGGCTACCGCTGCGAGGAGGGCGTGCTCTACTACGCCGCCAGCAAGCAGCGCGTGCGCGTGCCCATCGACGGGGCGCTGGTGGAGGAGACCTTGGCCGCGCTCGACCAGGCCCGCGCCGCCGCGCTGAGCGAGCGCATCCCGCCGCCGCTGGTGGATAGCCCCAAGTGCCCGCGTTGCTCGCTGGTCGGCATCTGCCTGCCGGACGAGACCAATGCGCTGCAGGACCGCGCCTTGACGGTGGAGTCGCCGGAGCGCGCGCGCCAGTTCGAGCTGTTCCCCCTGGCGGCGGATGCGCCCGCGGCGGTGCGCCAGTTGATCTCCGCCCGCGACGACCTGCGCCCGCTTTACCTCAACTCCCAAGGCATGCGCGTGGGCAAGTCGGCGCAGGTGGTGCAGGTGCGCGAGAAGGAGACGCTGGTGCAGGAGGCGCGGCTGGGCGAGCTGTCGCAGGTGAACCTGTTCGGCAACGTGCAGATCTCGACCCAGGCGCTGCAGTCGTTCTGCGCGGCCGAGATCCCGGTCTGCTACTTCTCCCAGGGAGGCTACTTCTATGGCATCACCTCCGGCCTCAACAGCCGCAACGTGATGCTGCGCCGCACCCAGTTCCGCGCCGCCGAGAACCCGGCGGTGGCGCTGGAGCTGGCCCGCATGCTGGTGAACGGCAAGATCCGCAACCAGCGCACGCTGTTGCAGCGCAACCACACCGAGCCGCCGGCGCTGGCGCTGCGCCAGCTCAAGCAGCTCGCCGAGAGCGCGCTGCTCGCCCCCAGCCAGGAGAGCCTGCTGGGCCTGGAGGGCAGCGCCGCCCGGCTCTATTTCGAGAACTTCGCCGGCATGCTCAAGCCCGACGATGAGACCGAAGCGGAGCCGGCGGCGGCGGACCTGCGTTTCGATTTCAACTCGCGCAACCGGCGCCCGCCGCGCGATCCGGTCAACGCGCTGCTCTCGCTCGCCTACAGCCTGCTGGCCAAGGACCTGACCGTAACCTGCCAGGCGATGGGCTTCGACGCCTACTGGGGCTTCTACCACCAGCCGCGCTTCGGCCGCCCGGCGCTGGCGCTCGACCTGATGGAACCGTTCCGCCCGCTGATCGCCGACTCGGCCGTGCTCAGCGCCATCAACACCCGCATGGTCACCCCCGCCGACTTTGTCCGCTCGGGGCCGGCGGTGGCGCTGACCCCCAACGGGCGCAAGGGCTTCTTCCGCGCCTATGAGCTGCGCATGGACGGCCTGGCGACCCACCCCGAGCTCGACTACCGCGTCAGCTATCGTAGAATGCTGGAAGTGCAGGCGCGGCTGCTGGCCCGCTACCTCGACGGCGAGATTCGCCAGTACCCGGTCTTTGTGACCCGCTGATGACCCCAACCCGGAAGCCATTGCCGACCACCCCACCGGCCGCCGCGAGCGGCCCGGTGGCGCGCATTTTCCGGGATCCGCTCGCAAGCCCCCAAGCCCTGGAATATCAAAGAGTTGCCGCGGGGGCCGGATCGGGTTTATCGTGGGGTTGTCCCAGCCCCCAGGGGCGCTCGCAGGCGGCGGGCGAACTTGTTGACAATTCGAGGTTTATTCCGCCCGCCGTTTCCGCCGCCGATCGGCGGCGGCCTCATTGAAGCACAGCCCCCTCGAATCCCTGAACGCCAGATTTTCACGTTTCCGCCGCCGATCGGCGGCGGCCTCATTGAAGCCCGTCACGGTCGCGGTGGTGGCTAGTGTTGCGGCCGTTTCCGCCGCCGATCGGCGGCGGCCTCATTGAAGCGTAGCAAGCGATTGCCTTGAGGCCCTCCACCACCGACGTTTCCGCCGCCGATCGGCGGCGGCCTCATTGAAGCTCGGGAACTTAACATCGCGCTCCTTCCGCAGCCACGTTTCCGCCGCCGATCGGCGGCGGCCTCATTGAAGCAGGCCGCTGCGCAGAAGGCTGGCATCGCCATCATCGTTTCCGCCGCCGATCGGCGGCGGCCTCATTGAAGCGATCTGGGCGGCCAGCTCGCGCATGGTGTCCCACGCGTTTCCGCCGCCGATCGGCGGCGGCCTCATTGAAGCTCCCGGCATCCCCGCGGCGGCCGACGAGGATGGCTGCGTTTCCGCCGCCGATCGGCGGCGGCCTCATTGAAGCTCAATCATGAGCCTGTGGTCGTCCCTGTCCGGGATGGTTTCCGCCGCCGATCGGCGGCGGCCTCATTGAAGCGTCCAATGCATTTTGGGTGTCGTCAAGCTGCACCGCGTTTCCGCCGCCGATCGGCGGCGGCCTCATTGAAGCATGAAACAGATATGCTCGGCCACGCCGGAGTGATTCGTTTCCGCCGCCGATCGGCGGCGGCCTCATTGAAGCGCGGTTGTGGTGGAGACCGTCACGTTGCTGGTGTTGGTTTCCGCCGCCGATCGGCGGCGGCCTCATTGAAGCCGCGACGAAAAATTGCGGTCCACTAGGGCCGCTAGGTTTCCGCCGCCGATCGGCGGCGGCCTCATTGAAGCCAGGGGGGTGGAAACGGGTGTATCGTGTGGAGGTCGTTTCCGCCGCCGATCGGCGGCGGCCTCATTGAAGCCGACCGCTGGCCAGCGGGGCCAAGATCGAAGTGGTGGTTTCCGCCGCCGATCGGCGGCGGCCTCATTGAAGCGCTCTCTCGGATGCCGGAGGGGGAAGTGAATTGTTGGTTTCCGCCGCCGATCGGCGGCGGCCTCATTGAAGCCCGGTTTTGTCGCCCTGCGGCCGGGTCGTCACGTTGTTTCCGCCGCCGATCGGCGGCGGCCTCATTGAAGCGAGTCCGAGGGCTCGCAGGGCGGCCAGGCCTGGACGGTTTCCGCCGCCGATCGGCGGCGGCCTCATTGAAGCAGGGCATCATCGCGCCTTGGTCCCCGGCGAAGATGGGTTTCCGCCGCCGATCGGCGGCGGCCTCATTGAAGCCGAGCTGCTTTCTGCCGGACTCACCGGCGGTTGAGGTTTCCGCCGCCGATCGGCGGCGGCCTCATTGAAGCGGGTCCGAACCGTTCACCTGACCCCAGGGCGGCTCCCGTTTCCGCCGCCGATCGGCGGCGGCCTCATTGAAGCCCACCCCCCAGCGTGGCAGTCCCATTCGATATTGTCGTTTCCGCCGCCGATCGGCGGCGGCCTCATTGAAGCTCAGGTCAATCGAGGCTGGTTTTCCGGTGGCGTTCGTCGTTTCCGCCGCCGATCGGCGGCGGCCTCATTGAAGCATGTCGCAGGTCTACGACATCAGCGTAGGTGGCAGGTTTCCGCCGCCGATCGGCGGCGGCCTCATTGAAGCCAAACTGCCTGTCATACCTCGCTCAAGCGCCTTGGTTTCCGCCGCCGATCGGCGGCGGCCTCATTGAAGCGTGGCCGCCAGGCGGTGCGGCATCGGGGAGTTTCGCGCGTTTCCGCCGCCGATCGGCGGCGGCCTCATTGAAGCCGCCCGGTGGTCTCGGCGATATTGTCGGCGGTCTTGGTTTCCGCCGCCGATCGGCGGCGGCCTCATTGAAGCACTTGGTACTGGACGTAGCTGGCCACCACGCCGACGGTGTTTCCGCCGCCGATCGGCGGCGGCCTCATTGAAGCAGGGACGGGGCTGACAGGGAGTTTCTGAACGCAACGTTTCCGCCGCCGATCGGCGGCGGCCTCATTGAAGCTATCCTGGCGACTGGCTGCGCTGCACCGCCCTGCGCCGTTTCCGCCGCCGATCGGCGGCGGCCTCATTGAAGCCTAGAGACCAGGCAGTTCCAGATCGCCGAGATCGCCCGTTTCCGCCGCCGATCGGCGGCGGCCTCATTGAAGCACGGCGTCGTCCTCGGTGATCCGGCGGGCCTGGTGAGTTTCCGCCGCCGATCGGCGGCGGCCTCATTGAAGCACTATCTCGCCGAGCAGGTCGACGCGGGCCACCTCAGTTTCCGCCGCCGATCGGCGGCGGCCTCATTGAAGCCCGAGCACGCCCGCCAGCTCTGGCGTTCGCGCTTCGGTTTCCGCCGCCGATCGGCGGCGGCCTCATTGAAGCTGGAGGAAGGCCGCGACCGCCGGTTCGAGCGCCCGGGTTTCCGCCGCCGATCGGCGGCGGCCTCATTGAAGCGGGCTGGCGGCGTCCGGGGAAGAGGGGGGTGGGGGGGTTTCCGCCGCCGATCGGCGGCGGCCTCATTGAAGCATGGCGCCCATCGAGTAGGCCTGGTAGAGGGTGCGTTTCCGCCGCCGATCGGCGGCGGCCTCATTGAAGCTGAGCTTGGCCTTGCAACTCACGTCAATTTGCCCCGTTTCCGCCGCCGATCGGCGGCGGCCTCATTGAAGCGCGGTGAAGCTCTTGGCGGCCGCGCTGGCAAGCTTGGTTTCCGCCGCCGATCGGCGGCGGCCTCATTGAAGCAATCTGTCCTCTCCAAGGCCACGAATGGTCCTGATCGTTTCCGCCGCCGATCGGCGGCGGCCTCATTGAAGCTTGGCAAAAGGCGTTTCCATGGCGATGTTGAAGGCCGTTTCCGCCGCCGATCGGCGGCGGCCTCATTGAAGCTCAACACCGACCTGGTGGAGAACGAGTTCACGGTGAGTTTCCGCCGCCGATCGGCGGCGGCCTCATTGAAGCTCGTGGATTTCGTAGCCGAGCCGGCGCCGCCGCCGGCGTTTCCGCCGCCGATCGGCGGCGGCCTCATTGAAGCACGTCCGGCAGCTAGCGCCGCCCGCGTCATCTGAGTGTTTCCGCCGCCGATCGGCGGCGGCCTCATTGAAGCACCCACCCATTTTCCGCATATCCCGATGTGAAATAGTTTCCGCCGCCGATCGGCGGCGGCCTCATTGAAGCTTGGTTTAGCTGGCGCTGGTTTCTTGCGCGCCACTGGGTTTCCGCCGCCGATCGGCGGCGGCCTCATTGAAGCTCCCGCGCCGTCACGGCCTTCTTCCCGATCTTCGGTTTCCGCCGCCGATCGGCGGCGGCCTCATTGAAGCCGCCGACGCGCCGTGCCGGGAGGTGATCCGCGATAAAGTTTCCGCCGCCGATCGGCGGCGGCCTCATTGAAGCTCGACGATGTCCACGCTCAGCGTGCCGATCGTCGCCGTTTCCGCCGCCGATCGGCGGCGGCCTCATTGAAGCGAGCAGGTGGTCATTGCGAGGCCTTGAGCGCCTTGAGTTTCCGCCGCCGATCGGCGGCGGCCTCATTGAAGCCGCAACCCGGCGCTGTTCGAGCGCGGGCTGGCCGGCGCGGTTTCCGCCGCCGATCGGCGGCGGCCTCATTGAAGCCTCTTTGAGGCGCGGGTGGACCGGGAAGGCGAGTGACGTTTCCGCCGCCGATCGGCGGCGGCCTCATTGAAGCAGGTCGGCGCCCGCCGGGAGCGCCAGGCCCACGCTCGTTTCCGCCGCCGATCGGCGGCGGCCTCATTGAAGCCAGATGCGCATCGCCGTGGCCGGCCAGGTCGAGATGTTTCCGCCGCCGATCGGCGGCGGCCTCATTGAAGCACGGCAGTGATGGCCTTCCAGTGCTCGGCGGTGCCGTTTCCGCCGCCGATCGGCGGCGGCCTCATTGAAGCCCGGGACTCGGATGCCGTGTCCCGCGCTTGGGCGTCGGTTTCCGCCGCCGATCGGCGGCGGCCTCATTGAAGCCCAGACCGCCAGCCGCCGCCTGCAAGGCTGGGAGGGTTTCCGCCGCCGATCGGCGGCGGCCTCATTGAAGCTGCAGGGCTTCGCCGAAGCCGGTTACCTGCGGCTGCGTTTCCGCCGCCGATCGGCGGCGGCCTCATTGAAGCGCCGAAGCGAAAAGGAGAGACCATGCCAACCAAAGGTTTCCGCCGCCGATCGGCGGCGGCCTCATTGAAGCCGTGAGGCAACTGGTTTCATCCCCCGCCTGATCGAGGTTTCCGCCGCCGATCGGCGGCGGCCTCATTGAAGCTCATCGGCCTGCCACTGCCCGGTGCGGGTCTTGCGCGTTTCCGCCGCCGATCGGCGGCGGCCTCATTGAAGCTACTTGCGACCAAACATCTCCGCTGGGTCTTCTTCGGTTTCCGCCGCCGATCGGCGGCGGCCTCATTGAAGCCTACCACTACACCGGCTGGTCCGGCTGCTCCGGCGCCGTTTCCGCCGCCGATCGGCGGCGGCCTCATTGAAGCACCTCATCCACCGCAAGGTACTCGCGCGGAATCTTGGTTTCCGCCGCCGATCGGCGGCGGCCTCATTGAAGCCGCGGGAAGAGAGGGCTAAGCCCATAGCCGCCAGTGGTTTCCGCCGCCGATCGGCGGCGGCCTCATTGAAGCGCGGCGGCCTGAGCCCCTACGTGTTCGCGCAAACATCGTTTCCGCCGCCGATCGGCGGCGGCCTCATTGAAGCGTGAAGAACTGGCCACGTGCCGCCGAGGTGGTGATGGGGTTTCCGCCGCCGATCGGCGGCGGCCTCATTGAAGCCACCGCGTTGGCGGCGAAGGCGGTCAACTTTCGGGCCGTTTCCGCCGCCGATCGGCGGCGGCCTCATTGAAGCCCGGAGTGCCGGTTGTTCTGATGGCGCAGCGGGGCGGTTTCCGCCGCCGATCGGCGGCGGCCTCATTGAAGCTCCGAGTTCACTGCGCGCCACCTTCGCGTCGCCGCCGTTTCCGCCGCCGATCGGCGGCGGCCTCATTGAAGCTACGCCGGCGGCATCGGGGTCTACGACACGGCGCCGCGTTTCCGCCGCCGATCGGCGGCGGCCTCATTGAAGCCACCCGGACCGCGTGTGCTCTGCCCGGCACGCGCTCGTTTCCGCCGCCGATCGGCGGCGGCCTCATTGAAGCGGTGCGGCGAATCCTGGTGGGCGACATGGATCGGGTGTTTCCGCCGCCGATCGGCGGCGGCCTCATTGAAGCGAACTGTGCAAAGCGGGATGGCAAGGAGAGATGGAGGTTTCCGCCGCCGATCGGCGGCGGCCTCATTGAAGCAGAGAATGGTTGCCGTCGTGCTCCATGCTCTCCCGTTTCCGCCGCCGATCGGCGGCGGCCTCATTGAAGCTCGAAGTCGCCGCGCTGGAAGCTCTTGAGCAGCGCAGTTTCCGCCGCCGATCGGCGGCGGCCTCATTGAAGCGGGACGCCGCTCGTGCTCAACACCGACCTGGTGGAGGTTTCCGCCGCCGATCGGCGGCGGCCTCATTGAAGCGCCTGCAGCCGGATGCTCTTCACCGTGACCAAGGTGGTTTCCGCCGCCGATCGGCGGCGGCCTCATTGAAGCGTCCAAGGTGGGGAGGCTATGGACTCGAGACCTCGCGTTTCCGCCGCCGATCGGCGGCGGCCTCATTGAAGCATCGCGTGGAACTTGTCCGCCACCTCGGCCATGATCGTTTCCGCCGCCGATCGGCGGCGGCCTCATTGAAGCAAGAGGGCCTCGGCGACGAGGACCTTGTCCACTTCGGTTTCCGCCGCCGATCGGCGGCGGCCTCATTGAAGCGTCGGGGATGGCATCCTTGAGCGCATGGCCCTCGGCGTTTCCGCCGCCGATCGGCGGCGGCCTCATTGAAGCGCTTGGGCGGTTGCCAGGAGAGCCGCATCGACGGCGGTTTCCGCCGCCGATCGGCGGCGGCCTCATTGAAGCAGGTTCTGCACGATGTCTGCCCCGACCGTGCCGACGGTTTCCGCCGCCGATCGGCGGCGGCCTCATTGAAGCATTGGCAAGGAAAACGGCGAGCTGACCGCGTGGTCGTTTCCGCCGCCGATCGGCGGCGGCCTCATTGAAGCATTTTCAGCGACTTGCGAGCCGTCCGGCGCTTTTTCGTTTCCGCCGCCGATCGGCGGCGGCCTCATTGAAGCTCGAGGTGGTCGCCCATCTTGGCGTGGGCCTCCTTCGTTTCCGCCGCCGATCGGCGGCGGCCTCATTGAAGCTCGCGCCGGTCGGTGCCGCGCACGAATTGCGCCGCGCGTTTCCGCCGCCGATCGGCGGCGGCCTCATTGAAGCCGCAGGCACACAGCGAGGCGTACCGGAAGGGATTGCGTTTCCGCCGCCGATCGGCGGCGGCCTCATTGAAGCCTTGCAGGTTCAGTGGAGTTCATGCTGGCAGCATACGTTTCCGCCGCCGATCGGCGGCGGCCTCATTGAAGCACGCGGCCGCCTATCTGGCTGACCTTCGCCGCAGCGTTTCCGCCGCCGATCGGCGGCGGCCTCATTGAAGCCCGACACTTCGCGTGTCGTGGTCTTGCACCCCGCGTGGTTTCCGCCGCCGATCGGCGGCGGCCTCATTGAAGCGCCCGTGCGCTCGATCAGGCCCATGGCGATCAACTCGTTTCCGCCGCCGATCGGCGGCGGCCTCATTGAAGCCCGAGGATGCAATGGACTGGCTGGATTCGCAGGACCTGTTTCCGCCGCCGATCGGCGGCGGCCTCATTGAAGCCGAGCGGCCTGGGCCCGCGCCAGACCGCCGGAGGTGGTTTCCGCCGCCGATCGGCGGCGGCCTCATTGAAGCCTGCGGGTTCTGGCACCCGTCCGAAGTTCCTCGCCGCGTTTCCGCCGCCGATCGGCGGCGGCCTCATTGAAGCGGCACGTCGGGCAGGTCGCCCTCCTGCCCCTCTTTTGTTTCCGCCGCCGATCGGCGGCGGCCTCATTGAAGCCTGGCCTCCGTCTTCACCAACTTCGTCGCCGCGTTCGTTTCCGCCGCCGATCGGCGGCGGCCTCATTGAAGCGCTGATGGCGCGGCCGCCCAGGCAGCCGGCACGCACGTTTCCGCCGCCGATCGGCGGCGGCCTCATTGAAGCGAGGCAGTCGAGCACGAGCGCCAGCGGGTTGCCGTCGTTTCCGCCGCCGATCGGCGGCGGCCTCATTGAAGCATGTGGATATCAGCGGCAATGCGCCGACGCAGGTCCGTTTCCGCCGCCGATCGGCGGCGGCCTCATTGAAGCTTGAGCTGCAGCAAATTGCTCGCCAGCAGCGCCTCGCGTTTCCGCCGCCGATCGGCGGCGGCCTCATTGAAGCACGGCCGCCACCAGGATCCCGCGCTCCTGCTCGGCGTTTCCGCCGCCGATCGGCGGCGGCCTCATTGAAGCCGAGCGATTCCTCGGCGCGCTTGAGCCTGAGCTTTGGTTTCCGCCGCCGATCGGCGGCGGCCTCATTGAAGCAGGTGCATGCGCTGCATCTCCTCGTAGGTGAACTTCGTTTCCGCCGCCGATCGGCGGCGGCCTCATTGAAGCCCGGCCGCCTCGGAGAGGTAGCCATCCGTCCAGCCGTTTCCGCCGCCGATCGGCGGCGGCCTCATTGAAGCAGTACCGCCGGCGTGCCCCACCAGGTGCGCTTGGCCTGTTTCCGCCGCCGATCGGCGGCGGCCTCATTGAAGCACAACTAAATATCCGAACGGTCCCATGCTGTAGTAGCGTTTCCGCCGCCGATCGGCGGCGGCCTCATTGAAGCGCGATGATGTTAAGGGCCAGCGTGCTCTTTCCGCCGCGTTTCCGCCGCCGATCGGCGGCGGCCTCATTGAAGCGGGTTGATTCGGCGGATCGTCTAACAAAAGATCCGAGGTTTCCGCCGCCGATCGGCGGCGGCCTCATTGAAGCCGTGGCCGTCGGCGGATAACCGCTTCAGGCTTTGCGTTTCCGCCGCCGATCGGCGGCGGCCTCATTGAAGCGAAACCGTCATGGGCAGGGACGCCAATGGCAAGCTGGTTTCCGCCGCCGATCGGCGGCGGCCTCATTGAAGCGGGCAGGCGCTCGCCCTCGGCGAAAGCTCGGAACGGCGTTTCCGCCGCCGATCGGCGGCGGCCTCATTGAAGCCCGCAGGCCGTCGGCCTTCCGCTCGGCGTAGCGGTGGTTTCCGCCGCCGATCGGCGGCGGCCTCATTGAAGCCTGCTCTGCCAGCGCAACGCGGCGCTGCATTTCGGGTTTCCGCCGCCGATCGGCGGCGGCCTCATTGAAGCTCCACCATCACCCCCGGCTGGTCCGCCATCCCTTCGTTTCCGCCGCCGATCGGCGGCGGCCTCATTGAAGCAGCGCGCTGCGCGACGAGCTGCGCGCGAAGGGAGCTGTTTCCGCCGCCGATCGGCGGCGGCCTCATTGAAGCGCGCAGATCTCCGGCCAGCTCGCGGCGGGACAATTGCCGTTTCCGCCGCCGATCGGCGGCGGCCTCATTGAAGCGGCGCGGCGCTGGCGCGGACTCTCGCGCGCGGCTTCGTTTCCGCCGCCGATCGGCGGCGGCCTCATTGAAGCCAACCCGGCGCGAACGGATTGCCCCTTTGCGCGCGGTTTCCGCCGCCGATCGGCGGCGGCCTCATTGAAGCACCTGGTACTGGACGTAGCTCGCGACCTGGCCCGCTGTTTCCGCCGCCGATCGGCGGCGGCCTCATTGAAGCGCGCCCTGGTACCGCGTCCACCCGGTGCCGACGCCCGTTTCCGCCGCCGATCGGCGGCGGCCTCATTGAAGCCATTTGTCTCCTCTCGAAGCCGGGCCAGCTCCTGGCGTTTCCGCCGCCGATCGGCGGCGGCCTCATTGAAGCACGGCCGGCGGCCAGGATTTCGCGCGTGAGCGAGGTGTTTCCGCCGCCGATCGGCGGCGGCCTCATTGAAGCATTATGCGTGCCGGGATGCCGACGCGCAGATCAGGGTTTCCGCCGCCGATCGGCGGCGGCCTCATTGAAGCGGGTTGGAGAGATTGGGGGGGTTGGGGGGAGGATTGTTTCCGCCGCCGATCGGCGGCGGCCTCATTGAAGCCGTCCGTTGCGAGCGCGGGCCGCCCGGAGCCGGCCCGTTTCCGCCGCCGATCGGCGGCGGCCTCATTGAAGCGCATCGCACTGGCAGTCGGGCTCCGGCAGCGGGCCGAGTTTCCGCCGCCGATCGGCGGCGGCCTCATTGAAGCAAAATCGTCAAAGCCGCTGCCACGACTCCATTTTGGTTTCCGCCGCCGATCGGCGGCGGCCTCATTGAAGCGCCTGCGCGGGCGCTGGAGCCCCTGCGGCAAACGCCGGTTTCCGCCGCCGATCGGCGGCGGCCTCATTGAAGCCCAAAACTGACCGTTTTGTAGCACAAGCAGCTTTTGTTTCCGCCGCCGATCGGCGGCGGCCTCATTGAAGCCCGAAACCGCGGCCCGCCTGCACCAGCCAGGCGTACCGTTTCCGCCGCCGATCGGCGGCGGCCTCATTGAAGCTGGCCCCTGGGAGGAGCGTTCCCGCTCCAACCCGAGGTTTCCGCCGCCGATCGGCGGCGGCCTCATTGAAGCGCCGAGGCAGAAGCCGCCAAAGAGAGGCGGCGCGTGGTTTCCGCCGCCGATCGGCGGCGGCCTCATTGAAGCTCATTGATCCCTCCGCTCCACCGCCCGGCAAGCTGCGTTTCCGCCGCCGATCGGCGGCGGCCTCATTGAAGCATCATCGCCCCGCCTTCTCCTTCCCCTTCGCCACTGTTTCCGCCGCCGATCGGCGGCGGCCTCATTGAAGCAATGTGGCCATGCGGAGAGCCTCGATGTCCTGCCGCGTTTCCGCCGCCGATCGGCGGCGGCCTCATTGAAGCAACGCCTGCGAGATCACGCTGTCATGCGTGACAAGGTTTCCGCCGCCGATCGGCGGCGGCCTCATTGAAGCCACCGCCCCCTGGCCAACCCCAATAGGCGCGAGCCTGTTTCCGCCGCCGATCGGCGGCGGCCTCATTGAAGCGTGCGGATCAGCGCTGCGCTGGCCGCTGTGGCACCTGTTTCCGCCGCCGATCGGCGGCGGCCTCATTGAAGCCATTATTGTTGATATCTCCAGTTTGAATTTGAATTGTTTCCGCCGCCGATCGGCGGCGGCCTCATTGAAGCGCCTTGAGTCGCGCTGCCCGCGCCAACCAAGTCCCCGTTTCCGCCGCCGATCGGCGGCGGCCTCATTGAAGCAGCACTCCGAACCCCACCGTCTTGCCGATCTGCCTCGTTTCCGCCGCCGATCGGCGGCGGCCTCATTGAAGCTCACACATCAGGTTCCGGGCCACCGCATAGGCCCAGGTTTCCGCCGCCGATCGGCGGCGGCCTCATTGAAGCTCGGCATCCCGGTTCTCCTGCTCCACCTCGGCGATGGTTTCCGCCGCCGATCGGCGGCGGCCTCATTGAGGCCGACTGCCCGCGATAACGGTGGGTACCATTAATCTGCGTTTCCGCCGCCGATCGGCGGCGGCCTCATTGAAGCAATTTCGCCGCCGCGGCGCTTCCGGCGGCAGGCTGGCTCGTTTCCGCCGCCGATCGGCGGCGGCCTCATTGAAGCATGCTCACTTGGCTGATGTGCATTTCAGCGCCTCCCGTTTCCGCCGCCGATCGGCGGCGGCCTCATTGAAGCATCAAGAACAGCAGCGCAGCAACTCCCAAGTCGCTGTTTCCGCCGCCGATCGGCGGCGGCCTCATTGAAGCAGCGACGGCACGAAGGAAGGGGTGACGCTGGGCGTCGTTTCCGCCGCCGATCGGCGGCGGCCTCATTGAAGCGTCAACGCCGAGATCCTAGGCCGCCAGCGAGAGCGTTTCAGCCGCCGATCGGCGGCGGCCTCATTGAAGCAGGTAGCAGTACATTGACGGCAGCGGCGCGCACGAGTTTCCGCCGCCGATCGGCGGCGGCCTCATTGAAGCAGAACCTCGCCAGCGACGGCCAATCGGCGACTGCCGTGTTTCCGCCGCCGATCGGCGGCGGCCTCATTGAAGCCAGGCCAACGCGTCGAGCCAGCAGAGCGACGGCAGGTTTCCGCCGCCGATCGGCGGCCTCATTGAAGCGCGCAAGCCAATTACCTCGGCGGCCGCCGGTCGCGGCGGGCCATCCGCCACGCCAAAAGCAAGCCCGCGAGCAATGGCCCCCACAGCACCTTCATGACCCAATCCTACTCCTCCTGCGGCGCGGCGGCGGCCCCGTGGAACTGCCCTGGGCGCGGGCGCGGCCACACGCCGCCCGGGCGCCATCTCCGCCGCCGGGCGGAGGCGCGGGCCGGGGCGGAGCTGAAGCCGGTGCCATCCGCGCCGGTTGCTGCGCCCCCGCCGGGCCGAATCGGACGACCATCGCCACGGGCTCGGCCAGCTCGCCCAGCGGCGGTGACGCACGCCGATCGGCGGCGGGCGGCGCCTGCCGCACCGCGGCTTCCCTGCTACGATAATGGCGATGGCCCGCAACCTCACCATCGCCGTGCTGCAGGCGCGCGCCGCCGCGGATCCGGCGGCGAATCTGGCGCAGGCGCTCGACCAGATCGAGCAGGCGGCGGCGGCGGGAGCGCGGCTGGTGGTGACCGGGGAGCTGTTCCGCACGCCCTACTTCTGCCAGCGCGAGGAGCACGCCCGCTTCGCCCTGGCCGAGCCCATCCCCGGGCCCTCGACCGAGGCGCTGGCCGGGGCAGCGCGGCGGCTGGGGGTGGTGGTGGTGGCGTCGCTGTTCGAGCGGCGCGCCGCCGGGGTGTACCACAACACCGCCGTGGTGCTCGACGCCGACGGCGCGCTGCTCGGCCGCTACCGCAAGATGCACATCCCCGACGACCCGCTCTACCTGGAGAAGTTCTACTTCACCCCCGGCGACCTGGGCTTTCCCGTCTTCCCCACCCAGGTGGGCAAGGTGGGGGTGCTGGTGTGCTGGGACCAGTGGTTTCCCGAGGCGGCGCGGCTGGCGGCGCTGGCGGGGGCGGAGGTGCTCTGCTACCCCACCGCCATCGGCTGGCATCCGGCGGAGAAGGCGGAGTGGGGCGAGCGCCAGCTCGACGCCTGGGTGACCATGCAGCGCGCCCACGCCATCGCCAACGGCGTATTCGTGGCCGTGCCCAACCGGGTGGGGCTGGAGCGCGACCCCGGCTTCGCCCCGGACGAGCCCGGCGCCGCCGGCATCGAGTTCTGGGGCAACAGCTTCATCGCCGATCCCAGCGGACAGCTGCTGGGGCGGGCCGGGGCCGAGCGCGGGCAGGTGCTGCTCGCCACCTGCGACCTGGAGGCGGTGGAGCAGACGCGGCAGCACTGGCCCTTCCTGCGCGACCGGCGGGTGGACGCCTATCAGAACCTCACCCGGCGGCTGGCGGACTAGGCGTGGCTCGCGGCGCCGCCACCCCGCCCGGCCGCCAGGGCTTCGCCATGCCGGCGGAGTGGGCGCCGCACACCGCCACCTGGCTGGCCTGGCCGCACAAAGAGGCGAGCTGGCCGGGCAAGCTGGAGCGCATCCCGCCCCTCTTCGCCGCGATGGCGCGGCGGCTGGCGCCGGGCGAGGCGGTGCACATCAACGTGGTGGACGCCGCCATGGCGGGCGCGGCCGAGGAGGCGCTGCGCGCGGCCGGCGCCGCCATGGAAAACGTCTTTCTCCACCCCATCCCCACCAACGACAGTTGGGTGCGCGACCACGGGCCCATCTTCCTCAACCATCCCGACGGGCGGCAGCTCATCCTGGATTGGGGCTACAACGCCTGGGGCAACAAGTACCCGCCCTACGACCTCGACGACGTGGTGCCGCGGCGGGTGGGCGAGCTGCTGCGGCTGCCGGTGGTCGAGCCCGGCATGGTGCTCGAGGGCGGCTCGATCGAGGTCAATGGCGCCGGCACGCTGCTCACCACCGAGGCCTGCCTGCTCCACCCCAACCGCAACCCCGGGCTCGACCGCGCCGCCATCGAGGCGCGGCTGCGCGACTACCTCGGGGTGCGGCATATCCTGTGGCTGGGCGAGGGCATCGCCGGCGACGACACCGACGGCCATGTGGACGACCTCACCCGCTTCGTCTCCCCCGGCGCCGTGGTCACCGTGGTCGAAGACAACCCGGAAGACGAGAACTACGACCCGCTGCGCGCCAACCTCGAGCGCCTGCGCGCCATGTGCGACCAGGACGGACGGCCGCTGACGATCCATACCCTACCCATGCCCGAGCCGGTCGAGCACGAGGGCCAGCGCCTGCCCGCCAGCTACGCCAATTTCTATATCGGCAACCGGGTGGTGCTGCTGCCCTTTTTCGAATGCGCCCAAGACGAAGTCGCGCGGCAAACGCTGGCGCGGCTGTTTCCCACCCGCGAGGTGGTGGGGATGGACTGCCGCGACCTGGTCTGGGGGCTGGGCGCCTTCCACTGCCTGACGCAACAGCAGCCCGCGCCCGGCGCGTAGCGCTGCGCGTGGGCTGCGCTCTCGGCGCCCGGCATTAGGTTGGCGCGGGCCCCAGCGCGCCTGCCCGGCCCAGCTGGAGCAGCGCCGGGCCGGTGGGGCGCGCGTCCCGCTTGTGGGCCGCCCCGCTGTAACAGCGCGGGGCGGCGTGCTCGCGCCTCGCGGGGGCCGCGCCGATTTTGCCAGCAGGCAAAGCGGCGCGACCCCCGCGAGCGGCCCCGGCCGGCTACACCGCAAGCGCTGCCCGGATCACCTCGCGCAGGCGCTCCACCACCGTAATCGCCTTGGCCGCTTCGGCTTTGGTCAGGTCGGGCAGGTCGTCGTAGCGGAGCCGGACAGCGAACTCGGTGTAGGCCGGCAAGTCGCGGCTGAACTCGACGAGCTCGCCATACTGGGCTACTGCGAGTTCCAGCAGCTCGCGCAGATCGTGGCTCGGCGGATAGACGATTCCGCCCGGAGCAGGCGCTGGGCGAGATCCTGGGGGCTATTTTTCATAGACCACGCGGCCTTGGCGGATCGCCTGCGTGGCCACGTGCTGCGGGACCTGGGACCATTGCTCGATCTCCTCGGGCGTGAACCAGAGCAGGTCCACGCCGCGGGGAATGCCCCAGAGCTTGCCGTAGAGCGGCCCGGTGCGGCGGCACGCCGGGTCGGGCTCGGCCTTCACAATCATCAAGTCGTAGTCGCTCTCCGGCGCCGCGCGGCCAGTGGCGCGGCTGCCGAACAGGATGATTTTTTCCGGATCCACCGCCTTGACGAGGCGGTCCACGATCTCTCCCAGCGTCGCGTCCTGGGTAACAGCGCCCATACGCCCATTGTGGCACGGCGCCGCCGCACCTGGGGCAAGCGACGCAATAGCGCCGAGGGCGGGGGCGCTTAGTCGCGCGCCACGGCGCGGCCGGCGGCCTCGTCGCTGACCGAGAAATAGGCGGCGTCGGGGTGGTGGAAGACCAGCGCCGAGGTCGAGGCCTCGGGCTCCATCATCATGCCCTCGGTGAGCGTGACCCCAATCTCTTCCGGGCGCAACAGTTGGAACAGCCCCACCTGGTCGTTGAGGTTGGGGCAGGCGGGGTAGCCGAAGGCGAAGCGCTTGCCGCGGTAGCGCGAGGTGAAGCGCTCCTTCATGGTCATGGCGGCGGGATCGGGGAAGCCCCAGTCCTCGCGGATGCGGCGGTGCAGCCACTCCGCCGCGGCCTCGGCGGTCTCCAGCGCCAGCACCTGCAGGCCGTGGGAGTAGACGTAGCGGCCCTGCTGCTTGGCCTGCTCGGCGCGCTCGCGCACGCCGGCGCCGGCGGTGACCACCATCAGCGCCAGGTGGTCGCGGCAGCCGTTCTTCGGGGCGAGCACGTAGTCGGCCAGGCACAAGCCGTCCTCACGCCGCTGGCGCTCGAAGGTGAAGGTGTGCAGCGGCGGCGCCCCCATGGGGGCGCCGGGGGCGAACAGATGAACCGAATTGCCGTCGGGCTCGGCGGGGAAGAACTGCCACACCACCCGCACCTTGAGGAACTCCGCCGCCTCGCGCTTGAGCCCCTCGACCGTCTCGTACAGCTCGACCGCCTTGGGGTCGCGCTCGGCCAGCGCGGTCTCGAAGTTGCCCTTGAAGCCGAGGTGGTGGCGATAGAGCATCAGCGGGTTGATATAGCTCCAGACCTCAGCGAGCTGGGGCACGTCGCGCACCACGCGCTCGAGCGAGGCCGGGGTGGGGATGGGGATATCGGCGCGGACCTTGGCGCTGCGCCGGGTGCTGGCGGCGGCCGCAGCCGAGGCGGCCACCGCCGCGGCGGTGGGGGCGGCGACCACCGCCGGGGCGTGGCGGGCGGCGACTTGGGCGCGCTGGGCCGGGTCCATGAGCTGGTTGAGCAGCGCCAGCCCCGCCATGGCGTCCTTGGCGTAGCAGACCGCGCCGGAATATTCGGTGGCAATGCGGGTGCGGGTGAAGCGGTCGGAGAGCGCCGCGCCGCCCACCAGCATGGGCGCCGCGACCCCGGCGTCGCGCAGGTCGCCGGCGGTGATCGCCATCTGCCCGGCGCTCTTGACCAACAAACCCGAGAGGCCGATGGCGTCGGGCTGGTGCTGGTGGTAGCCCTCGATCAGCGCCTCCGGCGGGACTTTGATGCCGAGGTTCACCACCTGGTAGCCGTTGTTGGAGAAGATGATCTCGACCAGGTTCTTGCCGATGTCGTGCACGTCGCCCTTGACCGTGGCCAGTAGCACGCGGCCCTTGGTGGCGGTCTCGGACTTCTCCATGAACTGCTCGAGGTGGTTGACGGCGGCCTTCATCGCCTCGGCCGACTGCAACACCTCGGCCACGATCAGCTCGTTGTTGTTGAACAGGCGCCCGACCTCGGCCATGCCCGCCATCAGCGGGCCGTTGATGATCTCGAGCGGGGAGGCGGGCTGGGCGCGCTTCAACTCCAGGTCGGCGACCAGGCCGTCCTTGCTGCCCTCGATGATGTAGCGGGCGAGGCGCTCATCGAGCGGCAGCTCGGCGGCGGCGGCGCGCTTGGGAGCGCCGCCCGAGCGGGCCAGGGCGCGGAAGTGCTCGGCGATGGCGGCGATGCGGAACTGGTTGATGGCCGCGCGCTGCGGCTTGCTCTGCTGGCGCCAGTCGGCGGGGGCGCCCTCGAGCAGCGCCCGCTGGGGATGGTCGGCGGGAACCTCCGCCGGTGGGGTGTTGAACAGCAGCGTCTCCGCCAGCGCGCGCTCCACCTCGGGGATGGAGGCGAAGCGCTCCAGCTTCTCGGCGTTGACGATGGCGAGGTCGAGCCCGGCCTTGGTGCAGTGGTAGAGGAAGACCGAGTTGACCACCTCGCGCGCCGCCGCCGGCAGGCCGAAGGAGACGTTCGAAATGCCCAGGATGGTCTTGACCAGCGGCAGCTCCTGCTTGATCAGGCGCAGGCCCTCGATGGTCTCGACCGCGCCGCCGATGTAGTTCTCGTCGCCGGTGGCGCAGGGGAACACCAGCGGGTCCACCACGATGTCGTGGGCGTGGATGCCGTACTTCGAGGTCAGCAGCTCGACCGAGCGGCGCGCCACCGCCAGCTTGCGCTCGCGGGTGAAGGCCTGCGCCTGCAGCGGGTCTTCGTCAATGCAGCCCACCACCAGGGCGGCGCCGTAGCGGCGGGCGAGCGGACAGACGCGCTCGAACTTCTCCTCGCCGTCCTCGAGGTTGATGGAGTTGATCAGGCCCTTGCCCTGGCAGTAGGTCAGGGCCAGCTCCAGCGCGCGCGGGTCGGTGGTATCCACCATCACCGGCGCCTTGATCTTGCGGATCAGCTTTTCATAGAAGAAGGGCACGTCGGCGAGCTCGTCGCGCTCGGTGCTCTGCAGGCAGACGTCAATGATGTGGGCGCCGTTCTTGACCTGGCGGCGGGCGATCTCGGTGGCCTCTTCCCACTGCTCGGCGGCGACGAGCTGCTTGAACAGGCGCGAGCCCACCACGTTGGTGCGCTCGCCCACGATCAGCGGGCGGGTGGAGTCGTCGGCCTCGACCGTCTCGATGCCGCTGTAGAGGGCGCGCGGGGTGAGCGGCGGGGGCACGCGCGGGGGCTGGCCAGCGGCCATGGCGGCCAGCGCCGCGATGTGGGCGGGGGTGGTGCCGCAGCAGCCGCCGATGATGTTGACCCAGCCGTGGTGGACGAAGCGCTCGAGCTGGTGGGCGAGCGAGGTGGGGGTCTCCAGGTAGAGGCCGTCCTCGTTGGGCAGGCCGGCGTTGGGGTAGCAGGAGATGTAGCGGTGGCTGAGCCCGTGCAGCGTCCGGATATGGTCGGTCATGAACTCCGGGCCGGTGGCGCAGTTCAGCCCGATGGAGAGCAGCTCGGCCTGCTCCAGCGATACCCACAGCGCCTCCGCCGTCTGCCCGGCCAGCATGGTGCCCATGGGCTCGATCGTGCCCGACACCATCACCGGGATCTTCTCGCCCCGCGCCTGCGCCAGCTCGTCAATCGCCAGCAGCGCCGCCTTGATGTTGCGCGTGTCCTGGCAGGTCTCGACCAAGAGGATGTCGGCCCCGCCCTCGAGCAGCGCCTCGGCCTGCTGGTGGAAGGCCTGGCGGAGCTGGTCGAACGTGACCCCGCCGGTGACGGTGATGGCCTTGGTGGTGGGGCCGATCGAGCCCGCCACCCAGCGCAGCCGCTCGGGGGTGGAGAACTCCTCCGCCGCCTGCCGGGCCAGTTCCGCCGCCCGCCGGTTGAGCTCGCTGGTCTGGGCCTCGAGGCCGTACTCGGCCAGCACGATCGAGGTGCTGCCAAACGAGTCGGTCTCGATGATGTCGGCGCCGGCGGCGAGGTAGGCGCGGTGGATGTCGAGCAGGACATCCGGCCGCGTCTGCACCAGGTACTCGTTGCAGCCCTCGTAGGCGGCCCCGCCAAAGTCCTCGGCGGTGAGCTGGCGCTGCTGCAGCATGGTGCCCATGGCGCCGTCCATCACCAGGATGCGCTGGCGCAGGGCGGCGTGGAGCGCCGCGCGGCGGGCGGCGGATTCGGGGTCCGGGGGCATAGACATTTATTGTAAGGGGGGAGAGGGAGTCGGCGCAGGGACAGCAGGCATCGGTCGGCGCGAACCCGCGCGAGAGGGCCGTGCGGCAAGCCTATGCGCAAGGGCTTGCGCAAAAGCTGAGGGCAATGGGCCGCCGGCGCTTGCGCCCAAGCCGCAAGTGGCTTGCTTTCAGCGTGCCGGTTCGGCAGCCCACGTGCTGGAGTGTGCCTGCCCGTTAAGCTTGAAAGGAATTGCGATGATGCGGAAACTGCTTGTGTTTGCCTTCGGATGCCTGCTGCTGGGCGGAGTTGCTGCGCGCGCCGACTCACTCTATTTCTTCAATGGCCAACTCTCGACTACCTCGGGGGACAAGGCCGTCACCGGCCAGTTCACCTGGAACGGCACTTTCATTTACCCACAAGTTGACGCTGTTGATTCCGCATCTGCGCAGGTACTGTCCTTTTTGGGGGCAGGATGTTGATCTGGCCCCATGGGCAACACGGGTGGGGCAGCAGCACAGGGGCGAAGCAC
>Ga0307372_10000072_pt1 | contig 150806 bp, 148 predicted proteins | sample OX1MG_FD_202533 | JGI IMG/M metagenome (GOLD analysis project Ga0307372, IMG submission 202533) | Soil microbial communities from Risofladan, Vaasa, Finland - OX-1 | ecosystem: Environmental > Terrestrial > Soil > Coastal area > Acid sulfate soil | place: Finland: Risofladan, Vaasa... | reverse complement strand
CGCTGGCCCTGCTCCTCGACGAGATCAACGCGTCGCCACCGCGCATGCCCGGCGACCCCCGGCCCATCACCTACCAGCTCGCCATGCCGGCCCCGATTTAACACCGGGCAACGACCGACTGCCGGAGTCTGAGCCTTCACCCGGCATCGACACCCTGGCGGGGCAGCCAGACCAGGCAGGGCCACCACCGATGACGTGGATAGCCAGCGTCGATCCGTCCCGCCTGCAATCCGTTGGGACCGATCGGGCCTCCGAGCCGCTCAGGCTGGGCGGCCTGTTCAACATGTCGCCCTCTGGACCTTGCCGCCCTGTCAAGGTGGGTTAATCCATCCGGCTCAGTGCCATCAATGGACGTCCAGAACGACGGTCAGATGACGGTCATACGATCTTGAAACCCATCCGAAGGGACCCGGGCCAGCGCCCTGACCTGGTCTTTCGGGTGGGCGCAACTGGGTTCGAACCAGTGACCCCTCGCTTGTAAGGCGAGTGCTCTACCACTGAGCTATGCGCCCGCGCCTGCTCCCCGCAGGTGACCGGCCTCAGCGTACCGTTTCCCCGTCTTCCCCGTCGCTGGCGAGGTGATGGGCGGCGAGCTCGGCAACAGCCTGGCTCACCGTGAGCCGGTTGCGCAGCCGGTCCAGCCGCGCGTCCATGGCTGCCCCGCGCACGCCCCCGGCCAGCGCCTGTTCGAAATGAATGGCCCCAGCATAGGCTGCCCCGAACCGGATCGCCTCCAGCAGCAGGGCCTGCTCGCACGCGGACAGCGCGCGGTGCGCCGAGTAACCCTGGGCGACTGCCGCGATGCGCGGCTCATCAGGCTGGACGTGCCACTCCTCCGGCGCCGCGGAGCGCGGTTCCGCGTCCAACAGGCACTCCAGGAGGCAATTGCCGAGATCGAGTACCGGAAGGCCCGAGCCGCCGGTCTCCCAGTCGATGAGGGTGACCGTGCCCGTGCCGGTCTGGACAGCGTTGCCCGGCCGGGCATCGCCGTGCACCACACCCCTGGGCAGCCCGCCGAGACCCCGCTGGATCTCCAACGCGGTGCGGCGGAACTGTGCATACATAGGCCGCCAGTCGTCCGGCACCCGCGCCTCGATCCCGTCCAGCCCGACGACATCGCCTGCCCAGGTACGGATCACCCGGGGCGCCCGGTAGCCGCCGTCCGCCAGGCAGACCAGGGTGGCACCACGAGTCAGCAACAAGTCGAGCATCGTTGCGGCTGCGGATCCGCTGAACTGGACCGGCACGGGCGCATCTGCGCGGCAGGCGCGCACCAGCCAGACCCGGCGCTGCCGGCCGACTGCAGGCTCTCGCTCACCACGCTCCGGCCGAGGACACGCTCGAGTGCCCGCGCGACCTCCTCGGACAGCCCTGGCGTCCCCTCCTCGGACACGCCAGGCGCGGTCTGCCCGGTGGAGCCGGGACTGTGGCCAGCGCCGGTCAGCGCCTGAGCCCCGGGCAGACCGCCGTGACTCGCCTCATCGGCGGCCTGCCCGCCGGCCGACAGCACGATCGCCCCGCAATCCCGGCACTCGACCTCGCCCAGCCGCCGGACCAGGTGCACGCTCGAACACCGAACGCACCGGTCCAGATCGGCCATCCAGTCATCCGTGGCCTGGCAGCCAGGGCAGATCAGAATCTGGCTGTCCTGCCGCACCCCGCGTTTCCACGGGCTCTGCCCGCGGCCGGGGTCGGTCTGCCGCACGCCACATCGATAGCAGGGCATCGTTGGCTGCTTCGATCCTCTCCGGGGGCTGGCTCACCGTCCGGCCGGACGCGCCCGGTACACGCCTCAGCTCAGGTCGGCGAGCACTTTCTTGTACTCGGCGATATCACGCGCCTGGGGAATGGGGTTCACCACTTTCCACCGGATCACTCCGGCTTTGTCGATGATGAACGTGCCGCGTGTTGCCACGCCCTTGTCCTCGTCGAATACACCGTAAAGCTTCGCGACCTGACCGTGCGGCCAGAAGTCTGATAGCAGGCCGAACGTGAAGTGATCGCGATCAGCCCAGGTCCGCAGCACGAACGTCGAGTCCACGGAGACCGTGAGCAGTTCCACGTCGTCCCGCGTCACCTCGGGGAAGTCATCGCGCAGCGCGCACAACTCCCCGGAGCACACTCCGCTGAAGGCGAGCGGGTAGAAAACGAGCACCACATTCTTCGTGCCCTGGAAGTCGGACAGCCGCACCGGAGTGCCGTGCTGATCTTTCAGCTCGAAATCCGGAGCCTGCCCGCCAACCTCGACTGCCATTGACTGGTTCCTTTCCGCAGGGGACGAAGCCAGTCTGCCACCTGCGTCGGCCTCCCCGGGAGACTAACCCCGGACCGGAGGGTAACCCCGCCAGCCCGGTCCCGGCCGGGGACGGATCGCGTTGCGTCTGAAGGAGCCCCCCTCGGTACCGCTCCCCCGGCGCGGCACATGTCGCCGCCGCGCCTTCGGCTCTGTCATCCTCACCGGAGCGCCTTCGGCGCTGCCTCTCTCACCTGCGCGCCTTCGGCGCCGTGCCCGTTACCGGCGCGCCTTCGGCGCTGCCTCTCTCACCTGCGCGCCTTCGGCGCGACCAGCCGGGTGCCCAGCCAGTCACGTGCGGCGCTCACGCTTGACGTCTGGGACAGGCCCGCGGTTGGTGCGGACTCACCGATGTCGCTCGGCTCGACGTGTCCGGCCCGCCCGGCTTTCGGGGTGAGCAGCCAGATGTAACCACCGTCGGTGAGCGGTGTCAGTGCGTCCACCAAGGCGTCGACAAGGTCTCCGTCGCTGTCCCGCCACCAAAGCAGGACAACATCAACCACATCGTCGTAGTCCTCATCGACAAGCTCAACGTCCTTCAGCCCGGCAATCTCCTCGCGCAACTGCTCGTCGCAGTCGTCGTCGTAGCCGAGCTCCTGCACCACCTGACCCGGCTTGATGCCGAGTCGCTCGGCCAGGCCCGGCTGATCCTGCGCCTGGCGCGCGGTCGCGCTCACTGACGTCCTCCTCATATCCCTTCTCGCGGCCCCCGCATCCGCGCCGGCCCGCCACGGCATGCCGCCGCAGCTTCGCGCCAAGCGCCGCGGTGGCCGCGTAGGCACCACTTGCTGGGACAGTTCACACTGGGTCGGGCCCCCGCGCAAGTGCCAAATGGCCCTGGAAGCGAAAACCATGTCACAGTTTGATCTTCCCCGCCTGCAGGTGCCGCTACCCGAGGAAGGAAAGTCTTATCTGCCTGTCCGGATTATCCATATTAAGATCGATAAGGGCGATTGACTGCCAGGTCCCCAGCGCCAGGCGCCCGCTAAGAACCGGAACGGTGAGGAACGGGGCGACCAAGGCGGGCAGCACGTGTGAGCGGCCGTGCCCGGGTGACCCGTGGGCATGCTGCCAGCGGTCGTCCGCAGGCAGCAGCCGGTCGAGCGTGGCAAGCAGGTCCGCGTCGCTGCCGGAGCCAAGCTCCATCAGGGCGAGGCCAGCCGTTGCGTGCGGCACGAACACGTGCAGCAGCCCGTCACCGCCGGCCGACGCCTCCGCTGTGAACTCGGTGCACTCGCCCGTGATGTCACGCACGGTTGCCCGGGATCCGGTCCGCACATGCACAATCGAGGTCTTCATACCCCACGACTGTTCCGGTGCGGCCGCCCCCGCGCAACCCGAAACGGCGCACGGTAACACCTTCCGCCCGCCCGGGCCGTGCCGGCCAGCACGGCGACCGCGCACCGTGCTGGCCGGCCGCGCCCGCAGACGGGTCCTGCCCGGCCGACTACTTCTTGCGCCCCTGCCCCGCGCTGGCTTTGCGCGCTGACGCGGCGCGGGCCTTCTTGGCCGGGTGCTCAACCACCGCGTCCGGCCCGGGGAAGCACAGCCCGGTGTGCCCGTCGTCGAAATGGACCAGGTACGGCGGGCCGCCAGCGGTGCCGTGCACCTCAACGATCTCGCCGGTCTTGTCCGGCTGGCCCACGACGTTGCCGTGGACGTGCAACCGGTCGCCTATCGCTGCCTGCATGCCAGCACCTCCTCGTGCCCATTCGCCCCGGGTGCGGCCAAGCACATACGCTGGGACTGCATCGGAGCGCGCCTACCCTGACCGTGTACCCAGACTCGCACCGGGCATCGTCGGAAACTAGGGACAGACGTCCCTGACGTGTCCGCTCAAAGCCCGCACGAGGCCCGCAAGAGACCCGCTCGAGACCCGCGCGAGGCCCCTCGAGCCGCTGGTTACCCCCTGGTAGATGGGTGCGTTTCCGGGGCGCAGGTACCAGAATTGGTCTGGACAACCCCTGACCAGCAAGGGCGGTGACCAGCCGCCTCAGCACTGCGGACATGGCGGCGAACAGCCGCCCGACCTCCGGAAGGCGAGGACCATCCCGTGGCTGCCGGACGCCAGCGTTTCTCGATCATCAGCGACGGGCTGCCCACCCAGCTGCCTGACATCGACCCGGACGAGACAAGGGACTGGGTCGACTCCTTCGACAGCGTGGTGCGCACCCGTGGCCGGTCCCGTGCCAGGTACGTGATGCTCCGCCTGCTGGAGCGCGCCCGTGAGCAGCAGGTCGGCGTGCCGGGCCTGCGCAGCACGGACTTCATCAACACCATCCCGCCCGAGCGCGAGCCCTGGTTCCCCGGCGACGAGTACGTCGAGCGGCGCATCCGCGCCTACATCCGGTGGAACGCCGCGGTCATGGTGTCCCGGGCGAACCGCCCCGGCCTCGGCGTCGGCGGGCACATCGCCACCTACGCCTCCGCGGCCAGCCTCTATGAGGTCGGCTTCAACCACTTCTTCCGCGGCAAGGACCACGGCGAGTCGGGCGACCAGGTGTTCATCCAGGGCCACGCGGCACCGGGGATCTACGCCCGGGCGTTCCTGGAGGGCAGGCTCAGCCAGCACCAGCTGGACGGCTTCCGGCAGGAACTCTCCCACCCAGGCGGCGGCCTGCCGTCCTACCCGCACCCGCGGCTGATGCCCGACTTCTGGGAGTTCCCCACCGTGTCCATGGGCCTCGGCCCGATCAACGCCATCTACCAGGCCCGGTTCAACCGCTACCTGCTTGCCCGCGAGATCAAGGACACCAGCCGCTCGCACGTCTGGGCCTTCCTCGGTGACGGCGAGATGGACGAGCCGGAGGCGCTCGGCGCGATCGGCCTGGCAGCCCGCGAGGAACTGGACAACCTGACCTTCGTCATCAACTGCAACCTGCAGCGGCTGGACGGGCCGGTCCGGGGCAACGGGAAGATCATCCAGGAACTCGAGGCGTTCTTCCGCGGCGCCGGCTGGAACGTGATCAAGGTGATCTGGGGCCGGGACTGGGACCCGCTGCTCGCCAAGGACGTGGACGGCGTCCTGGTGAACAAGATGAACAGCACCCCCGACGGGCAGTTCCAGACCTATTCGGTGGAGTCCGGCGCGTACACCCGGGAGCACTTCTTCGGCACCGACCCGCGGCTGCGGGCCATGGTGGAGCACCTGTCCGACGAGGAGGTGCGCAACCTGTCCCGCGGCGGCCACGACTACCGCAAGGTCTATGCCGCGTTCAAGGCGGCGCAGGAGCACGTCGGGCAGCCCACGGTGATCCTCGCGCACACCATCAAGGGCTGGACGCTGGGCCCCGACTTCGAGGCCCGCAACGCCACCCACCAGATGAAGAAGCTCACCGTCGCCGAACTCAAGGAGTTCCGCGACCGGCTCTACCTGCCGATCCCGGACGCCGCCCTGGAAGCGCAACTGCCGCCGTACTACCACCCGGGCGAGGAGTCCGACGAGATCCAGTACATGCGCGAGCGCCGCGCCGCGCTCGGCGGCTACCTGCCCAGGCGGGTGGTCCGCGGCAAGCCGCTGACGCTGCCTGGCGAATCGGCCTACGCCGAGCTGAAGCGCGGCTCGGGCAAGCAGGCGGTGGCCACCACGATGGCGTTCGTCCGGTTGCTCAAGGACCTGATGAAGGACCCCGGGATCGGCCCCCGCTTCGTGCCGATCATCCCGGACGAGGCCCGCACGTTCGGGATGGACTCGTTGTTCCCGACCGCGAAGATCTACTCCCCGCACGGCCAGACCTACGAGGCCGTGGACCGCGCGCTGCTGCTGTCCTACAAGGAGAGCGAGCGCGGCCAGATCCTGCACGAGGGCATCAGCGAGGCCGGCGCGATGGGCTCGGTGATGGCGGCCGGGACCTCCTACGCCACGCACGGCGCGCCAATGATCCCGGTCTACGTCTTCTACTCGATGTTCGGCTGGCAGCGCACCGGCGACGAGATGTGGGCACTGGGCGACCAGCTGGGCCGCGGGTTCCTGCTCGGCGCCACGGCGGGCCGCACCACGCTCACCGGTGAGGGCCTGCAGCACAACGACGGTCACTCGGTGCTGCTTGCCTCGGTCAGCCCGGCCTGCGTGACCTATGACGCGGGGTGGGCCTACGAGCTGGCCTACATCGTCAAGGACGGGCTGCGCCGGATGTACGGGCCGACCGACGGCCACCCCGACGGCGAGGACATCTTCTACTACCTGACCGTCTACAACGAGCCCTACCTCCAGCCGGCCGAGCCCGCCGACTACCCGGGCGGCAGCGCCGCCCTGGAGCAGGGCGTGCTGCGCGGGCTGTACCGGTACGCGCCCGCGCCCGGGCCAGCGGAGGAGGCAGCCGACTCGAACAGGGAGGCCGGCCGTAGCCGAGCCGAGGGCGACAGGGAGGCCGGCCGTAGCCGAGCCGAGGGCGACAGGGAGGCCGGCCGTAGCCGAGCCGAGGGCGACAGGGAGGCCGGCCGTAGCCGAGCCGAGGGCGACGGGGAACGGCCGCGGGCCCAGATCCTGGCCTCCGGCGTGGCGATGCGCTGGGCGCTGGATGCGCAGCGGCTGCTGGCTGACGACTGGGGTGTCGCGGCTGACGTGTGGTCGGCGACCTCCTGGACGCAACTGCGCCGCAACGCGCTCTGCTGCGAAGAGTGGAACATGCTGCACCCCGACGTGGAGCCGCAGGTGCCCTACGTCACCCAGGTACTGGACGGCCAGCCCGGGCCGGTGGTGGCCGTCAGCGACTGGATCCGCGCCGTCCCGGACCAGATTGCCCGGTGGGTGCCCGCCCCGTTCAGCTCGCTGGGCACCGACGGCTACGGCTTCTCCGACACCCGCGCGGCCGCGCGCCGTTTCTTCCACGTGGACGCGGAGTCGATCACCCTGGCCGTGCTCAGCCAGCTGGCCCGGCGCGGCGAGGTGAAGCCGGAGGCGCTCAGCCAGGCGATCGAGAAATACGGCCTGGATGTCCCGGTCAGCACAGCCCTCGCCAAGGAGAGCTGAGCCCGAAAAGGAGAGCTGAGCCGACTCGGCATCAGGAACGAGGCCCGCGCCGGTGTGCCGGGCCTCGTTCCTGATGATCAGGGGCTTCGCAGGCAGGCCGCCCGTGGGACCATGCTGCGGGTTATCCGCGGTGGTCACGCGCCGAGCAGGCCGGCCAGCTCGTGGAAGTCTGCTGCCACGCAGCTGTAGTCCCGGGCCGGCGCCAGGTTCTCCAGCCGGCTGGGGCCAAGCTCGGCGGGCCGGCTGACGAAAGCCGTCGCCAGGCCAAGGTCAGCGGCCACGCCGAGGTCATCGTTGTGCGCGGCGACCAGCATCACCTCGGCCGGGGCCAAGCCGAGCAGTCCGGCGGCGCCGAGGTACGTGCGCGGGTCTGGCTTGTAGCAGCGGAACAGTTCGGCGCTGGCGATGAAGTCCCACGGCAACCCTGCCCGCTTCGCCATGTCGACCAGCAGCGCGACGTTCCCGTTGGACAGAGCGGCCACGATGTAGCGCTGCCTCAGGCGCTGCAGCCCGGCCACGGAGTCGGGCCACGGGTCGAGCCGGTGCCAGCATTCGTTGAGCCAGGCCAGCTCGGTCTCGTCCAGGCCGGTCAGCCCGAAATCACTGACAAGCCGCTCCAACGTACGGCGGTGCAGGTCATCGAGCTTGGTCCAGGGCAGTTCGCCGTCCCGGACCAGGTCCATGGCGGGGCGGTAGCCGGCCCGCCACTGATCGGCGAAGCGGCCCGCGTCGATGTCCGCGCCCTTGTCCCTGGCGATGGCGGTGACGTCGCGGATGACGCCACTCCGCCAGTCCACCACCGTGCCGAATACATCGAACAGCAACGCCTTCACCTGCATCACCACAGCACCTCCGGAGAATCGCCCGTGCTTCGGCTCTACCCACGCGCCGCCACTCCCCCACCCCCGCACCCGGTCCCCCACTTGTTTTCACGCGCAACGTGCGGCTGGCGTGGCGATTCGTCCGGATTGGCAGCACCAGGCGCGTGAAAAGCACTCGCGCGCGGCCGGTGCACCGAGTTGCGCGGGCACTCGCGTCGGCGGCTGGGCCAGACCCGCCGCCGCTCATGGCACGCTGGGGGGGTGACGGCAGCGGACCGGATGGCCCAGCGCGACGCCGCGGCGGCGGACCGGGTGACGGATCGGAGCGCCGCGGCAGTGCCAGCCGACCGGGCCGCTGCCGGCCAGGCTCCTGCTGGCGGAGCGCGTGATGGCGGAGCCCCGGCTGGCCGGGTGCGGGCGGAGACCGTCCAGCGGCTGGAGCGCGCCATGGGTGCGCTCGGCACGGCCGCGATGGCCTCGATGGAGCAGCGGCTCGCCTGGTTCCGCGCGATGTCCGCCGAGAACCGGTCCTGGATCGGCCTGGTCGCCCAGGCGGGCATCGCCGCCTTCGTGGACTGGGTCAAGCACCCGGAACGCGGGCGGCCCTCGGTCGCCGGCGAGGTATTCGGCACCGCGCCGAGGGAACTGGCCCGCGCGGTCAGCCTGCAGCAGGCGGTGGAGATGGTGCGGATCACCATCGACGTGGTGGAGGCGCGGGTCGATGAGCTGGCCGCGCCGGGCGGCGAGGCCGAACTGCGCGAGGCGGTGCTCCGCTACACCCGCGAGATCGCCTTCGGCGCCGCCCAGGTCTACGCGCGGACCGCGGAGGCCAGGGGCGCCTGGGACGCCCGGCTGGAGGCCCTCGTCGTGGACTCGCTGGTCCGCGGCGAGGTGGGCGAGGGCCTGCAGTCCTGGGCCTCCGCCCTGAACTGGTCGTCCTCCCCGGTGGCGGTGATCGTCGGCCACGCGGACGGCAGCGAGCCCGAGGGCCTGATCGAGGAACTCCGCGGGATCGCCCGGCGGTCCAGGCTGGACCTGCTCGCCGGGGTGCATGGCACCCGGCTGGTCGTGGTGCTCGGCGGCACCGCCGACCCGCTGACCGCCGCGGCACAGTTCGCCGGGCGCTTCGGCGCCGGCCCGGTGGTGGTCGGACCACCAGTGGCCGACCTGCACGCCGCCACGCGATCCGCGGCGGCCGCCCTGGCCGGCCTGCGCGCCGCGCCCGGCTGGCCCGACTCGCCGCGCCCGGTACTCGCCGCGGAACTGCTCCCGGAGCGGGCACTCGACGGCGACCAGGCCGCGCGCGCGGAGTTGATCAGCGAGATCTACGAGCCGCTACGGCACGGCGGCGCTGCGCTGCTCGAGACGGTGACCACGTACCTGGAGCAGGGTTCGTCACTGGAGGCGACCGCGAGGATGCTCTTCGTGCACCCCAACACGGTCCGTTACCGGCTGCGCCGGGTCAGCGAGCTGACCGGGCTCACCCCGGCGGACGGGCGGGCCGGATTCACCCTCTGGGTAGCCATCGTTCTGGGCCATCTGACGCACAAGCGCACATAGCCTGTAGCAAAGCTACATAGTCTCGGGGCCAAACTTCGTTGTCTTCGCAGACCATGTAGCGGACTTCTACAGTGCACTGTAAATGCATGCTCGTCATCGCTGCCCCCGGCCAAGGCGCGCAGGCGCCTGGCTTCCTCTCCCCCTGGCTGGACCTCCCGGGCTTCGCTGACCGCCTCGCTGCCTGGTCGGAGCTTGCTGGCATCGACCTGATCGCTTGCGGAACCACGGCCAGCGCGGAAGAGATCCGGGACACCGCGGTCGCCCAGCCGCTCCTCGTCGCGGCCGCGATAGCCGCTGCTGAAACCCTGTTCGGCGACCTGGTCCAGGCCCGTGCGCACAGCGGCGCCGTGGCCGGGCACAGCGTCGGCGAACTGGCGGCCGGCGCCATCGCGGGAGTCCTCCCGGCGGAGGATGCCATCCGCCTGGTGCAGATCAGGGGCCAGGCCATGGCGCGCGCCGCTGCCGAGCGGCCCACTGGCATGACCGCGGTGCTCGGCGGGGACGAGGCGGTGGTCCTCGCATCGATCGAGGCGCACGGGCTCACCCCGGCGAACATCAACGGCGCGGGGCAGATCGTGGCCGCCGGGACGCTGGGCCAGCTTGCCGCCTTCGCGGCCGACCCGCCGGCCGGCGCGCGGCTGCGCCCGCTCCAGGTGGCCGGCGCCTTCCACACCCAGCACATGGCCCCGGCGGTGGACGCGCTCCGGGAGGCAGCGGCAGCCGTCACGGTCAGCAACCCGGCCGTGCCGTTGCTGTCCAACCGGGATGGCCGGGCGGTCGCGTCGGGCGCGGACTGGCTGGAGCGGATCGTCACCCAGGTGAGTTCTCCGGTCCGGTGGGACCTGTGCATGCGCGGCATGACCGGGCTCGGGGCGAGCGCGTTCATCGAGTTGCCGCCCGCGGGCACGCTGGCCGGGCTGGCCCGCCGGGCGCTGCCGGGTGTGGCGCTGGCCAGCCTGAAGACGCCTGACGGCCTGCCCGCCGCCCGGTCCCTGATCAGCGAGCACGGCACGCTCGATGGGCCCGAGGACGACGGGCAGGCGCCGGAGTGGCGGCTGCTCGTCGCGCCGCTGTCCGGCACCTTCCGGTACGGGACAGCCGAGGCGGCTCACGCCGCGCCTGGCGCGGCGCTTGCCTCGGGCGCCCAGATCGGGCATGTCGAGCAGCGCGGCGGACTGCACGTGGTCACCCCGCCGTTCGCTGCGACGATCATTGAGTGGCTGGTCGAGGACGGCGATCCGGTCAGCGTCGGCCAGCCGCTGGTCCGGCTGCAGCCGGACTAGCCGGATACCCGGGCGGTTCCGGGGCAGATGCATCCGCATTCGAGGCACTGGACTTTTGCAGCAACCGACATTCGAAGCACTGGGCTCCAGCGGAAGGAACGACTCATATGCGGCTCGCCGAGGGCACTGCTGGCGCGCGGATCCTGGCTTTCGGCGCATACCAGCCGGCCAGGGTGGTCACCAACGACGAGATCGCCCAGCAGGTGGACACCAACGACGAGTGGATCCGCAGCAGGGTGGGCGTCGTCAGCCGGCGGATCGCCGGGCCCGATGAGTCGGTGGCGGACATGGCGGTCGCCGCTGGCGGCAAGGCGCTGGCCGCGAGCGGGCTGTCCCCCGGCGACATCGACCTGGTGATCGTCGCCACCTGCACGCCCGAGGCGCCGATCCCGAACACGGCCGCGACGGTGGCCACCCGGCTTGGCATCGTCGCGCCGGGCGCGTTCGACCTCAACGCCGCCTGTGCGGGCTTCTGCTACGCCCTGGCCACGGCCAGCGACGCGGTGCGCGCGGGCACCTCCCGTCACGTGCTGGTGATCGGCGCCGAGAAGCTCTCCCAGTGGGTGGACTGGACGGACCGGTCCACCTGCATCATCTTCGCGGACGGCGCCGGCGCCGCCGTGGTCGGCCCGGTCGCTGAGCCGAATGCCAGCCCCGGCATCGGACCGGTGGTGTGGGGCAGCGACGGTGCCATGGCGGACAAGATCTTCATCAAGGACCGCCAGTCGTTCATCTTCCAGGAGGGGCAGGCGGTGTTCCGCTGGGCGACCACCGCGCTGCACCCGGTCGCCAAGAAGGCCTGCGAGGCAGCCGGGGTCGACCCTGGCGAACTGGCCGCGTTCGTCCCGCACCAGGCGAATCTGCGGATCATCGAGGCCATCGCGAAGAAGATCGGCGCGCCGCAGGCGCGCGTCGCCACGGACATCATCCACTCGGGCAACACGTCGTCGGCATCGATCCCGCTCGCCCTGTCCGCGATGATCGAACGCGGCGAGGTGGGCTCGGGATCCGCCGTGCTGCTGCTGGGCTTCGGGGCGGGCATCAGCTATGCCGCCCAGGTCATCACGGTACCCTGACCGCGCCGCGGCCCTGGGGCCATCGCCCCGGGCCGACCACAACCGAAACGAAGGAGAACACGGGCACATGGCCATGACCGAGCAGGAGATCCTGGCAGGCCTCGGCGAGATCGTCGATGAAGTCGCCGGCGTCCCCGCCGACCAAGTCACCCCCGATAAGAGCTTCGTCGACGACCTGGACATCGACTCGCTGTCCATGGTCGAGATCGCGGTGGCAGCCCAGGACAAGTTCGGGGTGGAGATCCCCGATGACCAGCTGAAGAACCTCAAGACCGTGCAGGACGTCGTCAACTACGTGCACAGCGCCGAGGTCTCGGCCTGAAGGCAGCGGGCACCGCCGTCGCGGCGTGCCACCCGGTGCAGCGTTGCACCACTGAGCAGTTCGCATCACTGAGCAGTTCGCATCACTGAGCAAGAGGAGCGATTCACAGTGCGGGCAGATCAACCACGCGTCGTCGTCACCGGGCTGGGCGCGACCACGCCGCTGGGCGGGGACGTGGCCGCCACCTGGGAATCGCTGCTGGCCGGTCGCAGCGGGGCGCGCAGGCTCCCCGCCGACTGGGCAGCGGACCTGCCCGTCCAGTTCGCCGCGCCCGCCGCGGTCGACCCGGCCACGGTGCTCGACCGCGTGCAGGCGCGCCGGCTGGACCGCTGCGAGCAGTTCGCGATCGTGGCGGCGCGCGAGGCATGGGCCAACGCCGGGTCCCCTGAGGTGGACCCGGACCGGCTCGGCGTCGTGGTCTCCAGCGGGATCGGCGGGGTGTCCTCGACCCTGGCCGCCTACGACACCCTGCATGCCAAGGGCTGGCAGCGGCTCTCCCCGTTCACGGTGCCCATGCTCATGCCGAACGGCTCAGCGGGCTGGATCGCCATCGAACTGAACGCGCGCGCGGGGGTGCACACCACGGTGAGCGCGTGCGCGTCCGGTGCCGAGGCCATCGGCTACGCCATCGAAATGATCCGGTCGGGTCGCGCCGACGTGGTGCTGGCCGGCGGGACCGAGGCGGCGATCATCCCGCTGAACATGGCGGCGTTCGCCGCCATGCGGGCGCTGTCCACCCGCAACGACGAGCCGGAGCGCGCTTCCCGGCCGTTCGACAAGGGCAGGGACGGCTTCGTGCTCGGTGAGGGCGCCGGGATCGTGGTGCTCGAGTCGGCGGAGCACGCGGCGCGCCGTGGCGCTGCCGTGCACGCCATCGCGGCGGGCGCCGGCTACTCCGCCGACGCGCACCACATCGCCCAGCCGGACCCTGAGGGCACCGGGATCGTCCGCGCCATCGAGCGGGCACTCGCCGACTCAGGGCTGGCAGCTGAGCAGTTCGTGCACGTCAACGCGCACGCGACGTCCACCCCGGCCGGAGACGTGATCGAGGGCCAGTCGATCGCCCGCGCCCTGGGTGACGCGGCGGGCGGGGTCGTGGTGTCGGCCACCAAGTCGATGACCGGGCATCTGCTCGGCGGGGCCGGCGCGGTCGAGTCGGTCGCCACGATCCTCGCGCTCCGCGAGCATGTCGCCCCGCCCACCATCAACCTGGACGACCCTGACGACGAGGCCGGGATCGACATCGCCACCGAGCCACGGAAGCTGAGCCCGCACACCAGCGCCCCGATGGCCGCGCTGAATAACTCCTTCGGCTTCGGCGGAGCCAACGTCGCGCTCGCCTTCACCTCTGCCTAGTCCCGCCACCCGCCCGAGGGTCCCGCCCACCCGCCCCCGTTCTCCCGCCCACCAGCAAGGAGACCTCCCGTGACCGTAGTTGAGAACCGGGTACCGGCCGCCCGGACCCAGGCAGGCACAGCGCAGGCAACCCCGGGGAGCGCGGCAGCGCCCGACGCGCCGACCATCTCGCGGGACCCGGAGATCAGGCTTGAAGCCCTGTTCGAGACCGGGTCGCTGCACCTGCTCACCCCGCACGACGCGAGCGGAGTGGTCGCCGCGACCGGGACCATCGGCGGGATGCTGGCGGTGGCGTTCGCCAGTGACCCGCGGGTTCAGGGCGGTGCCATGGGCAGCGAGGGCTGCGCGGCGATCGTCGCCGCCTACGAGGAGGCCATCGCGCACGGCGCCCCGGTCATCGGGCTGTGGCACTCCGGCGGCGCCCGGCTCCGCGAGGGGGTGGAGAGCCTGCACGCGGTGGGCACCGTCTTCGCCGCCATGACCAGGGCTTCGGGCGTCGTCCCGCAGATCTCCGTGGTGCTCGGCGCGGCGGCCGGCGGCGCCGCCTACGGGCCCGCGCTGACCGACGTGGTGATCCTGTCCGATCACGGCCGCATCTTCGTCACCGGCCCCGACGTGGTGCGCAGCGTGACCGGCGAGGACGTGGACATGGCGCGGCTCGGCGGTCCGGAGCCGCACAGCCGCCGGTCCGGCGTGGTGCACCTGGTGGCGGCGACCGACGCGGAAGCCCTCGGCCATGCCCGGCGGCTCGCGCTGCTGCTGGGTGACCAGCGGGCGGTGGACCTCAGCCAGGTGAGCGGGCAGGCCGACGGGCCGGCCCTGGACACGCTGCTGCCCGAGTCGGTGCGCCGCGCCTACGACGTGCACCCGCTGCTCGCCGGGCTGCTCGACGAGCCCGGCATCGAACTGCATCCGCGGTGGGCGCCGAACGTGGTCACCATGCTCGGCCGCCTGGCCGGCCGGACGGTCGGCGTGGTGGCCAACAACCCGCTCCGGCTCGGCGGCTGCCTGGACGCCACCTCGGCCGAGAAGGCCGCCCGGTTCGTCCGGATGTGCGACGCGTTCGGCGTGCCGCTCGTGGTGGTCGTGGACGTGCCCGGCTACCTGCCCGGGGTCGGCCAGGAATGGGATGGGGTGGTGCGCCGTGGCGCGAAGCTGCTGCACGCCTTCGCCGAGGCCACGGTGCCCCGGGTGACCCTGGTGACGCGCAAGGCCTACGGCGGGGCATACATCGCGATGAACTCCCGCTCGCTGGGCGCGACCCGGGTGTTCGCCTGGCCGGGCGCTGAGGTGTCCGTGATGGGCGCCGTGGCGGCCGTCCGCATCCTGCACCGGCGCACCCTCGCCGACGTGCCCGCGGACCAGTTGCACGAGGCCGAGACCAGGCTCGCCGAGGAGCACGAGCGGGAAGCCGGCGGCCTGGACCGCGCGCAGGCGCTCGGCGTCATCGACGAGGTCATCGACCCCGCAACGACCAGGGCGGCGATCGCCCGGGCCATCGCCGCGGCGCCGCAGGTGCGCGGCAGCCACGGGAACATCCCGCTCTGACCGCGGCGACGGCGACCGGATGGACCCGCGCCCCTGCCTGCTGGTCGTCGAGCACCAGCCGGACGCCCCCGCCGGGCTGCTCGCCGGCTGGGCGGACGGCCGCGGGCTCGCGCTGCACACGGCGCGGCCCGGCTCCGGCCGCCTGCCGGCCGACCTGTCGGGCTACGCCGCAGTGGCCATGCTCGGCTCGGAGGAGACCGCCTTCGACGATTCGGTTCCCTGGCTGGCCGAGGAGCTGTCCCTGATTGCACGTGCCCTGGCGGACGGGGTTCCGCTGCTCGGCATCTGCTTCGGCGGCCAGTTGCTCGCCCGCGTGCTGGGCGCGCGGGTGTACCGGCTCAGCCAGCCGGAGATCGGCTGGGTGCGGGTCACCAGCCGGCACCCGGGCCTGGCGAGCGGGCCGTGGCTGGAGTGGCACCGGGACGGGTTCGAGTTGCCGCCGGGTGCCCGTGAAGTGGCCGCGGGCGGCGCCTCGCTGCAGGCCTTCGCGACCGGGCCGCATCTGGGAGTGCAGTTCCATCCCGAGGCGACCCAGCCGATCACCGAGGCGTGGCTGCGCGCTGCCGACCCGCCGCCCGGGCCGGTCCCGGCCGCCGGGCTGAGCCAGGGCTGGGACGAGGCAGCCGGCCGGGTCGAAGCGGACGCGGCCACCCTCTTCTCCGCCTGGCTGGACGGCCGGTTCGCCGCCGGCGCCGAGCCGGTGACCGCGCAGAAGTAAAGCGTCCTCTATGGGGGGGGCAAAGGGGATTCCCTGAGAACGATTGCAGTGCCCGGGGTTCTTCACTACGATCTGGGGCTTATGCCCACCAGCGAGCACCCCGAGGGCCTGGCCGTGCGGTCCGAACGGACCACCGGACAGGCTGGCCCTGACGCCCATGACGCCGCCGAGAGCTCCCGCCGACGCCGACGCCGATGCCGCCGGGGCCCTCGCCGGCCGGTGGGGGCCGGTCGTCTGGCAGGCAAGCCTGGCGGCCGAACTGGACTCTGTGCTCATCTCCGCCCTCATCATCGTCCTGGACAACGCGCACCAGGACCTGCCGCTGCTGGCTTTCGCCATGACCGATCCCGCCTGGCAGCGCCGCCGGATCGGGCAGCGGCTCATCCAGGAGAGCATCCACCGCCTCGATGGCATCGGCGTGAAAGAACTTCATCTCGCCGTGACCCGCGGCAACCCCGCCTTCGCGCTCTACCACCGGCTCGGATTCAAGGTCCTGCCCGTCCGGCAGGCCCCGCCGACCTGACTGCATGAATGGGCACTTCATGCGGGGCGTGGACAGACATCGGCGACATGCTGCGCGAGATGCTGGTGCCGCCGAAGCTGGCCGCCGCCCTGTTCCAGGTCGCCGCGACGATCCCCGGGGTCACCGTGGTCCGGCACGCGACCGACGCGGCCGGCTCCCGCTCCTGCCGCCCCCGCACTCCCGGTTCAGGCCGGCCGGGCGGCCGGGATCCGTGCGTAGGCGCCGAGCACCAGGTCCCAGAACGCCGGCACGTCCACCGACATCGCCACCACGGCGTTGCGGGATTCCTCGGCGGCGGTGAAGTCCGTGACCGTCATCCCCGCCGTCCACCGGCCCACGGTCTCCACCTCAACCCGGGCCGGGAGGCAGCCGAACAGGCCGGGCTCGGCCACCAGCGCGAGCGCGCAGACGTCATGCACCGGCGGCCCGGCCGCCGTCCCGGCCGCCGTCCCGGCCGGCTCCCCCTGGTACCCGAGCAGCCCGGGCAGCAGCAGGTCCGCGCCGAGCCGGCCCAGCCCCCGCATCCGCTCCTGGACGTCCGGGGTGGCGCGGGCCTGCAGGGTCACGTCCAGCCCGACCATGGTGACCCGCCACCCGGCGCCGAACACGATCGCCGCGGCCTCAGGATCCACCGCGATGTTGAACTCGGCGGCCGGCGTGACGTTCCCCCTGGCCGCCGACCCGCCCATGATCACGAAGTCCCTGGCCCACCCGGCCAGCCGGGGCTCGCGGCGCAGCGCGAGGGCGATGTTGGTCAGCGGGCCGGTCGCGACCAGGGTGATGTCGCCACGCGCCGCGCCGATCGTGTCGATCAGGAAGTCCACCGCGTGCCCGCCGACCGGGCCGGCCCGCGCGGCGGGGAGGCGGGCCGCGCCCAGCCCCGACTCGCCGTGCACTCCGCGGGCATCCAGCGGGGGCCGCAGCAGCGGCTGCCCGCTCCCGGCCACCACGGGCACCCCCGGGCAGCCGCCCAGCTCCAGCACGCTGAGCGCGTTGGCGGTGACCTTGCCGAGGTCCACGTTCCCGCTGACCGTGGTCAGCCCGACCAGGTCCAGGCCCGGGTGGCCGCAGCCGAAGATGATCGCCAGGGCGTCGTCGATCCCGGGATCACAGTCCAGGATCACCCGGGCGGGCACCCTCCGGCTGGCCGGCTCAGCAGTCACGCGGCGAGGCCGGACTCCTGGACGAGCGCCTCGATCCGCTGGTAGATGTCCTGGAGCTGCTCGACCGTCACATCCGGGCGGAGGCAGGTGATGACGGGGCAGCTGGTGCGCACCGCCTGCTGCATCAGCTTCTGCATCGCCAGCGTCAATCCCGGGGTCCACTCGTCGGGGACCGTGACCTCGAATATCATCGCTCCTCCACGGGAGATGCCCCAGGTCCAGCGGCTGGGTGTCCGCGGGCGCACCGGCAAACCCCCACCTCCATGATAGGCCGCCCAGCAAGGCCCGGCCAGGCCAGAAGGCACCACCCTAGCGGCACCTCCCAGGAAGCAGGCACCACCGTAGCGGCGCAGATCAGAGGGCCAGCTCAGCCAGTGGCGTGCAGCCAGCGGACCGGTGCGCCCTCCGCCGCGCACCGGAACGGCTCGAGCTCCGCGTCCCAGGGCCGGCCCAGCAGCCGGTCGAGTTCGTCTTCCAGCGAGGTAGCGCTGGCCGCCGGCACGCCGGACTGCGCCCCGGCAGCCACGGTCATGGCGGCGAGCAGCCTGTTCTCCGGGATCATGATGTCCCCGTTCGCGCTGGTGACCGCGGAGAACGTGCCGAGGGAGGGGGTGTAGCTGTACCGGACCGCGTCACAGCCGGGACTGGCTTCCTCGGTGATCTCGAAACGCAGCCTGTTCCAGCCGGCCAGCGCGGACGCGACGGCCCCCGCGGTGCCCGCCCGGGCCCACCAGCTCAGCTCGCCGCGGAGTGACCCCGGCGAGGCCGACTGGCTCACCCAGGACAGATCCACGGGTACACCAACGACCCCGGCCACCGCCCACTCGATATGCGGGCACAGTGCCGGGGGTGCGGAATGGACCTGCAGCACGCCATGAACTGACACCAGACCTCCCTGCGACCGACCGAGGTGCGTCTTCCCCAACGACCTCGGAACTGCGCAATGAGCGATCTGGTTATCAGCGAACAGCTTAAGCGCTTACCGCACATCGGCACGCTGGCTGCGGCCTGAAGCGATCCCGTTCCCGCGAAGAATTGTGCCCCACCCACGCACGTCAGCACCAGGGCAGGGGGGTATTTAGCCAATTCCCGCGGACCCGCGGCAGCCGATAAATCGCCCAGATAGGCCCTAACGGTGTATCGCGCCGGCATGATGTAGTAGGCAGGTGACCGAGCGGGACATCAGCGGGCTGTTATTCGCCGCCGAGATGTACGGCGTGCAACTCGATCAGTTGGCGATCCGGCTGGGGGTCAGCGAGCCCCGGGCACGGGCGATCGCGCAGCGCTGGCGGCAGCAGGGCCACGCGGAGTCGGCGCGGCTGGGACCCGGCCGCCCGTGGGTGTGGCTGACCCGCGCCGGGCTCACCGCGTGCGGGCTGCCATACCAGCCGATCCCCCCGGCCCTGCCCCGGCTCGCGCACCTGCGCGCCGTCACCGCCGTCCGGCTCGCCCTGGAGGCCACGTCGGGCTACGCCGCCGCGTCGGCGCACTGGCGCAGCGAGCGCCGGCTGCGCGCCCGGATGGGCAGCCGGGTGCCGCTACGCGAGCACGTGCCAGACGGCGAAGTGCACTGGCCCGGGGAACCCGGGCAGGCGGCAGTCCCCTGGGCCGGCGAGTGCTGGGCCATCGAGGCGGAACTCACCCGCAAGACCGTCCGGCGGACCGCCGCGATCATGATCGAGATCCTCACCCGCACCGGTGACTACGGCTGCCCGGCCGCGGAGGCCAGGGTGCCCGGCCGCCCGCCACGGCACGCGCGCGTGCTGTACCTGTGCTCCCCCGCAGCCCGGCCGACGGTGCTCCGGGCCCGGGACGCGCTGGGCGGCGCACTGGCCGCGAGGGTCGAGATCCGCGGCCTGCCCCCCGGTGCCGGACTGGCCGCCAGCGGGGCCGGCGCGACCGCGGCGGGAACGACAGCCGGCCGGGCGGCGACATGATCGGCCGGTATCTCGGGTTTCTCGCGCTCCGCGGCGTGATCCGGCTTCTTGCGCGGCTCATCAAGGTGGCGGCGTGCGTTGGAGCGATCGTTATGGCCGCACCGGTGACGCTGGTCGGCGCCTATGCAGCGGCGCTCGCCTGGGTACTGGGGTGGCCGCCGCGCCAGTTGTACCGGGCCGCGGCGTGCTGCCTGCCCATGCTGGCCGCCTGGCTGGCCGCCATGGCAGTGGCCGGCGACCCGTGGCAGCGGCTCGCCGCGGCACCCTATCTGGCCTGGCTGGCGATGTGGCACGACATCGCGGCCGGCGCCTGGCCGCTGGCCGCGGTCACCATCGCGCCGGTCGCGATCCCGCTCGGCCTGGTCGCCGGCGGGCTGGGCTGGTCCTGGCGGATCTACTCGATGGAGACCGGCAGCGGCGGCCTGTCGCCCAGCGCCCCGGCCGCCTTCGACCAGCGGCAATGGCGCCATCAGGTGCGCGCCGCGCGGGCCAGGATCGCCGCCCCGGGCGCCGTGCCCCTTGTTCTCCGCAACGGAAACGTCGTGGCCGGTGCCACCATCAGGTCCGTGCGGCACCCGGCACTGCCGCTGGCGGCCATCCCCTACCCCCGGCTGCGCTCCCACCAGGTGGTGATCGGCACGACCGGCACCGGGAAGACCACTCTGCTGCTGAGGTTGTGGGCCGGGTTCATGACCCGCGGGCTGCAACTGCACGCGGCCGGCGCCGGGCGCCGCCCGCTGCTCGTCGTGCTGGACTGCAAGGGCGGCGCCGACTCACGGCGGGTCGCCGAGCGGGCCCGGCGGGTGCTCCGCGGCGCGGGGGCCGCGGCCACCGCGATCTGGCCGGACGAGGCCAGCCTCTCGCTGTGGGCGCTGCCGCCCCGGCAACTCACCACGACGCTGGTGGACATGATCGAGCATGGGACCGGCGCCGCCGCCTACTACGCCGACGTGATGGAGGAGATCGTCCGGCTGGCGGTGGACGCGCCCTGCGGGCCGCCGGCCTCCGCGGCCGACTTCCTCGCCAGGCTGGACGCCGGCTGGCTGAGCATGGCGTATGCCGCGGCTGCGGATGGCGGTGATGTTGCCTTGTTGCGCTCCGCGTCGCGGCATGTCGGTGACATCGCGCTCCGGTTCCGGACACTGCTGCGCCGGCTGGGCGGCGGCCTCGACGGGCCAGGCGGTTTCGGCGACGCGGACGCCTGGTACTGCATCCTGGAGGGCACCGCGGAGATCACGGTGGCGGAGGCCCAGGCGCGTGCCCTGGTCGACCTGCTCGCCTGGTACGCCACGGATGGCGCGGCGGGCGGCACGGGCATCTCGGGCACCGCGGGCGCGGGCGGCTCAGGGGTCGGCGGCACGAGCGCCGCAGGCACGGGCGGCCGCCGGGAGATCCTGCTCGCGGTGGATGAGTTCAGCGCCGTGTCCCGCCGGCTGCCGATCTGGCAGTTGTATGAGCGGGCCCGCTCGCTCGGCCTGGCGGTGCAGGTGTCCGCCCAGTCCTGGCAGGGCCTGGCCGCGGACGAGGACGAGCGGTACCGGGTGGCGACGACCGCGGACGGCGGTATCTGGCTGCTGCGCACGCCTCACCCGGAACCCGTGGCGGCGCTGGCCGGGTCACGGCGCGTGGTGGACACGGCCCGGCGACTGCTCGGCGTCCCGTTGTGGGCGCACGAAGGGCTGTCGCGGGCCGAGGGCACACCGGTGGTGGACGCTGAGCTCATCCGCGCCCTCGGCGTCGGCCAGGCCGCCTACATCTACCGGGGCGGCGTCACCTACATCCAGGTGAAGCGGTTGGTGGCAGCGCCGGCGGAACTGGCCAGCCCGGTTGCGGCGGACCACGCCGGCGTCCGGCCCGCCTCGCAGGTGGCCAGTCCCGGGGTCGCGGACCGTTCTGCGGCGGCGGACCGATCTGCGGCGGCAGGCCGATCTGCGGCGGGCGGCGGTCCAGGGCAGGCGCCGGCGCATCCAGGCGGGGCACAACGGCCCGGGCTGGCTGACGTGAGCGCGCTGCTGGACGAGGCATTCGGCAAGGAGCCTCCATGAGCCTTTCCGGTGACACTGAACCCTTTTCCGCCCTGGGCTTGCCTGCCCGGGCGGACCTGACCGACGACGATGTGCGCGCCGCCTGGCGTCGGCTCGCCGCTGCCACCCACCCGGACCGCGCCGATGGCGGTGATCCCGGCCGGTTCGCCGAGGCAGCGGCGGCGTACACCGTGCTGCGCACCCGGTCCGGGCGCGGTGAGGCGCTGGCTGACCGTGCCGATCGTGCCGCCCGGGGCGGCCTGGGCAGGTTGCGCGCCTCCGCCGGGCTCTCCGGCCAGCGGCGCGCGGAGGAAATGTCGGACCCGGCCGGTACCGTCGCGTCGCCTGGCACGGCAGCCGCCCGCGTGGCTGCCGCCCCGGCGGCACGTCCCCAGGGGCTCGGGGGCGCCAACCTGCTGTCCCGGATTCTCCGGGGACGCGCGGCACGGCTGGCGCTTCGGGTGGTGATCGCCGGAGCGGTGAGCGCGGGAGCGGCTGCCGTCGCCGGGTTCCAGCCGGCCACGCCCGCGCTGATCGTCGGGGCGCTTACCTGGCTGCTGCTCACCGCGCGCCACGACCTGGCACCCTGAAACATGACTCCCTGGCAACGGCGATGGCTGCACCATGTCCATTAGCCGCGGTCCGTTAGCCCGGGGGTCCGTTAGCCGGGGGTCCGTTAGCCGGGTGCGGGGCCGGTCGCGACCGGACGGGCCGGGTCGGTGATCCAGTCCGACCAGGAGCCGACGTAGAGCGCGGCCGGGATGCCCGCGATGTGCAGTGCGAGCACCTCGTGCGCGGCGGTCACCCCTGAGCCGCAGTACGCTCCGGCCAGCACGTTATCAGCGGGCATGTCCCCTGCCAGTACTCCATCCGCGGCCGCTCCCCCGTCCGGTGCCCCATCCGCGGCCGCTCCCCCGTCCGGTGCCCCATGGGCCGCCGTTCCCCGGGCCGCCGACCCCCCGGCTGGGCCGCCCGGGGATTCCGGGCGGGTCCGCAGGCTGATCCCCAGGCCGGCGAACCGGGCACGCAACTCAGCCGGATCCAGGAAGCGGCCGTCGGCGGTGACGTTGCCCGCTGTGGGGGCGCTCACCGCCCCGGGGATGTGCCCCGCGACCGGGTCGACCGGCTCCACCTCACCCCGGTACCGCTCGGCCGTCCTGGCGTCGAGCAACACGCCGCTGCGGGCCAGTTGCGCCGCCCCTGCGGCGTCGAGCAGAGGCAACCGGCCAGCCCCGGCCGTGAAGTCGCCGTCTGCCACGGCCAGCCTGGCAGCGGCAGCGCCGCCGGGTGGCTCACTTTCCACCACCCCGCCAGCCGCCAGCCACGCCTGGTAGCCACCGTCGAGCACCCGCACCTGCTGGTGGCCGAAATAGCGCAACAGCCACCAGGCACGCGATGCCGCCACCGAATCGTTCTCGTCGTAGACGACCACCGGCCAGCCATCACTGACCCCGGCCCGGCGCATCGCTGCCTGGAAGGCGTTGCTGGCCGGCAGAGGATGCCGTCCGCCGGCGCCGGGTGGCCCGGCCAGGTCACTATCGAGGTCCACGAACTGTGCGCCAGGGAGGTGGCCGGCCCGGTAGCTGTCGATCCCGGGCGGTCCGCCGAGCCGCCAGCGCACATCCAGCAGTACGGGCGGCCGTTTCCCCGCCAGTTCAGCGGCAAGTGACGTGACGTCCATCATCGAATCCACCACAATGTCCCTTCCGTCCGCGCTGGACGATAGCGCGCTTATACGCCCGCATAATCCGGCAAGCCAGATCCATCCTGTGGATAAATCACACCGAATCTGTGGATGAACCTTCGCCTGTTCTTGAATTTCGCAATATGCAACTGTGGATAACTCATCGTGCCGGTCCCGGGCAAGTCCCATCGATCTTCAGCACCCGGCTGCCGCGGACGCGGTACCCAGATCGCCCCCACCTGGTGGGGCTCATGCGGTATCACGGTGACGGCGACGCACCGGCCGGGCTTGACGAGCTGGCCGGTCACACGGCGTGGCACGCCCGCCGGTCGCTCGGATAGCGAAGCGGACATGAGCGCGCCGCCGGCCGGGGGGAAAGTGGCCAGCGTCCCGGCGGATGTGTCGCTTATGGCCTGCCTGCCTAGCTGCGCGGCAGGACGATCGTCCCCCAGCCCTGAACGCCGCGCGCCAGGCCCTCATCTTTGAGCACTTGCAGCGCCTTCTGCGCCGTCGTCTTGGCGACCTCGTACTCCTGCGCAAGTCGGTTGATCGACGGCAGCGCGTCACCAGGTGCAAACTCGCCGGACTCGATCCGGGCGCGCAGGTCGCCAGCGATCACCAGATAGGGCGGCTCGCCCGAGCGCTGATCGTCTGCCACATGATCAACGCTAACTGACCGTGGTCAGCCTGGATTAACGCTAGTTAACGGACGTACACCGCACTATAGCTAGGCAAGACACAGTAGCGAGCCCCGGCCAGCGACTTGACCCGTCGACCGGGGCTCTGACCAGGATGGAGCCCTGGCCTAATGGATGGCAAGGGGGTGACCTGGCTGGGGTGGGAGAGCGGGCCGACAGCGGGGATGGCAGTTACATGCTGATGACGCTGAGCAACGGAACGAACTGATCGCCCGGGGTCAGCGAGCCGTGCATGCCGATGAGGGACGACTCCAGCGGTTCTGCCTTCGTGGCCACCACGGCCCAGGGGCCGGCTGGCGCGGCGACCACGTCGCCGATCCGCGCCATGAACCGGGGATCAACCGGGCCGAACCAGCCAGCATCGACGGCCTCGTCCCGGGACGCCACCCAGGCCCGCCCGCCGAGCACCTCCTGCCAGGTAGCCAGCACATCGTCGGCGGCACCGGGCACAGCGTAGACGTGCCGGGCGCGCGGCTCGCCACCGAGCAGTGCGACGCCGTCCCGCAGGGCCGGTATCTCGTCCACGTCGATCTTGTCGTCGGTGGCCGCATCCACCATCCCGTGATCGGCCGTGACGTGCATGGTGGTGCCTGCCGGAAGTGCCCCCGCCAGTTGCTCGGCCAGTTTGTCCATGTGGGCGAGCTGGTAGAGCCAGGCCTCGGACTGGGAACCGAAGGCATGGCCGGTGCCGTCGAGTTCCGCATGGTAGACCGTGACCAGTCCGCGGTCGGATTCGGCCAGCGCCTCCGCCGCCTGTGCGACCAGCGCGCCGAGGCTGTCCGCCGCACGGTAGCTTGCGCCGCGCATCGCTGCTGTCGAGAATCCGGTCTTCTCCAGCCCCCTCGCAGCAACCCGGTAAGCGGCGACGTCGGCCGCTATCGCACGCTGGTAGATCGTGGGCGATGGCTGCCAGCTCACCGGGTCCACAGCTTCATTCCAGCGAAGCCCGTTGAGCAGCCTGCCCGCGCCGGGTATCGCGACCTGGTAGCCCAGCATCCCGTGGCCACCGGGCGGCAGGCCAGTGCTCAGCGAGCTCAGGCTGGTTACCGTGGTTGCCGGGAATCCCGCGGTCAGCGCCCGCCCCGTCATGGTGAGCTCGGACAGAAAGGGCGCCGCCGCCGGATGGTCGCGAAGCAGTTCCCAGCCCAGGCCATCGACGATCAGCAGGCAGACACGCCGGGTGGCCGGCAACGCCAGCGGGTTCGGCTCGTCGTCCACCCCCAGTGAGGCGAGTATCGACCGGGCCAGGTCGGCCAGAGTTCCCGAGCCGTAATTGGGCACAGTGGGCGGGGTCATCGGCTCTTCGGTCATGCCGCCGCCCGTCAGTGACCAGGGTGGGTGGTCGCCTCGGTCAGCGCAGCGGCGAAGGCAAGCACCTGCCGCACGGCTTCCTCGCCATCAGCGGCTTCACTTACCCGCATGGTCAGGTCGTCGGCCGTGATGGTGCCGGTGTACCCGTGGTCGGCTTCGCAGTTCTCGTCACCGCAGTGAGCCGGCTCCAGCTCCACATGAGACAGGACGTTCCAGCCAATGGTGAGGACCACCTCAGTCGGCATGGTCACGCCCGGCACGTACGAGGCCGGGTCTGGCACGACGCGCGTCACGGCGACGGAGGAGATCCGGGAGAACCGCACCGCCTCTGTGCTCGTCTCCGCCTGCGGGCGGGCCCCCGGCTCGTCTTCAGCCGGGTTCTCGTCGGTATGGGAACAGACCAGCCGGGTCGGCGTCAGCACCAGGACGGTCATGTGGCGGCGCACTTCCATAGCCGGGTCGAAGAGCGCGTCGTGGTGCACCACATAAGAGACCACGGATTCCGAGCCAAGGGCGGAGAACACCGCGTCCGCAACCAGACCCGGATAGTAGCCGCTTCGCTCGATAGCTGACCGCAGCCCGATGGCCGTGGTTCGAGTATCCCTCATGGCTCCATCCTGCACTGCCGACGGACCAGAGCTTACAGAACGGGCCATCAATCGCCGTAGGGAGGCTTTGCGCTCCCCCCGCACGCTGCTCACCGGGCGGCGGGGCCGGCCCCGGCGGGGCCGGCCGAGGCGTCGCTCAGTTCCGCGCGCGTCAGGTCGATGTGGTGCTCATCGCCGGGCTCAGGCAGGGCCATCTGGCCGGCCCCGGCGGCCGGCCGCGGCCGGCGCGGCGTCGCCGCCCCCGCGCCCCCGCCCCGTCCGGGATAGATCAGCAGCCCGTTCACCGGGTCGGGAACCGCGTCCAGCGCGGCCCGCACAGCAGGCAGCGCCCGGAATGCCGCCCACTGAGCCTCCTCTGCGAAGGCCAGTTCCACGACCACGCCCCAGCGGTGGATGTGCCACTCCCAGTCAGTCACCCCGTACGCAACCGCGGACTCGACCAACTGCGAGCCGTAGCTGTCCCGCCACTGGGTGGCGGAAAACTCCGCATCGAAGACCTCGATTGACCACCACTCGGCCATACCCGTGACGATATGCCCCCGCAAGCGCAAATGGCACCCCCCAGCGCGTCCGTGCCCGGCAGCAGGCTATCCGTTCGGCGCCATTTACGGCACACCGTGTGGAACCGGGGCCAGATGCCCGCCGGACTCGGCATCATAGTCATCCGGGCCGCGCGGAGGGGGCCCCTTCGCTGAGCCGGCTGGTCAGGGCCGGTGGGCCGCTGCCGGTGCCTGCCGTCAGATGGCTCGCTGCCGGGTGCGCCGAGGCGCTCGAATCGATCCACAACGCCGGCCTGGTGCACCGTGACCTCAAACCGTCCAACGTGCTCGTCTCACCTGACGGCCCCCGGGTAATCGATTTCGGGATCGCCCGGGCCGCGGAGCGGATCCAGCTCACGGTGACCCGCGGCGCCGTGGGCACGCCCGCGTACATGGCTCCGGAGCAGGCGCGGGATAAGCGCGGCCATGTAGAGCGGGGCGGCGGTGTGAATGGCTAACCGGGCTGCGCCGCCAGCCTGTCGCGGATGCGCGCGGCATACTCGGCAGCCTCGGTGTCGTCGGCGTACTTGTGCCGTGGCCAGAAGAACCCGCGCAGGCCGTCTCCCCTGGTCCGCGGCACCACGTGCACATGCAGATGCGGGACGCTCTGGCTGACCGTGTTGTTGAGCGCGACGAAGCTGCCCTGCGCGCCGAGCGCGGCCGGCAGCACCGCGCTGATCCGCCGGACCCGGCTGAACAGCGGCCCGACAAGGTCCTCGGGCAGGTCGGCCAGGGTCACGTAGTGCTGGCGCGGCAGGACCAGGACATGCCCTTTGAACACCGGCCTGGCGTCGAGGAAACAGACGGCCACGCTGTCCGCCAGGACGATGTGCGCGGGGACATCACCGGCGGCGATGCCGCAGAAGAGGCAGTCAGTCACGTCGGAACCCTAGGGCATGTCCCGTGGATCCTGGCCGTCGCGAGCGGCCGTCCGGAGGGATACATCGCAGGGCGGAGGAGCCGTCCAGGGGGACGGCTCCCAGGGCGGAGGAGCCGTCCAGGGGGACGCACTACGATTCCGAGCCGCGCAGGCGCCCGCTGTTCACGTCCCTCATCGCGGCGGGCGGCCTGCCCGCCGGACTCGCCTGTGACGACGGGGGGGCGGTGCACTTCACCGACGAGGCCCTGGCTGAGGTGGTCAGTGACCGGCTGGGCGCCCGCGGCTACCGGGTCGAACCAGACGGCACCGGCGGCGCCAGGCAGACGCCGCTGCCACCCCGCCTGCTGCCGGGCACGACGGCTGACCTGCCCGCCCGCCGGCGGCCGGAGGCGGGCCGCCGACCGGGAGGCTGACCTGTCAGCGCCTCCGCCGCCAGAATGAGTCCTGCCCCGCCCTGCAGGATGATGCCCCTGGACAGGGCCCGCCCGTACCCTTGGCCTGTGGCCGCCCTCTACGCCTGGCTCCGCTACCACCCGAGGCTGGTGGACAGCGGACTCGCCGCCGCGCTCGGGTTCCTCGGCCTGGGGTCGGCCATCGCGATGGGCAGGTACGCGCTCATCCCGTTCGTGCTCGCGCTGGTCATCCCCATCATCTTCCGCCGGACCTATCCCATCGGCGCCTTCGCGGTGGCCGTCACAGCAGGCGCCGCGCAGGTCGCACTGCGAGTCCGCCCCAACACCATCGACCTGGCGGTGGTGATCCTGCTCTACACCCTGGCCGCTTACCGCCCGCGGCGGGTTTCCGTCGCCGGGCTGGCCGTCTGCCTGCTGGGATCGGCCATGGCGGTGGCCCGCTGGGCGCCGGTGCAGCTCAGCCTGCTGAACTGGATCATGGTCGGCTCGATCATGTTCGCCGGGCCGTCGCTGATCGCCTGGGTGCTCGGTGACTCGATGCGCTACCGCCGCGCCTACTACGCCTCCCTGGAGGACCGCGCCGCCCGGCTGGAGCGCGAGCGTGACGCCCAGGCGCAGGTCGCCGCCGCGGCGGAACGGGCCAGGATCGCACGCGAACTGCACGACGTCATCGCGCACAACGTCAGCGTCATGGTCGTGCAAGCCGACGGGGCGACGTACGCCATGGACAGCTCGCCAGAGCGCGCCCGCCAGGCGCTGGCCGCGATCGCGAGCACCGGACGGCAGGCGCTGGCCGAGATGCGCCGCATGCTCGGCGTGCTGCGCAGCGACGACGGTGATACCGGCGTTGTCCCGTTGCCCGGGATCGGCCAGCTGGGCGAGTTGCTCGAGCAGACCCGCGCCAGCGGGCTGTCGGTCTCCTTCACCGTGCAGGGGGTTCCAGCGCCGCTGCCCGGCGGGCTGGCGCTGGCGGCTTACCGGATCGTCCAGGAGTCGCTGACCAACACCCGCAAGCACGGCGGCCCCGGGGCCAGCGCGCAGGTACTGCTGCGGTACTGCGAGGATGTGCTGGTGCTGCGGATCACCGACGACGGCTTCGGCGCCGCCGCGGCCGAGGACGGGGCCGGGCACGGGCTGACCGGCATGCGCGAGCGGGTCGCCCTGTACAACGGCACCCTGCAGGCAGGCCCGCTGCCCGTCGGCGGGGGCTACCAGGTCGTCGCCACCCTCCCGGTCAATCGCGCCACCATCCCGGCTGGCGCGCAGGATGCGGCCGACCGGGCCGGCGCGGACAACCCGGCTGACCGGGTCGGCGCCGCGTGAGCATCCAGATCCTGCTGGTCGACGACCAGGAACTGGTACGGGCCGGGTTCCGGATGGTGCTCGACGCGCAGGACGACATGTCCGTGATAGGCGAGGCGGGCGACGGCCTCGCCGCGACGCGGCTGCTGCAGTCCAGGCCCGCTGACGTGGTGGTGATGGACGTCCGGATGCCGCGGCTCGACGGCATCGAGGCCACCCGGCGGATCTGCCGGGCCGGCGAGCGGCCGCGGGTGCTCATGCTCACCACGTTCGACCTCGACGAGTACGCGTACGCCGCGCTGAAGGCCGGGGCCAGCGGCTTCCTGCTCAAGGACGTCCCGCCGGAGGAACTGCTGTTCGCCATCCGCGCGGTGCACTCCGGTGACGCGGTCGTCGCGCCGTCCACGACCCGGCGCCTGATCGACCGTTTCGCCCCCCTCTTCCCGACCGGGAACTCCCCGGCGCCGCCCGGGCTGGACTCACTCACCGGCCGGGAACGTGAGGTGCTCGCGCACGTCGCCCAGGGGCTGTCCAACGCGGAGATCGCCCAGCGGCTGTTCGTCTCCGAGGCGACGGTGAAGACGCACGTCGGCCGCGTGCTGGCCAAGCTGGGGCTCCGCGACCGCGTCCAGGCGGTCGTATTCGCGTACGAGACGGGCCTGGTCCGGGCTCGGGCCCGCGGCCTCACCTGACTTCCGGCAGCACTACCCGTTCGACTACACGGTGCAGGCCGGCCGGGAGGGCAGCCAGCAGGTGCCTGACCGCATCCTCAGCGCGCTGTGCTCGTCGCACGCGCTGGGCGTCGTGGCTCCCTACTACCTGACGCGGTCCCGGGTGAACGCGGCGGCCGCTGATGTCGGCGCGTTCAGCGCCGCGGGGCTGGGCGTGATCAGCCCGCCGATGACCGCCGGCTCGCTGGCCGACCTGCGCCCCGGCACGGCGGCCATCGATTCCGGGCAGGCCCGCTCGCTCGGCGCCCGGCTGGGCAGCACCCTGCTGCTCAGCACCCCAGATGCCGGCCGGGTCAGGCTGCGCGTTGTTGCGGAATACGTGGGGGCGAACAACCCGCTGCCGGCCGCGCTCGTCCCGGCCGCTGACTTCCTCCGGGACTTCCGGCCGTCCGGGGCGGAGACCGTCTACGTGAACGCGGCGCGCGGGGTGACCCCGGCTGCCTCCCGCGCCGCTGTGGACCGGGCCACCGGTCGCTGGGACCCGGCCAGCCCGCACCGCGGTCAGGACTTCCCGGCCGTCGCCCGGCGCAGCGACCAGCCGAGCGCCGCCAGCACGCCCACCGGCATCAGCCACCAGGCGTTCAGGCCGGCCGCGTGCACCAGCAGCCCGGTCAGGGCCAGCGCGAGCACGACCACCGCCGCCCCGCGCCAGTCATCACCGATGACGAAGTCGTACCAGAACGCGCCGAACGAGCGGAGCCAGCGGCTCATCATCTCTCTGCCTCCCTCGCGGGCGCTTCGCATGGTCGTGCCGGAGGCGCGCCAGCCAGCAGCGCGGGAGGCGTGTCCTCGGCGCCGGGACACCGCTGGCGCAAGGTCGTGCCGGAGGCGCGCCAGCAATTGCGGCGGCCCGGCGCCTGCGGCGTCATGGGTGAGCAGTGCGAGGTTGACAGAGGGTGTCTCATCGGGGTGCCTCCTCAGACGTGAGCGGGACGGTGGCGACCGCCATGGCCGGCACGGCGGCCCCGGACCGGCGCAGCGCAGCCGTGTAGCCGATACAGACGATCGCGATCAGCGGGATGACACCCAGCAGGGCGGCGTCATTGCCCGGCCATTTCACCCCGGCGCCCTCGGCCCCCCAGAAGGTGCCGAACGAGGTCAGCATGATGCCGACCGCGAACTTCATGGTGTTCTCCGGCACCCTGGCGAGCGGGGCGCGGGCCGCCACGCCCACCGCGGCGATCACCAGCACGGCCGCGGCGGCACCCAGCGCCGCCAGCCCGAGCTTCCCCTGGTTGTCGCCGAACGTGATCGCGATGAACACGACCTCCAGGCCTTCGAGCAGCACGCCCTTGAAGGAGAGGGTGAAGGCGTACCAGTCGCGGACGCCATGGCGGCCGCCCGCCGCCGCCGCCCGCGCGGCGGCGACCTGCCGCTCGTAGATCCCCGCCTCGTCGTGCAGGCCCTTGTAGCCCGATGCGCGCAGGATGGCCTTGCGCAGCCACTGCAGCCCGAACACGGCCAGCAGCGCGCCCACCACCAGCCGGAGCACGCCCAGCGGGAAGAGGGTGAGGGCGGGGCCGACGGCCGCCACGACCGCCGCCAGGACGACGAGCGCCCCGGCCATGCCCTGGAAGGTCGACCGCCATTCCCTGGTCAGGCCGGCCGCCAGCACGATCGTCAGGGCCTCCACCGCCTCGACCGCGCAGGCCACGAACACAGTAAGGACAAGGGCAACGGCATTCACGTAACCTCCAGTGGTGCCGTCAGGGACGGCACGGGATGACAACTGACCTCTGCGAGCCTGCCGGGGGGTCCCGTTTCGATCAGGGGTTTGGCGGCAGGCTCTGAAAGAATGGCCGCATGGCTGACGCTGACAGCGGGCCGGGCGCGGGCTGGCTGGTCCTCGTCTACCGGGTGCCGTCCGAGCCCAGCCGCCTTCGCTCCGCGGTGTGGCGCCGGCTCAAGAGCCTCGGCGCCATCTACCTGCAGAATTCCGCCGCGGCCCTGCCTGCCAGCGTCGGCGCGGAACGTGCGCTGCGCAAGCTCCGCAGCCAGATCCTCGACATGGAGGGGACGGCCGCGCTGCTGTCGTGCCGGGTGCTCGCGGGCGAAACGGAGGTGCGGGCCGCGTTCCAGAACGCGCGGAACGACGAGTACGAGGAGATCGTCGACCGCTGCGAGGATTTTCTCGCGCAGGTGAAGAAGGAGTACGTCGCCGATCACTTCACCTACGCGGAGCTTGAGGAGAACGAGGTCGATCTCGTCAAGCTGCGGAACTGGTTCGCCCGGGTCCGCCAGCGTGACGCGTTCGGCGCGAGCGGGCGCCCCGAGGCGGAAAAAGTCCTGGAAAGCTGCCAGCAGGCGCTGGACGACTACGCGGCCCGGGTCTACGCGGAGGATGAGGAAGGCCACTGAGCCTTTGCCCCAGGAACCACGGGCCGCCCAGGGTCCGCTGGCCACCGTCCACCTCCTTCCGTCGCCGCTGCGCCCGGTCCGGCTGCCCGACTGGGCTGCCCGACTGGGCTGCCCGACTGGGCTGCCCGACTGGGCTGCCCGACTGGGCGCCCGCGCACACAGTCGACCGGATCAGAGTAACATTTGTCAGATCTTAAATGTGACAGCTGTTAGATCCGTGTTGTAGCAAACGCTTAACCTGCTGGCCACTATTCCGACACCCGCCGTACGACTCGCTGGTGCAATCTGCGGCTCATGGACCGCAGATCACGGCGTCACAAGTTCCTCCTGATCACTGGAATCCTCAGCGCCGGCGCGATTGCCATCGCCGGCTGCTCCTCGTCGAGTTCTTCGAGCGCTTCCAGCTCTTCGAGTTCTACGAAATCTGCCACGACCACCTCGAGCAAAGTCACGCTCGTCGTCTACTCGGCCCAGGGCTACGACCACGCGATGACGGCCGCCTTCACGAAGGCGACCGGTATCCCCGTCAAGCTGGACGACAACTCGACCGGCCCGCTGCTCACCCAGATAGAGGCGTCCAAGGCCAACCCCAACTGGGGGCTGCTCTGGGTTGACGGCACCACCGCGTTCGCCGGCCTCGACCAGCAGGGGCTGCTGCAGAAGGGCTACGAGCCCAGCGTGTCCTGGGATTCGCTGGGCCAGCAGTCGCTGCCGGCCGACAAGAGCTACACGCCCACCGGCGTCACGCTGATGGCCGCGATGGTCTACGACAAGACGAAGATGACCAACCCGCCATCCACCTGGCAGCAACTGCTCCAGCCGGCGTACAAGGGTGAGGTCGGGATGAATGACCCGTCGCAGTCCGGGCCGACCTACCCGTTCATCGCCGGCATGATGAACTACCTCGGCGGGGTCAGTGCGGGCGAGAGCTACTTCGCCAAGCTGAAGGCGAACGGGCTGGTCATCCACCCGACGAACGGCCCGACCCTGCAGTCGCTCACCAGCGGGCAGATCAAGCTCGCCCTGGTGCAGAGCTCAGCCGGCATCGGGGCCGTGCTGGGCGACAAGAACCTGGCCGTGAAGTACCTGGACCCGGTGACCCTGCTGCCCAGTGCGATCGGGATCGACGCGAAGGCACCCGCGGCGGAGCGGGCCGAGGCCGAGAAGTTCGTCACGTTCGTGCTCTCCCCCGCCGGGCAGAAGGTCATGCAGACCGGCGACCCGACCGGGGACTCGCTGTACTACCCGGTCCTTCAGGGCACCACCCCGCTGTCCGCGCTGCCCACGCTGACCGGCGTGAAGACCCAGTCCATCGACCCGTACACCTGGGGAACCAGGGAAGCCACCATCAACACCTGGTTCGACTCGAACATCGTCCGCTGATGCTGTCCCCCCGGCAGATCGGTAGTGGTTGCCGACCCGGGCGGGACGCCCGCAGGTGACCGCCGCACCGAACGTGCTCGTGCCCGGCCCGGCGACCGCCGGGCCGGGCACGCCGCGCTGGCGACGGCTCGCGGCCCCGCCCGGCCTGACCGCCCTGTTCGGCAGGCTCGGCATGCCGCTGTTCTGGGCGGCGCTCATCTTCTTCATCCTGGTCCCGTGCGCCAGTTCGCTGGCGCTCGCGCTCTCGCCGCGGCTGTTCGACCAGGGCTCACAGTGGTTCACGCTGACCTACCTGGGCCAGGCGTTCACCGGCTCGACCGCGGTCGCCATCGCCAACTCGCTGTGGGTGAGCAGCGCCGCGGCCGCGCTCGGGCTGGCCATCGGCTTCCCGGTCGCCTGGCTGGCGGGCCGGACCACCCTGCCCGGGCGCAGGTTCGTGGCCGGCAGCATGTGGCTGGTACTGCTGCTGCCCTCGTGGCTGCCTGCCCTGGGCTGGGAGCGGCTGGTCCAGCAGGACGGCGTGATGTACCGGGTCGGGCTGGACTGGCCGTGGGTCACCCACGCCATCATGGGGCCGTTCGGCGTGGTGTTCCTGCTCGGCCTGCGCTCGGTGCCCTTCACCTTCCTGGCCATCACCGCGGCGCTGGCCGGGCTCGGCCAGGAGTTCGAGGACGCGGCCCGTGCCCACGGGGCCAGCCGCACGGCGACGCTGCGGCTCATCTGGCCGATGCTGGCCCCGGCCATCTGGTCGGCGCTGGCCATCGGGTTCGCGGAGTCGATCAGCGACTTCGGGGTGGCCGCGACCCTGGCCTACAACTCGAACTTCACCCTGGCGACTTACCAGCTTTTCGCGGCGATCGGCAATTTCCCGCCGAGCTTCCCGCTCGCCTCCGCCATGGGCACGCTGCTCGTCGCGGCCGTGGCCATCCCGCTGGCCCTGCAGGCCCGCGCGCTGCGCGGCCGTTCCTACCAGATGCTGTCCGGGCGGACCCGCCAGGTCATCCGGCGCCAGCTCAGCCGCCGGGGCGCGATTGCCGCGGTGACCGGGGTGGGGCTGTTCTACCTGATCGCCCTCGGCGTGCCCGCCTTCGGTGCGATCAGCGCGTCGCTGCTCGGCGATTACGGCGGCTCGTTCACGCTGACCCTGGTGAACTACCGCGCGCTGTTCCACGAGGCAGGCCAGATCGGCCCGCTGGAACGCTCGCTGATCTACGCCACGGTCACCGCGTTCATCACGGTGATCGGCGGGTTCATCGCCGCCTGGCTGCTCGCACAGCGGCGCGCGAAGTCGTCCAAGGCACTGGATTTCCTGCTGCTGGCTGCGATCGCGCTGCCCAGCGTGGTGTTCGCGGCGGGCTACATCTTCGCCTACAACCTGCCTTTCTGGTCCAGGCTCGGCATCAACCTGTACCAGACGACCACGCTGCTCGTCATCGCCTACGCCGCGTCCAGCCTGCCGACCAACGCCCGGGTGCTGGTGGGCGCGGTCTCCCAGCTGCAGCCCTCGCTGAAGGACGCGGCCCGCACCCACGGCGCCGGCGGGGTGGCCGCCTGGGCCCGCGGCGTGCTGCCGGTCGTGTCCCGGCCGATCGTGATGGCCTGGCTGCTGACGTTCTGCGCGGTGTTCCTGGAACTGCCGATCTCCCAGTTGCTCTACGCGCCGGGCTCGCCGCCGGCCTCCATCGCTATCGAGGACAACCTCAGCAACTACCACTTCGGGGTGGGCATGGCGCAGGCGGTGTTCGCCGTCGGCATCGCGCTGGCAGCGGTGCTGATGGTGCTTGGCGCCTACCGGCTCGCCGCCCCCGCCGGCTGGCGCAGGATCGGAGGATCGACCCGTGGCTGAGCGAATTCGCCTCGACGCGGTAAGCAAGGTCTACCAGGGCGGCAACCAGGCGCTGCACGACGTCTCGGTGGAGGTCGACGAGGGCACGTTCCTGGTGCTCCTCGGGCCGTCCGGCTCCGGCAAGACGACGCTGCTGCGCTGCCTGGCCGGGATCGAGCGGGTGACGTCAGGACGGATCGCGATCGGCGGCCGGACCGTGGCGGACGGCCGCGTGCACGTTTCTCCCGACCAGCGCGACCTGTCCATGGTCTTCCAGGACTACGCGTTGTGGCCGCACCTGACGGCGCATGACAACGTGGCGTTCGCGCTGCGCCGCCGCAAGCTGCCCCGGGCCGGCGCACGGGAGCGCGCCGCGGCCATGCTCGACCGGGTCGGCCTCGGCGCGCTGGGCCAGCGGTACCCGAATGAGCTGTCCGGGGGGCGAGCAGCAACGGGTGGCGCTGGCCCGCGCCCTGGTCGCCGACACGGGGCTGATCCTGTGCGATGAGCCGCTGTCCAACCTCGACGCGGACCTGCGGGAGCGGATGCGGCTGGAGATCTCCTCGCTCGTCCGCGAGGCGGGGGCCACCACCGTCTACATCACCCACGACCAGGCTGAGGCGTTCGCGCTGGCGGACCGCGTGGGCATCCTGGAGAAGGGCAAGCTGGTCCAGACCGGCACCCCGGAAGAGATCTACACCCAGCCAGCCACGGCCTTCGTGGCCCGGTTCACCGGGCTGTCCGGGGAGTTGCCGGTGCTGGTCCGGCGGGTGGTCGGCGAGGGCCTGTTCGAGGTTGAGCCGGCCGGCTCCGGCCAGGCCCGCACCTTCCACGCCCGCGGCAGCCATGAGCCGGTGGGCGGGGCCGCCGGGTTGCTGATGATCCGGCCGACCGGGGTGCGGCTGGTCAGCAACCACACCGGCGAGCACCATCTCGCGGGCGTGGTCGCCGATGTCGCGTTCCGCGGGCGCGGCTACGAGCATGCCATCGACATCCCCGGGCATGGCCGCCTGACCAGCGTCTTCGCCGACGCGCGCGCCGCCAGGGGAGAGAACGTGGGGCTGCGGCTGGATCCCGGAGGCTGCCACCTGTTCGCCGCCGGGCCCGCGACCGCGGACACCGAGCCGACGGCGGGCACCGAGCCGGCGGCCGCGGCGCCCGCCGTGAGCAACGGCGCCGCCAGCCCCGCGAGCTGAGCCACGCCAGCTACGGGGGCGGCTCTGCACGACTGCCAGCCCGGCCGCTACTACCTGCTGAACAACTACAACGCGGGCTACAACGTGAACGGCACCGTGAACACCGCGCCGCACACGCTGCCGCCGCAGAAAACCGGTCGACCACACCTACAACGACCATGTCTCGATCATCAAGTTCATCGAGGCCAACTGGCACCTAGGGCCGCTGTCCGCGGTGAGCGAGGACGGCCTGCCCAACGCGCCGCCATCCCGCCCCTCACGTGCGCGACGCGTGATCGGCCCGGCCGGGCAGGGACTAGCATCAGAGCCGTGACCACGACGCTCAGCATCAGCAGTTCCGCCCCCCGCTCAGTCGACGCGGACGCCGTCGTCATCGGAGTCATCAAGGGCACGGAAGGCCCGGTACTCGCACCCGGCGCGGCGGACATCGATGAGGCCCTCGGCGGGGTACTCACCGCCACACTCGCCACCCTGGGCGCCACCGGGCAGGCCGAGGAAGTCACCAAGATCGCGGGCGGCGGGCAGCTCACCGCCCCGTTGATCGTTGCCGTGGGGATCGGCGACACCGCCGCACCGGACACTGAGACACTGCGCCGCGCGGCCGGGGCCGCCGTCCGGGCGCTCACGGCCGCGGCGAGCCGCGCGGCAGGAAGCTCGCCCGGCACCGCGGGCGCCGACGGTCCCGCCGGACCCAGGATCGCCCTCGCGCTGCCCGCCCGCGACGCGGGCGAGGCCGAGGCGGTCGCGGTCGGCGCCCTGCTCGGCGGCTACGCCTTTACCCGCTACCGCGCCAACGGCGCGCACCCGGCGGCGATCACCGTGCTGACCGACACCGCGGACACGGCCGGGGCCGCCCAGCGCGCCCAGGCGCTCGCGGATGCCGTGACGCTCGCGCGCGACCTGGTCAACACCGCCCCATCCGACCTCGTGCCCGCCGGGCTGGCCGCCGAGGCGGAGCGGGTGGCGGCCGCGTCCGGACTGGACGCCGAGGTGCTGGATGAGAAGGCGCTGGCGGAGAACGGCTATGGCGGCATCCTCGGTGTCGGCCAGGGCTCCGTGCACCCGCCGCGGCTGGTCCGGCTGGAATACACCCCGCCGGAGGCGGCCGGGACGCCGCAGCCGGAAGCGGTCAAGACGGTGGTCTTCGTCGGCAAGGGCATCACGTTCGACTCCGGCGGCCTCTCCCTCAAGCCCGCCAAGTCCATGGAGACCATGAAGTCGGACATGGGCGGCGCGGCGGCGATCCTCGGCGCGATGCAGGCCATCGCGGCGCTCGGTCCAGCCGTCCGGGTCATCGCCTACCTCCCGCTGGCCGAGAACATGCCCAGCGGGACCGCGCAGCGCCCCTCGGATGTGCTCACCACCTACGACGGCAAGACGGTCGAAGTGCTCAACACCGATGCCGAGGGACGGCTGGTGCTGGCGGACGCGCTCGCCAGGTCCGCGGCGGACTCCCCCGACCTGCTCGTGGACGTCGCGACCCTTACCGGCGCGCAGCTGGTGGCCCTTGGTCCCCGGATCGCCGCGGTGATGGCCAACGACGACGCGCTGCGGGACGCTGTCGTGGCCGCGGCAGGCCGGGCTGGTGAGGCCATGTGGCCCATGCCGCTGCCCAAGGAACTGCGCAAGGGCCTGGACTCCGCCGTCGCGGACCTTGCCAACGTGGCGCCGGACCGGTACGGCGGGATGCTGGTCGCGGGGCTGTTCCTGCGCGAGTTCGTGCCCACCGGGGTGCGCTGGGCGCACTTGGACATCGCCGGCCCCGCGTTCAATGACGGTGCGCCACACGGGTATACACCCAAGGGCGGAACGGGCGCGGCTACCAGGGCACTTGTCCAGCTGGCCCTGGACGTTGCGGAGGGAAGCCTCTAGCCGGGGCAGGGTGTTAGCGGTCGGGGACACACACTGATCGGAGCAAGGAGCGCATCTGTGGCGGAGAGCAACGGTTCCTACGACATCGTCATCCTCGGTGGCGGGAGTGGCGGCTACGCATGCGCGCTGCGCGCCGCCGAGTTCGGGAAGCGGGTCGCGCTCATCGAGAAGGACAAGGTCGGCGGCACCTGCCTGCATCGCGGGTGCATCCCGACCAAGGCGCTGCTGCATGCCGCGGAGATCGCGGACCACGCCCGCGACGGCGAGGCGTTCGGTGTCCGGTCCACCTTCGAGGGCGTGGACATGCCCGGCGTCAACGCCTACAAGGACAAGGTGGTCGACCGGCTGTGGAAGGGCCTGCAGAGCACGCTCGCCAGCCGCAAGGTCGACATCATCTACGGAGACGGGCGCCTGGTGTCGCCGACCCAGGTCCGGGTTGGCGACACCGTGTACGACGGCGCCCACGTGGTGCTGTCCACCGGCTCGGAGCCAAAGAGCCTGCCCGGACTGGAGATCGACGGCGAGCGGGTGATTACCAGCGATCATGCGCTGCGGCTGGACCGGGTGCCGCGCTCGGTGGTCATCCTCGGCGGCGGCGTCATCGGCGTGGAGTTCGCCAGCGTCTGGCGCTCGTTCGGCGCTGAGGTGACCATCGTCGAGATGCTGCCGCACCTGCTGCCGCCCGAGGAGGAATCCAGCTCCAAGCTGCTGGAGCGGGCGTTCCGGCGGCGCGGCATCAGCTATGAGCTCGGTGCCCGCTTCGAGGGAGTCAAGGCGTCCGGCACCGGCGTCACGGTCACGCTCGAGGGCGGCAAGACCCTGGACGCCGACCTGCTCCTCGTCGCGGTGGGCCGCGGGCCGGTCTCGGCCGGCCTCGGCTACGAGGAGGCGGGCGTCGCGATCGAGCGCGGGTACGTCACGGTCGACGAGTACTGCCGCACCACCGTCCCGACGATCTCCGCGGTGGGCGACCTGATTCCCGGGCCGCAGCTCGCCCACGTCGGCTTCGCCGAGGGCATCATGGTCGCCGAGCGGATTGCCGGGCTGCAGGTAACCCCGATCGACTATGACGGCGTGCCGCGGATCACCTACAGCGACCCAGAGGTCGCGTCCGTGGGGATCACCTCCGCGACGGCCGCCCAGCGTGGCATCGAGACCACCGAGTTCACCTACAACCTCGGCGGCAACGGCAAGAGCGTGATCCTGCAGACCCAGGGCGCGGCGAAGGTCATCGCCGCGGCCGGCGGCGGGCCGGACGGCCAGCCGGGGCCGGTGCTCGGCGTGCACCTCGTCGGCGCCAGGGTCGGCGAGCTGATCGCCGAGGGCCAGCTGATCTACAACTGGGAAGCGCTGCCGTACGACGTCGCCCAGCTCATCCACCCGCATCCGACCCAGTCGGAGGCGATCGGCGAAGCGCACCTCGCGCTCGCTGGAAAACCGCTCCACGTGCACGCGTAACCCAGCATGGGTGGGCGCGCACCCCAACCACAGCCGCCACTGTGAGTGTCGAACAGCGAAGGAGTCACGGGAAGCCATGTCGGTCTCCGTATCCATGCCCCAGCTCGGTGAGAGCGTTACCGAGGGCACCGTCACGCGCTGGCTGAAGAAGGAGGGCGAGCGCGTGGAGGCGGACGAGCCGCTGCTCGAGGTCTCCACGGACAAAGTCGACACCGAGATCCCCTCGCCCGTCGCCGGGACCTTGCGCGGGATCACCGTCGCCGAGGACGAGACGGTCGCGGTCGGCGCCGAGCTCGCGGTCATCGACGAGACACCGGCGGAGGGGGCGGCGGCCGAGCAGGTGCCGGAAAGCCAGCCAGCCGCACCGGGCGCGGCCGAGGGCCCGCAGCCGGGCGGCTACCCCTACCCTGCCCCCGAGCCAGCCGGGCGGCCTGCCGCGGCGCCGTTCCCGGGGGGCGGCTACGAGCAGCCCGCCGCGTACGAGCAGCCGGGCGGCTATGGCCAGCCGGCCGGCTACGAATCGCCGGGCGGGTATGAGCCGCAGGCCCCGCAGTTGCCGCCCACGGGGCCTCCGCCCGATCTCGGCGGCCAGCCCGCCCCCGGCGGCGTGCCGCAGGAGCCGCCGGCCGCCGCGGCTGAGCCCGCAGCCGCCCCGGCGCCCGCCGGTGATGTCTGGCAGCGGGCACAGCCAGTGTCCCCGCCACCGCCGCCCGCCCCGTCGGCGCCCCCGGCACCGCCCGCTCCCCCCGCGGAGGCGCAGGCACCCCAGCCATCGGCGCCCCAGCCGCAGGCGGCTCCCGCGGCGAGCGTCAGCCCCGCCCGGCCGTCGTCCCCGCTGGGCACGGCCGAGGGCCCGTACGTCACCCCGCTGGTGCGCAAGCTTGCCGCGGAGCACGGCGTTGACTTGGCGTCCGTCGCCGGAACCGGCGTCGGCGGGCGGATCCGCAAGCAGGACGTGATCGACGCCGCCCGTGTCCGCCGCGAGGCAGCCGCGGCGGCACGGCAGCCATCCGCCGCTGCCGATGGGCAGGTTGCCGCCGCCGCGCCCGGGCAGCAGGCTGGCCGGGCGCAGCTGGCCATGTCCCGGCCCGCGATCGAGCCCTCCACCCTGCGCGGGACCACCGAGCGGATGTCCCGCGCCCGCCAGTTGATTGCCCGCCGGATGGTCGAGTCGCTGCAGACGTCCGCGCAGTTGACCACGGTGGTCGAGGTCGACGTCACCTCGATCGCCCGGTTGCGGGGGCGCGCCAAGGCCGACTTCGAGGCGCGTGAGGCAGTGAAGCTCAGCTTCCTGCCGTTCTTCGCGCTGGCCGCCGTCGAGGCGCTCAAGGTGCACCCGAGGCTCAACGCCAGCATCGAGCCGGACGGCAACCAGGTCACCTACCACGACGCTGAGCACCTCGGCATCGCCGTGGACACCGAGCGCGGCCTGATGGTCCCGGTCATCCGCAATGCGGGGGACCTGAACGTGGGCGGGCTCGCCCGGAAGATCGCCGACCTGGCGGCGCGGACCCGGGCCGGGCAGGTGAGCCCGGACGACCTGGCCGGGGGGACCTTCACGCTGACCAACACCGGCAGCCGTGGAGCGCTGTTCGACACGCCCATCATCAACCAGCCCCAGGTCGCCATCCTGGGCACAGGGGCGGTGGTGCGCCGCCCGGTGGTGGTGGAAGACCCCTCCCTCGGCGAGGTGATCGCCGTCCGGTCCGTGGTCTACCTGGCACTCAGCTACGACCACCGGCTGGTGGACGGCGCCGACGCCGCACGGTTCCTGGCCACCGTGAAATCCCGCCTGGAAGAAGGGGCGTTCGAGGCAGAACTGGGGCTCTAGCGCGAACAGGCGAGCGAACGGGGGCAGCCATGAGAGTCGCGGTAACCGGGGCGTCGGGGCTCATCGGCGCTGTCCTGGCCACCGCCCTGCGTGCGGGCGGCGACCAGGTGGTCACGCTGGTGCGCCGGACGCCGACGTCGGGCGATGAGATCGCCTGGGATCCGAGGACGCCGCGGGGCGGCCTGGCGGCAGACGCGCTGCACGGCGTCGAGGCGGTGGTGCACCTGGCTGGCGCGGGCGTGGCGGACCGCCGCTGGACCGACTCCTATAAGGAGGAGATCCGGTCCAGCCGGGTGCTGAGCACCCAGGCGATCGCTGGACTGCTGGCTGCCATGGACCACCCCCCGGCCGTTGTGCTGTCTGGTTCTGCGATCGGCTGGTACGGGGACACCCAGGGACGGGAAGTGGACGAGTCCGCACCGGCCGGCAGCGGTTTCCTGGCCGAGGTGGTCAGGGACTGGGAAGCGGCCGCTGACCCGGCCCGGGAAGCTGGAATCCGCGTCGTCACCCTGCGGTCCGGCATCGTGCTCACACCGCGCGGCGGGGTGCTGGCCCGGATGCTGCCGCCGTTCCGGCTCGGGCTCGGCGCCCGGCTCGGGCCTGGCACGCAGTACATGAGCTGGGTGACGCTGGCCGACTGGATCCGGGCCGCCCGGTTCCTGATCGATCACCCGGAGGTGTCCGGGCCGGTGAATATCACCACGCCGAACCCGGAGACCAACGCCGCCTTCACCGCCGCGCTGGCTGGCGCGCTGCACCGCCCGGCGTTGCTGAGCATCCCGTCCCCGGTGCTGTCGGTGGCGCTCGGCGGGGTGACCAGCGATCTGCTCACCAGCGCCCGGGTACTGCCCAGGAAGCTGCAGGAGGCTGGGTTCACGTTCGCCCACCCTGACCTGGCGGGCGCGCTCGCCGCCGAACTGCAGTCGGCCGGGTCTGCCGCCTGACCGGCCGTTTGCTGCCTGGCCAGCGGGGCCAGTCAGCTCAGGAAGGCCGTGAGGGCGGCGGTGAACCACGCTGGATCATCGAGCCAGGGGTAGTGACCTGCCCCGGGCTGCACCGTGAGTTCCCAGCCGGGGAACAGGCGGACCGCCTCGGCCGCGAGTTCCGGCGTGGGACCGATATCGACTCCGCCCGCGTACACCATGACTGGAGCGGCGAGGCCGATGAGCGCGGCCCGGGTAGCCGGCGGGTCGAACGCCCCCGGCGCGTAGAACCCGGCCTGCACCGGCCTGGCTCACTCGCTGAATCCAACGAAGGCATGCGCCCGCGCCGCGTCGTCCCAGCGGCCGTAGGGCGCAGTCCCCGGCTGCGCCGGGAACTCGCTGACGGCGCAGGTCCCACGGTGGCGGTCAGTCCCGGGATAACCCGGCGTGGCTCTGCTGCGCCGGCGCGGCCTCCTGCGGCCGTCCGCCGTCCGCCGTGGACCCGCGCGGTTCTCCCGGCAGCTCCGGGAAGCACGGCTCAGCAGGGATCAGCGTGCGGAAGCCACGGCTTTCCGTGCCGTAGAGCGGCACCTGCCAGAGCGGGGGCACCGGGCTCGGCAAGCCCCGGAATCTGCCGAGCGTGCGGATGTTCAGCCGCATCAGGCGGCGCGCCCCGAAAACGGCCAGCGCGGCGAGCGGCAACTCGACGCACAGCGCCATCAGCAGGCTCAGCAGGAAGCCGCTGGTCCGCACGTCCAGCGTGACGTCGAACCAGGCATCGCAGCACAGCAGGGTAGCCAGCACGACGAGGCAGATGATCACGAGCTGGCGATGCCGCCAGCCTGCCCAGGCGGTAATCGCGAAGGTGACGAGCAGGCCCACGTCGAAGCCGACCCACGCGCCCCGCCAGCCGCCCGACCGGTAGTAGCGGGGCAGCGTCACGGCCAGCACGCCGGTCCAGGCCGCCAGTGCGAGGCAGCAGCCGATGGTTGCCACCAGGGCGATGGCCCGGCGGCGCGGCCCGGCGGGCAGGTCGGACTCGGCGGGCGGCACCGGGTCGTCCAGGGCAGCCAGGGCACGGCAGAGTTCGGCTCGCTCCTGCGGGCTCATCCGCCGCAGCTCGTCCTCATTTATCACCCGAAATTACCTCCATGGCGGGTAACTACCCCACCCGGGCTAACGCTTCCCCTCACCGCACCTGTGGTTTACCGGAGAGCAGTTGTGGTTTACCCGGGCACGCCTGTGCTTTGCCTGGCGGTCCCCGTGCTTTGCCTGGGAGTAGCCGGGAGTTGGCTGAGAACGGCAGCGCTCCGCCTGCCCAGCCCGCGGCTAGCGGGTCTGGACAGGCGCAGCGGGCCGGATATGGTGGGCAGCGTGAGAGGCGAGCTCGTCTATGTGCACGCCGGCTTCGGCGAACGATCCGTGCCCTACCTGGAAGGCTGGGAGCTGCAGCGGGAGCTGCACCAGCGCCGGGTTGACGACGCCATCCCGGACACCTGCCTGCTTCTGGAACACCAGCCTGTTTACACGGCCGGCAAGCGGACCAGCCCACTCGACCGCCCGCTGGGCGACGCGGGCGCCCCGGTGATCGACGTGGACAGGGGCGGCAAGATCACCTGGCACGGTCCCGGTCAGCTGGTGGGGTACCCGATCATCCGGCTTGGTGAGCCCGTTGATGTGATCGCCTATGTGCGGGCCATCGAGGAAGCGCTGATCCGGGCCTGCGCGGACGCGGGTCTCGCCACTGCCAGGGTGGAGGGGCGTAGCGGGGTCTGGGTCCGCGGCGAGCCGGATCGCAAGGTGGCCGCGATCGGCATCCGGGTGTCGCGCGGGGTCACCATGCATGGCTTCGCCCTGAACTGCGATTGCGACCTTGGCTGGTTCGACCGTTTCGTGCCGTGCGGCATCCGGGACGCGGGGGTGACGAGCCTGTCGGCTGAGCTCGGGCGGCGGGTGCTGGCACAGGACATGATCGGGACGGTCGAACGCCATCTCGCCGACGTGCTCGGCGCGGCATCCTGGCGGCGCTCGCCCGGGCCGGCTGACCTGCTCTCTGCGGTGGCTCCCAGCCCGGTGCCCTAACCGGCTCGCCCCAGCCCCCTAGTCCGGTGTGCAGTGCCCCTGGCGCGGCGCCCTACCTAGCCCGCGGTTGAGGCGGCCTGCTGGGCCAGGTAGCCGGGCAGATCGCCGACCGGAGCCGCGCTCTGCGCGCCGCTGTTCATGTCCCGCACGGTGACCGTGCCGGCTTCCTGCTCGCTGCGCCCGTAGATCAGTGCCCAGCGTGCCCCCTGGTCGCTGGCCCACTTGAGCTGGCGGCCAAGTTTCCGCGACGAACCCAGGTAGACGCTGGACCGCAACCCCGCCGCGCGAGCGGCCGCGGCGAACGCGAAGCTGCGTTCCGCGAATTCGTCCGCCATGAGGGTGACTGCCACGTCCAGCCGCCCGACGTGGCCTACGCGACCGCCCTCGGGAAGCAGCAGCAGGATCCGCTCGATGCCCAGCGACCCGCCGGTGGCCGGCACGTCCGGTCCGCCAAGCTGCTCGATCAGGTGGTCGTAGCGGCCGCCGGAGGAGATCGACCCGGGCACGCCCTGCGCCGCGACCTCCCAGATCGGCCCGGTGTAGTAGCTCAGCCCGCGGACCATGCGCGGGGTGAACTCGACCCGCCCGGCCGGGATCTGGGCAGCTATCAGGGAAAGGACCTCGTCGACCTCGTCCAGCCCCGCCGCGCCCTCCTCGCTGGGCTTGAGTGCCGCGCGGATGCGCTCCGCGGCGTCCGGCGCGGTCATCGCGGCGACTAGTTCCGCCGCCGTGGACTCGGCCAGGCCCCGGCCGGTCAGCTCGGCGGTTACCGCTGCGGGAGCCAGCTTGTCCAGCTTGTCCAGGGTGATGAGCACGCCCTGGCCGAGATCGGCCGGGATGCCGAAAGCCTCCAGCAGGCCGGCCAGCACGTGCCGCGAGTTGAGCAGGAAGCGGAAATCACTCACGCCAAGCTCGGCGAGCGCGTCGTGCACGGCGCATATCACTTCCGCGTCAGCCAGCGCCGAGGTCGTCCCCAGAGTGTCCAGGTCACATTGCACGAACTCACGGAACCGCCCCCGGCCCGGCCGGTCCGCCCGCCACACCGGGCCCATGGCGTATCGCTTGTACGGGGTGGGCAGCTGGCTGCCGTAGGCGGCGGCGACCCTGGCCAGGGGCACGGTCAGGTCATAGCGCAGCGCGAGGTCGGCCTCGCCGGACGCCTCGCGCTCGCCGCGGCGCAAGATCTTGAAGATGAGCTTGTCGCTCTCTTCCCCGTACTTGCCCAGCAGCACGTCCAGCCGCTCGAAGGCCGGCGTCTGCAACGGCTCGAACCCGTACCGCGAGAAGACCGAGCGGATCATCGCGAAGGCGCGCTCACGCGCTTCGAGTTCGGCGGCGAGGAAATCACGTGTCCCCGAGGGGGGATCGAACTGCATAGGCATGCGCCCATGCTCCCCGACAAGCCCACTCCTCGTCACATCGATACCCGGGAATGCCGCCGCCGCCTATCCCCGGCCCCTCCCAGCCGGCCCCCGCCGTGGTAATCTGGATGGCGTGTACTAGGACCAACGGCCGCTGTTACCTGCGTCATTGACGCCGTAGCCCGCCCTCGTCCTAGGAGTCTCTCCCGTGTCCCTCCCGCAGGTCGCTGATGCGACTGCGTCCTCGTCTGAGCCGAGCCGTCCGCTCGCACCAGGGCGGCAGTGGCCTGGACGCCCGCGGTTCGCGCTGAGTCTGGCGATCATCCTTCAGGTGCTCATATCCGCGGGTGACGGGCTCGCCATGGTCGCACTGGCCAGCCGGGTCTACCAGACTTCGCACGCGTCCTGGGCGGTCGCATCGGTCTTCCTCGCGGTGACCGTGCCGATCACGGCACTCGCGCCAGTGGCAGGCATGGTGCTCGACCGGTTCCCGGTACGGCCCGTCCTGGTGACTGCGGCCGCAGCGGAGACCCTGGTCGCGCTGGCCCTCACCCGGCTCACGGGCACCGGCGCCATCCTCGGGCTGTCGATCGGCTTCGGCCTGTGCGCGGCCGTGCTGCAGCCCGGGCTGGGCACCATTGTGCCGCGGTTGGCCGGGAGCACGGGAGTCACCCGGGCCAATGGCTACCTGCAGGCCGCGACCTGGGGCGGGTTCACCGTAGGCCCGCTGCTGGCCGGCGTGCTGACCGCCACGGGCGGCACCGGCCTCGCGCTCGGGGCGGTCGCCGTCATGTACGGCCTGGGCGCGATCGGGCTGCGCATGCTCCCGCTCTCCCCCGCCGGACCAGGCACCCTGGCCACTGAACCAGGCAGCCTGGCCACCGGCCCGGGCAGCCAGGCCGCGGACGCGGGCAGCCCGGCGGCAGGGGCTACCGGGACTCTCGGCCGCCAACTCAGTGCCGGGCTGCGCTTCCTGCGGTCCGATGCGGAGGCGGGCCTGCTGGTGCTGGTGGTCGGCGTCATGGTGGCCTTCGGGAACATGGCCAGCGTGGCGGAGGTGGCTTTCGCGGAGGGCGTGCTCAAGGCCGGCCCCACCGGCTACTCGGTGCTCGTTGCCGCGTGGACCGCGGGCATGCTCGCCGGGACACTGACCGGAGGACGGCTGCCGCGGCGCCGCCTGGCGCTGGCGACGCTGCTCGGCACGCTCATCGCAGGCACCGGAGTCGCCCTTGCGGCCGGCGCCGTGACTCTCTGGCAGGCCGCTGCCGCCTACGGGATAGGCGGCCTGGCGAACGGCGTCGAAGTCGTGGCTACCCGCAGCTTCCTCAACCACCGGGTGCCGGAGGCCATCGCCGGCCGGGTCTTCGCCCTGTACTCCGGCGTCCTGTTCGGCGCCGCGTCCCTGGGCATGGCTGCCGCCGGCGGCCTGCTGGCCCCGCTCAACCCGCGCGTGGTCCTGCTCATCGCCGGTGGCGGTGGCATCGTGGCCGCCGCCCTAGGCTGGCTCCGCCACACCCGCCTCCGCACGCACAAGTGAACGCGCGCCACTGGTCACCTGCCCGGCACCCAAGGGCGTAGTCGTGCTGGTGCCATGGGCGTGACGTTCATGCAGTCCCAGCTCTTGTGTTCTGAGCGGCATGTACGGATACTGAGGGCATGTCCGTCACCATGCTCGAAGCCCGGCGCGCAGCGCTCTCGCCGCGCGCCGGGCTGTACAACCGCGAATCCAAGATGGCCAGCAAGGCCGACCGTGACCGTGCCCGCTCCGTTGAGCAGCAGAACGAGGCCAACGCCGAAGCTGCCCAGCTGAACGGCTGGACAGTCACCGAGACCTACCGCGACCCCGGGCTGAGCGCGTCCCGCTTCGCGAACGCCAAGGGCGGGAGCAACAGGCAGGACTACCGGCGCGCGCTGGCTGATGTGAAGGCCGGCCGGATTGACGTGCTTGTTCTGTGGGAGCCCAGCCGTGGGGATCGTGAGCTGGAATCCTGGGCTCACCTGCTCAATGCCTGCCGCGCCCGGGGGATCAAGGTTCACGTCACCCAGCACGGGCGCACCTATGACCCGCGCAACGGCCGGGACTGGCGCAGCCTGGCCGAAGACGGCGTTGACAGCGCGTATGAGTCGGAGAAGATCAGTGTCCGGGTGCGGCGCGGGAAGGCGGACGGGCGCATGGCAGGCAGGCCGCAGGGGTCAGTTGCGTATGGCGTGCACCGGGTGCGCGACCCTGAGCGCACCGTCCGCGCATGGGTGCGCGACGAGCCCGACCCCAAGACCGGCCCGGTGGTGCAGGAAATCGTCCGCCGGGTGGGAGAACGGCAGAGCTACACGGCCATTGCCCGGTCGCTGAACGAGCGGGGCATCCCCTCGCCTACCGGGGTGCTCTGGACCCGGACGTCCGTGGTGAACGTGGCCAAGAACCCGGTCTATGTCGGCGCGAACGTCGTCACCCAGGCCGAGAGCAACGCTGCCCGGGCCCGGATCACCGAGACCAAGGGCCGGGGCAGGGGCTCAGGTGAGCGGCCGACTGCGGCGAAGTTCCGCTACTCGGAAGCCATGCGCTGCGCCGAGTGCGGTAGCCGGGTCAAGGGCGCCAGCCGGGGCGCCGGGCGTTACTACTGCCGGGGCAAGCACGATACCAGGGCGGCCTGCGGCACCGGCTGGGTTGACATGCGCGAGGCGGACGCCTGGATCGACTCGCTGGCGATCACCTGGCTGAGCCAGCCGGCTGCCCTAGCTCTGCTGGACTCGGCAGACGACACAGGCGCCCGTGAAGCGCTGGACGAGGCCGAGTCCTACGAGCAGCGGATCGCGGAGACGACAGCGAAGTGCGAGAGCGGCGACGTCGAGCCGGAAGAACTGGCGTTGCTAGCTGCGGCTGTCAAAGGCTGGACACGCAAGGCGCAGGATGCGCGCAAACGGGCGGAGAAGCTGGCCACGCCTTCCCCGCTGGCCGGGCTGCCGGATGAGAGTTACGACCTGGTAGCGGAGCGCTGGGAGGCGCTGACGATCGGCGCACGGAAAGCTGCGGTGAGGATCATCCTGCCGAAACTGACGCTGATGCCCGGCCGCCGGGGCGAGGACGTGCCAGTCCAGGAAAGAATCATCCCGTGGCCTGATATCTGACCCGTGGCGTCGGCTGGTCGATGTCATCCACCGGACTCGGGCCAACTGTTCGGGACGGTTGCTAACAGGACATGGCAACACACGTGAACCGTGCGGCGCTCAGCTACGATTTAGCCACCATGTCATTTGGCCGTGGTCAAGACCGAGACCCTAGCTACCGTCGAGCGGCGCTGGGTCTGGTTGTCATGGCCTCAACAGTCACTGCGGGCCTTGCCGGTTTTGTCGGCCATCTTGACGTGCCACGTATTGTGCTGTTTGGCTTTGCAGGACTGTTTGCAGCCGCCACAACTCTGGTTGCGCCAGCGGCGCTCAAAAAAAAACCATCAGCCTGTGGATAACTGGCGTGAAACACCCTGTGGACAGTGCGGGAACCTCAGATGCGTTGCACGCCAACCGGACCCGGGCGCGGCGCGGGCAGTTGCCGAACCCCCCGAACATCACGAATGTTCACGCGCAGCGCCATATGGGCGTGCACACTGTCGAGCATGCCCACAACCATCATCAATGCAGCCGTCCCCCTCCTCTCGGTACTACTCGGAGCAGGCCTCACGTATATGATCAATATCCGCACGCGTCGGACAAATCAGGTAGAAGACTTGTTTGACGCTGCCATCGCCGCTACAGCGGTTGCCGACGCGAGCCAGAACTACCTATCGGGTATCGGGCCTCCCAATAACCTACCCGACAAAGACTATCAGGCCATGATGAATGATATCATCCGCAACGGAATCGAGAACCATGTGAAGCGGGCTACCGAGGCTCGTGAAGCCATAGCGCGGGTCGTTCAATATGAGCCTCGCGTCAGGGCCTACTATCAGGATTCGGTTCTTAATGGCGACAAACCTCAAGAGATCATTAATCTACTCAGAGAAGGTCGGTCTCATGCGTTAGTCACAGGGTCACCCATGGGCCATACGTCGCGCAAGCCAAAAGGTCCCCTCACGTGGGATTCTTGATTGGCTCTAGCGCGGTAGACTTGCGGGCGTTGTTAATCCCCTCACAGGAAAGGCCTATCATGCCAGAGTACGTGCAGGTTCTTACGACGGTTGATAGCGAAAATGCGGGCATGCGACTCGGCAGGGGCATTGTTGACGCTCGCCTTGGGGCATGCGTGCAGATCGTCGGGCCGATTCGGTCGCTGTACTGGTGGCAAGGCAGCGTTGAAGATGCGCAGGAATGGCAGCTACTCGTCAAGACGACAGCCGAGCGCGTGCCGACACTGCAAGATCACATCAAGGCGAATCACAGCTACGTCATACCAGAAATAATTGTTACCCCGATCACCGCGGGGAACCCTGATTACCTTAACTGGATTAGCGAGGAGACGGGGAAAGCTGACGCTTCGTAACGCTGAAGTCCTCTAGGTAGGTGCGGACCCTCTCGTTCCGGTCCCACCGTTTCAATCCCACTGCGAGCGCCTCGAATTTCGGCAGCCACATTGTGAACCCGGTCTCCCTCAGGAGTGAAAGACCTTGCCGGCCCACCCTGGACGCTTCAATCACAGAACCTTTCGTAAGATGAGCGCACGCGATGTCCTCAAGGATGATTACTGCTTTCTTCCTGTCGGGCTGCTCCAGCCTGGCCAGCACAGTGCTTGCCAGCTCCTGTGCATCGTCGAGTCGATTGATATTCGCGAGCGTCGAGATATGGCATGAGTCGAAACGGTTTTGATCCATAAAGCGCGTCCAGACTCGGTCCTCGTCGGGGTCTGCGATGCCGAATGCTTCCTCTGCCTTTCCCCAGGATTTAAGCGCCTGCGCCTTGTCTCCCAGGGCAGCACTTTCCTCCGCATGCCTGGCCGAAAGCCATGCCACGGTCGCTGGCGTACTGGAACTCGACGTTACATCTAGCGCCGCGCTCAGGAGCGACCTTGCGCGTCCGTGGGCACCTTTGGTTGTCGGGATATAACTCCGGTATGCGAGCGCGCACGCGATGATGGCTGAGTCATTAACTTCTTTGGCTGCTCGCTCGGCTGTCTCGTAGAAATTCCGCGCCGTAGTCGTATCGCCCATGTCGCTTGCGAGCCATCCAGCGAGAACGCTGCTCTCACCAAGCGTGACTATAAGCCGCTCCCGAAGCTCATTCTTCGGGTCCGGGGCAACTCCGTTGAGAAGATTTCCCGCCTCTCTCATATGTGCCGTGAGTCCCTTGTAAAGCGCGGGTGCTGGCACTAGTTCTTCGAGTTGGTGAAACCCTGCCGTTCGCGCTTCGATTGCCCGGACCATTGCTTCATCCATGCCGGTCGGCTTGGTGAGAGCGTAAGCGATCCGTTCCCATACTTCGCTTTGTGCGATGGCCGCGCCGGCACCGATACTCGCCACCAGCGCCAGCATGTCGCGACGCTTCACCCGCTGGCCCCTCCTCCCGATCGCCTCCGCGAGTAGCTGTAGATCAAACGTGTCGGTCGGGAAGCCGTCGTACACATCCGCCCGCGTGCTGGGGCCTGGTACAGGAGCTAACCCGAGTGCCCGCCGCGCATGGGCAGGTAAGCCCAGGCCGCCTCGAAGATAGACGCTGCCATTGGCAGGCGTTTGCCCGTGCTGTACTCGCTCAGGCGGCCTTGGGGGATCCCGGTCCTGCTCGCGATCACGCCCTGGGTGAGCCCGTACTTACCGAGCATGCTGATGAGCAGGCCGAGCTGGCGCTCACGGCACGCCTTCATGGCTTCCTGACCTGCGAAGACGCGGTCGACGATCTGCTTCACGTGCTGATCGTCAATAGGCATGGCGTGCACCCATTCCCGTAACTGCCCGCCTGCGAGGGGTGACTTTGACACGCCTAGTCAATCACACGGTGCGATATCACCGTGAGATGTCGCCGGACTGTGGCTGTCAGGAAGCCTGACCTTGCGACATACGGGAGATGGACCCCACCCGAAGCGTGCGGTTGACCCGCGCGAGACAGAAGAGACAGCGGGCCGCCCCGGGGATTGCGCCCCACGGGACGGCCCTTGATCCGCCTGCTAGATGACTGGGGCGACGGTTCGGGAGAGCGTGAAGGTTGCCGGGCGGGGAGAGCGGGCGCGGGTTGTCCGCGCGTTCGTGGGCGCGGTGCTCGGCCCGGGGCACCCCTGCGCGGATGACGCTGTGTTGCTCGCGAGTGAGCTTTTCGGCAACAGCGTGCGGCACAGCAGCTCTGGCCTTCCCGGGGAGACGGTCACGGTCACGGTGGCGGCCTGCACCGGCGTTGTCCGGGTGGAGGTCACCGATCGCAGCGGGCCTAGGGAGCCGGAGCTGCGCCCCGCAGGCGACGACGCGGAAGACGGCCGTGGGCTCGGGCTCGTGGCACGGCTTGCCGCGCGGTGGGGCTGGCGGCGGCGCGGCGGGTGGACGGTGACCTGGTTCGAACTGCGGCACGGCTGACTTCCCCTGCCGTCCTGCTGGTCTGGCGCTGGCGGCAGTTACGAACGGTGCCCAGAAGATACAGGGGTGAACGGCAAGCGCGGGCCGCTGTGTCCTGCCTGGTAGTCATGGCCGGGAGTGCTCTCTGGACCTCGTCACCGGGGACGCAAGGAAGGCAGGCAGGCAGGCATGAACATCACCAGCGCTCCCACCGACACCATCACCTGCGCGAACCCCGGCTGGAGCGCCACGACCACCCTGGCGGTCCACCTGCATCGACGGCTGCGGCCAGGTCTGCCCCCACCTGCTCAGCCATTCCCGAGTGGGACGCAGGCTTCGAGCCCCCGTTCTAGTCCTCCGGGGCTGTGTGCCTCACCGGCCAGCGCCGGTGAGGCACATACTTGCCAGCGCCGCCGCGCGGCCACCGCCCGCCGACGGCGCTGCCCCGGCGCAGCTATCGCTGGCCGGGGTGCGGCGGCCGGGCTCTGCGGGAAATCATCGCCGCTCGTCCTGCGCCGGCTTGCGGCTGACTCCCCCAGGCCCCAGGTGTTGCGCGGGGCGGAGGCGTGCGGATCGTCGGCCCGCCACTCGTGCACGGGGACCAGCCCGGGCTCCAGCAGCTCGGTGTCGTCGAAAAACGGGAGGATCTCCTCCCGCCTTCGCGGGCGCAGCCGGTTTGCCGTGCCGACGTAGACGTCCATGCCCGCGGCGGGCCGCACTGGCCGGGCATCCAAGCGGTGGCCGCGATCTTCAGCCATGACCCCCCCGGCCGCGGCGCTGGCAGGGAGGGATCGGCTGCAACGGCCTGGGCGCACCGGTGCTGGCCTGCCACTGGGTGCCGTGGGGTGGGGTGGCAAATGCGATTCGCCTGCGCACTGACCGGCCTCCATAACGGCTGGGAGCATGCTCGCTCTTGCTCGCGATTGCCCTGTTCCCCGGCAAGCACGGTGGGCCCCAGAATGACAGCGCCCGGATGGCCCCGGGCGCAGCAACCGCTGTGAGGACAGCCTCGGGATCACTTCGATCCCGAGCGTAACGACTGGCGACCCCGGCGTCCTGCCTGAAAGGGCAGCTGTCCGAGGTGGGTAGCCAGGTAGGACGCCAGATAGCTGGCGAACAGGTGGTAGAGCAGCGGTGAGAATTCCTCGCGGACCTGGCTGTGCACGGGCAGGACGGCGCGGGCATGGTGGCTGACCTCGCGGTCATCGTCGGCTGTGACCGCGATGACGTGTCGTCCCAGCTCACGGGCGACAGCAGCGACGCGAACGGCGTTCCGGTACGAGCGGCCGGGCGGGGCGATCACGAAGACGGGCATGTCGTCGGGGTAGGCCCAGCGTTCGACGTGGCTCCATTCCTCCAGGTCCTGGCCTGCTGCGAAGATGCCCGCCGCTTCGATCAGCTTTGCCGCGCTGAACAGGGCGGTGCCGTAACTTGGGCCGCTGCCGGTCATGACGATGACCGGGGCGCGCGCCAGCGTGCCGGCTAGGTCGCGGCATCGGTCCCTGGCCGCTGTGGCCGTGGCGTCGATGTCCGCAGCCAGGGCGGCGAGGTTGCGGTTCAGCGTCCGGGCTTCTGCCTTGGTGCAGCTATGGCGTATCTCGCCGAGGCGCATGGCTATGAGCAGCAGACCGAGCAGGCTTGCCTGGTAGGTGCGGATCCCGGGAGACGGTTCCAGGTTCGGCAGGCTGACCACGAGCGAGTTGTCGGTGACCTGGGTCACGGCGCTGCCAGGTGTGCCGGTGATGGCGATAGTCAGCGCGCCGGAGCGGCGGGCGGCGTCGAGGGCCTGCACGGCATGTTCGGTGCCGCCGGAGGCGGAGATTGCGATCACCAGCGGGCGGGTATGTCCGGCCGGGCCCAGCCATGGTGCGCGGTACTCCAGGAAGGGCAGTGCGCTGACCGGCTCGCACCGCAGCCCGGCGATGGTCTCGAACGACATGGCGGTCGCGCACGCGGCATGGTGGGAGTCACCAGCCCCCGTTACGTACACCTTGTCCACCAAGCTCAGCCCGGCAGAGGTCAGCAGGCTGCTGACACGCTCGCTGACGGGCATCACCTGCTCGCGAAGGTCGGCGGCCATCGCGTCAGCCTGCCTGATCATGACTTCCGGGCGGATCGCTTCCACGGGCATTGCCTCCAGCGCTCGCGTCCGCTTGGTGCTCAGCCTTCCAGGCTGCGGACGATGTCCATGTAGGCCCGGACGCGTTCGGGGTCGATCTGGCCGCCCCAGCCGTCGCGCTCCAGGCAGGTCCCGACGTAGGCGCCGTCCGCGGCGGCGAGCAGCCGGGCTGCGTTGCCATGGTTGGTATAGCCGGCCAGGATGACCGGCAGGCCGGGCACCGCCTCGCGGACCGCGTCGATCATCCGCAGCGTCGTGTCCTCGTCCGGGTGACCAAGCGAGACCGCGTCCGCCCCCACGTTCTGTGCGTACCGCGCGACCTGCCCGACCGGCCTGGCCTCGCCGAGCCACCGGAAGTGCATGGATTCCACCTCGGCGATCACCTTGATCTGCTGCGCTCCGATCCTGGCGCGGTAGTCCATCACCTCCAGTGGGTGCGCCTCGACCATGCCATGCGGGGTCAGCGTCGCGCCCACGAGTACCCCGGCCCGGATGTAGCTGCCGCCTGCCACCTTGGCCACCGCCAGTGACGCCTTCAGCGCGTTGACCATGAGCTGGACGCCGATCTGGAAGCCGTCGCCGGTCGCGGTGGCGATGGCATGGACGATCAGCGTCGCGGCTGCGGTGCGGGCAGGGTCGGATTCCTCCCCAGTGGCATACGCCCGGTCCACGGTCTGCACCAGGCAACCGTCGGCCCCGCCTTCGGCCAGGGCACGCGCCGATGCAACCGCGGCATCCAGGGTGCGGCCAAAGCTGCCTTCCTCGTAGAACGGCGTGCCCGGCAGCGGCGGCAGATGCACCATCCCCAGCACCGTCTTGCGCTTGCCCAGCGTGTCGAACACCCGCATCTGCCGCCCTCCGCCCGGCCCGGAACGACTACCTATCAGTGCTGGATCCTCATGCGCGCGGCCATACCCCGAAGCTCCCGGCCTCCTGCTGTGGTGGTGGCGCGGTCCAGCAGGTAGGTGACCGTGCCGCGGACCGCCGGGCTGTTCCTGATCCACTGCGGCGCGCTGTCCTCGGCGCGGCGCAGCCACCGGACGGCATCGCGCTGGGTCCGCGACTCCCGGGCGAGACCCCGGCCGACGTCGGCGAAGAACGCCGCCCGGCGCCCCTGCTTGCCGACCAGTTTGTCCTCGTTCACGGTCTCTGCTAGCTTCAAGATCGCGCCGCCGCTGTAGCCGCGCTCGACGCTGACCGCCACTCGCCAGATGCCCACGTTTGTCGCCGAGAACGCCATCCAACTCTCATCCGGCGCATCAGGCACCCGTTCCGCGACTCGGTCGGCCTCCTTCAGCCAGTCTGCGGCCCGCTCCCCGTTCTGTACTACTGCTGCCGACAAGGCGGCGGTCAGCTCCAGCATGCCGAGCACCTGGAAGCCCAGTGGGGTACCGGCGTGCGGCTCCAGGTCGCTGGCCGCGTGCTCAGCCTGGGCAAGCGTCCGGTCCCACGATCCGGTCTTCGGCAGCGAATGCGCCCGGACGAATGCCGCCTTCCCACGCTGCACCGGATCGCCGAGACGCCGGGCAGCCTCCTCGGCCTGCAGCGCGGCCAGGTGCGCCAAGTCGCCGTATCCCAGATCCTTGGCCGTGAACGTCGCGCACACGCACGCATCGACGAGCGTCTCCAGAGCCGACTTGTAGGAGGCCTCGTCCTCCGGGGCGGCCACGTGGTAGTGCAGTTCCTCGACGATCGCGGGCAGCGCCTTCCCGACCGCCGCATAGTCGCAAGCCTGGTGCAGCGGCTCGATCCGCGCCATCTCCCGCGCGAGCACAGGCAGCGCACGCGCACGGTCGACCGCGGGATCGTCGACGCTGCTGGTCTGCAATGCCGCGCGCAGCGCCGGAATGACCGCATGGGGGTCAGACTGCAACGGGTCAGCCGACAGGTGCGGCCCGCCGACAAGGTCCGTCTCGGACACGCGAAGCGCACTTGCGATCGCGGAAATGTGCGAGCGGCGGTCGAGCGGCCGTTGACCGGTCTCCACCATCGACAAGAACGATGGCGACAGGCCAGCCAGCCCGGCAAGCTCCGTCTGCGTCATGCCGCGCCAGCGGCGCAATGTCCGCAGCCGGGCGCCTATGGTGATCTCATCCATTGGAAGCACCTCCCCTCGGCTGGATGCGGCGCCAGTCAATCGTGACCAGGGTACGCGGAAACGCGGCGCATACAGGCAGACGAGACGTCATCGGCACAAGGCAGATCAGGCCCCGGGCCGGGAAGGATATGCGATGAGCGGCCGGGCGTGAGCTGCCCGGCATAGGTACGCTGACCTCCGGGATCGCGCTTACGCTGCGGATTTGGATGACTTCACAATGGTGAAGTTGAGCGCTGAGCCTACGGTCTAGTCTCCGTGACCCATGGAGGCACGCGAGGAGCAACTCGCTCACCTGGAGCGCTTGGTCCAGGCCCTGGACCCAGACGGATTCACCGCCGAGATCATCGGTGCGTTCTCAAGTCCCTACCTAAAGGTGGCCAACGCCAGCGCGCCGTCGTTAAACGAACGGATCTACTGCGGCCGGGCCGAAGACGGGACCTGGCTGTTCCGGTGGCCGTGGCACCAGCCCATCGGTTCCGTCGATGACCTGGAGAAGGTTGCCGACAAGGTCACCGAGGTGCTCAGGTCGGTGGGCAAGCCGTGAGTCCTGCGGCGGATTTGAGCAGTGGCCGCCCGGCCGAACCCTGGCGGGCGGCCATCGAACCTACGTTGCGGGAGATCCGTAGGCAGTTTCCGGATTTCGCCGTCTGGCGGGAAATGACGCCCGTCCGCTCTCGCTATGTCGCCTGCGGCCGTGACTTGAGCGTCAGCCCGCACACCGTCATTACCGATGATCTGGCCGAACTACGCGACGCCCTAACGGGGGCGGCACGGCAAGTCACGCCACCGAAGGAAAACCCTTCCCCGAGCGGCGGGTCCGCGCCCAGCATCGCGCGGATGTACTCCTATCTGACGGGTGGCAAGGATCACATGGCGGCAGACCGGCAGGCCGCTGACAGCGTGCTGTCAGAGTTCCCCGAGGTCGCGACAATCGCCATGGCCAACCGGAGGTTCGTGACCCTGGCGGTGGCGCAGGTGGCCGAGCAAGGTATCGGCGGATTCATCGACATCGGTGCCGGGCTGCCCTCGCGGCTGAACGTCCACCAGGTGGCCCGGAGGATCAACCCGGCCGCCGCCACCTGCTACGTGGACAGTGACGAGATTGTGCTTGCCCATGCGGGGGCACTCCTAGCCGCCGGGCCGAATGTGACAGTCGCCAAAGGTGACCTGCGCGACCCAGCCGCGATCCTGGCCCACCCGGCGCTGGCTGGCACCATCGATGTGACCCGCCCTGTGTGCTTGATCCTGGCGTCAGTGCTGCACTTCCTGGAGCCCGGCGAGGCCGACCACACCGTGGCCACTCTGGCCGCCGCTGTGGCACCTGGCAGCTACCTGATCTTGTCAGCGGGTACATCGACCGGCACCGATCCGGCACTGCTGGCCCGGCTGCGGTCGGCGTACTCGCCAGTCAGTGTGGTCAGCGCACGCACCGAGGCTGACATCGTTGCGTGGTTCGCTGGGTGGGACGTCCTCCTGCCCGGACTGGTGGATGTGCGCCACTGGCAGCCCGGTCCCCTCCCACGCCGCACCCGCCCGTACCCGACTGCCGGCCGGTTTCTGGCTGCCGTCGCCCGCAAACCCTCCCGGGACCAGCCGTGACCCAGCGCATCCCAATGCCTCAACAGCCAGGCCGCAAGGAAATCCCGGCCCGGGGTGTGCAGCGATGAGCGCCAAGCTGGGCGGCACCGGGCGGCTTGCTGATGACCTGTTCCTGATCGCCCACAACGACATCTCCGGCAAGCCTCTCCTGCAGCCGCGGGCACTGGGCATCGGCCTGGCCGGCGGGCTGCTGGCCGAACTGATGCTGCCCGGGGCAATCCGCCTGAGCCGGGGGACTGTCATCGCTGCGGCGGGCAAGCCGCCGGGCGACCCGCTGGCCCGCTCCGTGTTGAGCCTGGTGGCCAGTGAAAGCAACCTTCCTGCCCGGGACCTGCTGCTGTACCTGGCGCGCAATGCGGCCCAGGACATCGGGCAGCGGCTTGAACAGGCAGGCTACCTGGCCCGGGCCAGCGGGTGGCGCCTGGGCCGCTCGCCGCGGTGGGTCCCGGTCGACGCCGACAGCGCATTCGCTCCCCTGGTCCGCGTCAAGGCGGCGGCTCTGAACGCCCACGGCCCGGAGGCCTCCCAGCATCTGCTGCTCGGGGGGCTGGCCGCCGCCTGCGGGCTGGGCCACCAGCTGGCGCTGTACCTGCCAGCGGGTGCCGGGCGCCGGCTCGAGGAAGCCACCCGCCGGCTTGATCCGGCGGTCCGGGAACTGATCGCCCAGACCCGCGCCGCCGTCGTGGCCGCCGGTGTGATCCCGACCGCCTACCAGACGACCGGGCTGACTGGTATCCCGGCCGCGTTCTTGATCATCGCGGTCATCCTCGCCGTCTTCGCCACCGGGTATGTGGCGATGACCAGGCACATCACCCACGCCGGCGCACTTTATGCCTTCGTCTCCCGCGGGCTGGGCCGCACCGCCGGTGTGGCCGCCGCCCTGGTGGCGCTGCTGGCCTACAGCTTCCTGCAGGTCGGGCTGTATGGCGCGTTCGGGCCCGCCGCTGCCGCCGAGGCCGCCGCCCACCTGCACCTGAGTACCCCGTGGTGGGCGTGGGCGCTGGGCGCCTGGGCCGTGGTCACCGTCCTGGGCCTGCTGCGGGTCGACATCACCGGCCGGGTCCTCGGCGTGCTGCTGTGCGCTGAGGTCACCGTCATTGTGGCCGAGACGATCAGCGGGCTCACCCGGCCGGCGGGCGGGCACCTGAGCTTCGCCACCTTGTCCCCGGCCGATCTGGCCTCGGCCGGGTTCGGCACCTTCGGGGTGCTGGCCGTGCTGGCCGTGCTTGGCTTCATCGGCTTCGAGCAAGCCCCCGTGCTGGGCGAGGAAGCGAAACACCCACGGCGGACCATTCCCGCCGCCACCTACACGGCCCTGGGTGTCATCGCCATCGTCTACGCGGGCGCAGCCTGGGCCATGGCTGCCCGTAACGGCACCGGCAACGTCGCGGCCGCCGCCGCCCGCCAGGGCCCCGGCCTGTTGTTCGGCCTGGGCGGCAGCGCCGTGCTGGCCCAGGCCGCCCAGTGGCTGTTCCTGACTTCGCTGTTCGCCGCCGCACTGGCGTTCCATAACTGCGTGTGGCGCTATGCCTTCGCCCTCGGCCGCGAAAATGTGCTGCCGGCCGCGCTGGGCCGCACCGGCGGCAACAACATCCCGAAGACCGCCTCGCTGGCGCAAAGCGCGACCAGCCTGGCCGCCATCGCCACTTACGCACTGGCCGGCTGGGACCCGATGACCAGGCTGTTCTTCTGGCTCGGCACCACCGGCGGCTTCGGCATCCTCATCCTGCTCGCCGTGACCGCCATCGCCATCATCGTCTTCTTCGCCCGCGACTCACGCGGCGAAAATGCCTGGCGGCGGCTGATCGCCCCCGCCGCCGCGGCCATCATGCTCACCGGCATCGTCATCCTGGCCGTGCTGAACTACGCCACCCTGCTCGGTGTCCCGGCCGCAGCCACCGCCGCGTGGGCACTGCCCGCCAGCTACGCCGCCATCGCGGTCACCGGGCTGGCCTGGGGGCTGATACTCAAGATCCGCCGGCCGCGCGTGTACGCCGCGATCGGCCTGGGAGCCTATGCCGTCACCGGCCAGGCGGCCCCCCTCAGCGAGAGGACCCAATGATCAGCAACCCGCCTGGCCGGGCAGCCTCCCAGCGCCAGCACCACACGGTCACAGCCGGGGCGGCAGACGTGGACACCCTCAGCCAGGTCATCGCCGATGCCTTCTTTGACCTGCCGCCGTCCCGGTGGCTGATCCCCGATGAAGCCGCCCGACGCCGCATCTTCCCCCGGTATTTCCGGATCTTCGTCAACCACGCCCTAGCCAACGGCGTCGTGCACACCACTCCCGACCGCACCGCAGCCGCCCTCTGGCTCCCGGTCACCCAGAACGGCCCAATCCCGCCCGTGAACTACAGCACGCGGCTAGCCGCCGCCACCGGCGAATGGCTCGACCGGTTCACCGCCTTCGACGCGGCCCTCGACCTGCACCACCCGGCCGGGATCGCCCACTACCACCTGGCCATGCTCGCCGTCCGGCCGGACAGGCAGGGCCAGCGCATCGGCAGCGCGCTGCTGCACGCCTACTACCACCACCACCTCGACCACGCCGCGGGAGTGCCCGCCTACCTGGAAGCCGCCAGCCCGCGCACCCGCGACCTGTACCTGCGCCACGGATACACCGACCTCGGCGCCCCCATCCACCTCCCCGGAGGACCCGCCATGTACCCGATGCTGCGCGAACCCGGCAGCCGCCAGCAGCCCAGCCGGCCCACCCGGCTATGACCACATCACCCCGCCGCGACTCACCGGTAACAGCCCTGCTTCGCCAGGTCCTGATGCAAGACATGGGACTTGTGCTGGCAGTTCGCGGCTACGGGCATGTGCCGCGAGGAGGCCCAGGTCGTGGTGAGCGGTCCGGCACGCTGCCGCCGTGGTTGCTCGGCCAGCTCCTCGTCAGCGGCAGCGAAGGACGGTGAGTTCGATCCCGAACCCCGGCCCGCCGCCTAACCCCTACCGGCGCCGAGGCCGGGCCTGACCGCCGGCCCGCGCCTGTCCGGCCGCCCGGGCTGGGCCCCTGAACGCGTGGCGGCACGGCTGAGCCGCCGGCGCCCCCCGGATCATTGCAATGCCGCGCCGCCACGCCCCCAACCCCGCGAATAGGAGAACTCTCCAGTGCCGCCAACAGACTCACCAAGCACCGCGCTGCTTCACGAAGATGTTCGGCCTCGCCAACAGCGTGATCAAGTGGGCTGCTAGTCATCTCAGATGACAGGGCTGTCCCGGCCGCGCCTGGCTATCACCCGCTGCGATGAGGGGCACCTGCAACTCATCGTGGCCAGCGGCGTTGGTGAGGCGTCCGTGCCGGTCTGCATCGAGAAGGCAGACGTAGCTGGGGTCATCCGCGAGATGCAGATGTGGGCGCAGGTGCCGCCGTTCGGGCCACAGCCTGCCGCTAAGGCACTAGGGGAGCAGGGATGAACTGTGATCATGACCGCCTCGCAAGCGACCGGGACTGGTGGGGATGCCTCACCCTGGAGAACCTGGAAGCCGTCGCCGCCCACCTGCGGAACCTGCTGCGACCTCGGCCGCCGGGGCCTGGTCGCGGGCGATGTCGCGTTCGGCGGCTGCGCGGGCGGCCTGCTGGGCGGCTTCGCCGGCCTCGCGGCGCTGGGCGGCCAGGTCTTCGCGGGCGCTGGTCAGCTCGGCGGCGAGGCGGTCCCGGTCGCGTCCGGCGGTGCGGGCCGCTTCGGCCGCGTCCCGCGCCTGCTCCCGGGAGGTGTCCCGCTCGGGGAGCGCCTCATCCCGGGCCGTCTGGGCCTGCTCCGCGGTGCGCTGGGCGGTGTCCCGCTGCGGCTGCGGCCGGCGCATCCGCGTCTCGGCATCCGTGCTCGACATGGGCCCCATTACCTGCGGCATCTGCGGCACCAACTTCACCTGACCCCCCCCGCCCAGGTCCTCGACGAGTGCGGGCGGCGCAGTGGGCGGGGTCCGGGGCCCCCGGGGCGTAAGCGAGCCCAGCGCTTACTTCCAGCCGATGCCGGGTTTCCGCGCCTCGATGGTCTGACCGTCAGCAAGCGATACGTAGGCGATCAGGTCCTGGTACCGGATGCCGTTAGCGGCGCAAGATTCCCTCACTGCCTTGGTCTCGACGTACCACGAGGCATCCGCGCCTGGCTCCAGGCGGCAGGGCAGCGCAGCAGACCAGGAGGTGCCCAGCATTGCCAGGGTCCGGCCGTCGGCGAGCCTCAGACCCCCAGCTCTTGACGGTGATCGGCGAGCGCCCGGAGTTCGAGGCGGTAACGCACACGCGCGGGTCGCCGATGGCGGTGCCGATGCCCGGGCCGTAGGTCGGCAAGGCCTGCTTGGCAGTGACCGTGATGACGGGGCCGCTCTGCCGCCAGGTCACCACCTGCCAGCCCAGCGACGCACAGCTAATAACGATGGCAGTGATCGAGCTCGTGTTTCCGAGTTTCTCGGGGCGGGATGGTGCGCTTGATCTTCGGCGGGCGAGGTCAGGCTGGGTGAGGCAGGTGCGCTTGAGGTGGCGTGGGAGGCCGGTTTGCGCGTGATTGCCCTGACGGGGCAGCATCAGCGGTGTCTTCCACCACCGTTGATACGGAGTGCCCGCTGATGCTGCCGTCTTCGATGCTACCGATGCCCGCGACCTGGGGTGATCTGCTGGAGGAGCTGAGGCCGGCGTTCCGGCGCCGGTCCACGCACCGGCTGTTCGTGCTGCTGGCGTGCGGGATGATCCTGGCCGGGCGGCGCACGGTGGTGGCGATGGCGGCGGCGGCCGGGATCGCGGATCAGTTCCGGCGGGCGTGCTGGTTCTTCTCCGGCGCGGTGCAGGACGTTGATGACCTGGGCCTGGCGGTGGCCCGCCTGATCGTGACGTACCTGGTCCCCGCGGGCGCGCCGGTCACGGTAGCCGTGGACGGCACATTCTTCAAGCGGTGGGGGCGCAAGGTGGCCGAGGCCCGGTGGGCCTATGACGGGTCGGCGCAGGGCGGGAAGAAGATCGCCTACGGGAACACGCAGGTGATCGCCGCGATCGTCGTCAAGCTGCCGTTCTGCTCCTCGCCGGCGGCGCTGCCGGTGCTGTTCCGGCTGTGGCGCGGCAAGGGCACCGCCTCCCAGGTGGCGCTGGCCGCGGAGATGGTGAAGCTCCTGGCCGGGGCGTTCCCGGACCAGGGGGTGCACGGGGTGGGTGATGCCGCCTTCCACGGCGAGCCCCTGGTCATCGAGGGGACGACCTGGACCACCCGGCTGCCGGCCAGCGCGGTGCTGTACGGGCCGAAGCCGCCCCGCACCGGCCAGCGCGGCCGGCCCCGCGTCAAGGGCGCCCGGCTGGGCAAGCCCGCCCAGATCGCCGCGGCCGCCACCTGGCAGGAGGTGACCGTCACCTGCTACGGCCACACCGCCGCCATGCAGGCATCCGCCGCCGCCGCGCTGTGGCACGGCAGCTTCGGCACCGCCCCCGGCCGCCTCGTCCTAGTCAAAGAGCCCGGCTCAGCCACGCCCTATGACCTGGCGATCTTCACCCCCGGCACGGCAGCCGCCCCTGAGGCGGTCATCGAACGGTACGCCTGGCGGTGGCCCATCGAGCCGTCGAACGCGGCCGGAAAGCAGATCATGGGCGCCGGCGATGCCTGCAACCGGGTCACCACCGCGGTCGAGCGGACCGTCCCGTTCGGGTTCCTGGTGCAGACCCTGCTGATCTGCTGGTACGCCCGCTACGCCTACGATCCCGCCGATGTCGAAAGGCGCCGCCTGGCCTGCCCGTGGTATGTCACCAAGACCGAGCCCAGCACCGCCGGCATGCTCGCCAGGCTCCGCCGCGAGTTCCTCACCGCCCGATTTCCTGCCATACGGCCAGGCCAGACCCCACCCGGACAAATCCCCGGCTACGCCTGGACCTGCGACACCCTCGCCGCATAACTCGGAAACACGAGATCGAGAGAACGTCCGAAAGCATAACTGCGAGTCTGGTCCCCGCGCGCCGCCCGTGCGGGTCCGCAATGCACCATTACGGTGGCTGTCGTGGTCATCGCCGCGCTGGTCGTCTCGATCGTGGCAGCTGCCGGGTCGGTTGGTGCTGTCTGGTACTCACGTCGCTCCGCGAAGTCCGCTGCGGTTTCCGCGGCGGCCGCGAGCACGACAGCCGCGCTCGACTCGCAGCGGCGCCACGACGAGCTGACCCCGGAATTCGACATCAGCATCGCCGCGAATCAGAGCGGCGCTGGTGACCACGCCCACATGCGGGTGACCCTGACCGGCCCGGCCGGGCTGGACAGGCTGGATGAGGTGATCATCGCCATCCTCGACGAGGCCGGGGCCGACCAGTGGGCACATGGGCTCCCCGACAAGGTGAGCGCCGAGGAGGCCCGCCTGTTCGTGTGGGGGCCATGGGAGTTCAACACCGGCGCCAGCGCCCAGGTCACCGACAACAGGACCACCCGGCCACGGCCATACTCCAGGCCGGACGGCAGGAACTGGGACCGGCTCAGCCTCACCCGAACCCGGCCCGGTCACTGGATGGGCGCAATGACTCCTGAGCAATGGCAGCGCGATCAAGACGGGCCAGTCCGGGTGCAGATCACCTGCCGCCGCGGTGATGGCAGTGGGTGCTGCTCCGCGAGATCCAGGTTTCACAGCCACCATTCGCGCTTTAGATAACGATCGTTCACGGACACTGCCCCGGCCGCTGACGTTTGCGCAGGTCGGGTCTGTCATGCATGCCGTGTCCGCGCCAGCGTCACGCTGTCGGAGGTTACCGGTACAGTCGCGGGCCATGAGGATCGGCTACGGGCGGGTCTCCACCCGCGACCAGAACCCCGAATGCCCGGCGTCAGCCTGAGCGGCCTGCTGGCCGCCGCCGTGGTGTCGGCCGCGGTCGCGCTTGGTGTGGAGTGGCTGGCCAAGCCGCGGCTGGAGGTGCGCAAGGAGCGAATCCTGCGCCGCTGGCACGCCAAAGACGAGGTGTGGCGCACGCTCGACCGCATCCTGTTCGCGGCCGCCATCATGAAGAACACTCGGTTCCAATCCGAAGACGTCCAGGCCGCCGACGCGGAGATCCTCCCCGCCACGGCCGACCTCGAGGAAACGTTCCGCGAGGTGATGCTGTTCACCAGCGGACGCGACATTGACCTGGTCTCCTCCCTCGTAGGCATGATCCGCGGGGCCTGGCAGTCGGACCGCACCTGCCGCCAGAAGGGCGAGCTGCTGTTCGCCTGCATACCCGTGGTCATGGACGTGCTCGGCGGCCCAGCGCAGAAGCCGCTGTACTGGCTTCGGTGGCGGTACCGGGCACGGCGCGCACGCGAGGCGCGGGCCTTCTTCGATAGCTGATCCTTGGCCAGTGACCGTTACCGGCCTGACGAGGCTTGATTCGCGCGATTCACAGCTCATTCTCCGAGGTCAGCGCCCTGGGCTACGTCAGTCGCGAGCCTCCAGGCGAAGCGATCCGCTGGCTGACCGGTAGCAGGCAGTAGGAGAGGCGCGCAGTCGGCGGGCCTCGGCCATCCGAGGAGGATGCCATGCCTGGCATGCTGCCTGATCGCGAGTGGACCACGATGGTGATCGGCGGGGGGAAGCGCAGGATCGTCGTGGTAATAGGTCACCGTGCGTCGCTGGCGCCGGTGGTCGACGATCCGTTCTTCGAGGACATGAGCGAGTTTGAGGAAGAGTTCGAGGAGCCGGACGAATGGACCTAGTGGGCTGAGTTGTTCAGCCAACTCGCTCCTCCCCGTCCGGAGTCCAGATGACCGGCGAGCTTCTCGCCGATCTGGAACAGTGGGCACGCCTGTAAGCGTGCGTGATCGTTGAGTGTCACGACAAACGGTTAGGAGTTCAGTTCGGAGATGGCGACGGTCTACGTCTCGGGGGAGACCATGCTCCGGCCGGTGCGTATGGGGCTGGCGATTACGCCAGGGTCGGCCGCGGGGTTGCGCCGGGCTGTGGAGCTGGCCGTGGGGAGCTGGGGCGGGCAGGGTTTCCCGATCGTCGAGGTTGCGGCAGATCATGAGCCCGCGTTACGCTTGGCGGTTGCGATGGGGGTGGACTGCTTCTTCCCTGTGGGCGACGGGGAGGACTTGAAGGCGCTGGCAAGGACCCCGGGATTTGAGTGGGTGGCTTCCTGGCAGGGCCTTTCGCCGTTTAGCCGAGATGCCGAGGGCCGGGGTGAGCACGTGCTGCCTGCGTCGAGCTTGTACGACTGGTACCGGCTTGCCCGGCCGCGGCAGCCGCCCATGCATCACATTTCCTGGCCGCAGGACCACGAACTCGCCGATCTGCTGATGGTGTGGTTTGGCCGGTTCGGCGACGACGATGCCGGGCAGGCGGACAGGGCGGCGTTCGAAGCGATTGCCCAGGGATGCGACATCGGCCCAGGGCTTCCTCTGCCGCCCTGGCCGATGTCGATGGCCAACCAGCTCACCATCACTATGCAGGACGTCGTCCAGCAGCCCCGCTGGCAGGGCCGGGGCATCGTGGTCGTGGAAGGCGGAAACGTCGCCCACCTGGTCAGCTTCTGGAACCTTCGCGCCTCCGGGCAGGAGGTCTTCCCCTGGGTGGAATCCCATGCCGACCTCCTGGAACAGCCACTTTCGGACTGGCTAGAGAAGGTGGCCTCGGCTACGTCGGCGGGTTCAGGGCGGCCTGCTGACCTATCCCTGTGGCTCCCGCCGGGGGCAGCAGCCATCCCTCCCCGGCTCAGTGCCCTGGTCGGCGACGGCAGGTTCCAGCTCATGCCCGAGGCCCATGACCTGGACTTGCGGGTCTGTGGACCGTTGATGACCAGCCACGTCCGGCGTTTTACGCTGGACACGGGGCGGGGCGGGGAAGCCGTTATCCCACTTCCGGTTCTCGATTTCCTGCCGCGGCGAGCGTCCTGGACTGACCTGGGCATGGTCGCGGCCAACATCGACGTGTGGCAGGAGTCCAACGACCCGGTGGGGGAGACGGGGATCGTGGTCCCAGCGGCCCGGTGCGTTGCCCCGCATCTGCGGAGTTTTGTCCCGTTCACCCGGCTGCGGGGGCGAGGCCGGGTTATCCCGGTGCGCGTGTCCGAGGAGACCGTCTCTCTGATGCCGGTCACGGCGGAGTTCCTCGCGCAGAAACTGGCAGATGATGCGGGGTTCCGGCTCACGCTCACCGAGAATGGGCGCCGGGTACATCACCTCATCCGGCTGCTCGGCGGCATCACAGGTGGCGGCATCACAGGTGACAGCCTGGCCAACCAGCCCGCCGTCCGCGAGGTCGTCCGCCAAGCGCTGCGAAGCCCGTATGGCGCCAGCGCGGGGGCTCTCGTGGGCAGTGCCCGCGCGAACGAGGGCGGCTGGGCTGCGAGGTCGTCGGTCTGGCGCGGCTTCAACGGCTACCCGGCGCAGGTTGTCGGGATGCTGGCGCACCGCGGCATCCTCCAGCCTCTTGCCTGCCTTACCTGCCCCAACTGCGCAAGCACGATCCGCGTTGCCCCCACCGAGCTGGGCGAGCCGGTCAGATGCGAACTGTGCTCGGCCTTGGTCTCATTCAGCACCTACATCGCCAACCATCCCTCCCGCCCCGCCACTTGGGCCATGAAGGTCATGCCCGCGCTGGACGAAGCACACTTCAACGAAACCATCCCGGTGATGGCGGCCCTGTCGGTTTTCCAAGCGGCCTGCGGGGGTGGGCTCTGGGGCGGCGGGATGCTCTACGTTGTCGGGGCCGAGCTGACCAAGGACCCGACGCGATGCGAGATCGACTTCATGATCCTCATCCAGGATGCCGAACTTCCCGCCGTCATCGTCGGTGAGGCAAAGGCCGGGCACCCCCACCGTCCAGAGCCAAGCGACCTGCTCAGCGCGGACGACCTGAGCCATCTTGAGGCCATACAGGACTCTCTTCGAGCAATAGGCATCGACTGCTGGATTTGCTTCGCGACCACCCGGCCCACGCTGCAGCAGCCTGAGATTGATCTCCTGCGCCGCTCTTGCGAACGCTCTCTTACTCCCGTCTTCGACTTCCGGGGGCTTCTCCTTCCCGCCCTACCTGTCGTTTTGACCGGTGAGGACTTGTCAGCCCCGGCACTGGATGACCGCCACCCGGCGAGCCGGATCCGGGCGGACTTCCCACGGCTTCCGGCCCTGGGCAAGGACACATGCCAGCGTCATCTGGAACTGGTTGACGTTGACTTCATTGCCGCCGCTTCGGGGACGAGGCTGGCTAGGCCACGATGGCGGTTATCGGCGGGCCGGGTGATAAAGCGGGTTAGGGGTATTCAGCTGACCGGACCCGCGCAGGTCAGGGAGCTGTCACCAGACTCGGCGTGGCGCGGGCTGACCCTGGCCTGACCTGCGGGTTGAGTGCCATCACCCGCAGATCCGGTCCGGTTAAATGAATAGCCCCAAAGCGGGTTATCACCCGGTCAGCATGACCAGCCTCAATGAGTCAGGCTCGCCGCGTGCGGTTACCGTCCGTGCTGGAGTCTGTTTTTGATCTTCATGTCCGTTTGGCCGTTGCGGGTCGGCGTGCGGGGCTGCCCGGTGCGCCCGGGCCAGCACCGGCTCCGACTGCGCCGGGGTGGTCCTCCTTCCGTTTTGGTGGGATGGTTTGTGCCGGTCAGCTGGGTGCGGTGAGGTCGCAGAGCCGCTGCCAGCAGGCCAGGAAAGCTTCTTTCCAGGGCCAGTCCGGGCTGATCTTGAGGATCTTCTTGCGGGCGTGGCGGACGAGGCGGGCGGGGATGCTCCAGATCCGGTAGCGGAGCGTGTCCGGCTCGGCGTCCCGCAGGTCAGGCTGGTCGTGGAAGCCGAGGAGGCGGGCCCAGGCGGTGAGGTCGGCGGCGATGTTCGCCGCGAGGACCCATCCCTTGCTGACCTGCCATGTCTTCGAGGGCAGGTTCCGCAGGCCCATCGCCTTGGCGGTGCGGACGCCGTCGGTCTCGACGGTGACGTGGTCGCGGTGCAGCGCGCCGGTGAACTGGGGATGGTGGCTGCCGGGAACGTCCTCCATCCCGGTGTCCGGGACGTTCGTGCAGGTGACGGAGTATTTCCAGCCGGTCTTTTTCTCGTAGGCGGTCATGTTCTTCTTGTGCCGGCGCGAGGGCTTCACGCGGCGGGCGATCCAGCGCAGCCCGTCCGGCCAGTTCTCCGCCCTGCTCATCAGGCCGGTGATCTCGGCGATGTCCTTGTCCTCCTCAACGGTGCCGTCCTGGCGGACGCCGGGCTTCCATGCGCCGTCCGGGACGGCCACGATGGCGGCCTCGTCGCTCGCGGTGATCATCCAGCCGCAGGTGAACAGCACGGTCCTGCGGGGCGAGGACAGCGTGAGCAGGTGCTTGATCAGTTCGTGGCTGGCGCCGGCCCCGTCGATCCGGATCATGACCCTGCGCCGGAACCTCGCGGGGACCTGCTTCAGCGCCCTGTCCAGGACGTCCTTGTGATCTGTGAAGGTGTTCGAGCCGGCGTTGCCGGGGCGCAGCAGCATGTCCAGGCACTCTCGCGTGTTCATGCACCACGCGGCCAGCAGGTGGAAGCCGAACCCCATCTTCCACGTGGGAGCCGCGCCCTGCTTGCCGGAATGGGCGGTGATCAGGGTGCCGTCCATGCCGGCGAACAGCCACCCGGCCAGGGACTTGCCCGCGATCTCCAGCCAGGGGAACCCGCCCGCCGCCTCGACCTGCTCCCACACGTGCTTCCGGATCCTGGCCCTGGCCAGCGCGATCCTCGCCAGCACCCGGCCAGAGGCCAGGTCCAGCACGCGGCGGACCGTGGACGCCGACGGCGCCGGGCCGGGCGCCGGCCCCAGCTGCCCCAGGACCGCGATGCCGGCCATCGCGGTGGCTCCCAGCGCGATGGCGATCGCCGTCGAGACCAGCACCATTCCCCGGCTGAGCAGCGGAGACGCGCCCTTCACGGTCAGCGCCCCGTCCAGGGCCGCGGTCAGGCCGCACTGGCCGGCGAGCTTGCGCAGCAAGATCCCACCGGCATGCCCGGCCAGGCCGCTCCCGCCGGCGGTGACCTCCAGGGCATGATCCCAGGACATATCCTTCATCGCGAAGAGCGCTCCAGTTCCAGGGCTTACGTGGCGTGGTAAACCCGTAATCTCCCAGGGCCAGGGCGCTCTTCGCCTGCCAAAGACCACAAACCGCAGGAGGGGACGGCCGCTGCGCCGCCGCCCCCCTCCCCATCTCGCCCGGCTCCGGATAGCCCCGCACCCATAAGGTGAAGCCCCCCAAGGCCCGGAACGAGGCAAAATCCCAGCTCACAGACCCACGCAAGAACCTGAAACGCTCATCGCTGAATCGCGGAGGTCAGGTAGACGACGCCCTGGCCGACATCCCCCGCCTGGCAGCCGAAATCAGCCTGATCAACGCCCGGATCACCGTGAGCCGTCTCGACCGCGCGAACCTCGCCGCAGCCGGCCGGGCCACGATCACCGCGTATCTCAACGATGAGCCCGACCCGCTCGCCTACCTGCGTGACGAACTGCACGCCCAGGGGTTCGGCACCCTCAGGGGGAACGCATGAACAACCCCCGCAGGATGCGCCACCACGCCCGCAGAATGCGCCGCTACGGCATGCAGCCCATGGTGGTCATCAACTCCGGTGACCCACTGCCTGATCTGGTCATCGTGACCCTGGCTCGGTGGCTGTGGCGCTACCGCTCCGAACTCGCCCCGCTCACCCTCGCCAGCACAACCGCGCTCACCGCGTGGATACTGCACGCCACCCACCCGCACTGGTGGCCCGCCCTAACTGCGGCCACTGTGGCCGCCACGGCCGGCGCAGGCATGGTGGGCGCACGGCTCGGCCTGGCCGCCCGCGCCGAACGTGGCTACGCGATGACCGTCATCGCGGCCACCGGCGGATGGCTGGCCGCAGCCACAGCCGCCGGCCCGGGACGCGAACCCCTGCCCCCTGTCCTCCTAGTGGGCGCGTGCGTGCTTGGTGTGCCGTGGTGGGCGCACCGCCGGCGCCGCGCTCTCGCGGACGCCGGTCAGGCCATCCAGATCAAGCGCGGGATCTGGCGCGCCGTTACTCCCGAGAGTGACGCTCAGTGAATACCGGCGCGCACGCGCAAGCGCAAACCTCACGCGCGTCTGCACTCATAGGCGCACATTTGCGCGATGCGCGTGCGCAACACCAGCTACCCACCGTCACCACCGAAGCGGAGCATGCGAAGGCGCTGCGGCAGGAAGCAGCCCGCGTGGTCGCACTCCTGCCGCCGCCTACGCCCGAGCAACTCCGCAGGCTGGCCCGATACTGGCCACCCCGCCCTGACGACGGTGATGAATGACCCCCGCGCCGGTCGCGGTGACCTGCTGGGGCGAGTTGCGCGCCGAGCGCCGCCTGCCGGGCGTGCTGCGGGTCCTGGTGGCCGGGCAGCACGCCGGCGCGGCTGAGCGTGCCGGCGACACCTGGATGGCGGACTGGTACACGGCCGGCTCCCGCGACCGCCTCACGGAACACGCCAGCGCCGAAGAAGCCGTGAAGGCAGTGATACGGTCAGGATTCGCCCGCCGTCTCGGCGCACGGGCCGGTTCCCGCGTCCACTGGTCCGATTGTGCCCGGCGTGCCGCCAGAGCCTCGTTCCGGATCTGACCTGGCACAACGCACAGCCAAGAAATTGTCGCCTAAAACACAGAGCCCCCGTGTGCATGGGCGTCACGCCCATGCAGTTGCTGTCGCCCGGCGTCCGCGCCCAGTGGGACTTGCGGGGTCTGAGTGGGCACGGGGATAGTGCTGAGCATCATGGCCGTCCCCTTACCCGTTACCTGGCAGGCGCTGCACCCGCGGCGCACAGGTGCCGCCGCCCGGGACGTACCCTGGGAGGGTGGTACTCGCACCCGAGGGACGCAGGCTACTCCGCCTGGAAGCACGTAACAGCCAGACTCCCATTGAGAGAAAGCCCCCGTGGATCAAGACCCGGCTCCGCACCGGCCCGGAGTACACCGCCCTGAAGGGGCTGGTCAAGCGGGAAGGCCTGCACACGGTCTGTGAAGAGGCCGGCTGCCCGAACATCTTCGAGTGCTGGGAGGACCGCGAGGCGACGTTCCTGATCGGCGGTGACCAGTGCACCAGGCGCTGCGACTTCTGCCAGATCGCCACCGGGAAGCCGGAACCGCTGGACACCGACGAGCCGCGCCGGGTCGCGGAGTCGGTGGCCACGATGGGCCTGCGCTACGCCACCGTCACCGGGGTGGCCCGGGATGACCTGGCCGACGGGGGCGCGTGGCTCTACGCGCAGACCGCGCGCGAGATCCACACGGCTGTTCCTGGCTGCGGGGTTGAACTGCTGATCCCGGACTTCAACGCGCAGGCCGAGCGCCTGACGCCGGTCTTCGATGCCCGGCCGGAAGTGCTGGCGCACAACATCGAGACCGTCCCGCGGATCTTCAGGCGGATCAGGCCCGGCTTCCGCTACGAGCGGTCGCTCCGGGTCCTTGCCCAGGCCCGGGAGGCCGGGCTGGTGACCAAGTCCAACCTGATCCTCGGCCTGGGCGAGGAGTCCGGCGAGATCACCCAGGCCATGGCCGACCTGCGGTCCGCGGGTTGCGAGTTGCTCACGATCACCCAGTACCTGCGCCCGTCCCCGCTGCACCACCCAGTGGAGCGGTGGGTGCCTCCGGAGGAGTTCGACCGCCTCCGCGAGGAGTCCCTGGCCCTCGGTTTCTCCGGCGTGATGTCGGGGCCGCTGGTCCGGTCGTCCTACCGGGCGGGCCGTCTGTACCGCGAGGCCATGGCCCGCAGGGCAGAACCGGCCACCGCAGTTTCCCACCAGGCCCGCTGACTCGTATCCTGCCCTCCATGGCGAACAAGCCCGCAGGCACGGGGAACCGGAAGGACGGCGCGGATGCGGTCCCTCCGGGCCGCATCAAGCAGATCCGCATGGTCGCGGGGATAATCCGCGAAAACAATCCCAAGGCGTTGCCGCTCATCGCGCTCACCGCCGTCGGGGTGATCGCAGTCTTCGTGATCGTCGGGCTGCTGACCGGTCTGGCGGCTGCTCTGATCCCATTCGGCGTAGCCGCCGGGCTGGCTGCCGCGATGCTGCTGTTCGGGCGTTTCGCCCAGTCAGCACAGTACGCAGCGGTCGAGGGGCAGCCGGGCGCGGCCGCCGCGATCCTGCAGAGCATGCGCGGCGGCTGGACCGTCACCCCTGCCGTCTCGGCCAACCGGAACATGGACGTGGTGCATCGCGCAGTCGGCAAGCCCGGCGTGGTGCTGGTCGGCGAAGGATCGCCGACCAGGCTACCCAGCCTGCTCGCCGCGGAGAAGAAGCGCATCTCCAGGGTTGCCTACGAGACCCCCATCTACGACTTCCAGGTCGGCAACGAAGAGGGCCAGGTGCCGATCCGCCGGCTGCAGCGGAAGATCATGCGGCTGCCGCGCAACCTGAAAGGCGCTGAGGTGACCGAACTCAACTACCGGCTGAAGGCCCTCCCGCAGTCACTCCAGGCACCCAAGGGTCCGATGCCCAGGACAGGCCGCATGCCCAAGCCACCGCGCCCCCGGATGCGCTGAACCGGATGCGCTGAACCGGATGCGCTGAACCGGATGCACTGAACCGGATGCACTGAACCGGCAGCACTGAACCGGCAGCACTGAACCGGCAGCACTGAACCGGCAGCACTGAACCGGCAGCGCTGAACCGGCTGTGCTGGGCCGACTGTGCTGGGCTGCTGCCTGGGTCAGGCGCGGATCACGATGGTGTTCGCTGCGCGATCGTGCAGTCCGCGCAAGTCCCTGTCGGTGACCAGGGCCGGGACGACAGCGAGCAGCAGCAGCGTGCGGACGAGCGCCCACAGGAAGCCGACCGGCTTGCCGTCGAGCCGGGCGACCCGGATGCCGAAGACCCGCTTGCCCACGGTGAACCCGGTCAGCGCGGTCAGCAGGTAGACCTCGGCGGCGAAGATCAGCAGGGTGAACACGGTGACGTCACCGCCCCGGAAGAACGCCTGGGCAATCAGCAGGCACAGCAGCCAGTCGACCAGCAGTGCGAGGACCCGCCGTCCCATCCCGGCCACCGACCTGGGACCCTGCTCGGGAAGCCCGAACCGCTCCCCCGGGTAATTCTCCTGCTCGCCGGGCATGCGCATGCCCGGCAGCAAGGCCCCGGCCCACCGTCGCTCACTCACTCCCACACCGTACCTCTGCCCGCAAGCTGGCAGCCTGCCGCGTCCGCCGCCCTGCCCGCAGTCCTCAGCGGCACCGCCCGCAGGCATCCGCCGCCCTGCCCGCGAGCGTCCGCCGCCCGGCCCGCAACGGACTTTCACCTGCCCAGGCGCGCCTCCGGCGGCAAGGCGTAACACGTGTGAAACACTAGAGACACGGCTCGGTAATCGCTGGGAACTAACGTCCGAATCGTTCCTGCCGCAGGCAGGCCCCCCATGCGGCCAGTTTTGCGTGGCCGTCTTCCGCGGCCTTCAGCCGCGGCAGCCCAGGGAGGCAACACAGTGCAGCTCCGTCCAGGGAGGGTTGATGTTCACGAGCGCCGACGAGGTCCTGAAGTTCATCGGCGATAAGAAGGTGGAGTTCGTCGATGTCAGGTTCTGTGACCTGCCTGGGACGGTCCAGCACTTCACGGTCCCGGTCGAGTCGTTCGACGAGAAGGTCTTCACTGACGGCCTCATGTTCGACGGCTCCTCGATCCGCGGTTTCCAGGCGATCCACGAGTCGGACATGCTCCTGCTGCCGGACCCGAGCACCGCGCTGCTCGACCCGTTCCGCCAGCACAGCACGCTGAACCTGACATTTTTCGTGCACGACCCGCTCACTGGTGAGCCGTACAGCCGCGACCCGCGCAACATCGCCCGCAAGGCGGAGACCTTCCTGAAGGGCACCGGGATCGCGGACACCGCGTTTTTCGGCCCGGAAGCGGAGTTCTACATCTTCGACTCGGTGCGCTATGACACCGGGGCCAACTCTGGCTACTACTACATCGACTCGGTCGAGGGCGCGTGGAACACCGGGCGCGAGGAAGAGGGCGGGAACCTCGGCTCCAAGCCGCCGTACAAGGGCGGTTACTTCCCGATTCCCCCGATCGACCACTACACCGACCTGCGCTCGGCGATGGTCAAGGCACTGATGGACGTCGGCATCACGGTGGAAATGCAGCACCACGAGGTCGGCACCGCAGGCCAGGCGGAGATCGACATCAAGTTCGGGCCGCTGCTCCACCAGGCCGACGCGTTGATGCTCTACAAGTACGTGGTGAAGAGCGTGGCGCGGGCGGCAGGCAAGACCGTCACGTTCATGCCGAAGCCGATCTTCGGCGACAACGGCTCCGGCATGCACTGCCACCAGAGCCTGTGGAAGGACGGCTCGCCGCTCTTCTACGACGAGGTCGGTTACGCGGGTCTGTCCGACATGGGCCGGTACTACGTGGGCGGGCTGCTCAAGCACGCACCGTCGCTGCTCGCGTTCACCAACCCCACGGTGAACTCCTACCACCGTCTGGTGCCTGGCTACGAGGCGCCGGTCAACCTGGTGTACTCGCAGCGCAACCGGTCGGCTTGCGTGCGCATCCCGATCACCGGCTCGAACCCCAAGGCCAAGCGCCTCGAGTTCCGGGTGCCCGACCCGTCCGCCAACCCGTACCTGGCGTTCTCCGCCATGCTCATGGCCGGCATCGATGGCATCAAGAACAAGATCGAGCCGCACGAGCCCGTGGACAAGGACCTGTACGAACTGCCCCCGGACGAGGCGCAGGCCATCCCGCAGGTCCCCGGCTCCCTGGAGATGGTGCTCAACACCCTCGAGGCGGACCACGACTACCTGCTCGAAGGTGGCGTGTTCACCCCGGACCTGATCGAGACCTGGATCGAGTACAAGAGGACCAACGAACTCGACCCGGTCCGGCTCCGCCCGTCGCCGCACGAGTTCGCCATGTACTTCGACGTGTAGGCAGTACCGGGAGGCCACCGGCCTGCCGCCTCATCCAGGGCGGCGCCGGTGGCCGTCCGCGTTTCCCCAGCCGGAACCCGCCGGTCACTACGACCGGGCAGGATGGTGTTGTGCCAGCACGGTTGAGCAAAGCACGGTTGAGCGGCCCGGGACGGGAATGAATCACAGCGAACTGATCACCCTCGCCAGCCTGAACCTGCACGGCGGGCTGAGCGGCCACGGCGAGCCCTTCGATGTCGCGGAGGCGTGCCACCGGCTGAAGGCGGACGTCATCGCCTTGCAGGAAGCCTGGTGGCCGACGGGGCAGCCGGATCCGGTGACCGACGTGGCGGCCGAACTTGGCGCGAAGCTGGTCCACCGGGGGCTGGCCACTGACACCGATCTCGCCCGCCTGGGTCTCGCCGACGACAGCGGTCCGGGCACCTGGGGGCTCGCGGTGCTGAGCATGCTTCCCGTCACCGGCTATGAGGTCATCGAGCTTGGCCGGGCCCCCACCGACGTGATCAGCCGGGCCGCGCAGGTGGTCACGGTGACCGCCCCGGGCGGCGCGGCGCTGCGCATCGTCAATACCCATCTGACGCACCGGTTCAGCAGCCCGGTCCAGCTCGCCCTGCTGGCCTACCGGCTTGCGGCGGGCACCGGCCCGGCGGGCACCGGGCCGGCGGGCACCGGGCCGACAGTGATCGTCGGGGACCTCAACATGCCCCGCCCGGCCACGTTGTTTGCTCCCGGCTACCGCTCGGTAGTGCGCGGCAGGACCTTCCCGGCGGACTGGCCGCTGATCCAGCTCGACCACATGCTCATCCGCGGCAGGGTCACCGCGTCCGGCGGCGAAGTACTGGACCCGGTCGGGTCGGATCACCTGCCGATCCGCGCCCAGCTCAGCGCTGGCTGACCCCGGCCGCAACCCGGGCGAGCCCGGCGACAGTCGACCGGGAGAGAACATGCACGGTGCGCGCCGCGGGCGAGACCCGGAGCGCGTGCCGGGGCAGCCGGACCCGCAACGCACCAGGCCGGGACTCGAAGACCACCGGCGGGCTCATCGTGAGTGCCTCCCCGTCCACGCCGATCTCCACCGCGGCGGCGGAGCTGATCTCGAAGCGCGGCGCGGTCCACTCCACCCATCCGCTGAACCGGCGCGCCTGGCCGGCCGCCTGGAGCGCGAGGAACGTGCTGGCCCCGGCCGCGTCGGTGATCGTGACCGCCACGATGCCGAGCAGCCCTGCGTCCAGCCGCTCCCGCGTGCCCAGGCCGCCGCCGGTCGGCACGAGCTGATACGGGTTGTTGGAGACGAGGACGAGATGAGCCGTGTGGTGCTGCTCACCGCCCGGCCCGGTGAAGCACAGGTCGAGTGGTGCCGCGTCCGGGCCGAGGAGATCGGGCAGCATCGCCGCGGCGGTCCGCAGCTTGGCGTCCCGGTACTCAGGCGCCTGGACCACTTTCGCGTACAGCCCGAGCGAGGCGTTGTTCACGAACGTCCGCCCGCCCACCGCCGCGAGGTCGATCCGCTGCTCGACCCCGTCCGCGAACGCGTCAAGCGCCCCGACCACGTCATCGCGGTTCAGGCCCAGATCGAGGGCGAAGTGGTTGCGGGTACCGGCTGGGATGCACACCAACGGGATGCCAGCCCGCGCCGCGACTGACGCGACCAGCGCCTGCGAGCCGTCGCCGCCTGCCATGCCGATGGCGTCCGCGCCCCGGCTGACCGCGTCCTCGGCGAGCTGGTGCAGGTCATCGCCCGCACGTGACCTCCGGCCAGTGACCACCAGCCCCGGGCACGCCCCGCAGTGTCCCGTTACCTGGGTGTTAGCATAACCCGCGTGACCGAAAGGGAGGCTGCCCAGCAGTCCGCGGTAATGGAGAGCGTCGCGGAATGGCTGGCCAGCCGCGCCGGCGAATACGGCGGGCCCGTTCGGCGGCAGGTTGTGGACTCCGTCCGCCAGCTTGGCGCCGTGGACCGCGCCATGTATGACGCGATCGCGGCCACCCCGACCCCGACCCTCGACAAGCCGCTCCGGCACCTGTCCAGCGCGGCCGACAAGTCCCGGCTCTGGCTGGCCATCGCGGCCGTGCTTGTCCTCGGCGGCGGCCGCACCGGCAGGCGTGCCGCAGTGCGCGGCACCCTGGCCGTAGGCGCCACGTCGGCGCTGGTGAACCTTGGCCTGAAACCCGTCTCCTTCCGGGGCCGGCCGGACCGGGCCGGAGCCGGGGTGCCCGGCCAGCGGCACGTCAGGATGCCCGAGTCCACTTCGTTCCCGTCCGGGCATTCCGCGTCGGCGTTCGCTTTCGCCACCGCCATCAGCCGTGACCGGCCCTGGGTGGCGCTGGGCGCAGGCTTCCTGGCCGCCGCCGTTGCCTACTCACGCGTGCACACCGGGGTGCACTATCCGGGCGACACGGTCACTGGCTCGCTGATCGGCGCGAGCACCGGCCTGGCCGTGGCCGGCCTGCTTGACCGGCGCTGCCCGTGACCCCAGCCCCGCTGGGCTTTCCAGCACCGGCAGCCCCCAGCCCCATCAGCCTTCATCAGCCCCGGCGGTCTCTCCAGCCCCGGCGGTCACCCGGGGTGGGGTGTGAGCACGGTGGCGGACAGCAGCACCGCAGCGGACAGTAAAAGGGTGACGGACAGCGGCACGGCGGACAGCAATACGGTGGCGGAAGCCAGCACGACGGCGGCCAGCACAACAGCCGGCAGCAGCAGGCTGGCGGTGGAAGTGCGCGGCCTGGTGAAGTCCTACTCCGGCAAGCAGGCTGTCATGGGCATCGACCTGGCGATCCGGCAAGGCGAGGTGTTCGCGCTGCTCGGCCCGAACGGGGCCGGCAAGACCACCACGGTCGAGATCCTGGAGGGCTACCGCACCCGGGACCATGGCGAGGTCAGTGTCCTCGGCGTCGATCCGGGCCATCACCGGTCCAGGCTGAAGAGCCGGATCGGGATCGTACTCCAATCCACCAGCGTGGACCGGTACCTCACGGTGCGCGAGACCATCGGCATGTACGCCGGCTTCTACCCGCACCCGCGGCCGGTGGACGAGGTGATCCACCTGGTCGGCCTGGACGCGAAGCGGAACGACCGGGTGCTCAAGCTCTCCGGGGGGCAGCAACGGCGGCTGGACGTGGCGATAGCCCTCGCGGGCAGCCCGGAACTGCTGTTCCTCGACGAGCCCACCACCGGTTTCGACCCCTCGGCCCGGCACGAGGCCTGGGACGTGATCAAGAACCTCGCGTCGCTCGGCATGACAGTGCTGCTCACCACGCACTACATGGACGAGGCGCAATTCCTTGCCGACCGGGTGGCGGTGATCGCGGAAGGCCGGCTCGTCGCCCAGGGGCCGCCGGCCACCATCGGCGACCGGGACCGGGCCAGGGCACGGATCCGGTACCGGCTGCCGGATGGCGCCGCGCCCCCGGCCGACCTGGCCGGGCCGCCGGGGCCGGACGGCATTATCGAGGTCGCCACGGACGACGCGGTCCATGCGCTGAACCGGCTCACCGGCTGGGCGATCAGCCAGGGCGTGCGCCTGGACGGGCTCGAGGTGACCAGGCCGTCGCTGGAGGACGTCTATCTCGCGCTCACCGGCCCGGCTTCCGCGGACGCCAGCAGCCCGGCCGCCGCCAGCGCTCGGAAAGAAGGCCGGGCATGAATGCTACGGCGCTGACCTTCTCGCAGGTGCGCTACGTGAATAAGGCGTTCTGGCGCAATCCGGCCTCGGCGTTCTTCACGTTCGCGTTCCCGCTCATGTTCCTGGTGATCTTCACGTCGCTGTTCGGCCACTCCACGGTCCAACTCGGCGCCCGGACGGTGCACACGTCAACCTATTACGTGGCCGCGATGGCATCCTTCGCGGTGATCACCGCGTGCTACAACAACATCTCGATCGGGGTGGTCTTCCAGCGGGAAAGCGGGATCCTCAAGCGCATCAACGGGACGCCCCTGCCCGGCGCGTCGTTCCTGGCCGCCCGGGTGCTGCATGCGCTACTCGTCGCCGTCCTGCTGGTGGTGATCACGGCCACGTTCGGCCGGGCGTTCTACAGCGCGGACATCCCCACCGGGGGCACCCTGCTGCGGTTCCTGGTCATGCTCGTGGTCGGCGCGGCCACGTTCTGCGCGCTCGGCTTCGCGATCACGACGGTCATCCCGAACGCCGACGCCTCGGCCCCCATCGTCAACGCGACGATCCTGCCGCTGCTGTTCCTGTCCGGGATCTTCATCCCGTTCGGCAACAACACCCCGACCTGGATGCTGTGGATCGCCCGGATCTTCCCGGTCAAGCACTTCGCCGACGGGATGCAGGCCGGGTTCCTCGGCACTTCGTTCCACTGGACCGACGTGCTGGTGGTCGCCGCCTGGGGCCTGGCCGGACTGCTGCTCGCGATCCGCTTCTTCCGCTGGGAACCCGGCACATCCTGAGGCCCGGCTCTGCCCCCGAACCGATCCGGCCGCTGCTGCGTCGGTCGTCGAACGTCACAGTGGCGGGACGGCCAGGCACAGCTGCAGGCAGTCGTGGCCTGCTGGCCCCGGGCGGCCGACCGCGAACTGCCGTCCCGGGTCAGGACATCCAGGGCGCGCTCGACGGCTGCATCCACGCGAATCGTGATCGTCTCTGCCACTGATCAGGCGTGGTGCACATCAGCTCGTTGGCTGATCCTCAGCCAGGTCGAACTCGCCGTCCTGGACGCCGAGGGTGAAGGCACGCCATTCGTCCGGGGTGAACGTCAGCACCGGCCCGTCGGGGTCCTTGGAGTCGCGCATGGTGATCACGTAGTCGCTGCCCTCCTTGGAGCCGGGCACGACCTTGACCTCCACGCACGTACCGCCGTTCCCCCCGCTGTAGGAGGACTTGCGCCAGGCGGCGCCGGTCAGGTCCATTGTTCGATCGCCTTCCTTGCCAGATCTATCGAGGCGCGCCGGGACAGCGCCTCCGCTTTCAGTATGTCGTACAGCAGGGCCACCCGAGCCACGTCGCCCGCCCGCTCCACGACCTGCCCGGCCAGCGCGTTGTTAAGGTAACGACGTCCGGCGGCCCATCGAAACTGGCGATCACGAAGTGGCCATCAAGCCCCGCGTGCGCCCCCGCGCCGAAGGGCACCACCGCAGCATGATCCGGGGCTGGCTCAGGTGAACTGCCCAGGGGCAGTCGCATCCCCACGGAGTCAGAGATCATGGAAGAGTACGAGGTCGGCAGGTCAACCGCGCGGCGCACCGTGGCCTGGCTGCGGGAGCAGGGGCTGATTGAGACCGTGCCCACCCGTGGAAGCTACGTGCTGTAAGCCGGCGCCTGGTAGACAACCCTCTTGACCTGGGCAGACGCAAGTCAGGAAGTCAGGGAAAAGTCAGGGCAAGGTCGCGCAGAGACCCGTAGAAACGGACATCAACTACCTGGCTCCTCGTGGGCCGGGTTTTCTCATGCTGGAGGCGCTCAGCGCCCCGCGGTGCCGGGCGTGGCCGGCTCATCCTCAGCGCTGACGGGCAGGGCGTGCCTGGCCCGGGCGAGGGCCGCCGGCGGCAGGCCCGCCAGTTGGTTGCTCTCCCTGGTCAGATGCGCCTGATCCGCGTAGCCGGCCTCCGCGGCCAGGCAGGCCAGGTCACCAGGCTGCCGCTGGCCGGCGTCGACCCGGGACACGAAGCGGCGGAACCGGAGCACCCGGCTCAGCATCACCGGGCCATACCCCACCGCGGCGCAGCACCGCCGCTGCAACTGGCGCTGGCTGATCCCCAGCTCCGCGGCGACCCGGTGCACCCGCGAGCCGGGCCGGCCCAGCCGCTGCGCGGCCTCTGCCACCAGCGGATCGGGGGGCGCGGCAGCCACCATCCGGGCCGCGATACTCGTCAGGCCGCGCATCGCCGCACCGGGCGGCAGCGATCCCGGCAACTGACGGTCCAGGGCGGCACCGGGGCTAGCGAGCAGATCAGACCGCAGGTCGCCGATATCGACCCGCTGGTCGAGCAGCGCGCTGAGCGGGATGCCGAGGGCGGGCCCACCCGCACCGGGCCGCAGCCGGACCCCGGCCAGCACCGCGCCCGGGGGCGTCGCCGCGAGCACCGGCCCGGTGTCGGGGCCCGCGACGTACACTCCCCTGCCGCTTTCCCAGATGAGATCCACGCAGCCGTCGGGCAGCACCCGCGTCGGCGGCCCGCCGGTGACCGGCTCCACCCTCAGCCAGGTGCAGGACACCGCGGCCGCCAGCCTGGCGGGCGGCGCATACTCCCGGTACCCGGGTGAGGTGTCCACGAGCACGAGTCTGGCACGTGTCCGATTCATTCAAGGCAGCATGCCGCCGTGCCGCGAGGATGGGCGGCATGACCTCACCTGATATCGACGCGGCCGCCCGGTTCCTCGCCGCCAGCGGCCGGGTGCTCGACCGCCGCAGGTTCGAGCGGCTCTTCGGCATGGGGGACGCACAACCGGTGCGGGACGCGATCACGGCCTACCGCAACGCCGACGGCGGGTTCGGCCACGCGCTGGAGCCGGACGGGCGGTGCCCGGGCAGCCAGCCGCTGGCCATCGAGTTCGCCCTGCACACCCTGCACGAGGCCGACGCCTGGGACGACGGGCTGGCCCAGCGGGCCTGCGGGTGGCTGGACGCGCACGCTCCCGCCGAGGGCGGCGCTGTCTTCGTCGATCCATCGATCGAGGGATGGCCGCACGCACCCTGGTGGGTGCCGGAGGTCGGCGGCCCGGCCTCGCTCATCACCACCGGCCTGCTCGCCGGGACGCTGCACGCCCGCGGCGTCCGGCATCGCTGGCTGGACCGCGCCAGGGACGTGCTGTGGACCCGGATCAGCGGGCTGACCACGGCCGGCCCCTACGACATGCGCGCCGTGCTCCAGTTCCTGGACCACGTGCCCGACCGTGACCGGGCGGTCAAGGCCCTCGACCAGCTTGGCCCGATGATCCTCGACCAGGGCATGGTGACGCTGGATCCGGAGGTGCCAGGGGAGATCCACACTCCGCTGGACTTCGCCCCGCTGCCCGGCTCGCTGGCCCGCGGCCTGTTCGAGCGCAGCGTGATCGAGGCGCATCTGGACCATCTGGCCAGCGCGCAGCGCGACGACGGTGGCTGGACGTTCAACTGGCAGCCCTGGAACCCGGTGGCCGCGGCCGAGTGGCGCGGCTCGGTCACCGTGGGCGCGCTGTGCCTGCTCCGCGGCAACGGCCGCTGACCGGCTCAGGACACTCCGGCTGGCTCATCGGAGGCTGGCTCATCGGAGGCTGGCTCATCGGAGGCTGGCTCATCGGGGCGGGCGGCCGAGCTTCTGGCGGGGCGGCGGCGAAGCAGCCAGCCGCGCCGGGTCCAGGTGTGCCGGATGATCACCGCGATGAGGATGAGGCTGGAGATGGCGTGCCAGCGGATCTTCGTGCGCGCATCCAGCCAGTCCCACAGGCCGGAAGCGGTCACGATCGCGGTCAGCACGAGGAGCGGGCTGGCCTGGGACAGGCTCCACCGCATCGCCCGGGACAGCGATCGCCGCTGCTGGGCGCTGGGCGCTGGGCGCTGGGCGCTGGGCGCTGATGGAATGATCACGCCGGGGCGGTCAGCCGTAGAACAGGCGCTCCATCACCGCGCGGGCCCGGCGCGCGGTCCGCCGGTAGTCCTCGACCAGGTCCTGGCCGGCGTCCGGCGGGTAACCCATGATCCGCGCCACGGCAGCCAGCTCTGCCTGCTTGACCGGCAGCACGTCCGAGGAGCGCCCGCGCAGCAGCACCACCGAGTTGCGGATCCGGGTCGCCAGCCGCCATGACGCGGCCAGCGCCGCCGCATCATCCTCGCCTATCAGGCCAGCTTCCCGCGCGGCAGCCAGCGCGGCCAGGGTACGCGTCGTCCGCAGGCCCGCCACTTCGTGCGCGTGCGTCAGCTGAAGCAGCTGGATGACCCACTCCACGTCGGACAGTCCGCCCGGGCCTAGCTTCAGGTGCATCGCGGGATCAGTGCCACGAGGCATCCGCTCAGCTTCCATCCGCGCCTTGAGCCGCCTGATCTCCCGCACTGACGCGTCGGTGATGCCGCCGGCCGGGTAGCGGAACTCATCGGCCAGCGCCTTGAACCGGGCGCCCAGGTCGCGGTCGCCGGCAGCGGGATCGGCACGCAGCAGCGCCTGCGCCTCCCAGGCGAGCGACCAGCGCTCGTAGTAGGCGCGGTAGGAGGCAAGGGTGCGCACCAGGGGCCCCTGGCGGCCCTCCGGGCGCAGGCCAGGATCGACCAGCAGCGGCGGGTCGGGCGCGGGCTGGGCGAGCAGCCTGCGCAGCTCCTCGGCGACGGCGTGGGCGGCCCGGCTCGCCGCCTGCTCGTCCGCACCCGGCAGCGGGTCATGGACGAACATCACGTCGGCGTCGCTCCCGTAGCCGGTTTCCCGGCCGCCGAAGCGTCCCATCCCGACCACGCACACCCGGGTGGGCAGCGGACCTTCCTCGCGCTCGACGCGGCCGGTCGCGGCCTCCAGCGCGCCGCCGATGGTCACTGCCGTGATGACCGTCAGCGCCTCGCTGGTCTCCTCGACCGTGGCCAGCCCGAGCAGGTCGGCGGCAGCGGTCCGGAGCAGCTCGCGGCGGCGCAGGCCGCGGACCGCGTGCGCCGCCCCCTCCGCCGTGGGGTGCCTGGCCACCACCGCGGAGGCCTCGGTATGCAGCGCGGCCGCGGGGCGCGGCGCGAGCTGCTCATCCGAGCCGAGCAGCGCCACCGTCTCGGGCGCGCGCATCAGCAGGTCCGTCGCGTAGCGGCTGGACGCGAGCAGCCGGGCCATCCGGCGCGCCACGTTCGTGTCGTCACGCAGCAGCCGCAGGTACCACGGCGAATTCCCGAGGGCATCGCTGACCTGCCGGAAAGCCAGCAGCCCGGCGTCCGGCTGGGCGGCGCCCGCGAACCACTCCAGCATCACCGGCAGGAGGGTGCGCTGGATGGCCGCCCGCCGGGAGACTCCCGAGGTCAGCGCCTCGATGTGGCGCAGCGCGCCACCGGGGTCCGCGTAGCCGAGGGCCTCCAGCCTGGCCCGTGCCTCGTCGCGGGTGAGCCGGACCGCCTCGCTCGGCAGGCGCGCCACGGCGTCGAGCAGCGGGCGGTAGAACAGCTTCTCGTGCAGCCGCCGTGCCTCCCGTGCGTGCAGCCGCCACTGGGCCATCAGGTCGGCGGCCGGGTCGGTGCGCGCCGGCGGGGCGGGCGGCACGGCACCGCTGCGGGTCCTGGCCCGGCGCAGCGCACGGCCGAGCCGGCGCAGCGCGTCCGGGTCTTCCGGCAGCGTGTGGGTGCGCCGGAGCTGACGGAGCTGGAGCAGGTGCTCCACGGTGCGCAGGAACCGGTAGGCGGCGGCCATCGTGGCCGCGTCATCTCGGCCCACGTAGCCGCCGCGGGCGAGCGCGGCCAGCGCAGGCAGCGTGCCCTGCTCGCGCAGCGCCTCGTCGGCGCGGCCGTGCACCAGTTGCAGCAACTGCACGGCGAACTCGATGTCGCGCAGCCCTCCGGGACCGAGCTTGAGCTGGCGGCCGGCCTCGCCGGGGGCCAGGCTGCCGATCACCCTGCGGCGCATGGCCTGCACGTCCGCGACGAAGTTGGCGCGCTGCGAGGCCTCCCAGACCATCGGGCTGAGCGTCTCGATATAGACGCGGCCGAGGTCGAGATCGCCCGCCACCGGGCGTGCCTTCAGCAGCGCCTGGAACTCCCAGGTCTTGGCCCAGCGCTCGTAGTAGGCCCGGTGACTCGCCAGGGTCCGCACCAGCGGGCCGGCGCGGCCTTCCGGGCGCAGGTTCGGGTCGACCGGGAACAGCGCGCCCTCGGGCGTGCTCTGCGAGCAGACCCGGACCAGGGCCGCCGCCAGCCGGGTCGCCGTGCGCAGGGCCGCAGCCTCGGCGTCGGGGTCGGCCCGCTGCGCGGCTGACTCGGCCCCGGGGTCGGCCGGCTGCGCGGCTGACTCGGCCGAGGCATCCGGAGCCGCCGGAGCCGCCGGTGCCATCGGGAGAGGCGGTGCGGCAACGAAGATCACGTCCACGTCACTGGCGTAGTTCAGCTCGTGCCCCCCGCACTTGCCCATCGCGATCACGGCCAGCCGGGCGGGCGCCGAGCCGGCCGGCAGCTGGGACCTGGCGATGGCCAGCGCTGCCTCCAGCGCAGCGACCGCGAGGTCGGCAAGTTCCGCCGCGGTCTCATCGACGGTGACCGCGCCGGTCAGATCCCGCGCCGCCAGGTGCAGCAGCCGCCGCCGGTAGGCGGCGGCCAGCGCGGCAGCCGGGCTCCCGCAGCCCGCCGCCGGGTCGGCCACCGGCTCCGGGTCAGCGGAACGTGCCCCGACCGCCTCCAGCAGTTCGGAGCGAAGCTGAGCCGCCCCGGTGCCCTGCAGCGCGTCCGGGCCGCGCAGCACGTACCAGTCGGCAGGGTGCCGGGCCAGGTGGTCGCCGAGTGCGGCGCTGGCGCCCAGCACCGCGGTGAGCCGGGCGCGCAATCCGGCGTCGGCGCGCAGCGCGCTGGTCAGCTCCTCGTCACGGGGCAGCCGGGCCAGCGCGGCGAGCGCGAGGTCGGGGTCCGCGGCCGCGGCGAGCGCGGCGAGCAGGTCAGCGTCGGCGCCGTCAGCGTCGAGAGCCAGGTCCACGCTGAGCAGTCGCTCCGCCTGGGCAGCGTCAGCAAATCCCATCCGGGCCAGCTGCCCGGCCGGTGTCGTCCTCCGGCGCACGCTCACACCTGAACCGTAACGGCCCGCGGCTGCGCTGGCTTCCGCGGGCGGGGACAGTGCTGGCTGGGTAAGCGTGGTGACCGGTGTCAGGGGGCCGTGCTGACGCGGTGGGCGATCACCCGGCAGCCGGGGCCTGAAAACCCCCCGGCTTCATCAAAGGCCGGAAAAAAGGCGCCGGGGCCGTCCGCAGACGGCCCCGGCAGGGGGGTGCACCGGGGGGGGTAGGTGCACTCGTTAAGTGTGCGCCAGCCCGGTAACGTCCCGGTAGCGCCACATAATTATCAGAACGTCAGGCTCCCAGGGCCTGATCGCGCAGCCGGCCGCCGAGGGCCGTCCGGGCGGCCGCGGCCGGGCGGGCGGGAGAGAACGTCCCGTCGCCGAGCAGCCTGGCCCGGACCTGGTCCGCATCCGAGTGCTGCAGGTCTTCCAGGATGGCCAGTGCGTCTTCCCATGCCTGGCGGGCCAGGTCCGGCTGGCCGGCCGCGTGATACGCATCGCCGAGGTGGACCAGCATGGTGGTCTGGTAGTACCCGGTCCGGAATCCTTCGATGATGCTCAGGGCGGTGCGCAGGCAGCTGATCGCCTCGTCGTAGCGGCCCAGGTGATAGAGCGCGTAGCCGACGCTGTCCCAGGTGGCCGCCTCGTTGAGCGGGTCACCGAGCCCCCGGTACATGCCGAGCGCCTGCTCGCAGTACTGCATGGCCTGCTCGTAGTCCCCCTGCTGGGCGAGCAGCCAGCCGACGCCGTTGAGTGCCTTGGCAAGGCCCGGCTGGTAGCCCTCGGCCCGGAACAGGACAAGAGATTCCTGGGTATGACCAAGGGCCTCGGCGAGCCTGCCCTGCTGCTCGGCCAGCAGCGCGATCTCGTTGTGCGCGCGAGCCTGGCCTAGCCGGTCGCCAAGCTGCCGGTGCAACTCCAGAGCCTGGCAGCAGTAGACACGCGCTTCCGCGAGGGAGCCCAGCCGGCCACAGGCCGCGCCAAGATCGCGGTAGGCGTGCGCCTGGCCGGCCAGGTCGCCCAGGCGCTTCGCCGCGGCGATCGCGGTGTGCTGGAGTGCGACCAGGTCATGCCAGTGACCCTGGCGGTCCAGGAACAGGGTGAGCGTCCAGGGCAGCTGCCAGGCGTAGGAGTCAAAGCCCGCGTCACTCGCCAGGGCGACCGCGGCGAGCAGGACCTGGCGCTCGGCGGCGAACCACGCCAGCGCGTGGCTCGCGCGCTCCAGCGTCTCGGGAGTGACCCCCGTCCGCGGAGGCTGCACGGGCACATGCGGCCGGACCGGGTTGAGCAGCCTGGCCCCCGCGTACGCGGTATGCAGGTAGTGGTCGAGCATCCGGTGCGCAGCGTCGCGCCGCTGCGCCGTGCTATCGACGGTGCGGGCCAGGTCGGCGGCGTAGGCACGCAGCAGGTCGTGGAAGGCGTACCGGCCCGGGGCGTGCTCGGCGATCAGGTGCGCATCCGCCAGTTCGGCGACCGCCACGGCCGCCTGGCCCGGCGGCACCCCGGCCAGGCTCGCCGCCGCCGGGATGGTGACGTCCGGTCCCGCGTGCAGCCCCAGCAGCCGGAACAAGCGGATGGCCGGCTCGCTCAGCTGCTCACAGGACCAGGAGAACACGGCGCGGACACTGGCCGCGGGATCCCCGGCGTCGAGGGCGTCCAGCCGTCCCTGCGCGTCAGCGAGCTCGCGGGCCAGATCCGCGAGCGGCAGGCAGGGACGGGCCGCGGCGCGGGCAGCCACGATGCTCAGCGCCAGCGGCAGCCGGGAGCACGACTCGGTCAGCTGGCGGGCCGCATCAGTCTCCGCGCTGGCCCGCTCCCCCAGCCGCCCAGCCAGCAGCTCCCGGGCCTCGGTCGCGGTCAGCACGTCCAGCGGGACCAGCCGGGCACCCTCGGTCGCGGCCAGCCCGGGCAGCCGCGCGCGGCTGGTCACCAGGGCAAGGCAGGACTGGCTGCCCGGCAGCAGCGGGCGCACCTGAGCGGCGCCCCTGGCGTTGTCCAGGATGACCAGCACCCGCTTGCCAGCCAGCACGCTGCGGTAAAGCGCGGCCTGCGCCTCGATGCTGTCCGGGATCTGCTCCTCGGTCACGCCGAACGCCCCGAGAAACCAGCGCAACGCGTCCTCCGGTCCCACCGGCGTCCCCGACGGATCGAACCCGCGCAAGTTCACGTAGAGCTGGCCGTCGGGGAACTCAGCGGCCGACTGATGTGCCCAGTGCACCGCGAGCGCCGTCTTACCCGCCCCGGCAGTGCCCCCGATGACCAGCACCCGGACCGCCTCGTCGGAGGCCGCCGCCTCGTGCAGCCAGGCCCGCAGCTCAGCCAGCTGAGCGGTCCGGCCGGTGAAGTGCGCCACGCCCGCGGGCAGTTGCCGCGGCACCACCGCAGCCTGGGTGGCCTTCCCGGCAGCGTCAGCCGCTTCCGCGCGGCCGACCTCCGCGGCGCTGTCAGCCGCCGGGCTGGCCCCGGCCACGGCCGGGCGGCCAGCCACGCGCTGGCTGCCCGCCGACGCGGAAACCGGCGATGACCGGGCCGGCCCGTGCGGGCCGGCCTGCGGGAGAAGGCTGACCTGGGCGGGGCCAGGGGCGGCCAGGCCGGGATCGCCAGCGAGGATGCCGGTCTGCAGCTCACGCAGCTCCCGGCAGGGCTCCACGCCGAGTTCGTCCACCAGCATGCGCCGGGCCCGCTGGTAAGCCTCCAGGGCCTCCGCCTGCCGGCCGCAGCGATACAGCGCCAGCATCAGCTGCGCGTGGAACCGCTCGCGCCACGGGTGATCCATGGCAAGCTGCGTCAGGCCCCCGACCAGCTCCGCGTGCCGTCCCTGGGCGAGCCCGGCGTCCATCCGCCATTCCTGCGCCTGCATCCGCAGCGCCTCGAGCCGCGGTACCTCAGCCGTCAGCAGCACGTTCGAGGGGACATCCAGCAGCGGGGTCCCGCGCCACAGGTCGAGCGCCTCGCTAAGCACTTCCCAGGTCCCCGGGGTGCCGGCCGCGCAGTCGCCGCGCCGGACGGCCTCGCCGCCCTTCGTGCACAATGCGGTGAACCGGAGCGCGTCCACCTCGTCGGGCGTCGCATCGACCGCGTAGCCGGGATCACGCGTGACGATCCGGCGCCCCGCCACCGGCCCGAGAACGTGCCGCAGCCGCTTCACGTAGTTGCGGATGGCCACCCGGGCACCGGCTGGGGGCGCCCCGTCCCACAGGATCTCGGCCAGTTCGTCGTAGGACGCGACCTGCCCAGGGCGCAGGGCCAGCGCAGCCAGGATCACCCGCTGCTTCGGTGCCGGCACGGACACCGCCACGCCGTCGACCCGGACGATTAATGGCCCGAGTACACCCACCCAGAACACTGTCCCCTAACCCCGATCCCTGTCCCCGCCCGCCGCAGCGGCTCTCGCCGCCTTAGCCTCGCATCCCGCCATAGCTCTGGCTCGCAGTCACAGCACCGGCAGGTAACGGTCCAGCTCAAACTGGGTGACCTGGTGCCGGTACTCACGCCACTCAGCACGCTTGTTACGCAGGAAGAAGTCGAATACATGCTCCCCGAGTGCCTCTGCCACCAGCTCACTGTCCTGCATCGCCTTGATCGCCTCATCCAGGCTCTGCGGCAACGGCGAGATGCCCAGCGCCCGCCGCTCGGCCGAGGTGAGCGCCCATACGTCATCCTCCGCGCCGGGCGGCAACTCGTAACCGGCCTCAATGCCTTTAAGGCCCGCCTCGAGGATTACCGCGAATGCGAGATAGGGGTTGCAGGCTGAGTCTACCGAGCGGAACTCGACCCTGGTGGCATTTCCCTTGTGCGGCTTGTACATCGGCACCCGGACCAGCGCTGAGCGGTTGTTGTGCCCCCAGCAGATGTACGCGGGCGCCTCCCCGCCGGCCCCGGCGGTGCGTTCCGCAGCGCCCCACAGCCGCTTGTAGGAGTTGACCCACTGGTTGCACACCGCCGTGATCTCCGCGGCGTGCCGCAGCAGCCCGGCGATGAAGGCCCGGCCCAGCTTGGACAGCTGGAATTCCGCGCCCGGCTCGTAAAAGACGTTACGGTCGCCCTCGAACAACGACATATGGGTGTGCATGCCCGAACCCGGGTACTCGGTGAAGGGCTTGGGCATGAAGGACGCGTACACGCCCTGCTGCAGCGCCACTTCCTTCATGACGAGGCGGAACGACATGATGTTGTCGGCCGTGGTGAGGGCGTCCGCGTACCGCAGGTCGATCTCCTGCTGGCCCGGCGCGCCCTCGTGGTGGCTGAACTCCACCGAGATGCCCATGCTCTCCAGCGTCTGGATCGACACGTGCCGGAAGTCGTGCGCGACGCTGTGCGGCGTGTGGTCGAAGTAGCCGCCGGTGTCGATCCCCTGCGGCTTGCCCCCCGCCACCGGCTTCTCCTTGAGCAGGAAGAACTCCACCTCAGGGTGGGTGTAGAAGGTGAAGCCGAGATCGGCCGCGTGACCCAGTGCCCGCTTCAGCACATACCGCGGATCGGCGTACGAGGGGGAGCCGTCGGGCATCAGGATGTCGCAGAACATCCGGCCCACCCCGGACGCCTCGCCGCGCCAGGGCAGCAACTGAAAGGTGGAGGCGTCCGGCTTGGCGATCATGTCAGCCTCGTAGATCCGCGCGAAGCCCTCGATCGCCGAGCCGTCGAAGCCGATTCCCTCGGCGAAGGCCCCCTCAAGTTCGGCGGGTGCGACCGCGACCGACTTGAGGTAGCCGAGTACGTCGGTGAACCACAGCCGGACAAAACGGATATCCCGCTCCTCCAGGGTGCGGAGGACGAACTCTTCCTGCCTGTCCATGAACAGCCTGTCCTTGCTGGTCAGCGGCCTTTACCTGCGTGGATGCGGGCAGCACAGCATATCGGCTGACCGAGCCTGCCCTGCGCGACAGTCTCTCGCGACCGTGTTACCAGGACGTTACAATCCACCATGAGTTTACCCGTTGTGCTCCCTGCCGACCAGGATGACAGGCCGGCGCGCTGGCCACGCCGCATCGCCCAGATCGGCTGTGCACCTGGGCGATGCGGCGGGTGGTGCCGCGCCTGCTGACCGCTGCGACACCCTGAACCGGCTACCGGGCGTGCCTTACCGGCGGGCGGCGCCTTACCGCGCGTAACTGGCGGCGCCGGCCCAGTCGATCAGGATCGCGGGCTCCTCGCCGACCACCCACGCGTCGTGCCCGGGCGGCACGCTGCGGGCCGGGGATACCCCCGGCGCCCTGATCGCCTACGGCCGGCTGCGCACCCGGCTGTGGGACGAACTGGGCGTGCCCCCCTCCCCGCAGACCCGCGAGCTGGTCAGCGTGGTGCGGGCCAGGCAGGCAGGCGCCACCCAAAAGCTGGCACCGCACCCATAGAGTGACAGGGTGACCAGGCTACGGATCGCCCTTGCCCAGGTGAATTCGACCGTCGGGGACTTGACGGGAAACGCCGCGACGGTGGCGGAGTGGACCCGCCGCGCCGCGGAGCAGGATGCCGATCTCGTCGTGTTCCCCGAGATGATGCTCACCGGCTACCCGGTGGAAGACCTCGCGCTGCGGGCCTCGTTCGTGGACGCGTCGATCGCGACGCTCGGGGCGACCGCTCAGCAACTGGCCGCCGCGGGCCTCGGCGGCATCGCCGTGGTCACGGGGTACCTGGGCCGGCGCACCAGGGGGGTCGCGCGGACCGGCGAGCCGGCCGGCTCGGCGCAGAACGCCGCCGCGCTGCTGTACGGCGGGACGGTCGCGGTGACGACCGCCAAGCATCACCTGCCCAACTACGGAGTGTTCGACGAGTACCGGTACTTCGTGCCAGGCGACCGGCTCCCCGTGGTCCGCGTCCCGGTGCGCGGGGACGGCACCGGGCAGGATGCCGTTGACGTGGCCATTGCCATCTGCGAGGACCTGTGGCAGGACGGCGGCCCGGTCGCGGTCACCAGGCAGGCGGGTGCCGGGTTGCTGGTGGTGCCCAACGCCTCGCCCTACGAGCGCGGGAAGCACGAGGCCCGCTTCCAGCTGTGCGCACGCCGGGCGCGCGAGGCGGGAGCGGCGCTGGCCTATGTCAACATGATGGGCGGCCAGGATGAGCTGGTCTTCGACGGGGACTCGATCATCGTCGGCGCCGACGGCGGGCTGATCGCCCGCGGGCCCCAGTTCGAGGAGGTGCTGCTGGTCGCCGACCTGGACCTGCCCGCGGCGGGAACGGGCCTCGCCAGCACGCAGGCAGCCGGCACGCAGGCAGCCGGCGCTCAGGCAGCCAGCACCGGGCAGCCACCCGCCGACACGCCGGCCGATGCCAGCGACGGCACGGTGATGACGATCCACCGGGTCGCGCTGCCGCCACGGCCGGCCCCGGCGGCCCGGCCAGCCCCGGAGCAGCGGCCTGCGGGGCGCCAGCCGGCCGAGCCCCTGGTCTGGCCCCGGCTGCCGCCACTGGCGGAGGTTTACTCCGCACTGGTCACCGGAGTGCGCGATTATGTACAGAAGAACGGATTCCGTTGCGTAATTCTTGGTCTTTCCGGCGGGATCGATTCCGCGCTGGTGGCTACGATCGCAACCGACGCGCTCGGCCCTGACCGGGTGAACGTGGTGCTGATGCCCAGCCGGTACTCCTCGGAGCACTCGGTGAGCGACGCGGAGGACCTCGCCAAGCGGCAGGGCCTGGCGGCCAGGACGGTGCCCATCACCGGCATGGTCGACGCGTTCGAGGCCCAGCTCGACCTGGCCGGGGTGGCCGCGGAGAACCTGCAGTCGCGGGTCCGCGGGGTGATCCTGATGGGGCTGAGCAACGCCGAAGGGCACCTGGTCCTCACCACCGGCAACAAGAGCGAGATCGCCACCGGGTACTCCACCCTCTACGGCGACTCCGCGGGCGGCTTCGGCCCGATCAAGGATGTGCCCAAGACACTGGTGCGGGAACTCGCCCGGTGGCGCGATGAGCAGGCGGTGGCGCGCGGGCAGACCCCGCCGATCCCGGAGAACTCGATCACCAAGCCACCGAGCGCTGAACTCGCTCCCGGGCAGCTCGACACCGATTCGCTGCCCGACTACGCGGTGCTGGACGCGCTGCTCGACGATTACGTGGAGAAGGACATGGGCGCGGCGGAGTTGATCGCCGCCGGCCACGACCCGGGCCTGGTGGACCGGGTGATCCGGCTGGTGGACCGGGCCGAGTACAAGCGGCGCCAGTACCCGCCGGGCCCGAAGATCACGCCGCGCAACTTCGGCCGCGACCGCCGCCTGCCGATTACGAACTGCTGGCGTGAGCCGATCCCGGGCCGCCAGGTCAGCTCAACATGAGCACGGCGTAGCCAGCCAGCCAGTGCTCGAGCAGGTAACCCCCGCCGAGCACGTACGGCAGCACCGCCTTGGCATGCTGCCGGGCCGCGGCGAGAGCGGGCTCCGCCCGCGGGTCACCGGGTGGCAGGCAGTCCGCGATGCGCCGCCAGCACCAGGCGCGGGTCGCGTTGAGGCCATGCAGGTGGCCACCCTGGCCGTCAGCGGAATCGCCAGCCACGGCGGGCGTGAACAAGGTGGCGGGCCGGCCCCACTCGATGCCGGGCAGGAACATGGACAGCCATCCCGCGAACTCCTCCGGCGGCAGGATCCGGGCCATCAGCTCCGCCTCGGTCAGCGCCGGGGAGAGGCAGTCATCGCCCGAGGGCTCCCAGTCGGCGGGATAGAGGCTGTCCGCGGCGAACCACGCGGCCGCCCGGGTGGCGATCGCCTCGCGGAGCGCCGCATCGCCCGCCGTGGCCCGGGCCTCGGCAAAGGGCCAGGCCAGGGACAGCCCGAAGGCGCTGCCCTGCCGGGTCCCGTACCTGACCGGGTAGGCCTGGCCGGGCAGCCAGCCGAGGAAACGGCCGACCAGCGCCTCCGCAAACGGCGTCATCGCGGCCGCCCACTTCCGCGCGTCGGGGTTGTCCCAGGTCGCCGCCTCGTGGATCAGGGCGAGTGCCCAGCCCCAGCCCTGCGGCCGCTCGGCGTGCCCGTCCGGGCCGCCGACGAACTCGGCCTCGGCCGCCAGCGCCACCGGGGTGAACTGGGCACCCAGCGCGGCCCGGATCTCGTCCCCGCCCACCGCCCCGGGCACGGCCCGCAGCAGGCGCAGCAGCGTCCAGTGCATCTGCACGGACGAGTGCCAGTCGAAGCTCCCGTAGAAGACCGGCGTCCGGGCCCGGGGCCGGTACGGGAAGTCACCCGGCGCGGTCATCGTGTGCTGCATCGCGGCGGGGAACTCATGCCTGATGTTGGCCAGCGCCAGGGCCGCGTACCCGGCACCCTCGGTGCACAGCAGTTCAGCCCACTCCTGCGATAGGTCCACGGTCTGACAACCCTCCTGCCGAGAGCTCCGGCATGCATCGAGTTGGATTCCCGTGACCAGGCTCTCCTACGCCTAGACTTCCGCGTGGCCTGACACGCGGGTGACCGTACCGCCGCCGACCCAGATCTGGCCGTCGGCGTCGGTGGAAATGTGTACCCGGCCGGCCCGGCCCAGCGCCGTTCCCTGGCTCGCCACATAGGGGGCGCTGGCCCGCCCGGTGCCCAGCAGCCACTGCGCGAGCTGCTCCGCGAGCGGTTCCGCCACCGGCCCGGAGCGCAGCAGCGGCGGCGCGGCGAACGCCAGCCCGGCCGGGACCTGGCGGACCTTGATCAGGCCGGCCCCGCATTCCTGCACGAGCGCCCCGGGGCTGGCCGACGTCCCGCCCGACTCCAGCCACGCATGGCAGGTGCCCAGCGTCGGGTGGCCGGCGAAGGGGAGTTCCTGGCTGGGAGTGAAGATCCGGACCCGGTAATCGGCCTGCTCACTGGCTGGCGGGAGGACGAACGTGGTCTCGGACAGGTTCATCCAGTTGGCGAACTGTTGCATGTCGCCGCTGCTCAGGCCCTCGGCATCGAGCACGACGGCGAGCGGGTTACCCCGGCAGGGAGCGGAGGTGAAGACATCGACCTGACTGAACCGTCGGCGCACAAGCACTGAGTCTGCCACGGCTGGGGCTGGCGCGCTGACCTGATCAGCGGCGGGCCAGGCCGAGCAGCAACTCGTCCACCACCCGCTCCGCGTACCCCGCGGAGATGGCCTCCGGCTGGTACTTGCCGCGGGCCAGCACCGCACCGGTCAGCATGAACAGCGCCACGTCAATGTCGGTCTCCGCGCGCAACTCGCCCGCTGCCACTCCTCGGCGCAGCACCGACCGGATAACGTCCCGGCGCGGCTCGACCACGGTCTCGGTGTACTTCGTCATCAGCCGGGGGAACTTCGTGCCCTCGCCGAGCAGCAGGGCGAACTCCCTCGCCCGGCGCGGGTCGGCGACGTCCGCGGACATGGCCTCCAGCAGCGCGATCAGATCCTCGCGGACCGACTCGCCGCGCGGCTCCGGCAACGGGGTCTTCAGCGCGGCCAGGGCATCCAGCAGCAGGTCTTCCTTGCCCGGCCAGCGGCGGTAGATGGTGGCCTTGCCCACCCCGGCGCGGGCCGCGACCTTCTCGATGCACAGTCCCTCTACGCCATGCTCCGCGAACAGGCTGAGCGCGGCGTCGATGATGGCGCGGTCGGCCCGCTCGCTGCGTGGCCGGCCAGGCCGGCGGTGCTCAGCAGCAGGGCCGGGGACCGGGCCGCTGTGCTGCCCGGTCCCCTGGTCAACGACAGTGTCGACGTACGCTGCGCCCATTGCCTTAGCCTTCCGCCCTTGCCTCGGCGCGGACGGTGGCGGGGATCTCCACCGGCACCGTGTCCACGCGCACCGGGGCGTCCTCGCTGGCCGCGGCGGCCGCGGCCGACCGTCCGGGCATCCAGATGAGCACGACCAGCGCGCCCACCAGGGTGATCGCGGCGGAGATCATCGTCGTCACGTGCATGGCGTTCACGAACGCCGTGTCCGCGAACCCGTCGAGCCGCAGGCCCGCGCCGCCGAGCCGGGTGGCGACCGTCTGGGTGGCCGTGATCGAGCCCGTGGCCGCGGTCCTGGCCGCGGCGGGCACCGCGGTCAGGTGCGGGCTGAGCTCGCCGCGGTACACCTGGGCCAGGATGGAGCCGAGTATCGCGACACCAAGCGCACCAGCCACCTGGCGGGCGGTGTTCGTCAGCGCCGACCCGGAACCGGCCCGCTCCCTGGGCACCACGGACATGACCGCCTCGGTGGCTGGCGGCATCACCGCGCCCATGCCCGCGCCCTGGATGAAGAAGATGACGCCCAGCACCCAGATCGGCGTCGTCACACCGAGCAGCAGGTAACCGACCAGCGCCACCGCGACCGTGATCAGCCCCGTCGCGGCGACCGCCTTGGTGCCGAACCGGCGGACCAGCCGGGAACTGCGCGGCGCGAGCAGCATCTGCCCGGCCGCGAACGGCAGGGTCAGCAGGCCGGCCGCCAGCGGGCTGTAGCCGCGCACGCTCTGCAGGTAGAAGCTGAGGAAGAAGAGCGCGCCCATCATTCCGAAGAAGACCAGCCCGAGGGCGGCCACCGCGGACGACAGCCGCGGATCACGGAACAGCTTCACATCCAGCGAGGGATGGCTGAGCCGGGTCTCATACCAGGCGAACAAGGCCAGTGTGGCCAGGCCCGCGACGGTGGTGCCGAGCACGTCCCAGTGGATCCAGGAACCCTTGTCGCCACCCTGGATGATCCCGTACACCACGAGCACCAGGCCGACGATGGAAAGCAACACGCCCAGGTAGTCGATGCGGCCCGGGTTGGGGTTGCGCGACTCGGGCACCAGGAGCACGATCGCCAGCACGCCGACCGCGGTGAGCGGGACGTTGATCAGGAAGACCGAGCCCCACCAGAAGTGGGCAAGCAGCAGCCCGCCCACGATCGGGCCGATGGCCACCCCGATGCCCACGGCGGTGGCCCAGATGCCGATGGCACGAGCGCGCTCACCCGGGTCGAACACGTTCGAGATGATGGACAGGGTCTGCGGCATGACGGCCGCGGCTCCCAGGCCCATCGCCGCCCGGGCGAAGATCAGCTGATCGGGGTTCCGCGAGTACGCGGTGAGCAGGGAAAAGAGGCCGAACGCTGCCATCCCGATCATCAGCATGCGCTTACGGCCGATCCGGTCGCCGATCACTCCGAAGGTGAACAGCAGCCCGGCGAACACCAGCGTGTAGGAGTTGATCCCCCACTCCAGCTGGCTCTGGCTGGCACCCAGCCCCACCTTGGGCTCGGCGATGGTCTTCAGCGCGACGTTGAGCACCGTGTTGTCCAGCACGATGGCAATGAGGCTGATGACCAGCACGCTGAGGATCGCCCATCGGCGGCGGTAGATCTTGTCAGCGGCGGCGGACCGGTTGGCGGCAGCGGACCGTCCCGGCTGGGGAGAAATCCCCCGGGAGGCGCCGTTCGCGCCGGGGCCAGCAGTGCGGTGATCCATGACGTCCTTCTGGGTCAGGGGGAAGGCCGCCACGTCCGGCGGCGTTACCCCGAAGTGCGTATCCGGCGGGCGGCTGCCGCGCCGGGAAGCTATCGATACGGAACCAGGCCGTATCGGAAAAGATTCCCGGCCGCCGCACCCTGTTTACGCCAGCCGGGGATTGCGGCCGGGCCGGGGCTACCTCAAAGCGCCCGGTACGTGCCATCATCGAACCGTCCGGGGACGCCACAACGGCGCCACGAGACATGGAGGATCCCAGAATGAACGCCCATGCTGGGGGGTCAGGCACGGCCGCGACCAGACCGCGGACCGACGCACCGGCCCCAGCCGCCGCACCCGACGTAGCCACCCCACTCGACGTAGCCCCACTCGACGTAGCCGGCACCCCGTCCGGCAACTCCCCCTCCGCCGGTACCCGGTCAGGCGGCGCACCATCCGCCGGTACCCGGTCAGGCGGCGCACCATCCGCCGCTACCCGGTCAGGCAGCGCCCCGTCAGCCAGTTCCCGGCGGATCGAGCCACTGTACGGTGGCCGCGCCCCGCGCCGGATCACCGTCAACGATCTCGCGGCCGCCAAGGCCCGCGGCGAGAAGTGGCCGATGCTCACCGCGTACGACGCGATGACCGCGCGCGTCTTCGACGACGCGGGGATCCCCGTGCTCCTGGTCGGTGATTCGGCCGGGATGGTGGTGTTCGGGCACGACACGACGATCCCGGTGACAGTGGATGATCTCGTCCCGCTGACCGCGGCCGTGGTGCGCGGTACCAGCCGGGCGCTCATCGTCGCCGACCTCCCGTTCGGTTCCTACCAGGCGTCGCCCGAGGCAGCGCTGGCTACCGGGATCAGGTTCCTCAAGGAAGCCGGGGCGCACGCGGTCAAGCTGGAAGGCGGCCAGCGCGTGGTCCGGCAGGCCGAGGAACTCGTGGCGGCCGGCATACCGGTCATGGCGCACCTGGGGCTCACCCCGCAGTCGGTCAACGTGTTCGGTGGTTACCGGGTGCAGGGCCGGGGCGAGGATGGCGAGCGGTTGCTGCACGACGCCAAGGCCCTGGAGGCAGCAGGCGCCTTCTCGATCGTGCTGGAGTGCGTGCCCGCGGAACTGGCCGCAAGGGTCACCGCCGCGGTGTCCATCCCGACGATCGGCATCGGCGCCGGGCCGCATTGCGACGCGCAGGTACTGGTCTGGCAGGACATGGCCGGGCTCACCCCGCGGCCACCGAAGTTCGCCAAGCGCTACGCGGACCTGGTCAGCGTGCTCGGCGAGGCCGCGCAGTCCTTCGCCGCGGAGGTGGTCGGCGGAACGTTCCCGGACGAGGAGTACTCCTACCACTGACCGGGGAACGCTCCAGCCAACGGGCAGGCGGCGTACCTGCCACCAACCAGGCACCGCCGCCTGCCACCCGGCAGTCCCTGCGTGCCACCGCCCTGAAGCCGCCCGCACCGCGCAGCATGGCTGCCTGCCCGGCAACCGGGCTATTGGGGCACATGCACTTTTTCCGGCACTTAGTATTTTCCCGCGAGCCTGGTGAAGGGAATACCCGGAGGGTCAACGATGAGGCGAACACCGGCGCTGATCCCGGTGTCGGCGTTCGCACTGGCCCTCGTGCTGGCCAGCGCTGGCTGCTCCACCGGGCCCAGCGCCACGCAGATCGCGGACGACATGTGGGCAGCGGTGAGCACCCCGGCCGCATCCGCCGGGTCGCTCCCGGTGGGCGACAAATGGGCCGGCGGGCACTCCGTGGGCATGCGGCTGGCGGTACCGGGGCGCTGGGTCACCGTCGGCTCAGTGGCGCTGCCCAAGGTCCTGCACGATGTCAACCTCGGCAAGCTCGGCTCGCCGGGGCTGACCGCCCTCGTGCCGGGGCTGCGCCGCCCCGGCTCGCTGGATCTCGCCGATCCCGGCCCGGCCACGGGCGGCGCCGCCCCGTCGCGGTTCCTGGCGAATATCTCCCTCTACTGCGCGCCCGCCCATTTCCCGCCGGGGACCAACCCGGTGACCGGCCTGAGCACGATCGCCGAGAAGGAATTCGCAGCGGTCAACCCGAATAGTGCCCAGATCGGCCAGACGACCGTGGACGGCAGGCCAGCCCTGCTCGTCTACGACGAGGTGAGCGTGGCCTCCAGGACGGTCACCGGCCTGCAATACGCGATCGCGGCGCCCGCCGGGCGGGTGTGTTACGTCACGCTGGTCACCCAGCAGCCCACGCAATACGAGCCGGTATTCGCCCGCCTGCGCCCCGGGATCCGCGTCCTACCGTGACCGCAAGCCCCTCGGCCGCCCGGACCGCAAGCCCCTGGGTCGCCCGGAGTAGCCGAAGCGGCCCGGGTGTTGCCCCCAGGGCCGTGAAGCCGATAACTGCATGGGTGTCACGCAGTCAGAACTGCGTGAACGTGACGCCCGTGCAGTTGGTCCTTGGGAGGTGCGTGGCCTGGGGGGCCAGTGTGGCTGGTGGTCAGCCTATGCGGGTTTCCCTAGACATCCGTGATCCGCAGGCCGGCGTGCGCCTTGTACCGGCGGTTGACCGAGACCAGGTTGGCCGTGAGCGCCTCCACCTGACCGCAGTTCCGCAACCGGCCCGCGTAGATGCCACGACAGCCGGCGATGCGCCCGGCCAGCGCCTGTACCAGGTCAGTCGCCTCACGGTCGTCGCCAAGGACCATCACGTCCAGGTCGATGGTGGCAACCTCGGGGTCCAGCAGCACGACGGCGGACACGTGATGGAACGCGCCGACGACCCGGCTGCCGGGGAGCACCTCGGCCGCCTGCTGCGCGGCACTGCCCTCGGGAACCGGGATCGAATAGGCCCCGCGCTTGTCGAACGCCAGCGGGTTCACGCAGTCGATCACGATCTTCCCGTTGAGCGGCCCGGCCAGCGACTCCAGCAGGTCCCGGTGGCCCTCCCACGGAACGGCCACGATCACCACATCCGCCTCGGTGGCCGCGTCGGCATTGGCCATGCCGCGGATTCCGCGCCCCGGCCCCAGGCCGTCCGCCGCCGCCTGCGCGCGCTCCGCGCTCCGCGACCCGATGATCACCGGGTGACCCGCCGCCGCGAGCCGGTTGGCCAGCCCGCGACCCTGGTCTCCCGTGCCGCCCAGAACGCCAACGGTCAGCTCTGCGACATTTTTACTCATACTGGGTGATTCCTGCTCAGCGGCCATGTGCTGATCCTGCCAGAGCCGTGGCAGGCATGACACGATGGGTGCATGGACGCCGAACAGGTGGCCGCGCTGCGCGTTCTGCTGGCGCCAACCGGCTGGCTCGAACGCACCACAGCGTTCGCGCGGGCACTGCGCCGGCCGCGCACGCCTGGCGGGCTGCTCGTCGTGGGCCCGCCCGGTGACGAGCCCTGGCACCTGGCCGCCCACCTCGACCAGGAGAGCCGCTGGTGCGGCGCGCCCGGGCTCTCCCCCACCCTGATCCGCTGGGCGCCGCCGCCGGACGCCCCGCCGCACCTGCGGGTGGACCTGAGCCGGCTGGAGCAGGCCGGGCGCGGTGAGACGGTGTTCGTGGTCAGTGCGGAGCCAGCCCCCGAAGCGCTGCTCGAGCGGGTGAACGATGCCCGCAGGAATGCCACCGTGCTCGCGCTCGACCAGGGTGACCCCGAGCTTGAGCAACTGGCGCATGAGGTGCTGACCGTCGCGCCGGGCACCGCCCCGCTGTCCTTCGACGCCGCGCAACACCTGGTCAGCTCCGCGGCCGGGCAGCCCGACGACCCGGCCAGGCGGGGCCTGCGGCAATGGCTCAACCGCGTGCTGGACACGGTCAACGGCCCCGTCCCCGGATAGCGCCGCATCCTGGAGAGCGCCCCGTCCCCATGAGCGCCAGTCGCACGGCCGGGACCCGGACTCCTTAGGCCGCCGCCGGTGTGCGCCGGATCTCGGTCGGTTCGGCGTTCGCGTTCGCCGCGTTCGGCGCGCTCGTGCAGGCCGCGCGCGAATTGCGCGGCCAGGGCAGCTACGGCTTCCTGGACCAGGCCGCCATCGGCCGCGCCGCCATCCGCGAGGCGGTCACCCCGCCAAAGCCGGCCCATAACTGAAACGTTCGGCCACACCAGACTGCATGGGTGAAACACCCATGCAGGTGTCCCGCGGGGGCGGGGCGGGGCGGGGAACGGACGCGTCGGGTGAGGGCTCAGCCGTCGAGGCTGAGCACCATGGTGGGCCGCTCGATGACGTGGTCCTCGCGCAGCGGGCGGACCGCGGTGCCGATGGCGAAGAACTCGGTGGTGTGCGAGCCCCAGGTGTGACTGTGCTGGCGCAACTGCACCCCGACGATGCCTTCCGCGTGCAACTCTTCCGCTTCCGCCTGCATCCGGCTCATCGCCAGCTCGCGCGCGTCGTAGAGCGCCTGGGTGAACTGCTCGAGTTCCACGTTCCGGCCGATGTTGCCGATCTTCCCGCCGAGGCGCTGGTGGGCGATGTGGTACACGCACGAGCCCATCACCATGCCGAGCGGCGCGTAACCGGCCCGGATCAGCGTCCAGAAGTCCTGCCCGGACAGGTCAGAGGTGAACGGCTGGCGCTTGTTGTTGCGCCATTCCGTAACGCCGCCGCCACCTGCCCCCGGCTCGGCCTTGACCGCGGTGCCCACCGCGATGAACTCGGCGATGTCGTTGCCGAACTCCTTCATCTCCACGTCGAGGCGCACCCCGACGATGCCGTCCGCGCCCAGCGCGTCGGCTTCCGCTTCCATCCGGGTCATGGCCAGCTCACGCGCGTGGTACATGGCCTGCGAGAGGACGTCCAGCTCCTGGTTCCGGCCCCAGCGGCCCACCTGCAGCCCGACATGGTAGATCGAGCTGCCCAGGACCAGGCCGAGCGGGCGGAATCCCGCCTCGCGGACCAGGAGGAACTCATTCACCGACAGGTCAGAGGTGAAGATGGCACCGGGACGTCCCGGCCGCAGCTCAGCCAGCCGGCGCATGGCGTCCTGCGGAACTCCCTGCGCACTCAGCTCAGTACCTTCCGCGGCGCTCAGCTCGGGGCTCTGCTGGTCGGTCATCGCTCTCCCTCACGTGCCGTTCTGCTAGTCAACGTCCCAGCCGCACCCGGGCGGCCTGACGCCGTTGCGGGTCGAGCGACAGGATGGCGAGGGGCGGCGGCGGCTTCGCCACGGAGGCGAAGCGCGCGGTGGCCGTGCCGACGATCGTCACCTCCACGATGTGGTCCTTGCCGTGCTCCTGCATCGGGCACTCACGCTCATGGACCCGCAGATCCATCCGGGACACCACGACGCCCTCCCCGCCCATCTGGCGCACGTCCTTCTCCAACTGAATACGTGCGTCGTGCCTGCTGTCGTTCACGAGTTCGGTGTATCCGACCACCTCGGCATTACCAGCTCCCCAACGAGTCTGGCCCACTGTCAGCCAGTCATCGTGCCGTGCCCCCACCGAGATGCCCAGGGCGAGCCCAACCGGCACCCAGCCCGCTGTGATCAGCTTGGCGAAGTCCTGCCCGGACAGATCCGAGCTGAACGGCCGCAGCGGCGGCGCGGTCCCGGGCGCCCGGACGGCTGTGCCGATCGCCTTGAACTCCAGGCCGCCGGCCGGGAAGGAGCCGATGGTGAGGGAGACGCCCACGATGCCGTGCCCGCCCAGCGCGGCGCACTCTTCCAGCATCCGGTTGATCGCCTGGTGCCGCGCGTCATACATGGCCTGGGTCAACGGGCCGAACGAGCCGTAGCCGCCACGGCTGGACACCTGCGTGACGCTGCGGTACGCCATCGCGTAAGACCCGTAGCCGGACCACGCGCCCGGGCAGTTGTACCCGCCGGTGAAGCCGATGTTGTACACGGCGGCGCCGAGCACCTGGCCTACCGGCTCGAAGCCCACGCTCCGGATCGCCGCGAACTCGTCCGTGGACAGGGCCGATCCCCAGGTCCCGCTCTGCCGGATCTCCGCCATGCGGGCCCGGGCAGCGGCCGGAAGGTCGCTCCCCGCGCGGTCATCAGCCACCGTGCGCCCCTTCCTGGATCGTCGCAGACCCAACGATACCCGGCGGGCCTGGGTATCACCCGTTACCGTGCGCAGGCGGATCCGGGTCAGCGGCATCCCATTCTTCGTTGCGCTCCCGGACGATCTCCAGTGCCCGGGCCGCTTCCTCCTGGCTGGCGTAGGGGCCGAGCCGGTCCTTGCCCGGGCAGCCCGGCCCGTGCTCCACCGCGGCGTGCTTGAGGCAGTACCACCAGCCTTGGTCTTCATCCATGCGCACTACACTCCCAGAACATGGCGACGTTGCTCCATCCCGGCCGGCTTTCTCCCGCACGGCAGGTGCCGGCCAGCATCCCGCGGCCGGAGTACGTGGGCCGGAAATACCCGAGGACCGGCGAGCCCGACGTCAAGGACGCCGAGACCATCGAGCGGATGCGGGCGGCCGGCCACCTCGCGGCGCGCGCGCTCGAAGAGGTCGGCAAGCATGCCGAGCCGGGGGTGACCACGGACGAACTCGACCGGGTCGGCCATGAGTTCCTCTGCGACCATGGCGCCTACCCGAGCACGCTGGGCTACCGCGGTTACCCGAAGTCGCTGTGCACCTCCCTCAACGAGGTCATCTGCCACGGCATCCCGGACGACACGGTGATCGCGGAGGGTGACATCGTCAACGTGGACATCACCGCCTACCTGAACGGCGTGCACGGGGACACCAACGCGACGTTCCTCGCGGGCGAGGTGGACGACGAGTCGCGGCTCCTCGTCGAGCGCACCTACGAGGCGATGATGCGGGGCATCCGCGCGATCGCCCCCGGGCGCCCGCTCAACGCGGTCGGGCGGGTGATCGAGTCCTATGCCCGCCGGTTCGGCTACGGGGTGGTCCGCGATTTCACCGGGCACGGCATCGGCACCACTTTCCATTCCGGCCTCATCGTCCCGCACTTCGACGATCCCGATATCGACGTGATCATGGAAGAGGGGATGACGTTCACCATCGAGCCCATGCTCACCCTGGGCACGATCTCCTACGACGTCTGGGACGACGGCTGGACCGCGGTGACCAAGGACCACAGGCGGACCGCGCAGTTCGAGCACACGCTGCTGGTCACCGACAACGGCTACGAGATCCTGACGCTCCCCTAGTCCTCGCTAGCGGGCGGCTGATCACAGCTGGCCGGAACCATGCTGCCGCGGCCACGCCGACCGGACAGGCTGCGCACGGTGACCATGCTGAGCAGCACCAGGACCGCCAGGAAGCCCAGCGCGCCCGCGGTCCCGACACCGCCGAGCACGGCGATCCGCAGGGCGTCACGGCGGGTGACCTGGATGGGACCGGGCGGTCCCGCGGCGAAATGCTGGCTGGCTGCCAGCCCCGCGGCGGGCCTGGCGGCCGCCAGCCGCCCGGCCGCGCGCAAGGCCGCGACCGCGTCGACCTCGCCGAACCCGGTGTCCGTGCTGTACCCGGCAGCCGGGCGGTGCTGAGCCGAGGTGACCAGAGCCTGATCGACTTGCGCCGGGGTGAGCCGCGGGTACGCCGACCGGATCAGCGCCGCCACGCCGGCCACGAACGCGGCGGCCGGGCTCGTCCCGCTGCCGTGCGCGGCGATGATCGATGCGATGAACGTCCCGTGCAGGTGCGGGGGCTGGTAACCAGGCGGATCGGCGCCGAGGGTGTAGTCCGGCCCGTTGGTGACCGAGCCGGACAAGTCGGGCGCACCCGCGTCCACGCCGGTGTCCAGGACGCCGACGGTAACCCCGCGGCCGTTGCTGATCCGCCACGCGGCGGCCACTTGGATGGCCTCGAGCTGGACCTGCTCAGCGGCACGGACCTGGGCGCCCTCACCCTGGGCTGGCTGGACCCGGGCTGGCTGGACCCGGGCTGTCGGCGGGTGGCCCGGCCCGGCGGAGACGCGCCCAGGCAGCACATGCCGCCCAGCGCCAGGGCCACGCTGGCCGGCCCGTGGCGGCGACCGCGAACCTGCGGCTCCCCGTCCGTCCCGGCAGTGTCGTCAGCCCACTCCCTGCCGGGACCCGGTACGTTCACCCGCAAAGGCTACCCCCGGCAGGGCCTGGGCCGGCTGGGCTGCGGCCACCGACTGGCCTGCCAACGCCGCCACCGGAGGGGCCTCGGCCAGCGGCCGGGCCGGAGCGGGCCGGGCCGCCGCCACGGGCTGGGCGATGGCGGCCTCGGACCGCCCCCCGGGGAGCCATTCCAGCCAGCGCGGGAAGTACCAGCTGCGCTCCCCGAGCAGGGTCAGCGCCGCCGGCACCAGGATTCCGCGCACCACGGTCGCGTCGATCAGCACCGCGGAGGCGAGGCCCACGCCGATCATCTTCAGGTCGATGATGGACAGCGCCGCGAAGATCGAGAACACCGCCACCATGATGACCGCGGCGCTCGTCACCACCCCTGAGCAGCTGGCGATGCCACCGACCACGGCCTCGCGGTTGGGCTTACCCCGGAGGCGCAGTTCCCGGATCCGGCTGAGGATGAACACGTGGTAGTCCATGCTCAGCCCGAACAGGAACACGAACATGAACAGCGGCACCCAGGGGATGATCGCGCCGAACGAGGTGAAGCCGAGCAGGCCCTGCAGCCGCCCTTGCTGGAAGATCAGGGTGATGAGGCCGTACGCCGCGCCGACCGAGAGCAGGTTCAGCCCGATCGACACCAGCGGGATGAGCAGCGACCGGAAGGCGACCATGAGCAGGATCAGTGCCAGCCCCGCCACCACCGCGAACACGATGGGCGTGCGGGACCGCAGCGCCGCGCTGAAGTCGTAGCCGCCTGCGGTGTTCCCGGCGACCGCGTAGCTGGCCCCGGGCACTTTTCCGACGGTGGCGGGCAGGATCTTGTCCCGCAGGGTGAGCAGCGCGCTGCGCGACACCGAATCCGTGCCGTTGCCAGCCAGCGGAACGGAAATCACCATCCCGCGGCCACCCGCCACGACATCGGCGGTGACCGGGCGGTGGATCACCCCGCCGGCCGACGCCCTGGCCTGCAGCGCGGCGACCGCGGCCCGCATGCCCGGACCGGCGGCGTGCTGGCCGGTCACGACGACCTCGGCCGGGGCAGGCCTGCCCGGGAAGGCCTGCTGGATCTGGTCCAGCGTGCGCACCACGGGGAGCCTGGACGGCAGGTCGATGGCCGGGCTGCCGATGCGCATGCCGAGCGCGGGCGCGGCGAGCGCCAGCAGGGCCACCGCGGCCGCCCCGCCCCACACCAGCGGGCGGCGGACCACCTGGCGGACCAGGGTGGTCCACAGCCGGGACGGCCTGGCCTCGGTCCGGTGCCTGCCGAGGAAGGGGATCCGGCCCCGGTCCGCCCACGGCCCCAGCAGGGAGAGGAGGGCTGGCAGGAAGGTCAGCGAGCCCACGACCGCAACGCCGACCACCAGGATGGTGCCAACGGCGATGCCGGTGAAGAATTCGATCCCGGTCAGCAGCAGCCCGGCCAGCGAGATCATCACGGTCAGGCCGGAGACCACTATCGCGCGGCCGGACGTGGCCGCGGCGGTGGCCAGTGCCGCCGGGAAGGACGCGCCCACGGCGCGTTCCTCCCGTTCTCGGCGCAGGTAGAAAAGGGAGTAATCGACGCCGACGGCCATCCCGATGATGAGCACCACCTCGGAGGTGTTGGACCCGATGGGCAGCCACCGGCTGGGCACCGCGAGCAGCGACACCGCGACCATCACCGCGCTGCCGGCCAGCAGCACCGGGATGCCAGCGGCGATCAGCGCGCCGAACACCGCGATCAGCAGGATCAGCGTGATCGGCACCGAGGTGAACTCGGCCTTGTGGAAGTCCTTGCTCATCAGCGCGTTGGCGGCCTGGTCGGTGCTCGCGTCGCCCGCCTCGGCGACGATCAGGCCGGGATGAGCAGCCTGCACCGCGGCGACCGCCGCCGTGTCGGCGCCCACGGTGGTGTCCGCGCTGTTGTGCGGCCCGGCGACCTGGAACGTGACCAGCGCGCTGCGGCCGTTGGCGGAAACAAGGGCGTGACCGCCCGGGCCGAGCGGGGAGCGGATGTCCTGCGCCGCCCTGGGCAGGTGCTGGAGCGCGCGGACCACGTCCGCGACGGCACTGCGCATCGCCGGGTCGTGGCTGAACGTGGCCGACGGCGACGTGCCGCGTGCCTGGATGAGCACGCTTTCCGCGGGCGGGCTGACGACATTGAGCTGGTGCAGCATCTGCTCGGCCTGGCCGGATTGCCCCGCGTCGTACTGCGGCTGGCTCTGCGTGCCCAGCAGCTGCCCGGCGAGCAGGGCGGTCCCGGCCAGGATCAGCCAGCCGACGATCACGGCGATCCGGTGGCGCGCGCTCCAGCAGGCGATCCGCTCCACCATGGGCGCACGCGGGCGGCGCGGGCCGTCCGTGCCGGCTGTGCCCATCGGGCCGGCCTGGCCGGCTGTGCCGCGCGACCGGCGCCCCGCTGGCGGGCGGGGCGTCGGTCCCGCTTCTGGACGGGGGGTGCGCACCTCGGAGAGGGCTGGGTCGAGCAGCTCGGGCATCATGCCTCGCGGGATCAGGGGGCGGCTGACCAGCACGGCAGGCTTTACTGACGTGCACGTCATGGATCCTGACCAGCATGCCAGACCTTTCTGACGCTGACGTCAGCGTTCAGTGATTGTGCAGAAACTCACAACGAACCCTCAGCCGGCTTACCGGGCAGCCAGCGCAGCCATCGCGGCAGGTACCAGCTGCGCTCGCCGAGCAGGGCGAGGCAGGCGGGCAGCAGGATGCCGCGTACCACGGTGGCGTCGACCAGGACCGCGACCGCGAGGCCCACGCCTGGCACCTGGGTGGCCCGGCATGGCCGGAAAGGGTCGCTGGGGCAGCGCTCTGTGTCCACAAACCAGTGCCGCTGCCGGGCGGCCAGGACGACCGGATCCCCGGTCCGCGATGATGGGGCGCTATGGGACAACTGATCCTGCTCAGGCATGGCGAGACAGAATGGAGCCGGGCCGGGCGGCACACCGGGCGGACCGACATCCCGCTCACCCCCGCCGGAGAAGCCGCCGCTGCCGCGCTCGCCCCCGTGCTCGCCAGCCGCGAGGTGATCGCCGCGTTCACCAGCCCGGCGCGGCGTGCCATGCGCACCGCGGAACTGGCCGGGCTCGCCGCTGCCAAGCCTGACCCCGACCTGCAGGAGTGGGATTACGGCGGTTACGAGGGCGCCACCACGGCGCAGATCAGGGAGCAGCGCCCCGGCTGGTACCTATGGCGCGACGGCGTGGTACCCGGGGATGGTGCGCACCCCGGGGAAACCGTTGCGCAACTGGGCGCCCGTGCCGACGCGGCGCTGGTCCGGGTGCGGCCGGTGCTGGCCGAGGGAAACGTCGCGATCGTCTCCCACGCGCACATGCTGCGCGTGCTGACCGCCCGCTGGCTGGGGCTCGAGCCGGCCGCGGGCCGCCTGTTCCGGCTGGACACCGGCACGCTGTCCGCGCTCGGCACCGAGCACGGCAAGCCGGTGGTCCTGTTCTGGAACCTGCCGCCAATCTGAAACCCGGCAGCACCTCGCACCATTCATCCCGTTCAGTGACCAAGGCGCATCGAGTGGCGACTCGTTCTTCAGCCGCCTGATCCGCTTCGGTGAACGCCTGCGGATCCACGGGGATGACCGGAAGTACGCCTGGTGCAGATCTTCAACCGCGATCCGGTCCACGTCACACCGGCCGACCTGGCGAAGTACTACGGCGTTACGCCCCCTGGCTGACCAGCCGGTCCGGTGTGCCCAAAGCGGCCAGGCCGACGACCGGTTCTAGCGGGCGGCCCGCCGGGCTCCTCCCCCGCGGTCGCCTGCCCGCGGTCACTGCGGCCGGGTCTCCTCCTCCACCCAGCTCAGGTAGGCCGCGGATCCTGCCACGATGGGCATCGCGACGATCTCAGGCTCGTCGTAGCTGTGCTGTTGGGTGAGGAAGTCAGCGAGTTCCTGGTACCGCGCGGCCGGCAGCTTCAACAGCAGCAGCCATTCTTCCGCACGCTCAAGATCGCCCTCCCACCAGTAGGAACTCACCACCGGGCCGGCCACCTGGGCGCAGGCCGCCAGCCTCGCGCGCACCGCGCTGCGGCCGAGTTCTATCGCCTCGGCCCGGGAGTCGGTGGTGGTCTGTACCTGCAGATACAACGAGCGCTCCGCGGCCGGTTCGGCCGTCGCCTCGCCAGCCGCCGCGCCGACCGTGCCGCCGTGACCCGCCATGTCACCCGATGCTACGCCCAGGATGCGCCCGACGGCAGCTGGCCGGCACCGCGTTCGGTGCCGGGACCAGTCACGTTATGCCTCGCCAGACGGCGCGGCGGCGTGACCCCGGCCGCCGCCGAGGAAGGACTCCACGAAGTCCGGGCTCGCGGACAGCTCGGCCGGGGTTCCCTCCATCCGCACCTCGCCGCCGCCGAGCACATAGGTCCGGTCCGAGATGGCCAGCACCGCCCGGGCCCGCTGCTCGACGATGAGCACCGCCGCGCCGCTGGCCGCCAGCTGGCGGACATGCTCCTGCAGCAGCGACGTGGCGATAATGGGCGCGAGATTCGCGGTCGGCTCGTCGAGCAGGAACACGCCCGGGTCGAGCATGAGCACGCGCCCCATGGCCAGCATCTTGCGCTCGCCGCCGCTGAGCTTCCCGGCGCTGCGGCCCAGCATGCCACCGAGCCGGGGGAAGATCGTCAGCACCCGCTCGATGCGTTCCGCTACCTGCTTGCGGCGCAGCAGGTAGCCGCCCATCTCCAGGTTCTCCTTGACGCTGAGCGGGCCGAACACGTCGTCCACCTGGGGCACGTAGCCCACGGCCGCGCGGGCGATCTCCTCCGGGGCTGCGTTGGTGAGGTCCCGGTCACCGACCCGGACCGTCCCCGCCGAGACGCGCACGACACCGACCAGGCTCTTGAGCAGCGTGCTCTTGCCCGAGCCGTTGGGGCCGACCAGCGAGACGACCTCGCCCGGGGTGGTGTTCACCGTGATGTCCCGGATCACCGGGTCGCCGCCGTAGCCGGCGGTGATTCCCTGTGCCCGCAGCGGGAGCCCGTGCAGCGCAAGCTCAGCCGACAAGGTAAGCCTCCACGACCTCGCTGCGGCTCCGTAGTTGCTCCATGGTCCCCTCCGCGAGGACGGCCCCCTCGGCCATCACCACGACCGGGTCACAGAATTCGTCCATGATGGCCAGCTCATGCTCCACCATGAGGATCGTCATCCCCTCATTGCACAACGCGACCAGTTCGGCGCCGATCCGCCTGGCCAGGTTCGGGTGCACGCCAGCCATCGGCTCGTCGAGGAGCAGCATGGCGGGCTCGGCCATCAGCGCCCGCATGATCTCCACGAGCCTGCGCTGGCCGCCGCTCAGGTCGCCGGCATAGTTGTTGGCGAACCGCTCGAGCCCGAACCGTTCGAGGATCACCTCAGCCCGCGCGATCGCCGCCGACTCATCAGCCCTCCAGTACCGTTTCCCGAGCAGCGCCCCGCGGAACGAGTCCCCCCGGTTCCCCGGCACCGCCGACAGCAGGTTCTCCAGCACCGTGAGCCGCTTGAACTCGCTGGCCAGCTGGAAAGTCCGGACCAGCCCCAGCCGCGCCCGCCGGAACGCCGGCACCCCGGTGATGTCCCGCCCCTCGTAAATGATCTTCCCGGAGGTTGCGCCGAGGGTTCCCGCGAGCATCGCCAGGAGAGTCGACTTCCCGGCCCCATTAGGCCCAATGAGCCCGGTCAACGTGCCCTTCCTTACCTGGAAGGACACCCCGTTGACAGCCTTTACTCCGCCAAACTCCCGAACCACATTGACAGCCTCCAGCATCACCGGCCGGTCATCGTGATCTTGCGTGCCCTTATCAAGCGGGGCTGACTGCGTGAGCGCGTCCCCGGTGCTGCCATCGTCTGGAGGCGTGGGCTGGCCGGGCGAATAGCGGGCGTCGCGTGTATCACCGTTACTGTCCGCGGTACCCGTCTCGGGCCCTACGGTCTCCGCCCGCACGGCGCCCCGCCAGCCCGCGCTTGCCCGGCCAGCCGACGCCGACCCGCCCTCAGGCACTGCGATGACCCGTTTGCGCTCCGGCAGGATCCCCTGCGGCCGTACCCACAGGAAGATCACGATGAGCAGCCCGATCGCCACCCACTCCAGCGACGGGATCAGGTTCGGCGGCAGGTTGTTGGACGTCGGGATGAACCGGGTGATCTCCTCGAAACCCACCGGGACCAGGATCGCCCCGAGCACCGCGCCCACATGGTTCCCGGCGCCGCCGATGATCACCGCGGCGAAGAGCACGACGGTCTCCGCGTAGCCCCATGCCGCCGGGGACCACGTGCTGATGTAGGAGACCAGGATGCCGCCGCTCAGCCCGGCGATCGCGCCCCCGGTCACCAGCATCGCGGTGCGCAGCGAGAGCAGGTTCTTGCCCAGCGAGTCGGCTACCGTGTCGTTGTCGCGCATGGCGCGCAGCGACCGGCCGTACGGCGACTGGGTGATCCGCCAGACGAGCCAGAACACGCCCGCGAGCACGATGACGGCCCCGGCGGCGAACGCCCACTGGTAGATGGCCGAGGTCGTGGCGAACCCCTCTGGTCGCAGTGGCGAGGGGATGAGCGACAGCCCGGCGTCCCCGTTCAGCAGCGGCCGGTAGTTGGTGACCAGCAGGTTCAGCAGCACGGCGGTGACCAGCAGGCCGACCGCCGCGAAGTCGCCCCGCAGCCGCCGGCCGACCAGGAATGTGAAGGGCAGCGCCAGCAGGCCGCCGACCACCGCGGCCCCGATCCACGGGAGCGGGAAGGGCAGGTTCCAGCCGCCGATGTAGGACTGGAAGCCGCCGTTGGCGGACTGGCCGGGCATGGCCAGGACCGCGGCGGCGTAGCCGCCGGCCGCCTGGAAGATGATGAAGCCGAAGTTGGTCACCCCGGAGACGCCGAACTGCTGGCTGAGCCCGAGGCACGCCATGGCGTCCACGGCGGCGTAGATCAGCAGGTTGAGGACGTAGTAGGAGTTCATCCGCGGTCGCCTCCGCCCGTCATTGCCGCGCTCCGAGCAGGCCCGTGGGGCGCACGCCGAGCATGACCAGCAGCGCCACGAACGCGATCACGTACTTGTAGTCGGCCGGGATGAACACGGCGCTGACCTCGGTGGCCAGCCCGATGATCACTGCGCCGAGCATGGCCCCGTAGGCCTGGCCGGGGCCGCCGAGGAAGACCGCGGCCAGGATGAGCACCAGGAACAGGTCCGTGGCGGTGGCGTCGAAGCTGCCCGAGTCGATGGCGAAGACCACGCCCGCGAGCCCGCACAGCGCCCCGGTCAGCGCCCAGGTGACCGTGATCACCCGGCTGGTCCGGATCCCGCAGTTGCGGGCCAGGGACCCGTTCGCGGCGGTGGCGCGCATCGCCTTGCCCAGCTTGGTGTACCGCAGCAGGCCGTGCACGCCGGCCATCACCAGCACGGACACCGCCATGATGGCGATCTGCACCCCGGTCAGGTTGAGGCCGCCTGCCTGCAGGGTGGGGCCGTTGCCCATCGTGTAGGACACCGCGGTGCCGCCGGCCACCGCCTGCACGCCGAACTCGATGATGAGCGTCATCCCGAGCGAGACGATCACCAGGGTGATCGGTGACGTGCCGCGCCGCTGGAATGGCGTGTACACGCCGGCGTTCAGCAGCACCGAGATCAGCGAGCAGGCGGCGACCGCCGCCAGCAGGCCGATCCACACCGACACCCCGGCCTGGTTCACCGCGTAGGCGATGAACGCGCCGAAGATCATGATGGCGCCGTAGGCCAGGTTGAGCACGTCGGTCACCCCGAACTGCAGGGTGAACCCGACCGAGGCGATGGCCAGCACAGACGCGGTGACCAGGCCGAACCCGAGGGATGCGACGAAAAGGCTCATCGGTCAGCCGCCTTCCGCTGGGTCAGTGCCCCCGGTCCGGCAGGCCGTAGCCTCCCCGGGGGGGTCGGGGAGGCTACGGCGTATGTGCGGGACGCGGGAGTTGCCGTCAAGACAGCGCCCTCAGCTGGGCGGCTGTCAGGTTGCCGACCACGTTCACCTGCCCCGAGGGGCTGTAGGTGTCGACCTGGAAGATGCCGGTCGAGTCGTGGAAGCTGTCGAAATTGGTCGGCCCGCCGGGGCCTTCGTACCGGATCGACTTGCCCGCCTTGAGCGCGCTGGCGCACGCGGCGAACGAGTAGCAAACGGTCGCGCCGGGCACACCGTTCCCGATCTTGATGATGTCCGGCCCGTACACGCTCGGGCTGGTGCTCTTCGACATGACCATCGCAAGGGCCGCCAGGTTGATCCCGTCGTACAGGTGCACGCCGCCGGGGGCGCTCAGGTAGGTGGTGAAGTCACCGGTGGCGCCCGGGACCTTGCCCTGCTGGGACAGCAGCGCGGACTTGAAGGCGGCGAAGGCGGGGCCGGTGGTTTCGACCACCAGGTTGTCCGCGTGGAAGCTGCTCGCGAAGGCGCTGGCACCTTCCGCGGCGGCCGCCGACTTGAAGAATGACGGCGAGATCGCGGCTGAGGTACCGATGATCGGGATGACCTTCCCGCCGTTGAGCTGCTTGATCTCGGAGAACAAGGTCGGGTCCGCGGCGCCCAGGGCCTCGGTCATGATCGCGTCAGGATGCGACTGGATGATCGCCTCGGCCTCGGTGCGGAAGGTCGTGGCCTTCAGGTCGAGCGACTGGTTCGTGGTCAGCGTGATGCCGGCCTTCTTGAGCGCGCTGATCGCGGGCTGGATGAAGGTCTGCGACCCGATGTCGTTGCCGAACGCCAGGGCGATCCGCTTGTAGTGCAGTTGCTGCGCGATGGCGACCATCGCGTAGGACTCCTCCAGGTCAGGCGGAACCAGCCGGTAGAAGTACGGGTAGTGGACGGAGTCGAACTCAGACTGCCCGGTCATGCAGAACATGGCCATCTTGTGCGCGTTGATGATCGGGGCTACCGAGGCCGCCTCGTCCGACGTGCAGCCGATCACCAGGGCCAGGCTGGACGTCGAGGCGAACATCTGGTTCACCGCCGGCACCGCGTCCGCCGGGTCACCCCGGGTGTCCACGCTCTTGCAGGTCAGCATGTGCCCGAGGACGCCGCCGGCGGCATTGATGGCCGAGGTCGCGCCGTAGCAGGAAGCCAGGTACGTCGGGCCGAGGGCGGCGTCGGCGCCGCTGAACGGCGCGACATCCGCGATGGTGAGCTTGCCGCCGGAACTGCTGCTACCGGAACTGCTGCTACCGGAACTGCTGCTACCGGAACTGCTGCTGCCGGAACCGCTGCTACCGCAGGCGGCGAGGCCCACGGCCAGCACACCGGCGGCCACTATCGCCCCGGCGCGCATCGGCCGCCCGTGCCGGGCCGCCGCCGCATCCGAGCGTCTGAGGCTCCCGGAAACTCTTCCGGCGAGCCTGAAGGTTGTGAACTTCATTGTCCCCCTCCGTGCCTTGGTGGAGTGACGTGATTTGTGGTGACGGAATAGTGGCCGGGTTATCGGAGACTGGCTGCTCAGAAGCCGCTCTTCAGCGGGGCGCCAGGGCGCCAGCGCCAGTCCTGTGGGGCGCCATCCTCGGCGACCACGCGGTTGCGGATGGTGCCCAGTCCTTCCACGGAGACCTCGATGACGTCTCCGGGGTGCATCCAGACGGGTGGCGTCCGCGCGAAGCCAACGCCGCCCGGCGTTCCGGTGGCGATGACGTCACCGGGGACCAGCCGGGTGAACGAGGAGAAGAACTCGACGGTACTGGGCACGTCGACGAGCATCAGCGAGGTCCGCGCCGACTGCATGACCTGCCCGTTCAGCGTGGAACTGATGGCCAGGTCGGACACGTCCAGCTCGTCGGTGGTGACCACCTCGGGTCCGATGGGCATGCTGCCCTCGAAGTTCTTGCCGGCCGTCCACTGGCTCGCGGCCCGCTGCCAGTCCCGCGCGGACGCGTCATTGACGATCACGAAGCCCGCGACGGCGTCGAGGGCCTTGTCCGCGGTGATGTAACGGCCGCCGGCGCCGATGACGATGCCGAGTTCAGCCTCGTAGTCGAACCGCTCGGTGAGGGCCGGCTTGACCAGGTCGGCGTACGGGCCGAGCACGCTGTCCGCGCCGCGCACGAACGCGTCCGGAAAGGTGGGAACCTCCCGGCCGCCCTCGAGAGCGTGCTCGCTGTAGTTCAGGCCCAGGCAGAGGATGCGCGGCGGGTTCGGCACAGCGGGCCCGAAATCAGCCTCGGCCACCTCACGCCCGTCGGCATCCTGGAGCGCCCGGATGGCGTCCATCGCTGGCAGGCCCGCACCGAGGACGTGATGCAGCGAGGCGAACCGGGGGTCCCCCAGGGCCTCGGCGACGTCGACGTAACCAGAGCGTGCCCGTACATGCAGCCGGAGCCCCTCAGGGGTGGCAATGGTGGCGAGCCTCACGTGCCAGATCTCCTTAGTCGTTATGTTGCTGGCGCGGTCATCGGGCGCGGGCCGTCTGGCCGTTCGTCGATTGGTTGGTAGATGGCCTGGATTGGTTGTCATAACCGGATTGGTTGAGCATAGGTGGTGTTTCCGAACGAGGTCAATAGGGTTAAGGCGAAATTAACGCCCCCCGTAGTCACGGTCTGGTATCGATTGGTACGATTGGTTGGCGCGGCGGCATGAGTGATCCGCCAGCGCCAGGACAGACAGGCAGGCCAGGCAACCACGTAGGGCGGTCGGGATGGGGCAGGCAGCAGGGGCATCCGCCCCGATACCGGCCGAGCTGAGATACCGGCTGGCCGAGCTGATACTGGCCGAGTCGGCGCAGGCCGGCCTGGGACCGGGTTCCCGGCTGCCCACGGAACGCAAGCTGGCCGCCGACATGGGCGCGACCCGCACGTCGATCCGCCACGCGCTGGCAGTGCTGCAGGCGGAGGGGCACATCTCACGCGAGGTCGGGCGCGGGACCTTCCTGCGGCACGCCCCGGGCAAGCGGGTCACCGGCGGCGCCGACCTGACGCCGGTCGCTGACGGAGCGAGCCCCGCCTCCGGCACTGGCCTTGCCTCCCCCGCGGGGCTCACCGGGCTCGCTTCCGGCGCGGGACTCGCTGGCCTTGCTTCCGGGACTGGCCTTGCTTCCGGCGCGCGACTGGCTTCCGGCGGCGGCTTCGCTCGCGGCCCGGACCTGGCCTCGGGTGCGGGCGTCGCCCACGGAGCCGGCCTGGCCGCAGCCGACGCCAGCGAGGCGGCCCCCAGCTTCGCGCCCGCGGATGTCATGACGATCCGGCGGCTGCTGGAGCCGCTGGCGATGCCGCTCGTCGTGGCGTGGGCAACGGCCGCCGACTTCAAGGAGATGGACCGCTGCCTGGCCGGCGGAGACCGGGCGAGCGGCTACGACGAGTTCGAGAACTGGGATCTCGCGCTGCACCGCAGCATCATGGCCGCGAGCCACAGCCCCCTGCTCGGTCAGCTCTACTCGGTCATCGAGACAGCACGGCACGGCCACTCGTGGGGTGACCTGAAGCGCCGCAGCGCGTCACGGGAACGCCGGGAGAAGTACCAGGCCGACCACACGGCGCTGGTCGCGGCGCTGCGTGCCCGGGACACCGACCGGGCGACCGAGGCGATGCGCGCGCACCTGGCCCGGGTGAACAGCGACCTGTTCGGCGAGACCGCGTAAACCGCCACCGCCACCGCCACCGAGAGCTAAATGATCATGGGATTGGTGTCGCTATCACGACACCAATCCCATGATCACGGCCAGGATGGGGGGCCCGGGACCGGGCAGGCCCGGGACCGGGCAGGCCCGGGACCGGGGAAGGGGCACGCCGGAGGGGCTAGCCCCGGGGAGGGGCCGGGGTGGGCTCAGTAACCGCCGCCGCCGTAGCCGCCACCGCCGCTCGACATGCTGGCTGACGGACTTGGTGAGCTGGACGACATCGACCCACCAGCCGACATGGCCGCGCTGGCCGAGATGGCACCGGTCGGGGTGACCTTGAGGATGTGCCAGACACCGCCAACGCCGTTGCCCTTGATCTGGCCGGGAGCCATGTCACCGCTGTAGGTGTAGAGCGGATGGCCCTTGTAGGTGGCCTGCGGCACGCCACCCGCCCGGGTGATGGTGCCGAACTTGCCGACCAACCGGGCACCCATCGCCGCCGCGGGCTTGCCGGTGACCGGGGGCCAGGCCATCGCGCACCCGCCGGTGCAGTTCGAGGTCATCGCGGTGTCTTTCGCGTACCAGTACAGGGTGAGGCCCTTGGCGTCGGCCAGCACGGGGCCGATGCTCGTGGTGACCTTCTCCAGCATGGCCGTGCCGGACGACGTCATCCCGGAACCGCCGCTCGCCATGCTGGACGGGCTGGACATGCTGGACGGGCTGGACATGGGTGCAGCGGACTTCATGGTGCCGCTCGCCGAGCTTGGCGTGCTGCTGCTGCCGCACGCAGCCAGCAGCAGGGCGGGGACGGCAAGCACTGCGGGCGCCCATCTGGGGTAACGCATCGAGTCTCTCCGCTCATGAGAAGGGCCGGACATATAACCCGGAGCACGTAGCGCCCGGGGCCGGCGTTCAAGAGCGGGCACGCATTCCGCATTACAGCTTTCTTACCGCGGGCGCCGCACCGCCCCGGGCCAGCCGGGCTCAGCCCGTCAACTTCTCAATCTTCAACGGCGATGCGCTGTGCCAGCCACGCCAGGGAGAGGGGGTACCGGTAGTCGATGCCCATGTGCGTGCCCTCGAACAACTCGAAGTGGATCACGTTGTCGGGCACACCGGCCTCAGCCAGGGCCGCGCGGAACGCCTCGGCGCCCAGGTCCAGGAACCACTCGTCGCGCTTCCCCGCGTCGATCCAGATCCCCCGCAGACCGCGCAGCGTGGTCGCGTAGCGCGGGACCATCCGGACGGGGTCCCAGTCCAGCCAGCGCTGCCACACCTCCGGCCGGAGCACGCCGGTCAGCGGCTCGAACGGCAGGTCCACCCCGCCGTCCTCCCGCGCGGAGAAGCAGGCGGACACCCCGAGCAGCATCAGCAGATCGTGGTCGGCTTCCTTGGTGAACGAGACCCGGGAGCGGAAGTCCTCCCACCACCGCCAGATGTCCCCGTCATACTCGCGCAGGTGACGCGCTGATTTGCCGAACTCAGGGATGTAGCACAGCTCGTACAGCGAGTCCCCGGCATGGGTGGCCAGGGCGCCGAAGAGGTCCGGCCGGAGCATCGGGGTGATCATTGCGCCGAACCCGCCGCTCGACTTGCCGGTGATCGCGCGGTGCGCGGCAGCGGGGAGCGTCCGGTAGTGGGCGTCCACCCAGGGCACCACCTCGTCGCACAGGTAGGAGTGGTAGCGCCCGGTGCCCGGGGAGTCCACGAACTGGCTGCCGCCGTATGCGGTCCACGCGTCCACATAGACCACGATCGCCCCGGGTGCCTGCCCGGACGCGAACACCGCGTCCGCCGTCTCCGGGAACGGCTGGCGGAACGGCAACCGGTTCCGCCACATGCCGATATGGCCCGTGTAGCCCTGGATCACGTACACCACGGGGAACCGCTGACCGGGGTCGTCGTCGTAGCCGGGCGGCAGATAGACCCACAGCGGCCGCTCGTCCGGGTCGCCGAGCGGATTCCCGCGCAGCAACTCGCTCGTGATCACGTGCTCGTCGACTCGCCCAGCCAGGTCGGCGGACCAGGGCAGCATCAGACCTCCTCAGCAGATATCCGGAACTACGCTCTCACATGATGGTGATCTTGCCCCGCACCGGACCTACCGTAGATGGATGAGCCTTGAGCAGGCTGAACAAGATCCGGTAGAACGTCATTTCACCGAGGCGATCCAGGCACTGGGCACATCAGCGGAGCAGCCGGGCGCCGGGGACTGCCCGGTCAGGGAGAACTCAGCACTGACCGGGCAGCGCTGCCTGGACCTGTTCGATGCCCAACTCGCCAGCCGCCACCTGGACATCGCCGCGCGCTGGCTGCGCGCCCGCGAGGCCGGCTTCTACACGATCGGCTCATCCGGGCACGAGGGCAACGCCGGCGTCGCCGCAGCGCTGCGGCTCACCGATCCCGCGCTGCTGCACTACCGGTCCGGGGCGTTCTACCTGGCCCGCTGCCAGCAGGCGACACCACCCCGCGATGGTGTCCAGGACGTGCTGCTCGGCCTGGTGGCGGCGGCGGCCGAGCCCATCGCCGGCGGCCGGCACAAGGTCTTCGGCAACCGGTTGCTGCACGTCATACCGCAGACCTCGACCATCGCTTCGCACCTGCCCCGCGCCATGGGCCTCGCCTTCGCCATGGAGCGGGCGGCCCGGCTGGGCCGGCCGGCCGAGTGGCCACCCGGCGCGATCGTGGTCGCCAGCCTCGGCGACGCGTCGGTCAACCACTCAACGGCGGCCGGCGCCATCAACACCGCCGCCTACTGCTCGTTCCAGCACCTGCCGCTGCCCCTGCTGATGGTGGTCGAGGACAACGGAATCGGCATCAGCGTGCGGACCCCGCCGGGCTGGATCCGGGCGGCCACCCGGTCCGTGCCCGGCATCGGCTACTTCCAGGCGGACGGGTCCGACCTGGCAGCCGTCTATGACGCGGCGCTCGCCGCGGCCGCATGGGTGCGCGAACGGCGCTCCCCCGCGATCCTGCACCTGGCCATGGTGCGCTTCGGCGGTCACGCCGGCTCGGACGTCGAGACCAGCTACCGCCCGGCGGCGGAGGTGGCCGCCGACCTGGCCGCGGACCCACTGGTCGGCACCGCCCGGCTGCTGGTCACCGCGGGCCTGCTGACCCCGCCGGAGGTGACCGCCCGGTACGGGGAATCGCGGGCCCGGGTGCTCCGCCTCGCCGAGGAGGTGCGGGGCGCCCCGCGGCTGACCTCGGCCACCGAGGTGATGGCCCCGCTCGCGCCGCACAGCCCCGACCAGGTGTGGGCCAGCGCCTGCCTCGCGGCCGACAACCCCATCAGGAACAACGTCTTCGCCGGGCGGCTCCCGGAACTAGCCGGCGGCCTTACCCTGGCGCAGTCCATCAATGCCGCGCTGACCGACGCACTGACCGTCCGGCCGGGCATGCTGGTCTTCGGCGAGGATGTGGCCCGCAAGGGCGGGGTGTACGGCGTCACCCGCGGCCTGCTGGACCGGTTCGGCGCGACCCGGGTCTTCGACACCCTCCTCGACGAGCAGTCCATCCTCGGGCTGGCGCTCGGCGCGGGCCTGGCCGGGCTGCTGCCGGTGCCGGAGATCCAGTACCTCGCCTATCTGCACAACGCGGCCGACCAGATCCGCGGCGAGGCAGCAACCCTGTCCTTCTTCTCCCAGGGGCAGTACCGCAATCCGTTGCTGCTGCGCATCGCCGGCCTGGCCTACCAGGAGGGCTTCGGCGGCCACTTCCACAACGACAACGCGCTGGCCAGCCTGCGCGACATTCCCGGGCTGATCATCGCCTGCCCGGCCCGGCCGGACGATGCCGCCGCCATGCTGCGCACCTGCCTGGCCGCGGCGAAGACCGACGGCAGTGTCTGCGTCTTCCTCGAGCCGATCGCCTTGTATCACACGCGGGACCTGCATGAGGACGGCGACGGCGGCTGGCTCGCGCCCTACGAACCGCCCCGGCTGTGGCCGACCGGGTACGTGCCAGTGGGCAGCGCGCGCACCTACGGCGACGGACGTGATCTCACCATCGTCACGTTCGGCAACGGGCTGCGGATGAGCCTGCGGGTGGCCGCCCGGCTGGCCGCCGACGGCATCGGCTGCCGGGTGCTGGACGTGCGCTGGATCGCGCCACTCCCCCGGTCGGACATCCTGCGCGCGGCGATCGCCACCGGGCGGGTGCTGGTGGCCGACGAGACGAGGCGGACCGGCGGGGTGTCCGAGGGTGTGGTCACCGCGCTGGTGGACGGCGGGTTCCAGGGAAAGATCGCCCGGGTGGCGAGCGCGGACAGCTTCATCCCGCTGGGTGAGGCCGCGCGCACTGTCCTGCTGTCCGAGGCGTCGATCGAATCGGCAGCACGGTTGCTGTTGCCCTAAAAATCCACTGCCCCGGACATCCACCCCCACCGTTCCTATGCTGCTCACGTGGGGATTCCGGGGCGGCCAGCGCGGCGCTGACCGGCCTACGGGCCGGCACCTGCCAGCGGGACCGGCCTACGGGCCGGCACCCTGCCAGCGGGACCTGCCACGGCGGCGAGCAGGTGCCCGGTCAACGCGGCGGTTACCTCACCAGGGGCGGACACATTGGCCAGGTGCGCGGCGCCACGGATGACCGCCAGGCGGGCGCCGGCAATCCCGCGGGCGATCACCGCGCCGTGCCAGGGCGGGGTCGCCGGATCCTCGGTCGCGGCGATCACCAGCGTCGGCGCGGTGATCGCGGCCAGCGAGGCCCTGAGGTCCATGGCCGCGATCGCCGCACAGCACCCGGCGTAGCCCTCCGGCTCCACGCCCTCCAGGGTGGCCACGAAGGCGGCGGGGGCGACCCGTCCCTCGCCCAGCAGCGGGCCGGTGATCTCAGTCAGCCGCTGCGGGATCATCACCAGCGGCTGGCGCGGCGCGCGCAGCGCCGTGGAGCGGTAGCCCGGAGAATCCAGCGGCGGATGAACGCCCTCCGCCCGCTGGTACGACGGCAGGGTGAACCCGGCCGTGGGGGACGGCGTGTGGGTGATCATCAGGGCTGCTCCTTCACTCGCTCGCACTGTTCGCCTGAAGCTCGCCGGGATTGTTGTCCTGAAGCTGGCGGAGCGCGGTGAGCTCGGCAGCCGTCGGGGGCGCGAGCACTTCCAGTGAAGCTGACACCGCGAGATCCCAGCCCGTCTTCGCCCGGACATCCTCGACCGAGATCCCGGGATACAGCCCGGTCAGCGTCAGCTCGCAGGTCTGTCCATCCGGCTCGAGAATACCCAGGTCGGTAATGACCTTGCGGGGCCCCGCACCGGCCAGGCCCAGGCGCTCCCGGTGGCCGGCACCGTCGCCGAAACCGACAGAGGTGACGAAGTCAACGCGGTCCACGAAGGACCGCCGGGTCTGCCGGACCACCACGATCACCTCGCGGCACGACGCGGCGATCTCCGGGGCACCGCCGGCGCCAGGCAGCCGCACCTTCGGCTCAGCGTAGGTAGCGCCGATGACCGTGGTATTGATGTTCCCGAACCTGTCGATCTGGGCGGCACCCAGGAAGCCGACGCCGATCCTGCCAGGCTGCAGCCAGTAGTTGAAGATCTCCGGCACGCTCACCACCGCGTCCGCGGTCTCGGCGAGAATCCCGTCGCCGATGGACAGCGGCAGCCGCCCCGGCTTGGCCCCGATCGTCCCCGACTCGTAGATGAGCACGAGGTTCGGCGCGTGCGTGGCACGGGCCAGGTTGGCGGCGGCGCTGGGCAGCCCGATCCCGACGAAGCAGGTCATGCCATCGGTCAGGGCGCGCGCGGCGCAGGCCGTCATCATCTCGTCGGCGGTGACGGCAGCGGGGCCTGCCGCTGTGGCCGGTGCCGCTGGCCCGGGCCCCGTGGCGTTCATGCCCCACAACCTCCCCTGGCGGCTCCGGCACCGGCCAGATGGCTGGCGGGAGCGCCGAACACCTCGTCCGCCAGCCAGCGACCGAACCGGTCGCGGTCCCGGCTGATGGCATCCCACGCCTGGTAGAAATCGTTGTCCCGGGCGGAGTACCCGAGCGCGTAGGAGGGATGCGACCCGCCGGGCACTTCCGCCACGTAGCCGACGACCCAGGACGGCAGCACGATGCTCCCCGGCTGCGGGTCAAGCTCGTCCACGATCTCTTCCACCGTGACGATCGAGCGCTGGGCGCTGAGCACCGCTTCCTTCTGCACCCCGGTGATCCCCCAGAGCTGGACGTTCCCGGCCCGGTCGGCGCGCTGTGCGTGGATCACCGCCACGTCGGGATTCAGCGCGGCCACGGCGGTCAGCCGCTCGCCGGTGAACGGGCAGGTGATCGGCCGGACCGCGGGCTGGCCGTCCAGGCCGGGCAGGCCTTCGAGGCCGGTCCCGCTGTACCCGCGCAAGATCGCGAACGGCACTCCGGAGGCGCCTGCCATGTACCGGTTCGCCATCCCCGCGTGGCTGTGTTCCTCCAACTGCAGCGGCCCGGGCCAGCCGTTCTCCACCGCGTCGCGGAACCTGTGCAGCGAGCCAACCCCGGGGTTACCGCCCCAGGAGAAGATGAGCTTGCCCGCGCAGCCCGCCCCGATGAGCTGGTCGTAGATCACGTCCGGGGTCATCCGGATCAGCGTCAGGTCACGACGCCGCTGCCTGATCACCTCGCGCCCGGCGGCGAAGGGGATGAGGTGCGTGAAGCCCTCCATCGCCACCGCGTCACCATCGTGGACGGCTCGCGCGACGGCATCCGCAAGTGAAACGATCTTCGCCATATCCTCCTGCCCGTGCCGCTAACGCCGTGCCACAAACCTCGTGCCGCTAACCCAGTGCCGCTTATTCCGACCACCATAATGACGATGTGGTCGCGATAAGTACAGCCGTTCGTCATCCGGACAAGCCCGCGGAGCCGAACTCGCTGGCAGCAGGGGTCAGCCCGCTTCCGCGAGCACTCGCTGGGCGATGGCGAACGCACGGTTGGCCGCGGGCACCCCGGCGTACACCGCGGTGTGCAGCAGCACTTCGCGGATCTGGTCGGGCGTGAGCCCGTTGCGCAGCGCCGCCCGCAGGTGCATGGCCAGTTCCTCCTCCTGGCGGAGCGCGACGAGGGCGGTCAGCGTGATGATGCTGCGTTCGGCCCGGGACAAGACGGGCCGGGACCAGACCTCACCCCAGGCGTAGCGGGTGATGAAGTCCTGGAACGGGGCAGTGAAGTCAGTGGTTCCCGCTACCGCGCGATCGACATGGTCATCACCGAGGACCTGTCGGCGGACGGTCATCCCCTGCTCTGCGCGTTCAGCATCGTTCATGGCCACGCCTTTCCACGGCACAGTTTCATGGCACTGCGATAGCGGTGCAGCGGTCGGCCAGGAACACTACCCACTCCGCGCGGTCAGCGATGCGGCCGCTCCGCCGTGGCCGCCCCTGGGCTGGTGGCCACCCGGGCACTGTCGGCCTGCTCAGCACCGCGGTGCGCACCCAGCGCCGCGTCCACGAAGTCTCCCGCGGCACCCAGGTAGCCGGCTGGGTCCAGGGCCTCATCGACCTGGCCGGCAGTGACTCCCGCCTCGGCGAGCCGGGCCGCGTCCGGCGAGTCCAGCAGGACGTCCCGCAGCGTCCGGCCCTCCGCCACCGCGCGGGCGCTGGCCTGCGCCAGCAGGTCGTGCGCGGCGACCCGGCCCAGCGCGGGCGTCAGTATCGAGGCGACATGCTCTGCCATCGGGAAGCCGCCGGCCGCATCGAGGTTGTCCCGCATCCGGGCCGGGTCTGCCTCGAGCCCGGTCAGCAACTCCGCACCCCATGACGCGGCGGAGCCAGTGAGCCTGAGCAGGTCACTGAACGGCTCCCACTCCGCATGCCAGGCCCCCGCCGCGCGCTGCTGCTCATGCTCCGCCGCGGCGGCCAGGGTGGCGAGCAGCCCGGGGACCTGCCGGGTGCAGCCGAGCACGGCAATGGCCGCGACCGGGTTGCGCTTGTGCGGCATCGCCGACGATCCGCCCCGGCCGCCCGCGTCGCCGCCCGCGCGGACCTCTCCGACCTCGGACTGGGCAAGCAGGGTCACATCACGGGCGATCTTGCCGAGAACCCCGGTGACGCCGGCACATGCGCCGCCGATCTCGGTCACCCGCAGCCGGTCGGTATGCCAGGGCAGCGTGGGCGCGGGCAAGCCCAGTTCGGCGGCGAGCAGCGCGGCGATCTCGGGCCCGTTTCCGCCCAGCGGCGCCAAAGTGCCCGCGGCACCGCCGAACTGCACCGCGAGCCGGGTGGCCGCGACCCGGGCCAGCGCCGCCCGGGCCTCGTCAAGGCCGGTCAGCCAGCCCGCCGCGACAAGCCCGAAGGTGACCGGCACCGCCTGCTGGAGCAGGGTGCGGCCGATCATGACCGTGTCCCGGTGCGCCGCCGCCAGGCGGGCCGCGGCCGCCGCGGCGCCGGCCAGATCAGCCGTCACCACGGCCATGGCCTGCTTGGCGAGCAGCATCGCCGCGGTGTCGATGATGTCCTGGCTGGTCGCTCCCTGATGCACGGCGGCCGCGGCTCCGGGCGGCAGCATCCGGCTCAGTTCCCGGACCAGCGCGGGGACCGGGTTCCCGGTGAGCGCTGCCTGCCTGCCGAGTTCAGCGGCATCGAAGGCGCTGACCTGCGCGGCATCGGTCACCGCCGCGCCCGCGCCCGGTGCGGCCATCCCGGCCTCCTCGAGCGCGCGGGCGAGTGCGGCCTCGGTGTCCAGCATCGCCTGCAGCCAGGCCCGGTCTGAGGTATCCACCGCCCCGCGGCCGAACACGCCGTCGAAGAGCCCATCGGAAATGTGCACCGCCTGCTCCTCAACAGAAATGAGCGGGTCATCGGGGCTGCCAGCCGGGCCCGCCCCCACCATAGCCCGCCCGGTTCGGTCACGCCTCCCAGCCCAAAGGTCCCCCGAGCCCCACGCAGCCCCCGCCCCAGCGACCCCGGGCAGACCCTTCGTGGCCGGTAAGTGTCGTTCCCACAGCACTTTCCGGCTACAAACCCCGACGCCGCAGCCCTGAGCCGGAAAAAGTTGCCCGGTCATGCAACGCCACGTAGCCAACTGGTGCTCGTATGTGATGTGACACTGGAGGCAGCGATCCTGGACGCGGCGGCAGACACAGCAGACACAGCAGGGGCGGCGGAGTCCACCCGGCGGGATGAGTTCGGCCAATTCATGGCCGCGCGCTGGCCCGGCCTGGTGCGGCTGGGCTACGGGCTGACCGGGGACCGGTGGCTGGCGGAGGACGTCGCGCAGGCGGCGCTGGCCAGTGCCTACGCGGCCTGGTGGCGGGTGCGCCGGGCCGACGATCCGGACGCCTACGTCCGCCGCATCCTGATCAACACCTGCAACCGCCGCTTTCGCCGGCACCGGGTCGCCGAGCACGCCCGGGAGCCGCGGGAACTGCCGGACTCGGTGATCGCCGACCCGTCCGACGTCATCGGGGAGCGCTCCGTGCTGCTGGCCGCGCTGCGTGAACTGCCGGCCCGGCAGCGGGCGATCGTGGTCCTCCGCTACTGGGATGACCTCAGTGACGCGCAGGTGGCCGCCACGCTCGGCTGCTCCGCGGGAACCGTGCGCAGCCAGGCCTCGCGGGCGCTCGCCAAGCTCCGGGCCAGCACGGCCCTGGCCGGCCAGGAAGGCAGTCAGTGAACACCATCGGCGAGCAGGACCTCAGGCGGCGGCTGCGTGCGGACATCGACACTGTGCGGCCCGCGCCCGCCCCGGTCGGCGCCGTCATCCGGCGCGGCAGGGCGGTGCGCGCCCGCCGCCGGGCGGCCGCGGCGTCCGGGGTGACGGCAGTCGCCGCCGCGGTCGCGATGGTCCTGTCGGTGCAGGCCGGCGCCAATCCGGCCAGTCCGGCAACCCCGGCCGGGTCAAGGCTGGCCGCCCGCTCCGGTGACGCCGCGCGCGTCCTGGACCCGCCCAGCCGGCCGCACGGGAACGTGGTCGCCTCCGGAGTCATCGCCGGGACATCGTGGCGGCTGTCGGTCCGCGATATCGCGGATCCTGGCGCCCGGTGCCTGCCCGCCATCATGCTCAACGGCTCCGACGCGGATCTGCTTTCCACGACACCGGGCACGCAGCAGGCGATGACCGACGTGGCATTCCTCAGCGTTGTCCCCGGGCAGCCCGGCGCCGGTTACGCGGCGATCCAGGTCGCGCCCGCGGTCACCCGGCTCGTTGCCTATCTGCGCAACGGCACCAGGCTCCTCGTTCGCCCGGTGACCGTGCGGGCCTGCGGGCAGCGGCTGCATCTCGCCGGATTCGGCTACCCGGGGTCGGGGGTGGCCCGGATCACCGCCTCGTCCGGTGCCCAGTTCACCACCCAGGCCACCCCGCCGGCCAGCATGTTCGGCTCCGCGTCCGGCACGCCCGGCACGGCCGGGCGCCTCGTGCCCGGGGTCTGGGCACACATGTGGGGCGCCGGCGACGTGACCGCCTCGGGCACGATCGGCTCCGGCCGGCTCAGTTCCGGCTCCTGGCACATCTCGGTGCTGCTGGGAGCAGGCGGTGAGTGCTACACCGCAGCGGCGTTCGACGGGCGGGTGGCCACCCGCGCCATCGAGTGCGTGCCCATCGAGCCGCCGCCGGCCACCGCGTCCCTGCAGCGGGTTCGCCTCGCGCCGGGCACCGGGCTCACCGGCTACGCCGGGCTGGTCAGTCCCCGGGCCGCATACCTGGTGGCCAGCCTGTCCGGCGGCGGCACCACGCGCGTCAGGCCGGCCCAGATCGCCGGGCGCGGGTACGTCGCGCTGGCTGTCCCGGCGGGCCGGGCACTGGCCCGGCTGGCCCTGTACGACCGGTCCGGGCACCCGTTCGCCACGATCAACCCGGCCCCCGCCGCCGGCTGAGCTGGCGCCGGATCAGCAGGGCCCCGGGGCACGCTCCGCGCGCAGCCGCCCTGGCCTGGCCATCAGCCCGGGCGAATCCGTTCTGCCAGCCCGGGGGTTCGTGGCTTATCGTCAGCTGTATGACCGTGCAATCATCCCTCGCTGGCGGCCCTGGCCTGGCCCAGGTGCGCCGCCTTGTCACCGAGATCCCCGGCCCTGCCTCGCGCGAGCTGCTAGCCCGCCGCGAAGCCAGCGTGGCCCGCGGGGTCAGCCACGTCCTGCCGGTGTTCATCACCGCCGCGGGCGGCGGCGTGCTCATCGACGTGGACGGCAACTCGCTGATCGACTTCGGTTCCGGGATAGCCGTGACATCGGTGGGCAACAGCGCGCCAAGAGTCACGGCGGCCGTCCGCGAGCAGGCCGGGCGGTTCACGCACACCTGCTTCATGGTCACCCCGTACGAGGGATACGTTGCCGTCTGCGAGGAACTCACCCGGCGGACCCCGGGCGACTTCGAGAAGCGGTCCGCCCTGTTCAATTCCGGCGCCGAGGCGGTGGAGAACGCGGTCAAGATCGCCCGGCACGCGACAGGCCGGCCGGGGATCGTCGCGTTCGACCACGCCTATCACGGGCGGACCAACCTGACCATGGCGCTGACCGCCAAGAACATGCCGTACAAGCACAGGTTCGGCCCGTTCGCCGGGGAGATCCACCGGGTGCCGATGGCCTACCCGTTCCGCTGGCCGGGCGGCCCGGAGGTGTGCGCGGCGACCGCGCTCGACCTGATCACCGGGCTGATCCACACCCAGGCGGGCGAGGAGAACGTCGCCGCGGTCATCATCGAGCCGATCCAGGGTGAGGGCGGATTCATCGTGCCGCCGGACGGTTTCCTGCCCGGGCTGGCCGAGTTCTGCCGCCAGCACGGCATCCTGCTCATCGCCGATGAGATCCAGAGCGGGTTCTGCCGGACCGGTGACTGGTTCGCCTGCGACCACGAGGGCGTCGTACCGGACCTGGTCACCACGGCGAAGGGGATCGCTGGCGGGCTGCCGCTGGCCGCGGTGACCGGGCGGGCGGAGATCATGGACGCCGTGCACGTTGGCGGCCTCGGCGGCACGTACGGCGGGAACCCGGTGGCCTGCGCGGCGGCGCTGGGAGCCATCGAGACGATGACGGCCGAGGACCTGGCCGGACGGGCCCGGCGGATCGGCGAGATCATGCTGCCCAGGCTGCACAAGCTGGCGGAAACCCACCCGGTCATCGGCGACGTGCGCGGTCGCGGCGCGATGATCGCCGTCGAGCTTGTCCGCCCCGGCACCCTGGAGCCCGAGACGGCTGCCGCGGCGAAGGTCGCCAAGGCCTGCCATGCCGCCGGCCTCGTCGTGCTCACCTGCGGGACCTACGGGAACGTGCTGCGGTTCCTGCCCCCGCTGGTGATCGGCGAGCAACTGCTCGAGGAGGGCCTGTCCATCCTGGAGGATGCGTTCGCCACGCTCTGAGCCCGGGGGTGCGGGCAGCCGCCCGACGGTCCCGCACCGCCAGGCGCGTGGGCCCGACCGGGCGCTCTGCTTGCTCAGCCCACCCTGAGTGACCTCGTTGAATTCGGTAAAGGTTTCGCAACCTGCGTATTTCCCGGCCGGGGGCGACAGCGGCCGGCGGCATGGTTGCCAGCAACGGGGTAGGACGGACCCATGCCTGTTCTTGTCGGCACCTCCGGCTGGCAGTACCGCGACTGGCGCGGCGGGCTCTACCCGGCGGACCTGGCGCAGCGCCGCTGGCTCGAGCATTACGCCAGCCAGTACGCGACGGTGGAGAACAACAACAGCTTCTACCGGCTGCCCACCCAGGAGACCTTCGCGGGCTGGCGGGCCAGGACGCCGGAGGACTTCGTCATGGCGGTGAAGGCGAGCCGCTACCTCACCCACGTCAGGAGGCTGCGCGATCCCGCGGAACCTGTCGCCCGGCTGCTCGGCGCGGCGGCGGGCCTCGGCCCCCGGCTCGGCCCGGTACTGCTGCAACTGCCGCCGAACCTCAGCGCCGAGCCGGCCCGGCTGGCCGCCTGCCTGACGGAGTTCCGGGCCGCGCGCCTGCCCGGCGGCCACGGCCGGGTGCGGGTCGCCGTGGAGCCACGGCACTCGTCCTGGTGGACCGAGGATGTGCGGGAGATCCTGGCCGCCCACGACGCGGCACTGTGCTGGGCGGATCGGCTGGGCCGCCCGGTCACCCCGCTGTGGCGCACGGCCGGGTGGGGATACCTGCGCTTTCATGAAGGGGCGGCCGACCCGTGGCCCAGCTACGGCAAGCAGGCCCTGCGGTCCTGGGTGGACCGGGTGCGGCAGGCGTGGCCACCGGACGCGGACGTGTACGTCTACTTCAACAACGACCCGGGCGGGGCCGCGGTCGCCAACTCCGCGGTGTTCGCCGCGCTCGCCCGGGATGCGGGCCTGGCGGTTACCCGCACGCCGCCGGTGGGCAGCGTCCCGCTCACTCCCAGCAAGCCGACGTGGTGAGCGGTACCTGCTGCCCGGCGGGCGGCCGGTTTGCGGCTACCGGTTCACCGGGAAGCCGAGGCTCACGCCGCCGTGGCTGGGGTCGAGCCAGCGCGAGGTGACTGCCTTGCCCCGGGTGTAGAAGTGCACCCCCTCGGTGCCGTGCACGTGCGTGTCGCCGAACAGCGAGGACTTCCAGCCGCCGAACGAGTAGTACGCCATGGGAACCGGGATCGGCACGTTGACTCCCACCATCCCGGCCTCGACGTCGGCGACGAACCGGCGGGCCGCTCCCCCGTCGTTGGTGAAGATCGCCGTCCCGTTGCCGTAGGGGTTCTCACTGACCAGCCGGAGCGCGTCGTCGTAGGTCCCGGCCCGGACCACCGACAGCACCGGGCCGAAGATCTCGTCGGTGTAGCACGCCATCGACGGGGTGACGTGGTCAAGCACGCTGGGGCCGAGCCAGAACCCGTCCCCGCTGCCGCCGATGACCGGGTGCACCCGCCCGTCCACGGCCAGCGTCGCGCCCTCGCGTACCCCCGAGTCCAGATAGGAGGCGACCCGGTCCCGGTGCGCACCGGTGACCAGCGGGCCCATGTCCGAGCGCCCGTCGCTGCCTGGTCCCACCCGCAGCCGCGCCACCCGCTCGGTGATCTTCGCGACGAGCTCATCGCCGGCGGAGCCGACAGCCACCAGGACCGACACCGCCATGCACCGCTCGCCCGCCGAGCCGAACCCGGCTGACACTGCGGCGTCCGCGGCAAGGTTGAGGTCCGCGTCGGGCAGCACCACCATGTGGTTCTTCGCGCCGCCCAGGGCCTGGACGCGCTTGCCCGCCTTCGTCCCCGTCTCGTAGACGTACCGCGCGATGGGGGTCGATCCCACGAAGCTGACCGCGCGCACGTCGGGGTGCACCAGCAGCGCGTCGACAGCTTCCTTGTCCCCCTGCACCACGTTGAAGACCCCGTCGGGCAGGCCCGCCTCCGCCCACAGCCGGGCCAGCAGCAGCGCGGCCGAGGGGTCCTTCTCGGAGGGCTTGAGCACGAACGCGTTGCCGCAGGCGATGGCGAGCGGGAACATCCACATCGGCACCATGGCCGGGAAGTTGAACGGGGTGATGCCGGCCACCACGCCGAGCGGCTGCCGGATCGAGTACGCGTCCACGCCGGTGGAGACGTTCTCCGAGAAACCGCCCTTGAGCAGATGCGGGATGCCACAGGCGAACTCGACGACCTCCAGGCCGCGGGCCACCTCACCCGCCGCGTCCGCGGCGACCTTGCCGTGCTCGGCGCTGATCAGCGCGGCGAGCTCATCCGTGTGCGCGGCCACCAGCTGGCGGAACGCGAACAGCACACCGGCCCGTTTGGTGAGCGAGGCCGCCCGCCAGCCGGGGAACGCCTTCGCGGCGGCGGCGACCGCGTCATCGACCACCGCGGCGGAGGCGAAATCGACGCTGCCGGTCACCTCGCCGGTGGCCGGGTCGTAGATGTCGCCGTGCCGTTCGGCGGCGCCGTCCCAGGCATGGCCGCCGATCCAGTGCGTGCAGTGCTTCAATGCCCGCTTCTCCGCGCCACCCGGCGCGTTGTTTCCCTGCTTCCCTGCTTGCTGCTTCACTTCGTGGCCTCCTCATTGACCGCGCGCAGCGCGTCGGCGAGGATGCCCAGGCCCTCCTTGGCATCGGCCTCCGACAGGTTCATCGGCGGTGCCATCCGCAGGGCGTGACCGTAGAGTCCGCCCTTGCCGATCAGCAGGCCACGCTCCCGGGTCTCCTCCAGCATCCTGGTGGCCAGCGCCGGGCTCGGCGCGCCGGTCTGCGGGTCCACGAGGTCGACGGCGAACATCAGGCCCTTGCCACGGACCTCGCCGACCGCGGCGAGCGGCGCAGCCGCCTCGCGCAGCCCGTTGATGATCATGCTGCCGAGCTCTGCCGCGTTGCGCTGCAGGTCATGGGAGAGCAGGTAGTCGAGCGTGGCGTTGGCGGCAGCCGTGGACAGCGGGTTACCGCCGAAGGTGGAGATGCCGTTGCCGGGCAGCCCGTCCATCAGGTCACCGCGCGCGATCACCCCGCCGATCGCCAGCCCGTTGCCGAGCCCCTTGGCGAACGTGATGATGTCCGGGACCACGCCGTGCGCGCCGATCCCCCAGAAGTGCTCCCCGGTCCGGCCCCACGCGGTCTGCACCTCGTCGGAGATGAGCAGCGCCCCGCGCTCGCGCAGCACCGCGGCGTACTCGCCGAGCAGCCCGTCCGGCGGCATGGTGAACCCGCCGACGCCCTGCACCGGCTCGGCGATGAGGCAGGCCACGTCCCCCGCCGTGGCGGTGGCCAGCACGTGCCGCAGGTCCTGCACGCACGCCGCGGCATAGTCCGCGTCGCTCAGGCTGGCGAAGGCCGGCAGGTCCCGGTCCGTGCCATGCAGGTAGTGCACGCTGAACGGGGCCAGCGGCGAACTCTTCCACGCCCCGTTCCCGGTGATCGCGACAGCCCCGAAGGAGCGGCCGTGGTAGCTGTTGCGGAGGGCGAGCACCTGGTTCGAGCGGCGGGCGGCCGTGGCCAGCATCAGCGCGGTCTCGTTCGCCTCGGTGCCGGAGTTGGTGAAGAACACCTTGGCGTTCTCGATCCCGGACAGCCCGGCGAGCTTCTCCGCCAGTTCCACCTGGTTGCGGATCAGGTACAGCGTGGAGGTGTGCACGACGCCAGTGCCCAGCTGGCGCTGGATCGCCTCGCTGACCTCGGGCACGTCGTACCCGAGCATGTTGGTGAGGATCCCGCAGAAGAAATCGAGGTAGCTGCGGCCCGAGGAGTCCGTGACCCGGCTACCGCTGCCGCTGGTCAGCTCCAGCGGCTCGGCGTAGTAGAGGGCGAGCCAGTTGGGAATGACGCGGCGGTGCCGCTCGTGCAGTTCTGACATGCGTCCCAGTCTGGCATCTGACGCGTGCCGCCGTCTCCGCGGACCGCCTACCACGCCAGCTGCGGCTGGCTGGTCACCACGGTCGGCGCGCGTGGCGAGGACTGGGGCAGGGTGATCCTCGCCTGTGACGGGCCGCCGGGCCCGGTCGATACAGCACTGGTGGAGCGCACCGCCACCACGCTCGCGCTCGGCCGCCTGCTGGCGCGCCAGCAGGAGAGCCTGGAACGGCAGGCCCACCGCACCCTGATCAGCACGATCCTGGCCGAGCCAGCCGCCGATCCCGATGAGGCCGCGGCGCAGGCCCGGGCGCTGGGGGTGCCGGTGACCGGCCGCCAGCTGATCACCGCCGTGATCAGGTCCCGCGGCGGCGGGGCGGGCCTGCTCGCCCAGGCCCGGGTGCTGGACCTGGCCGAGGCGGTGGCGGAAGCCTGCCGCGCCGAGCGGATCCCGGCGCTGGTGGGCTCGCTGGATGATGTCCGGGCGGGCGCGCTGCTGTCGGTGGACAGCGCCGCGGACCCTGAGCGGGTGCTGGCTGGCGTCTGCGAGGTGGTGCGGCTGGGACTGGCCCGGCCCACCCTGTACGAGCGGCTCCGGCACATCGAGCGCATCCTCGGCATCAGCCTCGAGTCCGCGGAATCGCGGTCCTCACTGCACGTGGCCCTGCTCGCCCGGGACTCCGCCCGCGCGGCGGCCGCGGCGCGCTGAAGCCCCGGTCAGGAGAGCACGCGCCGCCTGAAGTTGCGCAGCCCGATGGCGAGGAACACCACGCCGAAGGCCAGGACTACCGGGTAGATCACGTAGAGGTGCATGTGCGGCGCCAGCGTGAAGGCGGCCCGCATCCCTTCGTTCACGTAGATGAGCGGGTTGATCAGCACAATGGTCTGCAGCCAGTGCCAGCCGCCGAGGGTGACCGGCGCGAGCCTGGTCCACGAGTAGTACGTGCCACCCAGGAACGTGATCGGCAGGATGATGAAGCCGAACATCAACCCGATGTTGCGCGGCTCGAAGCTGGTCCCCAGGACCAGGCCGAGGCCAGCCATCGCGATGCAGGCGAGCGGCACGAACGTCAGGATGATCCACCAGTGCAGCGAGAGGTGGGCATGCACCCCTGGCGCATGCACGACCGAGGCCATCGGCAGCACGATGATCGCCGAGAGCACTCCCTGAGCCCCGCCGGAAAGCACCTTGGCGACGGCCACCAGCCAGATCGGGCAGGGCGCCTGCACCCGGTCCTCGATCTCGCGGGTGAAGCCGAACTCCTGGGCCATGGCGAGGGCGATCGACTGCACGCCCTGGAACATGACCGAGATCCCGACCACCCCGGGCACCAGGATCGTCGCGAAAGCGGACTCGGCGACCGTACCGTGCCCGCCAATGCCCTGGCCGATCTTGGGGAACACGAAGAGGAACACGAAGCAGAGCAAGAACGGCTGGATGATCGTGCGCAGCACGAACTCCCACAGGTGCTTGCGCAGTACCATGAGATCACGCAGCATCAGGGCACCCAGCGCGGTCCAGCTTGCCGCGGCGACGGAGCGGGTGGGGCCGCCGCCTATCCGCTGGGTCGGCCGCGGGGTCAGCGATACGGTCATCAGTCCCGCAACTCCTTGCCGGTCAGGTTGATGAACACCGTCTCGAGGCTGGGCTCGGCGATCGACAGGTCGACGACATCGAACCCGCCGCGCTCCGCCGACAAGACGATGCGTGGCACGAGCCGGTCAGTGCCCTTCATGTGCAGCTGGAGCCCCCCGTCGACCTGGCGGGTCCGGGTGACGCCCGCCACGTCCCGGCTGAGCAACTCCGCGAGCTTGCCGGTGTCGCCGGTCGTCTTCACCGTGACGACGGTGTCGGCGCCGACGCTCTGCTTGAGCGCGGCCGGGGTGTCGAGGGCAAGGATGCGGCCGTGATCCATGATGGCGACCCGCTCGCACAGCTGGTCCGCTTCCTCCATGTAATGCGTGGTGAGCAGGATGGTCTGGCCGGCCCGGTGCAGGTCGCCGAGCAGGTCCCACAGCGCGAGCCGGCTTTGCGGGTCAAGTCCCGCTGTCGGCTCATCAAGGAAGAGCACCGACGGGCGGTGGAAGATGGCCCGGGCCACCATGAGCCGCTGCGCCATCCCGCCGGACAGCGCGTACACCGACGCGCTGGCCCACTTGGACAGCTGGAACTGCTCCAGCAGCTCATCGGCGATGCGGCGGGACGCCTTCGCGCCGATGCCGAAGAGCCGGCCGTGGAAATACAGGTTCTCCCACACGGTGAGCTGCCGGTCGAGGGTGTTCTGCTGCGAGACGATGCCACTCAGCTGCTTGGCCAGCGCGGGATGCGTGTGCACGTTGACCCCGCCGAGGAACGCGCGCCCGGATGTCGGCACCACCCGGGTGGTCAGCATCCCCGCGGTCGTCGTCTTCCCGGCGCCGTTAGGCCCGAGCAAGCCGAAGATCTCGCCCGCCCGGACATCGAGGTTGAGCCGGTCCACCGCGGCGAAGTCCGTGCCCGGGTAGACCTTGGTCAGGTCCTCGGTATGGATGACCGCGTCCCGCGGGCCCCCCGCCGGATCAGCTGCGTCCACCTGCGCATGTGCGGTGCTCATCCTCAACGTATCGTAGCCCCGGTCTCGTCCCGCCAGGCAGTCCGGCAACCCGCCACCGCCCCTGGCCAGGATGCCCGCCGGCGCCGTCCCGGGCGGCCGGCCCGCGGCTCAGCCCGTCCCGCGGCTGAAATTTCACCTGCCCGGCCGCGCACCGCGGCGAGTCGTGGCAGGTCACCGATGTGACGGGAGCGGACGCGGGCGCGGGGGCCACGGCCGCCTGGCCGGCTGCCCGGGGCCTGGTTACGTTGTGGGCCCGCGGTGCCCCCGTCGCCGGGCGCGCCGTCCGCCATGGGTCCGCACCCACCGGTCGCGCACGGCAGCGCGTCCATCCCGCTGCTGACCGGCCTCTTTGACTTCCTGCTGGAACTCCGCCAGGCCAACCCCAGCGTCGCCATCCCCGACCTCTGACCCCCCAGATCCGGCACGCCGCCCGCTGCAGCCGCAGACACTATCCCGCTCGCAAGCGATAACGACACAGGTTGTAGCGCCGCTCCCGATCAGTTCGGGCTCATACGGCGGCGCCGGCGGGATGTCCGCAGCCTCACCGAACCCGTCGACGGGATTGATCCCCTCGGGAGGAACGAACGTCGCCGCGGCGTCGTCGTACGCCCGAACCAGACGCGCGACGGATACCATCCTGTCCTCGTCGCCGATCCACGGCGGGCGGGGGCGCCCGGCTACCTCACCCTCGATGCAGCTGAGCACTTCGCGTCCGGCCGCGTCGATGCCGAGGAACCTCGGCGCTCCGGCAAAGTCACCGCCTCGAGGTGCTTGGCAGTGCGTGGATGAGCGGCGAGTTTGGGTTCAGCGGGCGGCGGACGGTGTCCCCCACCCGCACGATGCCCTCGGTCACATCGCCACCGAGCAGCGGGATCTCGGTCTGCGAGCCGTCATCCAGCCAAGTGGCGGCCGTGGTCATGCTGTCTCCTGGTCATCCGGCGGCAGGATCACGACCATAGCGAGGCCACTGGCGCCGCGACGATGCGGTCCGCGAGTGGGAAGACGTGGGGTCCGGTGTGAAAGACGATGCCAGCGACGAACGGGTCGCCGACTTCATCGCGCAGCCAGGCGAGATGCCGCGCGTCCGCGCCGGTCACGGTTCCAGCCGCTTTCACCTCGATAGCCACCACATGCCCGCCAGCGGTCTCGACGAGGATGTCCGCTTCCCGCCGACCGTGTTCCTCGCGCACATGATAGAGCCGCGGGTCAGCGCTGCTGGCGGCGATTTCGGTGCGGATCTGCGCTGCCACGAACGTATCCAGGAGCCGGCCGAGCATGTCTGGCCCGTACAGGATCGCGTCCCGGCCCAGGCCGAGCACAGCCGCTACGAGAGCTGGATCGACCAGGTAACGCTTGGGTGCCTTCGTCAGTCTCTTGAGGCGGTTGGAGAACCAGGCGGGCATCAGATCGAGGACGAACATGCGCTGAAGGAGCCCGTGATAAGCCAGTGCTGTCTTGCGGTTCACCCCGGCGGCGGACCACAGCGTGGAGTCGGCCACGATCCCAGCCGTGTTGACCGCGAGGACGGACAGGTAACGTCTCAGCAGATCTGGGTCCCGCCTGGGCGCGATGGCCGGCACGTCGCGAGTGATCATCTGCTCGACGTACCCCGCGAACCATCGCCGGCGCGAAGAACCTGGCAGGCGAAGTGCCGGCTCGGGGAAACTTCCCTCCAGCATCAAGTCCAGGTAATCGCGTACGGTCAGGCGCTCATCGGGTGTGCTGACGGCGCCGACGCCGCCGGCGAGGACGCGGTCGATGAATGACGTGCGATGCGCGTGCCCCCGCCGTTCCCGCACAGACATGCCATACATAGGAACCTGCAGGATCCGGCCCGTTCCGGGCCAGACCCGGTTCTCCAGTTCAGCCCGGACGGAGCCGGTGAGGATGAACCGGCCAGGCGCGGGATCAGCGTCGACGGATCGTTTGACGGCTCCCAGCACGTCCGGAACCTCCTGCCACTCGTCCAGCACGATGGGCTCCGCCAACCCGGCGATCATCGCATCAGGAGCAGCGGCGACGGACTGGCGCACCTCGGGATCATCCAGTCGCAGGATCGTGGCGGCCCGGCGAACCGCCGTGGTGGTCTTGCCCGCGGCGCGAGGGCCCACCAGGGATATCGCGGGAAAGGAGCCGAGCAGCTCATCGAGGAGCCCATCGACGACGCGCGGGACGTAGTCAGTGGCCATGAGACGAGAGTACCGGTTTTCGACAACCCTGAGTGCCGGTTTTCGACAGCTCGGGGAGCCTCGCCGCCTAGCACTTCCTCGCGGAATCCGGGCGGATTGAGTAGGTGCGAGTCAGGTGCTACTGCACTCAGAAGCCATAGTGCAAGCGATAACGACACACCTGTCCGAGTTCGTGTCATCGCCCTATCCGGTAGATCTGCACCTGGGGCGCTTGGCCTCATCGATCCGGTGATGATGCGATGCGTCCCGACGGGTCGGAGGCAGAATCCGCACCGCTGCCGACCTCAGCCCGGCAGAGCGCGCGGATGGCGGCCAGGTCGGTGGGGGCGGCCAGGCCCGCGTGGTAGATCCGCAGCTCGGTGGCGCCGGCCGCGCGGACCGCGGCGGCCTGCGCGGGGAGGGTCTGCGGGTCGCCGCCGAGGCCGGCCACCGCGAGCAGGTTCGCGGCGATCCTGGAGCCGGGCGGCGCGGCCGCCGCGGTGCGCGCGACCAGCGAGGCCGCTGCGGCCGGGTCGCCGCAGGACAGCACGATGCCGTCCGCGCCGCCGGGGCCGCACAGCACGGCCGGGTCATAGCCGGGGTTCGCGCCGACGGCCCGCGGATCGGGGCTGGAGTGCACCAGGACGGGCTTACCCGGGGCGGCCGCGCGGACCGCCGCGAGCACCTCGCCGAGCAGCAGCCGGGAGGCAGCGGCGCGAGTCGCGTCGAGCACGTCCGCCACGTCGCCGGGCAGCGTGGGCCCGCCGTCGGCGGCCGCCGCGACCAGGGCAGCCAGGTCGCCCGGGTCAGCCCCGGCCGACCGGTACGCGTGGCCGCACGCGGCGCAGAAGCACAGCGAGAGCAGCCAGTCCCCGGCCGTCCCGGCCGGGCCGGACGGCCCGGCCACGCCGCCCGTCTTGTCGTGCGCGCTGCCGTGCTCGAAGCCGTACCAGCCGCATGCCTCCAGCTCGATCCCCGCGGCACCGTCCAGCGCGGCGGCCTCGGCCGCCAGGGCCGCGGCGTACTGGCGGACGGCCGGTGCGCCGGCGCACAGCGCCCAGGGGTAGCGGTCGCCGAACGCGTTGCGCACCGCGTGCTGCGGCGCGGCCGCGGCGAGCCGGGAGTTGTGGGCGAGCACCACCCACGCGGTCACCGTGATGCCCGCCGCGCGCAGCCGCTGCGCGGCCCGCTCGAAGGACCCGGCGGGCCCGGCGGCCGCCGGGCTCAGCACCTGGCCGGACCAGCGGGCCGGATCTGGGCGGTAGTACACCGCGGCGTCCCTGGTCACGATCCGGTGCTCGGGGTGGCGGGGGGTCACCGCCCGCACCGCGTGGTAGGCGGCGGCGAGCGCGACCTCGGTCAGCCCGAGCCCGGCGATGCGGTCCGCGGCGGCCGGGTCGCCGTCCACGTCCCATGGATAGAGGTACGCCGCGGCCCGCACTACTCCCCTTCGGCCCGCAGCGGTTCCGGCAGCAGCTCAGCCGGGAAGCCCTGGTAGGTGACCGGGACCAGCCAGCGGCGGATCGCGGTGGCGCCCACCGACGTGTAGTGCGCGTTCGTGGTGGCCGGCCACGGGCCGCCGTGGTGCTGGGCCCAGGTGACCGCGACCCCGGTCGGCCAGCCATTCCAGATCACCCGGCCCACGGTGCGGGCGAGCACGCCGGCCACCCGCTCCGCCGCGCTCAGGTCCGCCGCCGCGCCCGGGTCAGCGTGGATGCCCCCAGCCAGGTTGCCGCCGAGCCGGGCCAGCACCGGAAGCAGGTCGTCCACGGACGGGTAGGTGATCACCAGCCCGGCCGGGCCGAACCGCTCCTCGGCGAGTTCCGGCAGGCCGGCGGCGAACTCCTGCAGGGTGGTGCTGAACACCCGCGGGGTGGCCGACCACGGGCCCTCCCCCGGCTGGCCGGTGGCGAGCAGGCTGACCGACGGGGCGCCGGCCAGGTCCGCCACCGCTGCCTCGAAGCCCTGGTGGATCCGCTCGGACAGCATCGGGCCGCCGCTGGTCGCCCGGACGGCGTCCGCGACGGCGCCGCGCAGGCCGTCGTCGTCGGGCACGAACAGCAGGCCGGGATTGGTGCAGAACTGCCCGACGCCCAGGGTGACCGAGGCGGCGTAGCCGGTGGCGACCTCGGCGGCCCGCGACGCGGCCGCGCCCGGCAGCACCACCATGGGGTTGACCGAGCCGAGCTCGCCGTAGAACGGGATCGGCACCTCCCGCTCCGCGCAGATCCGCTGCAGCGCCAGGCCGCCGCGCGCGGAGCCGGTGAACCCGGCGGCCGTGATGGCCGGATGGCGCAGCAGCCGCACCCCGGCCTGCACGCCGTGCACCATCGCGAAGGTGCCGTCCGGTGCTCCGGCGCCGGCCAGTGCCTCGGTCACGATCCGCGCGGTGGCGACCGAGGTCTGCGGGTGGGATTCGTGGGCCTTCACCACCACCGGGCAGCCGGCGGCCAGCGCGGACGCGGTGTCGCCGCCCGCCACTGAGAACGCGAACGGGAAGTTCGACGCCGCGAAGACCGCTACCGGCCCGACCGGGCGCAGGATACGGCGGAGCCCGGGCACGCCGGCGGCCGCCGGGCTGGTGATCGTGTCCAGGTAGCCGCCGTCCGCGAGGACGTCGCAGAACATGCGCAGCTGGCCGGTGGTGCGGGCCACCTCGCCGGTGAGCCGGGGCAGGCCGAGAGCGGTCTCGGTGTCCGCGATCGCGGCCAGCTCGGCGGCCCGGGCGTCCAGCGCGTCGGCCACCGCCGCGAGGGCCTGCGCCCGGCCCGCCGCGCCCGCGGCGGCCCAGGCGGCACGGGCCGCGCTGGCCGCCTTGGCGGCCGCGTCCACCTCGCTGTCGGTGCTCTCGGCGACCGGCTCCCCGGCCGGCTTGCCAGTACGCGGGTCGTATCCCTGAATCATGATCATCCGTTCTGTGCGGTTACCCTGGCGGCCGGTCAGGCCAGCCGGTCAGCGTCGTAGTCCGGGCGGGTGAATTCCCCGCCCAGGTACGCGAGCACCGGATCGGCCGGATCCGGCTCGCCGCGGGCGGCGATGATGCCGGCGGCATAGGCCTCCGCGTCGTCCTCCGGCTGGTACCCGAGCGCCCGCGCCTCATCCAGGCTGACCCAGCCGCCCCGGGTGTTGGCCGACACCCCGAAGAGGACCCGGAAGCCGGGCCGCTCGGCGGTCAGGCACGCTTCGAACAGCCGCCCGGCGTCGTCCGGGGACAGCCAGGTGGACAGCATGCGCACGGTTTCCGGGCGCTCGAAGCAGGACAGGATGCGCAGGCAGATCGCGTCCATGCCGTACCGGTGGTGGTACATGGCCGCGAGGGCCTCGCCGGCCACCTTGGACACCCCGTAGTAGGTGTCCGGGGCGGGGAAGGCGTAGTCCGGGACGGGAAAGGCGGACCTCGGGGTGAAGCCGACCGCGTGGTTGGAGGAGGCATAGATCACCCTGGGCACGCCCGCCCGGCGGGCCGCCTCGAACACCGTGTAGGTCCCGTGGATGTTGCTCTCGATGATCTTGTCCCACGGGGCCTCGCCCGACACGCCCGCCAGGTGGATCACGGCGTCCGCCCCGGTGCAGGCGTGCGTCATCGCGGCCATGTCGGTGACGGAGGCCACGACGGCCTCTTCATCCGGCGGGCCGGGCGGGGCGGGCGTGAAGGGCGGGGCGGGCGTGAAGAGCGGGGCGGGCGGGGCCAAAGGGCCCGGCGGGGTCACGTCCAGCAGGCGCAGCGTCCGGCCCGGCCGGACCAGCCGCGGCCGCAGCATGGACCCGATCCGGCCGGACCCGCCGGTGATCAGGATTGTCGACACGGCAGTGACCTTACTTGCCTCGCCTGGCTCGCCTGGGATTGGCCCGCCCGGGATCAGCCCGGCGGCGGTGCCGTGGCACCCGGCGGGGCGATCTGCGGGTTGGCCGCGGGATCGAACGAGTTCTGCACGGTGATGCCGTGGGCGGCGAACCCGTCGCCGGCCACGGACAGCGTGGCGCTGCAGTTTCGAGGCCGGCGCGTAGACCTGGCCCTGGTAGCTGCCCGGCTCGATGAGGATGGTCACCGGCGGCCGGCCGCCCGGGCGCGGCGCGGCCGCGGCCTGGCGCCCCTCATGACGTCACTGGGACGCCGCCGACGGTTGCTGTTCTCGACAAAGCCGCCGCGCAGCGTGTTGGTCTTGATCCGGTGCCCGGCCCGCAGGTTGGCGCTGTTCATGGCCAGGTCCCTGGCGTACACGTTGCGGACGCCGCCGGTCATCTCGCTACCGAGGGTGATGCCGCCGTGGCCGTCGGCGAAGTCGCAGTTCTGGATCACCACGTTGGTGCAGGGCACGTTCACCCGGCGCCCGTCGGCATCCCGGCCAGACTTGATCGCGATGCAGTCGTCGCCGGTGTTGAAGGTGACCCCGTCGATCACCACGCCGTCGCACGACTCAGGATCGCAGCCGTCGGCGGCAGGTAGGCGTTCGGGTCCTGACTGAACAAGATCACTGAATTCTGCTCGGCGAGGTGCAGGTCCACGTGGCTGAGCAGGTGGATCGCGCCGGCCAGGAACTGCCCGGCGGGCACGATGACATGGCCGCCACCGGAGCGGTGGCAGGCCGCGATGGCCGCCGCGAACGCCTTAGTGCAGTCGGTCGTGCCGTCGCCCACGGCGCCGAACCGGGTGACCGGGAAGGCCCGGCCAGGGAAGCGGGGCCGCCGCACCGAGGCCACGATGCGGTCGGCGGCCCGGTCCGTCTGGCGACGGGACTGGGTGCTGGGTGATTGACACGCCCGGCGGGTCAGCGGGGATCGCGCTCCGGGTTATGTCCAGGCCGGCTCAGCCGGGATCGGGCTCGGGGTTACGGCCGGGCCTGGCCAGGAAGCCGAAGTCACAGCCCTTGTCCGCCTGGGTCACGTTCTCGCTGTACAGCGCGCCGTAGCCGCGCTCGTACCGGGGCGGCGGCGGCTGCCAGGCGGCGCGGCGCCGGTCCAGTTCGGCGTCGCTGACGTCCACCCGCAGCGACCGCCCCGCGACATCCAGGGTGATCTGGTCACCGCTGTGCACCAACGCGAGCGGGCCGCCGGCATACGACTCGGGCGCGACGTGCAGCACGCAGGCCCCGTAGCTGGTCCCGCTCATCCGCGCGTCGGAGATCCGGACCATGTCCCGGACGCCCTGGGCCAGCAGGTAGTCGGGGATGGGCAGCATGCCGTACTCGGGCATGCCCGGGCCGCCCAGCGGGCCGGCGTTGCGCAGCAGCAGGACCGAATCGGGCGTGACACCCAGCCCGGGGTCGTTGATCTGCTGCTGCATCTGCCGGTAGCTGTCGAAGACGACCGCCGGGCCGGTGTGCCTGAGCAGGGCCGGATCGGCGGCGATGTGCTTGATGACGGCGCCGTCCGGCGCCAGGTTGCCCCGCAGGACCGCGAGCCCGGCCTCCGGCGCCAGCGCCGTACCGGCGTTGCGGATGACGTCATCGTTGTGCACCTGCGCGCCGGCCAGCTGGTCAGCCAGTGGCCGGCCGGTGACCGTGATGCGGCCGGTGTGCAGCGCACCGGGCACCTCCGCGAGCTTCGCAAGCAGCGCGGGCAGCCCGCCGGCGTAGTAGAAGTCCTCCATCAGGTACTTCCCGCCAGGGCGGATGTTCGCCAGCACCGGGACCCGGCGGGAGATCGCGTCGAAGTCGTCCAGGGTCAGCGGCACGCCGCAGCGGCCCGCCATGGCGATGAGGTGGATCACGGCGTTGGTGGAACCGCCGAGGGCGAGCACGGTGGCCACGGCGTCCTCGAACGCCTCGCGGGTGAGCACCTGGTCAGGGGTCAGATTCTCCCAGGCCATCTCAACGATCCGGCGGCCGGTCGCGGTGGCCATCCGGTAGTGCGCCGAATCCACCGCCGGGATGGACGCGGCGCCCGGCAGCGTCATGCCGAGCGCCTCGGCGGCTGAGGTCATGGTGGACGCGGTGCCCATGGTCATGCAGTGGCCCGGCGAGCGGGCGATGCCGCAGGCCAGGTCGGCCATCTCGCAGCCGCCGATCAGGCCGGCCCGCTTGTCGTCCCAGTACTTCCACAGGTCGGTGCCGCTGCCCAGGGTGCCGCCGCGGTAGTTGCCGCGCAGCATCGGGCCGGCGGGCAGGTAGATGGCCGGGATGCCGGCGCTGGCGGCGCCCATGATCAGCGCGGGGGTGGTCTTGTCGCAGCCGCCCATCAGCACCGCCCCGTCGGCCGGATAGGAACGCAGCAGTTCCTCGGTGTCCATGGCCAGCAGGTTGCGGTAGAGCATCGGCGTCGGCTTCTGGAAGGTCTCCGAGAGCGTGGCCACGCCGAATTCCGCGGGGAAGCCGCCAGCTTCCCAGATCCCGCGCTTGACCTGCTCGGCCCGCTCGCGCAGGTGCATGTGACACGGGTTCAGCTCGGACCAGGTGTTCAGGATGGCGATGATCGGCTTGCCCTGGTAGTCGGCGGCATCCGCACCGAGCTGGCGCATCCGGGTGCCGTGGCTGAACGCGCGCATCCCGTCCCCGCCGAACCATCCCCAGCTGCGAAGCTGCTCGCTGGTGAGGCGGGGCGCACCGGAGGCGTGTCCCCTCCGAGCCGACGACTCGCGGGGGGCTCCGGGGGGTCGTCCCCCCGGGCTAGCACCGCTCACAGCTGGCCGTCCTGGGCCTCCAGACCCCACCCGGCGAGGATCTTCCCGATCTCGTCCCGCACCGCCTCCGGCAGCAGCCGACTGGGCGGGCGGACATCCCGCCGGCTCAGCCCGAGCTGGGCCAGCGCCTCCTTGACCACGCTGACGTTGTCCGCGGACGAGTCCACGGCGCGCAGTTCCTCGAAGGCGCGGCACTCCTCCCACAGCTTCATCGCCCCGGCGGCATCACCGCCGCGCAGCGCCTCCAGCATCCCGAGCGAGAGCCGCGGCGCGACGTTGACCAGCCCGGATGTGAAGCCCCTGGCGCCGTAGGCCCAGCAGCCCGGCGCGGTCAGCTCGGCCAGCCCGGCCAGCCAGGTGAACCGGTCCAGGCCGGCGTCCCGGGCCACGCCTGCGAACTGGACCTGATCCCGCACCCCGTACTTGACGCCCACCACGTTCGGGCACAACTCGCCGAGGCGCCGGATGTGCCGGCCGGCGATCCGCGGGTCACGGATGTAGAGCACCACGCCCATATCGGGCACCGCCTCGGCGATGGCCGCATGGTAGTCCACCCACCCGTCGGCCGACATATACGGGCTGACCGGCTGGTGAATCATGATCATGCGCGCCCCGGCGGTGCGGGCGTGGGTGGCGGCCCTGGTCGCGGCGGCGATGTCATGGCCGACGCCGACCAGCACCTCCGCGCGGTCCCGGGCGGCCCGGATCGCCGACTCGGTGGCAGCCTCCGTCTCCTCCGCCGACAGGGTGTAGAACTCGCCGGTATTGCCGTTCGGGGTGACCAGGGTGATCCCGGCGTCGATGAGGCGGCCGATCAGGCGGCCGTGGCAGTCCCAGTCGGGAGTGCCGTCCGGGCCGAACGGGGTCACCGGGATGGCGGCAACTGTCGCGAGGGCGCCGCGGAACCGTTCCGCGATCGCGGGCTCAAGGCGCATCGGTACTCCATTCGGTCGATGGTGGCGGCGCGGAAAAGTGCCGCGCCGCGAATCCGGCGATGTGCTCGCGGAGCAGCCCGGCCGCCCGCCCGGCCGCACCAGCCTGGGCAGCGGCCAGGATGGCCTGGTGCTCTGCCGCCTCTTGCTGCCAGGAGGGGGCTTCCTGCCAGGACAGCGCCGACACCAGCGCGGTCTGGTCGCGCAGGTCGTCCAGCACCTTGATCAGCAGGCTGTTCCCGCAGCCGAGGTAGAGGGCGCGATGGAAGTCGCGGTTGGCCAGGCTGCGCTGCGCCTGGTCGGTGGCCGCGTCCGAGGCTGCCAGCGCCTCAGCGGCCAGCGCCCAGTTGTCCAGCCCGGCCCTGTTCTCTGTCCCGGCCCTGTTCTCTGTCCCGGCACCGGTCTCTTTCCCAGCACGGGCTGCCCCAGCCTGCACGGCACGCCGCACCGCCGCTGGCTCCACCAGCAGCCGCAGGTCATAGATGGCAGCCGCGCTGCCGGTGTCGATGGCGCGCACGGTCGCGCCCCGGTACGGGCTCATCGTCACCAGGCCCGCCCCGGCCAGGGTCTTCAGCGCCTCGCGGACCGGGGTCTTGGACACGCCGAGCAACTGCGCGAGTTCGGTCTCCACCAGGCTCTGGCCCGGGCGCAGTTCACCGGCCAGGATCGCGTGCTTGATGGCGTCGAGCACAGCCTCGGTCCGGGACGGGATCGCCCCGGTGGTGCCGGTCAGGAAAGTCCGGCCCGGCGGCATCATGGCGGTGCTCACCCGTGCTCCCCCGCGGCCCTGTTCTGGCACGCTCTATTCTCTGTGCCCGCTGGCATATCGCATCTCATATACGAGACGACGGTAGAGGATGCCGCCCGGCATCGTCAACCCAGGGCGCCCGCACCCTCACCACGGCCCGCTGTGAGCCACTAGTCAGCATCTCGCGGGCGGATGAGGCTTCCCGCGCGTCGCAGCAGCCCGTGAAATCTCTACTCCTCGCCCGAAAACCGCTCCCACGCCGACTGGCGGGTCATCCCGAGAGCGACCCCAATCCGGGCCCAGGTCGCTCCCAGAGCGCGGGCCTTTTGCACCCACCCCGCGAGGTTCTGCTCCACCTGCGCACCGGCGCCCGCCGTGGTGGTGGTGGTGTCCAGGTCCATGCAGGGTCGCCCGTCTCCCCCCGCTGACGGAAGCCTGGCCGACTGCGGTGGCCTCGCGCCAGCCCGTTACCCGCCGGGCGGGGCTGGTGGTGTGCGGGTGCTGGGGGGTGGGGGCTGGTGGTGTGTGTCGCCGGCGGGGGTTTCGCTGATGATCTGGAAGTCGCCCATGGCGGGAACGGACAGTCCGCATTTGCCTTCGTGGTGTGCGGTGCTGAGCGCGGTGGCGAGGGCGCTTTTCTGGTGGGTCAGGCAGAAGAACATGGTGCGCTGCCGGCCGGCGACCATGATGGCGTCCGGTTCGTGGCAGGCGTGGCCTGCTTGGGGCATGTCGCACCAAAGCCGGGGACTTCCAGACGGCTCGGCCCATGGGATCTGCCTCTTTCCGGGTCAGTGTGGTGGTGGCGTGGTGTAGCGCGGCGTGGCCTGCTGGGAGGCGGCGAGTTCGGCGCGGCGGATGCCGGTGATGAGGTCGCCGGGGGCGGCGGCGGTGAGGATGGTCCCGGGCAGGACATGGAAGCAGGCGAACGCCCAGTAGAGGCGGGTCCAGGTGCCCCACAGGATCAGCCACCGGGGGTTATCCCGGGTGAGGCGGGCGGCGGTGCGGTGCTCGTGCTCGTCGTAGCGGCCGGTCATGGGCAGTCCATCTCGAACCAGACTCGCCAGCCGGTGCCGGGGTCGCCGGCTCGTCCCCAGTCGCGGGCGAGGCGGGCGACGATCAGTAACCCGCGTCCATGGATGCCATTGCGGTTGCGTACCGGCCGGGTCCAGGGGCCTCCCTGGTCGCGGACTTCGACGCGGAGGCGGCCTGTGCTGACCTGGGCGGTGACGGTGAAGGTCCCGCCTGGCTCGCGCGAGTTGCTGTGGATCGTGGCGTTTGTGACTAGTTCGGATAGGCAGAGAACGGCGTCGTCGGCTGCCGGGGAGCCGTCCAGGATCGCAGCCAGGAACCGGCGGGCTTGCCGGGTCTGGGCGGGGGTGGCCGGGAAGGTGCGGGAACAGGTGAGCGGCGGGGCGCTGAGTGCTTCCCGGTGGCGGCGCAGTTCTGTCACGGGGGCCGCCGTGTGCTCTAGCTCGGCTCGCAGGCCGTCTGTCATGTCAAGGTCCCTCCGTGGCCTGGTGCCGCCGAAACTGCTGTGACGCCAAGGATTCTGGTGTGTAACGTGCGCCTGAGCAGCAAGAACAGCCACCACATGAGAGAGCTAAGATCGGAGGATCACCGCTAAGAAGGCAACCGTCCTCGTAAGGCAGGTGACACAGAACGTGAACTTAGACCCCAGCAGCAGCCCGCTAGCCTTTTTCGCGGCCGAGGTGAAGCGGTTGCGCAGTAGTACGGGCATGACGCAAGAGCAGCTAGCTAATGACATCAACTACGCGCCGTCCACGGTCGCCGCCATCGAGACATGCCGGCTTCTGCCGTCGGAGGAATTCGCGGAGAATTGCGATAAGACATTCGGGACTGACGGGCACCTGGCGCGGCTGCAGAAGCTTGTTGATCAGACCTCGGTTCTCCCCTGGTTCCGTGATCTGGTGAAAGTGGAGCGCAGCGCAGACGAAATGCGGGTGTATGAACCGTATCAGATTCCAGCCTTGCTCCAGACTGAGAAATATATGCGTGCTGCCGCGTGCGCGAACAGGCCGATGCTTTCAGATGGTGATATTGACCGCGCGGTCGCCTTGCGCATGACGAGGCAAGAGGTGCTTGACCAGGGCGATGCCCTGCCCGTCAACTACGCCATCAAACCCCGCCTGTGGGTGATCATGGATGAATCTGTTCTGTACCGGGTGGTGGGCGGCCCTGAGATCATGCGGGAACAGCTTGGGCATCTTGGCGTTCTGGCAAAGCGCCCGAACATCACGATGCAAATCGTCGCTAACGATCAGGGCCTTACCTGCGCGTTCGGCCGGGCGTTCGTCTTGCTCATTTCTAAGGCTGAGCCGCTGATCTACCTTGAAGATCTCGGAAGTGCCCGCTACGTGCGCAAGACGGATGAGGCGAGCCAGTATGTCATGGCCTTTGATCATCTCCGGGCCACAGCGCTAGACGAAGAAAAAACACTCAACCTCATAAGGGACGCGATTAAATAATGACTAGCCCATATGATTGGCGGAAGTCGAGTTACTCATCACCGCAGGCCAACTGCGTAGAGGTGGCTGACAACGTTCCAGGCGTGGTCGCGGTGCGCGACAGCAAGAACCCGGATGGGCCGAAGCTGGTTTTCATGCCCGAGGACTGGGATGTGTTCACCCGCCGCGTCAAGGCTGGTGAGGTTGACCTGCCCTGAATCTGGCTGAGGGTTAGGGCGCTGCGTTAGAGGAGCATCGTTGTGCCTGCGGTGCCCTTTTTGCATGCCTGGGGTGGGTGCGCTCCGTGTCTGCCTGGGCTGGGCCTATGCCTGGGTGCCGCCGGCCTGTGCCGCTGGTCTTTCCGCACTAGCCCGGGTCTGCCTTGACCACGGTTTCGGTCTGTGCCACTGGCTGTTCCGCCTTAGCTGTGGTCTTGCCGGAGCCACGGTGGCTGTGAGGAAGGCGAGCCGTGGGGGGGAAACCTTGGAGGGGAATCCCTGGGGCTGTGGGGAAGGGTTCCCCTAGTGTCCCCCCGCTCGGGCCGTAGGCCCGATGACTTTGACTTTGACCTAACCCCCGCCTTCTACGTACGTGAGCCGCTGGAGCTGTTCCCGACCTCACCCTCGGGGTCCCCTCACTGCCGAATCGGAGCGGACAGCCGACGTGGCAGCTACCCTTGCGGGGTGCGCGCAGATCGCACAGGTTCTGACTTGCCAGCCAGAGAGAGATCAGCTAATAGTCGATGCATGCCCGGCGCGATCAGGTTAAAGCATCAAAGTGGGTTAAGCCCAATCTGTGCGTAGATACTATCTGCGCGCTGACGGTGAACGAGCGACAGGGCTTCGTCGCCCGCCGCCTCGGCGGTTGCTGCCAACTCTGCGTGGGTTTCGGCTTCGCGCCGCCGGTACCCAAGCTCTACGTATATGCGCAGAGCCTCGGTCAGGTGGCCCTTAGCCGTGCCGTAATTGCCGGCAATCCTGTCAGCTTTCGCGAGATTAAGGGTCGCGGTAGGGACCGCCCTTGCGGGCGGCCCCCCGCGCAGATCCCAGCGAGCGGAATTACCGCACTGGGCTCCTGCCTTGGGTGCGGGCGTCGAATCGCACGCTTGGCCATGGATGCATGATCCGGGCTTGCGGCAGCCACCGGGTGGCGAGGCGGTCCATGCGTTCCCAGTTCAGGCGGGTGCGCTGGCTGCGGCACCGGAGCGCCCGGTACCAGTGCCGGGCCGCCTGGGTGCGGAATGCCCTGATTGCCTCGCTGTTGCCGGGCACGGCGTAGTAGGCGCAGTGCCCGCGCACCACGCTCGCCAGCCATCTTGTGCCGCTCGAATAATCGATTGAGGGGCTGGCCTGCGCCGTTGTCGGCAGGCTTGACGCGGTGATGGTTGGATTGCCGGGTGCTGCTCAAGATCGTCTACCTGCTAGTTCGCCGGATACTCAGCCT